>Ga0247727_10011074_pt1 | contig 15827 bp, 11 predicted proteins | sample WisWelCaveWW1625_FD_202498 | JGI IMG/M metagenome (GOLD analysis project Ga0247727, IMG submission 202498) | Biofilm microbial communities from Wishing Well Cave, Virginia, United States - WW16-25 | ecosystem: Environmental > Aquatic > Deep subsurface > Groundwater > Cave microbial mat | place...
TTGAGGCAAACCACTCCAGTGCATACCTCTGTATCATTTCTGGATTAACATTCTCCAGCCATGGAATTTGCGCAATAACTGGAATACTTGTAAATTCAGATAAAGTAGGCACAAGAAAAGGGTCTTTTTTGCCTGAGAGTACAATACCTAAAATATTTAAACCTACTGATCTTAAAGATTCGAGCGTTAGGAGAGTGTGATTGATGGTTCCCAAAAGGGTTGAACTCACGAGAAGTACAGGTAGATCGAACGCTAAAATCAATTCTCTTACAGTTTGACTTCGGGTGATGGGAACAAGAAGGCCACCTGCACCTTCGATAACCCACATTTTTTCTGTGTACTGATCCCTGCACTGATTCCTGCACTGATCCCATTGAGTAATAATTTTACTCGTGTCAATGACTTCATGTTGCGTGGCTGCTGCAATGTAAGGGGCGGCTGGTTTTCTAAAATGATAAACGGGAGGCACTGTGGATCTAGCATCTAATTCTGCTAGTTGGTGGACCGTCTTTGTATCATCCTCCTCTCCTGTCTGAATCGGTTTGAAATACCCAATTGCCTTCCCTGTCTGTTGTAGTGCAGAAATAAGCAAAGAGCAAACGACCGTTTTCCCAACTCCTGTTCCTGTTCCAGTCAAAAAGATTCCTTTCCTCATGAGAAATCCTTGATCACGTTAGAGACCAGTTTGGCAAAAGATTCCACATGACTTAATTCAGGCCATGTGACAGTGAGACGTAAGCGAGCTGTCCCTTTTGGAACTGTCGGTGGACGAATGGTTCGTACATCGAAGCCTTCGTTTTGGATTCGTTGTCCAATTTTCAATGCCCTTTCATTTTCGCCTAAAATGATTGGAACGATAGGTCCGCATGCTTCATCAGCATATCCAATGGTCAATTCCGGAAACTGCTTTTTCAGCCATAAGGCCTGCTTCAAAACTTCCTTTGCGCGACTCTTACCCACTTCCTTCCAATATTCTATTGCAAGGATTAAAGACAACGGAACAACAGGCATGGGCGCTGTTGAATAAATAAAGGCTCGAGAAAAATTGACGAGATAGTCCTTCATCTTTTGATCGCATGCGATCCAAGCGCCCTGGGCGCCCAGCGCTTTTCCTCCGGTATGGATGGTTGCCAATATTGAATCAGACAAACCTAAAGCTTGAACGATCCCTCCTCCTAACCGCTCATCAAAACTCCCATACAGTCCTGTAGCGTGAGCTTCATCCACAACCACGAAAGCTGAAAAATGTTGAGCAATCTCTTGAAGCTCAACAAGGGGAGCTATGTCCCCGTCCATGCTAAAAAGGCTTTCTGTGACAATCACCTTTAGTCCTTCACGGTTAGGAGTCTCTTCCAAAAACTGGCTGAGCTTACCCATGTTTTTGTGAGGATAAACCACCTTTGTGGCTTTGCTTAAGCGGATGCCATCAATCAAGGAAGCATGGTTGAGTTCATCCGAAAAAACAAAATCGCCAGGCATCAAAATGGCTGAAAGAAATCCGATGTTTGCCTGGAACCCTGTGCTAAAAAGCAAAGCAGCCTCTCTGCCAACGAAATTAGCCAATTGCCCTTCTGCCTTTTCATGAATGTCCAAATTTCCTCGCAGGAGTCTTGAGCCTGAAGAACCTAAAGGGAAATCTTGAATCGCTTCCCTTACCTGTTGAATGAGCATTGGATCTTTTGAAAAACCAAGATAGTCATTGGAAGAAAAATCTATCCCTTTACGATAGCTAAGATTTCTTCGAAGGAAAGTTACTTCTGATTCAAGGAGCCGCTTCTCTAATTGCGCAGGAAAAGGACTCATACATAACTATGAAGTTGATCTAACATATGTCGATCTTCATCTGGCATTGGATTGGGTCTAGTGAGCAATTTCTCTCCAAGGAAAATAGAGTTTGCGCCGGCAAAAAAAGCTAAGACCTGCGATTCCTGACTCAGCTCCAAACGACCTGCGGCTAACCTTACCCTAGCCTTGGGCATCAATATTCTGGCTACGGCAACAGTTCTAACAAGTTCTAAAGGTGGAACAGGGGGAGAGTTCTCCAAAGGGGTACCTTTAATGCGTACCAAAAGATTGATCGGAACAGACTCTGGTTGTGGATCCATGCTCGCCAGTTCGCCAAGGAGCGCACATCGATCTTCCCAAGTTTCCCCCATCCCTATAATTCCGCCACAACAGACCGTGATGCCTGCTTCTCGGACAACTTTAAGGGTCCTTAAGCGATCATCATACGTACGTGTTGTAATAATCTTTCCATAATACTCTCTCCCTGTATCAAGATTATGATTGTACGCATAGAGTCCTACTGCTTTCAATTTCCGTGCTTGCTCAAGATTAAGCATGCCTAGCGTGACACAGGTTTCAAGGCCTTCCTTTGCCACGATTCGAACCATTTGAAGCACACGATCAAATTCAGGTCCGTCTTTTACCTCTCTCCAAGCAGCTCCCATACAAAACCTCTGCGCCCCATTTCTTTTTGCATGCCAAGCTGCCTCTCTCACTTTTTCCAGCGGTACCAAGGGCTCTCGATCTAAGCCAGTCTCATAATGGGCTGATTGAGGACAATAGGCACAGTCTTCCGAACACCCTCCAGTTTTAATGGAAAGAAGCGAACAACGTTGAATATCTACTGGGTCATGGTGAACGCGGTGAACTTGATGGGCTTTAAACAAAAGGTCAAACAAAGATTCCTTATAAAGCGCTTTTGCTTGGGACAGAAGGCCGTTTGTAGTATTCATATTGAGAGATTTATATACCAAAAGAGAATTTAAACCATCTATTCGCACCATGAAACTTTCCGTACGCACAAAAATTCTTTCCGCCTATGGCGTATTGATCACGTTATTCCTCCTCATCCTTTTTTCAGGTTTTTCTCAACTCAAGAGAATCGCTTCGCGCCTAGATCTTATCCAATTGCGGTATCTACCTATTGTCAAAGCCGTAAACTCAATTTCCAATTTCTATCATTTAAATGAGTCCTTTGATGTTCAAAAAATAATAATGAATCGATCGAATCGTCTCTTTAGGGAATCCATAACCATTAGCAATCCACGTTTGGTAGAGCAAAACTTTAACAAGTTTTTGGAAGACTTTGAGAGTATTAAAAAAACAAAGGATAGTAAATTATCAAATTCCTCATCAATAAGAATTTCTGAGCTTATGAAAGAACTTCTTGAAAAACATGGTCGTTACACCAAAACCATCCAAACTGTATTCAATTACGTCGGCAAGGATGACATTAAACAAGCCTCGAAGCTGAATACTCAATTAACTCTAGAAAAACACCTAGTTCGTACACAGATTGACTTTCTCTCAAGGCAACTGGATGAACTCATTCGTCAGAGTATCCAGGACACAGTGCGAGATGAAAGAAGAACAGTATTTTTGATCTTGGGATTATCTATCATTACTTTCATTGTTGCCATTATTATAGGCCTCACCGCCATCTTTAGCTTAAGGCCTCTGGAAAAGTTAAAAACGGTGGCAAGGGAAATTGCTGCTGGAGACCTAAATCAAAGGGTCAATATTCGAACGAACGATGAAGTTGGAGATTTATCTAGGGAGTTTAATCGAATGGCCGATTCGATCCAGCAGCGTGACGAGATGTTGCGTAAACAACAGGAACAATTGATTCAAGCAGAAAAGATGGCTGTCATCGGAAGAATGGCCTCCCAAATCAGTCACGAGATCAGAAACCCGCTAAACGCCCTGAGCCTCAATATCGAAATGCTAGGTGATGAAGCTCAAAGTCAAGAAGCGAAAAAGACCATTTCTGCCATTTCCACTGAAATCGACCGTTTAAATCGAATCGCGGAGAATTACTTAACCCTGGCCCGCCGTCCAAAACTGAACGCGGAAAAAGCAGACTTGTCTAAAATCTTGGCCCATTTAGAAACATTGGTCAAACCCGAGTGCGAGAAGCGAAAGATCAACATGGAAATTAACTCATCATCCTCTCTTCCTTTGGTCAGTATAGATGTACTTGGCTTTGAACAAGCGCTTCTAAACTTAGCTAAAAACGCAATGGATGCTCTTGAAGAAGGTGGAAAATTTGGTATTAAAGTCGATCAATCAGATCGTCACTTGGTTCTTCACGTTTGGGATACCGGCGCAGGAATTCCAAGGGAAGATCTACCCCACATCTTTGAACCCTTTTACACTACGAAAGAAAAAGGCACTGGACTAGGACTTGCCATCACTCATGAAATCATTCGTAACCAAGGTGGCCACATTGAATGTGAAAGTGAAATTGGAAAAGGGACTTCCTTTTTCATACGAATTCCTATTTCAAACAATACATGACCTTTGAACAAGCGCTTCATTATATAAACCAACTTGACGAGTCGCGTATGCGATTTGATCTAACATTGAGCCAGAAAATTTTGGAAAGACTAGGTCGTCCGGACCAAAAATTAAAATCGATCATCGTCTCAGGAACCAATGGAAAAGGTTCAGTTTGTGCCTTTCTCACATCCATGGCCAAACAGGCCGGTATAAAAGTGGGCACTTACACTTCACCTCATCTGGTCTCCCCCCTGGAACGAATTGCCATAGATGGAACACCGATTTCTGAAATTTGTTTTGCGTCTCTTGTCACAGAACTGAAAGCTGTCATAGAGCAATCTCCCTCTGGGCAAATTACATACTTTGAAGTTTTTACCCTGCTTTCCACCTTGGCATTTGTCCAAGCCAACGTGGAGTTAGCCATCTTTGAAGTGGGATTAGGTGGACGATTGGATACGACCAACATATTAGAACGAATAGGAACGATTACGACCTCTATTGATTTTGACCATACACAGATCTTGGGAACTTCTCTGAGTGAGATTGCGACTGAAAAAATCGCAATCATGCGTAAAAACTGCCCAGCAATCGTGTCAAAACAACTGGATGGTGTTCAAAAACAGATCATCGAATCTGGAAAATCAATCGGTACAAAACTGAATATGGAGAACGTCGACTATATTGTGAATGGAGATGCAACTTCTTTTTATTTCTCTAACAAAGAAGCAAGAATCGGCCCGCTGCATTTAGGTCTTTACGGAGACCATCAGATCCACAATGCAGGCTGTGCTGCTGCCATGGCCTTGGAACTCTCAAAACAGGGGTTTTATATTTCTTCTGATTCCATTTCAAAAGGATTAGGAAATGTAGCCCATCCAGCGAGACTGGAGAGGTGGTTAAATTCTAAAGGTCAGGAAGTTTGGTTAGATGTGGGACACAATCCTTCCGCCATCAAAAGCGTTGTAAAGTTTCTACGAAAAGAAAAATTTTTCCCAATTGATATCGTCTTAGGGGTCCTTAAAGACAAAGATTGGAAAAAAATGATCGAAGAACTCTTGCCGATCGCTAGCTCTATGACATTATGTAAGCCCCAAACCCCCAGAGCCTGGGATTTAGATCAAGCGAGTAAGGAGATTGGAGACAAGATTGTTACAAGAATAGTCCCGCATCCGTCTGAAGCATTTGATCAGGCGATCCTCAGCTCTTCTCGTCTACTTTGTATCGGGTCATTCTATACCATTGGTGCCGTAAGACCCTTGCTTCCTAAGAAAGGATATCAGTTAGTTGTTCGACCTTCTTGTATCTATCAATAATCTGTGACTCTTCTCAAACTCTCGAATCCGATCTTCTTTTTCCAAAATGTATTGAATCTCATCGATTCCTTGGGTCAGACAATATTTTGAAAAGGGATCTATGGGGAATTCAACATACTCTTTTTGTGAAAGAGTTAATTTTTGCTTTTCAAGATCCACCTCAACGATCATTTTTGGATCTTGTGTAACCATTTCCACAATACGAACATGATCGGAAGTTGAGACCACGATCGGAAGAAGTGCATTTTTGAGGGCATTTTGTCGAAAAATATCGGCAAACGAAGTACTAATGATAGCTTTAAACCCAAACTGGATCAGAGCCCATGGAGCATGTTCTCTAGAGCTTCCACATCCAAAATTTTCTCCTGCCAAAAGAATTTTTGCTTCCTTTGTCGCTGGTGAATTTAACACAAATTCGAAGATAGGGTTCCCTTCCCTGTTGTATCGCCAATCATGAAAAAGCTTGTCCCCCAATCCTTCCTTGCCCGTTGTCTTTAAAAAACGCGCTGGGATGATTTGATCGGTATCCACATTTGGGCGGGTAAATACAACCACTCGGCTTTTGAAATTCTCAAATGGTTTCATAACATGGTTCTCACATCTGTGATTTTTCCAGTTACTGCGCAAGCCGCTGCTGTAAAAGGGCTGGCCAAAAAGGTCCTCCCCCCTTTTCCCTGTCTCCCCTCAAAATTCCGATTGCTTGTCGAAACACAGTACTCGCCAGGGTTTAGTTCATCTCCATTCATGGCAATACACATGGAGCAGCCTGGTTCACGCCAATCACATCCAGCTTCCTTAAAAATGCGATCTAGCCCCTCCCGTTCAGCTTCTTTTTTAACTTGCATAGATCCAGGAACCACAAAAACCCGCAATCTTGGATTCACTTTGCGACCGTTCAAAACTTTTGCTGCGCTTTTCAAATCCTCCAAACGGGAATTTGTGCAGCTTCCAATGAACACCACATCAATAGGATGGCCTAAAAGGGGCTTTCCTGTCTCTAGCGCCATATATTCCAACGCCTGTTTCAAGGACTGCTGATCGCCTGAGCTTTCAAAACAAGATGGATCAGGAATAGGCTTGCAAATCCCTATTCCCATACTAGGATTGGTTCCAAAAGTAATCATGGGCTCTAGTTTTGAAACATCAACATGCACCTCTTCATCAAAGGAAGCCAACTCATCTGTTGTAAAGCTCTTCCAATAGCTTAACCATTCTTCCCATTTTTTTCCTTTTGGAGCAAAGGGCCGATGAATAAGATATTCAAACGTAACGTCGTCAGGAGAAACCATCCCAGCCTTTGCACCTGCCTCAATGGACATGTTACAAATGGTCATCCTTTCTTCCATGGAAAGGGATCGAATCAAAGATCCACAATATTCGAAGACATAACCTGCCCCCTTTGCTGTCCCCATCTGAGAAATGAGATAAAGAATGACATCTTTGGACGTCACTCCCATTTTTAATTTGCCATCAATCTGAATTCGAAAGGTCTTAGGTTTCTTCGCAAGCAAACATTGTGTGGCTAAGACTTGTTCGACTTCTGTGGTCCCAATTCCAAATGCCAAAGCTCCAAACGCTCCATGCGTTGCAGTATGACTATCCCCACAGACAATGGTCATTCCTGGCTGTGTTAAGCCTAGTTCTGGGCCTATCACATGTACAATTCCCTGCCTTTCATTTTCGATTCCATAAAAAGGAATCCCGAATTCTGTACAATTCTTCCCTATTTTATCCACCTGCTGTTTCGCCTCTGGGTCAGAAAGCACAAGATTCCGATGAGTGGTCGGGATACTATGATCTACTGTCGCTAGTGTCAGATCTGGACGGTGTACTTTCAACCCGCGCTCCCTCAAACCATTAAACGCTTGGGGAGACGTGACTTCGTGAATCAAATGAAGATCAATATAAAGAAGATCCAACCCTTCATACGGTTCAAAAACAATATGTTGGTCCCAAACCTTTTCAATGATCGTTTTTCTATTTTCCCTAATCCGCATTTTTTATTCCAACGCCTTGCAGACAGCCTCTGCCACTTCAGAGGTGGTGGCTGGTTTTTGAGAAGGTTTGAGGTCAAAAGGACGTATTCCCTTTTCCAGTACTTTTTCCATCGCTCCATAAATCGAATATGCTTCTTCCTTAAGGCCAAAACTATATTCCAGCATAGCCGCCGCTGATCCTATTGCACCACATGGATTGGCTTTATTCTGTCCCGCGATATCTGGGGCAGAACCATGGACCGGTTCATACAGACCTCTTCGAATACCGCTTTCGTTCTTCTTCCCTAAAGAGGCCGAAGAGAGCATTCCGATTGATCCTGCTAGGCAAGAAGCTTCATCGCTTAATATATCTCCAAACATATTTTCCGTAAGGATTACATCAAAACGCCGTGGCGAAGAAACAAGTTGCATAGCGCAACTATCTACTAACACATGCTCAAGTTCCACTTGAGGAAATTTTTTAGACACCTCTATAACTGTTTTCCTCCAAAATTGTGAAGTTTCCAAAACATTGGCTTTGTCTACAGAGGTGACTTTTTTCCTTCGTGTTTTCGCTAACTCAAAAGCGATCACGCTTACACGCTCAATCTCTTCTTTTGTATAGACCATGGTATTAACTGCCCGTTCTTCGCCCTCATTCGCAAAAATCCCTCGGGGCTGTCCATAATAGAGCCCACCGGTAAGTTCCCGTACAAAAACAAGGTCTGTTCCATCCACCACTTCATTTTTGAGAGGCGAACATGAAAGAATAGACGGTAAAATGCGAACCGGGCGTATATTTGCATATACTCCCATCACTCTTCGAAGCTCTAACAGTCCCTTCTCAGGGCGCCTCTCTGGTGGAAGATGATCAAACTCGGGAGCACCGACTGCTCCAAGAAGTGTTGCATCTGCCAAAAGCGCATTTTTCTCTGTATCTTGAGGAAACGGAGTTCCAAATTTTCGAATGGCCTCTGCCCCAATCATTCCTTCGTTTAGTTGAAGGGAGTGATTCCACTTTTTAGCCACTTTTTCTAAAACATTTAGTGCAGCCTTAATGACTTCTTGGCCAATCCCATCTCCTGGAAGAATAAAGATATTGAGTTTCATAAAGTGGCCCCCAATAATGGTTGCCCTGAGTGCTCACGATGATCTTCTTTTCTCAATCCTGTGATTTCTGCAATCATGAGAAGAATCTCCTGATCCAGGACCCCCTTTTTCCTATCTGCAAAGCTGATAAACCGTTGATAAAGTTTTTCAAGTTGATCCGTGCTTAATTTCCATCCTAATTCTTCACATCGTGCTCTCAGTCCGTGTCGGCCACTGTGCTTTCCAAGCACAATCTTACTTGCCGGGACTCCGACGGTTTCCGGACGGATAATTTCATAGGTGGTCCGTTCCTTTAAAAATCCATCCTGGTGAATCCCTGCCTCATGAGAAAAGGCGTTGGCACCCACGATGGCTTTGTTCGGTTGTACACCAAAGCCAATGATAGAAGACAAAAGTTGGCTTGCGCTATAAAGATGGCGAGTATCAATGTCTGTTGCGAGATGGAAAAGATCTTCTCTTGTCTTTAAGATCATCGCCACTTCCTCCAGAGCGCAGTTACCTGACCGTTCTCCGATTCCATTGATCGTGCATTCTACTTGGCGTGCTCCTGCACAAATCCCCGCAATAGAATTTGCTACCGCTAATCCCAGATCATCATGGCAATGCACACTGATCTGGCATTTATGGCCTAAAGCCTCGACCACTCTGGAAATAAGCCCTCCAAATTCGGTGGGAACTGAATAGCCAACAGTATCTGGGATGTTGATGGTCGTTGCACCTGCGTCTACAACAGCCGTCAAAATGGTAAGAAGAAATTGAGGATCTGTTCTCGAGCCATCTTCAGGTGAAAACTCTACATCATCAGAGTAGTTTCTTGCCTTTGCCACCGCAGAAACTGCCTCATCCGTGACTTGCGTCCTACTTTTCTTGAGTTTGTATTCAAGATGAACATCGCTGGTCGCAATAAATGTATGAATGCGTGGATGTAAGCAACCTTCGAGCGCCTTGGCTGCAACCTCTATGTCTTGGCGACAAGAACGTGCAAGCGCGGCCACCCGCATGGTTGAAAACTCCTGACAAATCGCATGAACAGCCTCAAAATCTCCTGAGGATGCTACCGGAAATCCAGCTTCTACAATATCGACCCCAAGTTCAAACAGCTTTGCAGCCATCTTCTTTTTCTCTTGTATGGTCATGCTGCACCCAGGAGACTGCTCTCCATCTCTTAAGGTAGTGTCAAAGATGAAAACCTTTTCAGGTTTATTATCCTTTTTCTTGATCGACATGACGCAGATGATCGTTTGGAATAAAAGATTTGTAAAATTTATAATTCTTATTTAATTTATAAGAAAAGCTTATTATATTACCTTCACGTAAATGGACTTTCATGCTTTAAAATCCTTTTTGACGGTTATCCAAGAGAAGAGTTTTTCAAAAGCTGCGAGAAAACTTTATCGGACTCAACCAGCTATATCCCTTGCCATCCAAAAATTGGAAGTGGATTTGGGAGAAAGGCTGATTGATCGATCATCCAACAAAGAACTTCTTGTAACAGATGCAGGACGTCTCGTTGCCGAGTTTGCCCAGAGACTTGAAAATCTAAAACTCCAATTAACCAATTCGTTGGTTGAGCTAAAAGATCATTCTTCAGGTCGCCTCACCATTGGCGCCAATGAATCGACTACGTTGTATCTCTTAATCCATTTAAAAAATTATCGAAGCCTGTATCCAAGGGTCAAAATAGAAGTCCGAAGGTCGTTTTCAAGCCGGATCCCTGCTGACATTATGACTGGAAATTTGGAACTTGGGATGGTGAGCTACGATCCTTCGATCAAGGGTCTCGCGTCCACGGTTATATATACGGATGCTCTTGCTTTTGTCGTTTCTCCCAAACACCGTCTAGCAAATCGTAAGGCCATTTCAATTCAAGAGCTGGGATTGGAAAATTTTATTGCACATAATGTCATCTCTCCTTATCGCCAAATCGTGTTAAGGGAATTTGCACGACATAAAGTTTCGTTAAATATGGGTATCGAAATGCCTACCATCGAAAGCATACGGAAACTGGTTCAGAATAATGAAGGCGTAGCTTTTATTCCGAGGATGTGCGTAGAAGAAGAGATCGCAAGTGGGACATTGCGAACGATCAAGGTGAAGGAGCTTCACGTAGAAAGAAAAATCAGGCTGCTCTACCCTACTTCTCGCACCATGAGCTATGCAGCTAGGGCATTTCTGGATTTGGTGAAAGGGTGAGTCTATTCTTAAGAATAGCAGAGTGCTTTAAGATTCCCTTCTTTCTATTCTACAACTGCCTTCTGACCAAACGATTCTGCATCTTTTAGAAGCTCTTCACAGAAACCGTTGGGTTGAAAAAGAGTTACTTGTGAAAGAGTTCGCTGTACCTTAAAACACCATTCTGCTTGCTCTAAACGGCGTCTTGTAAGCTTTTCATATACCTCTTTCAATCTCTCTTCGTTTCCTGGCGTAAGTTCACTAAACTTTTCAAAAATTCGAACCTTTTGGTTTTCCAATTCAATCTGTCCTTGGGTTGGATTCTGGTACGAATCAATTTTATCAAACTCGTCAAAAAGAAAATATATAATCGACTTTGCAACGTCTCTTAATTCAAAAACCCATTCTAGGCTTCTTCCAGGAGGTAAGCGATCGTACATTTTGAGAAGGGCTATTATATGTGATACCCCGGATCTATTGTCATCTTCAAAAATTTCCGGTGGGTTTTTCTTAACTTCCTGAATATGATAGTTAATCCTTTGCTTCCTCCATATTTGCCAGAAAAGGTTTCCCCATTCGTCCTTCATTTTTGTTATCTCTTCTTGGAAATAAGAGCGTAAGGATTCAAATTGTTCTGGATTTTGAAGAATTGGAAGGCCTTTTGTCAGGCGTTCTGTATAACGACGGGAATTATCGTCCTGTGGATTCTGATTCAAAACAACCTGATACCGAATCAGATCTTCCGAATATTTTTGCAAAAGGTCTTCCCTGGTTTGTAAGTGTAATGAAGAGCCTCCATAGCTTTTCTGAATAAGCATGACTAGTTCTTCAAAACTGGCTTCCCAGGCAGAAATAAGAGAACGATGAAGTCGATCAAAAGAATTATTTGGATATTCCTCAAGAATAGTTTTGTCTACTTTTGTTAATTTTACCAGCACTCTCAATTGATCCACATAGCAGATGAGTTCGCTTTCAAGAGAGCTTATGGGATAAACAAAGTGAAGTTGGACTTCTACCTTCTCTCTCGTGATCGAATGGCAAATTTCGTGAGTCAGAAAAGGGAGTGTTTTTCGTGCAACAATAGTAGGAATGAATTCAGATTTTACAGAAAGAGCTTTCAAGCGACTTCCAATGAACCTGTTTAACGGATCTCGATTCACATAAATTCCATCCAACTCACTGGTAAAGTAGTTATCAATGGTGAGCCCTCCTTTGCCAGGTTCTGAAAACTGGATGAAATCCTTTTTTTGTTTTTGCAAAAAAATGAAATGTTCCTGAGTAAATTCGTATTTCTCCAATTGAGACTTCCACTCGTTAAGAATCTGTTTTTCTAACTTTGGCGATAACTCGTTACTAATCGCTGCAAAAGTTGATTGAATCGAAACCGTTTGAAATAGGATAAAAAAGGCGAGGAGAGTTCTAATCACAATCAATTCGAACTTGGCGGTCTTACATCTGAAAAGGGATTCCCTGACATTGAAGTAGAACTTTTTCTGACCGATGTTTTTCTGGGCCTAGGCAGATCGTCGTCTTCTTCTTCAACTGAGTCTGTAAACACAGTTTCTGTGGATCTTGAATTCTTGGAACCTCGCCTACGAGCCAATTCCTCTTTCTGGGTTGCTTCTTTGACTTCTTCATCTTCCAAGCGATCCAAATTAAACTTGCGTTTGGGTTTTTCTTCTTCCTTTTTTGCTTCACTTGGCGGGGCCATATTTAAACCGCGGTCCAATTCATAGTCATAAAGGGCTCGATTTTCGCCAATCCCATGGGTTTTATTAAACCGTCGACGTTCGTTGTTCTTCTTGACCGACACCCTTGTCATATCTTTAGGATCGTGGATCACATGAGGCGTTAAGAAAATAATGAGATTGATTTTTTCTTTTGTCACCGCAGTATCTCGGAACAGATATCCTAGCACGGGAATATCTCCCAAAAATGGAACCTTGCTCACGTTCTTGGAATCTTTATCCTTGATGAGTCCACCAATGGCGATCGTTTGACCATTTTGAGCAACAACGGTTGTTTTGGCGGTTCTTTCATTTGTTGTCACATCCGAAAATTGCGCGCTCGGTGTTCCTATTTCCTGGACCTTTTGTTCAATCTCAAGTGAAACCTCATCTCCTTCATTGATCTGTGGAGTCACTGATAGTTGAATACCGATCTTTTGACGGCTTAAGGAAGTCACTGGAGTGCCGTCTGTCGACCTATACTCCGAAGTTTTTAGCGGAACTTCCTGTCCTACAAGAATCTCAGCTTTCTTATTATCCGTGGTGAGAATGTTAGGAGCAGAGAGTACATTGAGAACTTCATTTTTCTGCAATGCCTTCAAAAGGGCTCCGTTTACAGGAATCGTGGCTTTTATTCCTGGGATGGTGAAATTTTTAGAACTTAGGGCTCCTAAAGTCAGTCCTGGAAGGCCCCCTAAAGTTTTCATGACGTCTTGAGCGCCTGTACCCACTGCTCCCAAGGGACTTAAACCAAATGCTGACTGTCCAAAAAGTCCAATGCCGCCTGCAGCCCCAGCTCCATGCGCCGAAAGTCCTACATTTACCGTTTTATCCAATTTCACTTCCATAATGAGGGCTTCTACAAGCACTTGAGCACGACGTCGGTCTAGCCGATCGATAATCGCCTCAATGTATTCCCAATCATTTGGAGAGGCTGTTACAACCAGCGAATTGGTGGATACGTCTGCGACCACTCGAACTTCACTTTCAAACATCTTTCCAGTGCCGCCTTCTACAACCGCCTTGGCCGCGGAAGACGTGCGCTCTGCAGGTTCTTCCCCTTCTTCACCAAGACCCGTAGTGCCTCCGGAAGTTCCAGTTTGCTCCCAAGGAAGTGGTGGCGCTGATTGAAATCCTCTTTTTTCTGCTGAAGTTTGTTTTTTTTCTGCCTTCTTCGACTTCGCTGGCCCATTCCCAAATAAATTGGAAAGGAGGTCTGCTAATTCGTCCGCTCGTGCATGTTTTAAAGGTTTGACATGAATTCTTCCCCGATCCAAAGCGGTTTCTACTTTTCGATCTAATTCAGCAACAAGATCTAAAATCCTACCCAAGCCTTCCCGCGTGGCAACCACAATCAAGGAATTCGTTCGTGTATCAGGCATAATTTTTGAGACGGCTTCTCCTCCCATCACATCATCTGTTCTACGTCGAGTTGTCGTGGCTTTCTTTTCACTTTCAAAAATGGTCTGAAGTTTATTCGCAATGTCTTCTGCTTGCGTATATTTGAGAGGAAGGACTTCGACGGAAGACTGATATCCTTGTTTGTCCAACTTCTGAATGATTTTCATCAGCCGGCGAATGTTGGAAGCTGAGTCAGTCACAATAAGAGAGTTGGTTGGACCGTATGCCACGATTGAACCTGTTCGAGAAACCAACGCATTCAAAGCCTGGCGAATCTCATTAGAACTAATGTATTGAAGAGGGATCAATTGAGTGACCAGTTGATCTCCATACAATCGATCTAAGTCGGTCTGAACAGGTATAGGATTCTCTTTTCCTTCCCTCTTTGGAATAATCTTCGTGACCTTTCCCTCTTCCACCGTGGTGAGATTTTTCATCTCTAACGCAGAAATAAAAGCTTGATACGCTTCTTCCACAGTGACAGGCGAAGGAGAGATAATCGTGATTTTTCCACGGACTCGGTCATCTAAAATAAAATTCTTTCCTGTGATTTCAGCCACAGCCTTGACCACATCCGAAATATCCACATCATGAAAATCGAGACTCACCATTCCACCGGTTTTGGGTAAAGCTGTTCTTCCCGTTTGTGCAAAAACCAGGGTCGGAATTAAACATAAAGCCATGATGGATCGAAAAACTTTCATTGCTATCCTTCTCAAAGCAAGGGCAGTGCCCACTTTTTCTAGATTTAACTACTTGAAAAGAAAAGAATATTTTATTCTTCCCCTAACCAAAAATTGCCGAATTTTCAGCTACGGGGCATTTAAACTCCACTTTGATCAGGAACCTATTTTCTCAAAACGCTCCTTTTCCTCCAAAAGCTTCAGCCATTTTGTCTCCATCACCTCAATTTCGTGAGCAATTTGAGATCTTCGCTTTAATTTAGTCGAAAAACTTTGATCTCGCGGACTCTCCGGAGAGGAAAGAAACTGATCCAACTCCTTACACTCTTGCGTTCTTTCCTTTATTTCTTTTTCTAAGTTCCCAAGTTCCTCTCGGGTGTCTTTTAGTACTTTAAATCGACGCTGCCTTTCCTCTGCCTCTTTTCGTTTCTGTTCTTTACTCTTTTTTCCAAAACCGCCTGATGAGTTTAACAATGAGTTTAACTCTGTTTTCTGGATGGCTGTACTGGGGCTTTGCATCTTTGTTCGACCAAGCCACTCTGAATAGTTCCCATGTTGGTAGATGGCTTCGCCAGGACGAATTTCCAATATAACGCTGACAAGGGAATCTAGAAAGTCGCGGTTATGAGAAACCACCAGGATGGTCCCTTCATAAGTCGACAATCCTCGGACCAATGCATCACAGGCTTCCATATCAAGATGATTGGTGGGTTCATCCAATAACAAAAGTCCCGGCCTTGACAATAGGATTCTCGTAAGACTGACTCGAGCTCTTTCCCCTCCAGACAAAACTTCCAAAGGCTTATCCAAATCATTAGCACCGAGTCCTAAAGTCGCTGCGACCCCTCGTACCTCGGAAATTGTGTTCCCGAGGCTTTGGTCGAATAAATATTCAAAAGCAGTGAAGCGAGAAGGCAGTTCTTCCATTCGGTGTTGGGCAAAATAGCCAATGGAAGTCCCTTCATGACGTTTAATGACACCAGATAACGGCTCAAGTTCATTTGCACAGGTCTTCAAAAAAGTGGATTTTCCAACACCATTTACACCAATCACCCCAATTTTTTTTCCACCTTCAATCGTGCAATGGTCAATCTTAAAAAGCGGCGTTTCTTTTTGATACCCAAAAATACACTCACGAATGTCAATCACTTTACTTGGCAG
>Ga0247727_10011075_pt1 | contig 15826 bp, 14 predicted proteins | sample WisWelCaveWW1625_FD_202498 | JGI IMG/M metagenome (GOLD analysis project Ga0247727, IMG submission 202498) | Biofilm microbial communities from Wishing Well Cave, Virginia, United States - WW16-25 | ecosystem: Environmental > Aquatic > Deep subsurface > Groundwater > Cave microbial mat | place...
CGGGTTGGGGCAATACTCGCGCATGGCGTGAATTTGCCCCGGCGAGGTATGGGTGCGCAGAATTACGCCGGGCGTGGTGGTGTAAAACGTGTCCCACATGTCGCGCGCCGGGTGGTGTTGGGGGATGTTGAGCAGTTCGAAATTGTACTCATCGCTTTCCACGTCGCGCGAGCGATAAATTTGGAAGCCCATGTCGGCCCAGATGGCGCAAATCTCGCGTAGGGTTTGGGTGGCGATGTGCAGCCGCCCCTGGCGAGTCGGCCTCCCCGGCAGGGTGACGTCCAGCGCCTCAGCCCTGAGTGAACGTTCGAGTTCGGCGGCGGCGAGGGTTGCCTCCTTTTCGGCGAAGGCCGTTTCCAGCGCACGTTTGATCTCGTTGGTGCGCTTGCCGACGAGAGGGCGCTCCTCCTTCGAGAGCTTGCCCAGTTCGCCCAGCGCCGTCGAAAGCACGCTCTTCTTGCCGAACGACTCGCTCTTCCAGGCCTTCAACGCTTCGGAGTCATTCAGGTCTGCCAGTTTCGCCAGCGCCTTTTGCTCGAATTGATTCAGTTGATCGATCATTGTTCCTCCCAAACTTGATCCACGAAGACACACGAAGAAAAATCTTAGTGAAGCTTCGTGTGTCTTCGTGGATCAAAAAACTCCCATCCCAACAAAGGGACGGGAGTCGTCGTTTCACTTACAGACTCTCGCGGTACCACCCTCATTGACAGCAAATTGTGTTTTTCAATTCGCCGCCCTCTCTGCGCCGACCATCATCGGCTGTCTGGATAACGGTAGACTTCCGACGCGGGCTAATGGGCAACCGCAAGGGTTTGCCTCTGCCGGGCGACCGCAAGGGTCGCCCCTACAATTTCACCTGCGCGGCTCAGGAGCGAACTTCAACCGGTTTCCCCGGACAGGGCTTTCAGCCTGCTGCGGTTTTTGCAGGTCCCGTCTCTCTGACGCTTCCGCCGGTTTACTTTTCTCCGTCTCAGCCTTTGTTGTAGAGCGAGATGCCATCTCGCTCCACGTATTTGATTGTGGCGAATTATCTGCAGAAGTGAGGATGTGTCAAGGTTCATCGCATTTGCGACGGCAGTTTATCGTAATCGGCATGAGAACCAATCCAGAATCAGATGATAGTTTCCCCTTCACGGACTCCCACCGCCCGATAACCGAGGCTGGCGCGCACCGAATAAATAGGGCGGGTCGGGTGTATTTGTTTGAAGTGCAAACTTGGGTGGCGAGAATCTTGTTTGAAGAGTTTGTAGGCTTCTTTAGCTTGTCGTCGGATATGGGCTGGTAGTTGGCTATGGGCTTTCCGAAACCGCGCGGTAGTATGCGAGATCATAGAGTCTCTGGGTCAAGGACCTGGGTCCCGCCCGCGCGATATTCTGCTAGGGCTTCATCCGCGAGCTGTTCAAGAGCATCTTCGGAACGCGCAAATAACTCAGTCCAGCGGCGTTCGGAGCGAATCTCTTCCAAAATCCACGTTGCTAATGCATCCTGTTCTGTCTGAGACAACTATGCGGCTTCCGCAAAAGCTTGTTCAAGTTTTGTCATCGTCTATTTCCTTTACTGCCTGCCCAAATTTTACACCCGTCGAAGCCTTGAGGCTATAGTTCGCTTATGCTGTTGAGAGCCGTATGAGCCGATGCAGGCATCACCAAGCATTGCTGGTATCATTCGTGTAATTCGTAGCCAATCCTCACAACAACGTCTTATTATGCTCCGAGTCAAACACATGGGCGTGCAGGTTGGCGATCCACAACTTGCCGTCGGTGGTCACCCGCAAATAGCGCAAGGCCTCGGTAATGTGCTTGCTGACGATCCCCCAGTAAAACTCGTCGTAGCCCCGGCGCATGTCGCCCGGATTCTCGTAGCCCAGCTTGGCATTCGCCCCGGTCTCCTCAAATTCGTAAAACAGCGCCGGAATTTTGCGTAAATACTTCGGGTCGCCCAGTTGGCCGATGAAGTCTGCCGCGCGGGCCAGCCGGTAAAAGCCTGCCGCCTTGTGATGAAAGTCGTTGTCGGGAATCGGGAAGCGCGTCATCTCGATGTAGTCGCAAATCGTGTTCACATCAGCTTCCGAGATCACACTTTTGCCGAACCGCTCGCGCACGAACAACTTGCTTCGGTCAACGTGATAAGGCTGGAGCGCGGCATCGGAACCGGAGAGAGAGAGCGTCACCGTGTTCCCGTCAACGCCGGTCGCCAACTGCTCACCCTTGTCGTTGCGGCAGATGCCTTTGACGTAGCCGATGTCGTGGCACAGCAGACCGATGGTGAACAGCATCCAGTCTTTGGGCGCGACTCCGCCCTCGAGCAATTGCTTGCCTTTGAGGATCGCCTGCCCAACCAGCGTCACCTGAATCGTATGCTCGACGTTGTGATAGAGCGCATCCGAGTTGGCGATATTCTCCAGCGCCAGCCGCCCGGCCCAGGCGCAGATGTTGCCGTATTCCGGCTCCATCAGGTTGTAGGTCTGCTGGTAGGCGTCTCGCAGTTCCTGCACAAAGTGTTCGATGACGAGTTTTTGAACGTCGAGCATGGTGCGGCCCTCCCCCGATAAAAAGCTCAGCCACGAATTTTACTAATTTCACGAATTGGTTTCATCTTACCTCAAAATTAGCGCCATTCGTGTAATTCGTGGCAAAAGGTTTTCGCATCCCTCACTTGATCCGATACCCCTCTTCCTCATTGTTGAAAATCCAACCCACCACTGCGCCAATGCGAATTTCGTCGAAGAGATAGGCTTCCCGAGTTACGGCGGCTGACCCTTTGCCGCGCAATTTCTGGCGCGAACGTTCCATCATTTCAAAGCGTTGGTGCCAGCGGGCGAAGTTCGAGGGGCGCAAGTCCACCCAGCCTTTGGCCGCCCACTTGTCCAAATCGCCCGCGCCCACTTCCACTTCGGTGGCTCCGGCCACTTCGGGGATGCGGAGGAAGGGGCCGCGAATGATCTGCGACCCATCGGGAGTCAGAATCGGCACGCCAATCGAAGTGATCGCCTGCCGTAGTGAGGTATCCGTTCCCAACCGCGCAAAAAGGGCCGCCGAGATCGCCTCTGGCGATTGAGCCAGCACCGCCTTCAACATCGTGTATTCGATCTGCAACAGTTCGGCCTCCCACAATAGTTTGGAAATCTCCGGCGGCCCCAACTGCCCCAGCGCCACACTGCGGATGCCGGTCTGCAATTCGAGCCGTTCCAGATCGGCCAGCGCCTGCCCACGCAGAACGCCCGCGCGATAAGTCGGATTCATCACCGCCCCGTCAATGGCCGCAATCACATCGCGCCCGGTGTTACTGCCTTTGATCTCCAGCACCACATCCAGCGCGATCTCTTCCGGCGTGATGAACTCCATCTGCCTCAACGAAGTAATCGTCTCAAACTCGCCTTTGGTGAACAAACCGTTCTCGCCGGTGTCCACAACGGGGACAGTGAAATCGCCGACCGCCTCGAACCCTGCCGCCGGGAGTCTCAGGGGAAGCCGCCTCTCCAGCGTCAACGTCTGAGGCGTGTAAAGCGTCACCTGTTGGCCACGCTCCCTGATCGCCCGCACCGACACGTCGGCGTAACCGATCATCGCCCCCGGCTTGACCTCTTTCACCACTGGCCCGTCGAGGGTGCGGGCCATCAGGAAGAGCAAACCGGTGTGAGCGAAGGCAATGGCGGTCTTGGTCATCAACTGGGCCGAGGGCTTGTCCTCACTGTGGGTGTAAGGGATGTTCAGGCCCATGCCGCCGGTGCCGGTGGTGCCGATCTTCAAATACAACCGCGTGCCCGCCTCGCGTGCAGCACGGTTGAGCAGAAGCACGTGCCGGATCAACTGTGGCACCGACTGCGATAGGAGGAGCGTCTCAAAGGCCCGCTCGGCATCTTTCCATTCATGCTTCGCCGTCACCGCATCCCCGGTGCGGACGTGAGTCAACAAATCGTCCACCTCCCGGCGGGCGACGACGGTGGCGCTGTAGACATCCTGATAACTGATGGCGGTGGCGGTGTTGACCGAGTCTATGATCACCTCCGGCTTGTGTTCGCGAATCACCTGCGCCAGCCGCGAGCGTTCATAGGCCGCATCGAAGTCGCCGAAGAGATCGGCAAAGAGGTCGTCGCGTTTCTGGTAGCTTTCGAGCAAGCGCCCGCGCTTCTCTTCGGTGAACTCACTGCGCACAAACACATCGCCCCACACCCCAATGAACTCGATCCCCTGATCGGGGAACATACGCCGCAGACCGGCGGGGCCGTGGATGGCTTCGTTGACTTCATTCTGAAAGAGGGAAGCGATAATGAGGCATTTGGGGTCGAGGTCGTTGCAAATGCGGCGGGCGATCTGCAAGCCCACCAGCCCCGCCCCGCCGAGGATTAAAAATGTTTCGTTGGACATGCGCCCATTAAACACCATCTACGGTGTTTGCGGAGCATGAATCACCAACCCGGTTTTTAAGCGCTGTGCGCCAGAAACCGGGTTGGTGACCCTACGACTTCTTCGGCGCGCGAATGCTGATGGATTGAAAGGAGAGGGTGAGGGTGCGCTCGACGCCGGCCTCGTCCATGCCGCGAATGACGACGCGATCAATCATATCGGCGTCGTCCATCGTGAGGCAGGCGTCGTAAAGCGCTTCGAGGGTCGGGTAATGTTGCGTGGTTTCAGTGAGGCCAGACCTGTTGTCCCAGCGCCTAATGATGAGGCCGATTTCGGTGATGTACTTCAGGCCCGCACTCATAAATTTGCCCGCTTACAAATCAGTTCACAAGGCGAATGTCTCGCCTGGTTTGAGCACATGGGCCTGGGTCTTGGTTTTGCCATTTACCTGCCGCGCCCAGGCTTCTGCATCCTGAGCGATCAGCCCCCAGGTGTTGTAATGCACCGGGATGACGTGGCCCGGCCGCAAAAGTTGCACCGCCCGCAAGGCATCGGCGGGACCCATGGTAAAGTTGTCGCCGATGGGCAGAGTCGCCAGATGAATCCCCTCATCGCCGATCAACTGCATATCGCCGAACAGGCCCGTGTCGCAGGCAAGATAAATTTTGTATTTGTCGGTGGTGATGAGGAAGCCGCAGGGATTGCCGCCGTAACTGCCATCGGGGAAGCCCGACCCGTGCAGGGCCAGTGTCAGCTTGACGTAGCCGAACGGATGGTTGTAGCCGCCGCCCAGATGTTGGCCGTGAGTCCGCTCGGCGCCCTGCGCCGCACACCAGTTGGCGATCTCGAAGTTGGCAATCACCATTGCCCCCGTTCGCTTCGCCACCGCCACCGCGTCGGCCATGTGATCGCCGTGCGCGTGCGAGATGAGGATGAAATCGGCGGGGGCTTGCTCGGCCGTCATCGTCGCCGCCGGGTTGCCGGTGAAGAACGGGTCCACCAGAATCTTGTGGCCGCCCAACTCCAGACCCATTGTGCCATGCCCATACCAGGTGAAATGATCGCTCATAGGTTCCTCCTTGTGGTGGAGCGAATGCTTCGCCCCGACTTGTGAGAAAGTTTTGCATTGAAAGGCGAATGCTTCGCCCTACATTGCCGGAATCGTAAACCAAAATGTTGCGCCGTGACCGGGTTGGGCTTCAAAGCCCACTTGGCCGCCGAACATTTCGACGAGACGCTTGGATAGATGCAGGGCCAGCCCCCAGCCAGGTTGATCGCGCACGACCTGATCCTCACCCCGGAAAAATTGGGCGAACACTTTGGGCCGCTCTTCTGCCGGGATGCCAATGCCGGTGTCGCCGACACTGAAGCGAATGGCGTTGTCTACAGTCTCGGCCTTTAGGGTGATCGTCCCGCCAGCCGGTGTGTAACGGTGAGCGTTGCTCAACAAGTTGGCGATGACCTGCATCAGGCGGGCCTTGTCAATTTGAACGGTGGGCAGGGCCGGGATGTCGAGGGTGAGCGTTTGGTTCTTTTCCGCGATCTGAGGATTGAGGGCGTCGGCGGCGGCCCGGGCGCAGGCGGCGGCGTTCACGGTTTGGACTTCTACTTTGAGTCGCCCGGTCTCAATTTTGGAAATATCCGAGAGGTCGCTGAGGAGGGCATTCATCCGATCCACACCTGTCCGAATGGTGGCGAGGAATTGTGTTTGCTGATCGTTCACTGGCCCGACCGCGCCGCTACGGATGAGATCGGCGTAACCCTTCATCGTCGTCATCGGCAGGCGCAGTTCGTGGGTGACAACGGAAACAAAATCGGCTTTGGAAATTTTGCCCTCAATGGCGTTGGCGGCCTGGGCGACGAAGGTTTCCAAACACGCCAGATCGTGATGAGTAAACGATCCATGGCTGCATGGTTTCTCGACATGCACTGCGCCGACCGTTCTGCCCCGCGCCTGCAAAGGGACCGTCATGCTGGTTCGCAAGTCGCGGCCCTCATCTGCTACGAGACTGGATTGCCCGCTGGCGACGACAGAGTCTGCCCGAGTCTTTCTTTCCTCTAGAGCTTTGTCACCGGTAAGGTTGTGGATAGTGCGCACGTCGTAGCCCTTGGTGGTTTTGTTGTAAAGGGTGAGCAGGCCGCGTTCAGCTTTGGTCAATATCACGGCATAGGTCATGGTGCGACTCAAGATTTCCATCAGGTCGGCAGGTTCGCCGACGGCGCGGCAGGCATCGAGCAGGGCAAGTAGGCGTTGGAGGTCGGTCATATTGTAATCAAAATAGTCATCAGCATCCTGAGCGGAGGGCGATGGCGTCAGCAGCGAAGTATGCCGCCGTCGCCCGTAGTCGAAGGATGTGGGTATAGCAATTAAAGCCGCACCCTCCGCTCAGGGCGCTTGCTATGTTGTTTGATTCCTACCCTAGTTTTATAGTAGTTGCAGTTTCGGCGCAAGACGCATTGGTCACAGGCCGGATTTTGGGCGTGGCAGACTTCGCGGCCATGGCGGATGAGATTGAGGTGGGCGGCGTAATAGGTTTCGGGAGGGAAGAGGGACTCAAAGTAGGGGTGGGCGTCCTCGACCGCCATCTTTTCGGGGCGCAGGCCCAGCCGCCCGGTGACGCGGTAAACATGGGTGTCCACCGGGAAGGCCGGGATGTCGAGGGAGAATTGCAGGATGATGGCCGCCGTCTTTGGCCCCACCCCGTTGAATTTGGTCAGCCAGGCCCGCGCTTCTTCTTTGGGCAGGTCTCGTAAAAATTCCAGATCGAGCGAGCCGCGCTCGGCGGTGATGGCCCGCAGGACTTGCTGGATGCGCGGGCCTTTTTGGTTGGCCAGCCCGGCCGGGCGGATGGCGTCAACGACGACTTCAGGCGGCGCATCGCGCACCGCCTCCCAGGTTGGCAGGGCGGCGCGCAGAAGTTCAAAGGCCCGGTCGCGGTTGGTGTCATTGGTGTTTTGCGAGAGGATGGTGGAAACCAGTTCGTCAATCGCCGGGAGCGGGTTGCGCCACGTCGGTTCGCCGTAATGGTCGAGGAGGAGTTGGTGGATGCGGAGGGCGCGTTTGGCAATGACCGACGTGGATGACATAAGACGATTATAACCCCGTCGCAATTGTAGGGGCGAAGCATTCGCATCGGAATTTCGGAGTTCTTCGGAAATCTTGGCGGCGAATGCTTCGCCCCTTCCCTCGCGGATCACGATAATGCAGTGACTGTGGTTGGGCATCACCACAAACTGTAATTGATTGTAAGCATGATTGAGCCACCAGCGCAATTCCCCTTTGTGCGCTATAGTAAAGTTGCAAACAGACCTGTCAGGTCTGTTGAGGAGGATCCCTATGCGCAAAAAAGTTACCCTCATCACCGGCGCACTGGGCGAGATTGGCCTGGCATTGATTGATGAATTGGCCGAACGCACGAAGGTGCTGACGCTGGACATTCGTGGCGCGCCCGCCGATCTCCATCCCGCCGTCACTCATCTTCAGGGCGACATCCTCGATAAGGCCCTGCTCGCGCGGCTGATCAGCGAATACGAAATTGAGGTCATCTATCATCTGGCCGCCCTGCTCTCCACTCGCAGTGAGTTCACCCCCGACGCCGCCCATAAAGTGAACGTTGAAGGCACGATGACGCTCTTGCAGGTCGCCGCCGACCAATCTGAACAACGCGGCCAGCCAGTGCTCTTCATCTTTCCCAGTTCCATCGCCGCCTATGGCTTGCCCGATCTCGAAACGAAAGCCAAGTATCCCCACGTGCGCGAACACGAATGGAATACGCCGCGCACGATGTATGGCTGTAACAAGCTGTATTGTGAGATTTTGGGCGGTTACTTTAGCCGCTACTATCATCAGTTGTCGGCGGCGACTCCGGTGATGCTGGACTTTCGCTCAGTGCGTTTCCCCGGCCTCATCAGCGCCTTCACCGTGCCCAGCGGCGGCACCAGCGATTATGGCCCGGAGATGTTGCACGCCGCCGCCAAAGGGGAACCGTATCCCTGTTTCGTCCGCGAAGACACCCTCATTCCCTTCATGGCCATGCCGGATGCGGTGACGGCCCTATTGAAATTGGCGAACGTGCCGCGCGACTCCCTCAGCCGGTTGGTTTACAACGTCACCAGCTTCAGCCTCACTGCAGCGAAAATCCGCGATCTAACTCTACAAGCTTTCCCAAAGGCGCAGATTACCTTTGAGCCGCATCTCAAACGGCAAGTGATTGTGGATAGTTGGCCGATGGGCCTCGACGACAGCGCCGCCCGCCGCGACTGGGGCTGGTCGCCGGAGTTTGAGGCGGAGCGCTCATTCCGTGAGTACCTCATTCCAAATATCGCGCGACGGTATCGAAGCTAGCCTTCCGAATTCTCAAGCCAACTCTTGGCTCGCCGAATTCGGAAGTCTCAAAATACCCCTATGGTACAATCCTTCGCCGGAGGAGATGTTATCCCATGAAAAAACTTTCTCTGCTTCTGATTGTGGCCGCCTCGTTCCTGGTCGCCGGGTGTGGCCTGTCCACGGCCGATACGCAGGCCACAGTCGCCGCCCAGGTGCAATCCACGGTGGCCGCCATCCCGCCGCAACAGGTGACGGTGGAAGTGCCGACCACGGTGATCGTGCCGGTGACGGTGGAAGTTCAGGCGACGGTGGAAGTGCAAGTGCCGGTAACGGTGATAGTGCCGGCCACCGCCCCAGCCTCCGCCGCCACCGAACCGCCAGCCGCCAATGCGCCGACGGCGACCCCGGCGCCCGTCGTTTCCACCAATGCCCAGGATCCGCTGGCCGGAGCCGCGTCCACGCCGACGATTGATGAGAAGTTCGATTTCACGGACAAATACTATTGGTACTTGTTCGACTCTTCGACCGGCGAGGGCAAGATCGAAGATGAAGTTTTCACGCTTGTGGTCAAAGAACCGGAGCATGTGGAGTGGACGTTTGGTGGCAAGAAGTTCGGCAACTTTTACGTCTCGGCGGATGCGGTGGTGCCGAACACTACTTGTAAAGCCGGCGACCACTGGGGCCTGATCTTCCGTATGAAGGACAACGCCAACTTTTACATGTTTGGCGTGTCGTGCGATGGCAAGTATCGCTTGATGAAGCGGATGGATGGTGCGTTTGAAGCAATCGTAGACTTCACCGACTCCGATTTCATCACCGATCTGGGGCAGAAGAATGCGCTGGGTGTGCGTGCTGTCGGCAATGAGCTGAGTCTGTACACTAACGGCAACTTCATTACCACCGTCAACGACAGTTCTTTCGTCGAGGGCGTGGTGGGAATGTACGCCACGTCGCGCCTGACGCCCAACCTCACTGTCACCTACGACAACATTGCCGTTTATCCGGTGCAATAACGGCGGCTCAACATTTCGCGGCGCGTCTCGTTTATCGGGCGCGCCGTTTTTTTTCTGTATAATGGCTTCGCCTTTATGAATCGACTCCGCCTTGTCATTGCGTTGATCTCAACTCTGGTCGCCGCCTGCGCCCCGCGCGCTGAAGTGATTCAGTCTGGGGTATCAGGAACGTTGACGGCACTCGCGCCCACCCCTGTGCTGGAAGCGGATCGCCCCACCAGCACCCCGGTGCCTACGGTGTTGCCGCCAACGCTTACCCTTGTCCCCAGCGACACACCCGTGCCAACGCCCACCATCGGCCCCTCGCCCACCCCCACCCCTTTCTCCGCCGGGTTGGGCGAACTGATTTTTGAAGATACGTTCAATGCCCCTGGTGGTTGGGCGCTGGGCGATGCGGCGGACACCAACGTTGCCATCAACGGCAGCATTTTGTTTTACACCCAAAAGAATCCCCAAACCTTTTCCTTCCGCGTCGTCGGCAAAGCGGGCGGCGACTTTTATGCCGAAGTTAACACCGCGCTGGCGAGCGACTGCCGCTCTGGTGACCGCTTCGGCCTCATGTTCCGCGTGCAAGACGCCAACAACTATTACGCTCATCAAATTGATTGCGATGGCCGCTACCGCCTTACCCGTTACGCCAGCGGCGCGGCCAACCCCCTGGTGGATTGGACGCAATCCGAGGCCATCAAACGCGGCGCGAAGGCCAATAACAAATTGGGCGTGATCGCTAAAGGCTCCAGCCTCACCGTTCTGGTCAACGATGTCCAGGTTGCCACCGCCGACGACCCGGCGTACGCCAATGGCCGCTTCGGCCTGTGGATGGGGACGAACGTGACGGCGAATTTCACAGTGGCGTTTGACGACCTCCGGGCATATCAATTGCCGTAAAACGTGAAACGACAAACGACAATCACTCTTTTCGTTTGACGTCTGCTCAACTATGCCAACCCGTAATCAGCTTAACGACCTCCCCTCTCGCGAGTGGCTCAAGTTTCAAAAATCGTGGTTCATCCATAACCCGCCGCCGCGCAAAAAGGGCGTGCTACAGCACCCAGCCAAATATCCAGAGACGCTGGCCGAGGAGTTCATCCGCTTCTTCACCAAAGAAGGGGGTACCGTCCTCGACCCGATGGCGGGTACAGGCAGTACCCTTGTCGCCGCCCTCCGCGCCCGGCGGCGCAGCCTCGGTATTGAGTTGAACGAAAAATATGTCGCCATTGCCCGCGACATTTTGGCTGAGGAGATCAAAGCGCAGGGCAAACGCTTCCCGAAGAAATATCACCCCCGCCTCTTCCACGGGGATGCGGCCACAGCGAATAAACTCGATCTCCCCTCGATCGATTACGTCCTCACCTCACCGCCGTACTGGGACATGCTTCGCATGAAGGGGGCGGAGACTCAAAAAAAGCGCCACACCGCCGGGCTGGATGTGTTTTATTCCGACGACCCGCGCGACCTCGGCAACGTCGGTGACTACGATCAATTTCTCGACGCCCTGTGCCGCATCTACGAGTCGCTTCATCCGCTCCTCAAACCCAAAGCCTACCTGACCATCATCGTCAAAAACGTAAAGAAGGGCGGCAGGATGTATCCGCTGGCCTGGGACATTGCAAAACGGTTGGGGCGAACCTATACCCTGAAGGACGAAAAAATCTGGGCGCAGGACAACCAGCACCTCACCCCCTATGGCCTCGGCAGTGCCTGGGTGAGCAATACCTTCCATCACTATTGCTTGCAGTTTCGGAAAGAGACCCGTGCTGAGTAGCCTAGCCCCTTGTGGGCGGGCTTAACGCCCACAAGGGGCTAGGCTACGATTGAGATTTTGGATTTTGGGCCTTGGGATTTTTTTCCATGCTCTCCGCCGCCGATCTGATTATCCTCAAATACGATCCGCAGTTCTCGCAGGCCGGAGTGCAATACGCCCGCGACTCGCTCCATTTCACTTACAACCGCATGGGCCTCAAAGTGGGCGATCGCCTGCGCAAGATTGTCGCCGGTGTGGCCTTTGAAATGGCCGTGCGCCGCTGGCTGGAAACCGGGGCCATTCCATACTCGCGGTTGGGCGCGACTCATTTCACCCAGCCGGATCGATTCGACCTCGCCCTCGGTGGCCGACGTTGTGATCTCAAAAGCTACCTCATTTATGACCGTCCCAAAATCCGCGCCTTGCGCGCCGATCCCGGCTGGGCGCTCGACGCCATGGCCATGATCCCCGACGATCAGTTTGAGACTGAGCGCATGGGCGAAGGCGATCTTTATCTCTTCGGCCTCGTCACCGGCCTCGAAGCGCGGCACTCCGTTGAAACTGAAAAGGCAATGGCGAAGGGACTGCCGGTTTCGCTCATTCACGCCTTGCCCCGCGAGCGCTGGGCCAGCTCGCATCGCTGGGAGTCGCTGGGCAGGTTAGCGGTCAAAGGGGACATCTCGGCGGCCATCACCCTAGAGATTGGCGGGCAGGGAGCGAATCGAGAATCAATCCGTGAACAGATCGATCTGCTGCCGCGTATGCGGGCCGAAGCCGTCTCTGAATTTTTCACCGTGTTCTACCTCAGCCTGCCGCATCTGCCCGAGGGCGCGATCGCTTTGCGGAGTCCGGTATTGGGTGAGACATATATCGTGGCGGTGAACGAGTGGAACAACATCTGGGTGTACGGCCAGCGGGTGTATATGTGCGGCTGGCTCAACAAGCACGATTTTCGTGAGGCCAGTCACCCCTTACCGCCGGACTCGCCGGTGAAGCAATATCGCCGCACGGCCACAGCCAACCGCGCCCTGCCCATGCGCGACCTGCGCCCGATGGCCGAACTGGCCGAGATTGCGCGGAAACACGCGGCGCATGGCTTATAATACGCAATACTGAATTCAAGGTGACTGTCACCGGCTAGTAGTAGCTTGAATTTCAGAGCTTTGAAGCCGGTGACAGTCACCTGAAGAGGAGGATATTCTTATGAACCGTTTCTTCAATTTCGTTGCCGGCGCATTTTGCGGCGCACTGGTGGGGGCGGTGGCGGCCACCCTGCTGGCCCCGATGTCGGGTCAGGAATTGCAGTCGCAGAGCCGGGCGCGAGCCGAGGCCGTCGCCGCCGAAGTGCGCAAGGCTTACGAGGACAAGCAAGCCGAACTCAAGGCGCAGTTGGATGCGCTAAAATCGCCGAAGTACTCTCATTCGCACCCACATCCGCATCCACATGACTAATTCTAGGTGACTGTCACTGGCTACGAGGCTATGAAGTTCTGGACGTTGTGAGCCAGTGACAGTCACCTGGTAAAGAAGACGCCCTCGCCAGTTTCCCGGCGAGGGCGTTTTCGTTTGATGAACGAGCCTGTCAAGGCCTCTACCCCGATGGGGCAGTTGCGCGCGGGACGAGCGTGGGCGGGGCCGGCGCCTGATGGAAGTCTATCTCGTAGCGATAGGTGTGCGTGCCTTTCGCATAATCGCCCAGACCGTCGTTGATGGCCTCGGTGAAGGTAACGTTGATCTCCAGCACCATGGCGCCCTCGGGCCAGCTGGACACCGAGGCAATGAAGTAGGCGCAAACGAGAGTCTCGCTCGGCACTTGAAGGGTGGCGATGTAGTCCGGCTCAATCGTCTCGCCATCGGCAATAAATTCGATGCGCATGTGATCGAGATTCTGTTTTAGAATTTCTTCCGTCGTCGTGCACCAATTCGTCTGCCAAACCAGGGTTTGCTCGCCTCTGAGCGCGATAGTGTAAGTATAGGTCTCCCCGGCCTGCGACAGTTCGGCGGTGTCGTACTGCTCTTTCGCCAGGCCTTCGAGAACAGGCGCTCCGGCGCTCAGGGCACGGTGGGTGGTTGGCAATGAGCCAATGACCAACCCACTGCTCAGTTGCAAGTCTGTCTCAGCCCCGGCAGGGGTGGCGGTGGCGGCGAGAGTGGCAGTGGCCGGCGACGACTCTGCGTTGAGTCCGGGCAGACCGGCGCAGGCCAGCATGGCAAAGCCCAGGGTCAAACCGATGACGAAAAGGAAATGATAGGGCTTCATAAATACTTCACCCCTTTGCTACTCAAACCGTAGAGCGATTTGCGGCGTTCGCGCCTGCATGCGAACGATATTCGCTCTACCGGATATCAAATTCGTAGCCCGCCAGTTCGGTGGTGAAGGGCGTGACGCCGGAAACGACCAGGGTGGCCTTTTCGCCGCCGGCAAGGTTCAGGGTGATCGAGCCGGTGTTGGCGGCGTCGAGAGTCAGGCGTTCCACTTTGGTGTTGGCGCTGGTGTCCCCGTGATGAATGACCTGCACGATGAACTTTTGTGGCAGGATGTTGTCAATGCGCACGAAACCCGCGCCGTCCCAGCCGCCATCACTGGACTCAAAATCTTCGGCGTAATTTAGTGCGGGGATTTCGATGTCGTCAATCAGCCAGCCCGGTCGGTTCACGGCATCGTCGGTGATGTATTCGAATCGAATCTGAATCTGCTGGCCGGCGTATTCCGACAGGTCAGCCGACTCCCGCACCCACTGCGACGGCTCACTGCCACCGGAATTAGCGGTATAGGCCCAGCCAAAACTGTTGCCGGTAGGGTTGTAGTCGATGCCGCCAGGGGTCTTGAGAATCTTCCATGTTTCGCCGCCGTCAGTGGAGACTTCGACGTAGCCATAGTCGTAGTCTTCTTCAATCGCCCACCACGTCCAATAGTTCAGCGTGGCCGAGGTCAGGCCGCTGAGGTCAAATTCGCGGGTAAGGGTGGTGTCGCTTTTGTCACCGCGATGGCCCCAGAAGGCGTAACGCCCGCTGTGCGGCGTCGTCGGCACCACGCCGATCTGTTGTGAGCCGGTGAAGTGGATGGTGATCGAACCCGAGCAGTTGATCTCGTAGTAGTCGGCGGCATATTGATGGACGGTGGCGTTGTAGGGGCTATGCGGGCAGGAGAACAGGCTGTCGGTGGCGAAGTTGATCTTCGGCATATCGGAGTAGTTGTTGTAATAGTAGCGGCCATCGGCCACGTCTTTGTCGTGGAGATAATTGGCGACAACCCAATCGGCGAACAGGTCGTCGGCCGTGATCGGCTGATTGGTTACCGAGTCGATCACCCCTTGAGCCTTCAGTACGTCGTTCACGGCTTTGAGTCCGTTGGCATCGTCATCCACCAATGCTTTAGTGGCCTCACTGCCAAGGCGGTCAAGGAAGTAGGCCATGAACAGGAAGCCCGCGCCGTAGTGCGGACCGGAGTTATCGTCGGGGCCGCCCTCGCTCCACGCATTCAACTGCAGGTCGGGGTCGAGGGTGAAACTGCTGTCGAAGAAGAGGGCCCGGTCGCCGTTGAGGAATTGGGCCAGCACCGATGAGCCTTCGTTCATCCACGTTTCTTCGTTGCCATCCTGATTGCCCTGCACCATGTGCTGGAACTCGTGGGCCAGCGTATGCACCAGCGAGGGATCGCTGGGGCTGGTGGTATCGGCGTTGATGTAAAACATTTCCTTCTCGTTGGAGAAGTCGTGGGCCAGTTGCGAGTAGCCATCCGCCGAGGACTGGAAGCCTGCCACCGAGAAGCCCAGCCCGCGCGCATACAAAATGTACAGATGAGGATCGCCGTCAACCCCGGGGTTCGGCTCACTGCCAAAAAATTCCCGGACGGTGGGGTAGGCCTCGTTCTGGAATTCGTCCACCAGACTCTTGACGTCGCCCTCGTTTACATCCACACCCTTTTCGGCAAAGAAGTACACGTTGTCGGACTTGTAAACCAGTTCCGCTGTCAACTCAAACGAAGCGTTGGTGTCGGTGTTGGAGGCATAAAACTTCACCTCGGCGCCAACGGGGTGGTCGGCCGAGGTGGTGCTCACCACTTCAGGAATGTCGGCGATGCCTTTGAGCCGCATTGCCAGCAGGCGTAGATCGTTGAAGGGCAGGTCCTCCTCTTCCAATGCTTTCAACGTGTCGCTCGCGCCGGGCAGAGGGGTAGGTACGGGTGTAGTGTTGATGACCGGGGCTGGGGTGGGTGTGGGGGTGGTGAAAAATCCCGAAGTGGGGGGCGGCACAAACGTTGGAAAGAACGGGGTGGCCGACGCTGCCTGGGAAGCGAAGTACAATGCTCCGCTGAAAATGGCGGCTACACAGGCGCAGACACAGCAGAGCAATGAGAATACGAGAACGAGGGGAAGGAGAGTTTTTCGAT
>Ga0247727_10011076_pt1 | contig 15825 bp, 16 predicted proteins | sample WisWelCaveWW1625_FD_202498 | JGI IMG/M metagenome (GOLD analysis project Ga0247727, IMG submission 202498) | Biofilm microbial communities from Wishing Well Cave, Virginia, United States - WW16-25 | ecosystem: Environmental > Aquatic > Deep subsurface > Groundwater > Cave microbial mat | place...
TGGGCAACTACACCAAATCTTTGGAAAGCTACCAACAGGCCATCATGCTGGCGCGCGAAGTGAAAGACCAAAATAATGAAGCTTTATTTTTGCAAAACACCGGCGCGACCTACGGCTGGCTCGGAAACTTTGACAAGGCTTTGGAATATTATGAACAAGCGCTGCAGATCGTGAAGACCAAAAGAATTCAGGGTCTGGTGCTCATGAACATGGGATACGCTTATGGCCGACTCAACAGATTTTCCGAGGCTTTGGAAAAACATCGCCAGGCCGCGGAGCTCCTGCGCAAAGCCGGCGACCGCAAGAATGAAAGCACGAATCTCGCCAATCTCGGGCTGATTCATTATCGCCAGGGCCAATACAAAGAAGCGCTCGATTACACCAGGCAAGCTTTGGAAATTTCGCAAAAGATCACGCACAAATTCGGCGCCGGTTATCAATTGAATAATTTGGGAGAAATTTATCTCCAGCAGCAAAGCTTTGCCGCCGCCGACAGCGCTTTCCGCGAGGCGTTGCGGCTTGGCGAAGAAAGCCGAATGCCCGAAGTCGTCTGGCGCGCCCATCCCGGCCTCGCCGCGATCTATGAACGGCGCAAACAGTTTGACGCGGCGATCAAACATTACGATCTTGCCGTGCAAGCGATTGAAAACGTTCGCAGCGCGATTTCCATCGATGAGTTCAAGGCGCTCTTTTTTCAGGACAAAATCGGAATTTATAAAAAACTCATTCATCTGCTGTTGAGCTTGCCGACGAGCGCGCGTTATCAAGAAGAAGCTTTCCATTATACTGAGCGCGCCAAAGCCCGCGCGCTTTTGGATATCCTCGCCGAATCGAAAACCGCGATTCGCCAGGGAATCGACGCCGCGTTATTGGCGCGCGAGCAGGAAATATTCCGCAACACCGCGAAGCTGCAAACCGAGCTGCAGACCAAAGCCCTGAGCGCCGAACGGCAAAAGCGCCTGGCGGATAGCCTGAAGGCCGAAGATGAAAAATGGACGGCCCATAAGCTGGATTTGCGCCGGCGGCATCCGAATTATGCCGCGTTGCAATATCCCGAGCCGTTGCAACTGCCGCAAGCGCAAAAAATTCTTGGCGCCAAAGAACTGCTCCTCGAATATATGCTCGGCGAAGAGCAATCTTATTTGTGGGTGATTGCCAAAGACACCAGCTACGTTTGCTCTCTCCCTTCGGAAAAGGAAATTGTCAGGCGCGTTGAGCCTTATCTGGCAATGCTCGAGCAGCCGCCTCGACCTGGAATTTCCCCGGCCAATATGGGAAAAGATTTATTCGATCTGCTGATTCCGCCGGCGGTATGGAAGCGCCGCGCCGCGAATTGGATTATTATCCCGGACGGCGTTTTGTGCTACCTGCCGTTCGAGACTTTGAGTTCTCGCCTCGAAAACGGCGCGCCGCATTATTTAATCGAATCGCGCAGCCTCGGCTATGCGCATTCGGCGTCGGTGCTGGCGCAAATTCGAAAACAAAAAGCGCCGGCCAAGCGCGAGGGCAATCGCGAGTTGCTGGCTTTCGGCGATCCCGTATTTGGCGAAGCGGAGAACGCCGCCGCAACCAGAGACGCAGCAAGCCCGCCGGACTCCGCAACGGCGCCGGTTGATGAACGCGAGCTGTACGCCGAGCGCGGCTTTGAATTGCGCCGGCTGCCATACAGCGCCGTCGAAGTCGAGAGCATCGCCAAATTTTTTCCCGAAACACAAACAGCCGTTTATCTTCGCGGCGAGGCCACGGAAGAACGCGCGAAAGCCGAGTTGCGCAACGGTTACCAATTCATCCATTTTGCCACGCATGGCGTCGTCGACGACACGCTGCCCGGACGCTCCAGCATCGTGCTCACGCTCGATCGCGACCCCGCGGAAGACGGCTTTTTGCAAATGAACGAGATTTTCAATTTGACTTTGGCCGCGGAATTGGTGGCGCTTTCGGCCTGCCAAACCGGTCGCGGCAAGTTTGTCGGCGGCGAAGGCTTTCTCGGGCTGACGCGCGCGTTTCTGTATGCCGGTGCGAAATCACTGATCGTCAGCCTGTGGCCGGTCAACGACCAATCCACGGCCAGACTGATGGCCGCCTTTTACGGTTATCTGCGTGCCGGCAAAACCAAAGCCGGCGCTTTGCAATCGGCTAAAATTGATTTCATTCGCAGTGAACCGGCCGCGACGCGCCACCCTTATTACTGGGCGCCGTTTGTGCTGATTGGAAATTAATGTGGTTTTAAAATAACATAACACAATGACCTCAGAGGCGTTTGAAAAGTAGCCTGACCGGTCACTTAAAGCGGTTGAATTTTAGAAAATCTGTGCGTAAAAGTGACCGGTCAGTGGCTTTCCAAATGCGCTCTCACTCGCGCGAGGGGCAGCATGGAAGCGAATTTTCCCGTTGACGACGATGCGGCGCTGGTTGCCGGAATCGCGGCGAACGAGCCGCGCGCCGCAAGGCAGTTTGACGCGAAATACCGCAAAAGAGTTTTGTTCTATTTTAGAAAAAAAATGAATTATCGGCACGCAGAAGACGCCCAGGACCTTTGCCAGGAAACGCTGGCCGCGGCCATGACAGCCGCAAAAAGCGGCAGGATCGCGAATCCGGAAAAATTGTCCGACTATGTTTGGGGCATTTGCCGAAACAAGCTCAGCGATTGGATCGACAAAAAGCGAAACCGGACGGATTCGATTGCCGGACATGAAAACAGCGTCCGGGCGGACGAATCAATCGAAGATGAGATCATCAACAAAGACTTGATCGATCGCGCGCTTAATCTTGTCAGCAAAGAAAAAAGATTGATTCTTAAGTTAAGGATTGTCGATAAACAAGACTACGATGAGATCGGGCGTCGTTTAAATCCTGTGCAGCCGGTCAAGGCTGATACCGTCAAGAAAAAGTTTCACCGCGCCAGAGCGAAGATTATCCAAAAACTTGGCGGAAACTAACAAATGCCTGTCACAAATTTCCCGGTTTTAGTGACTTAATATAATAGGCGCGATGATGTTCGTTGACGTTTGTATCGTTCCGTGCCGCAACATAAATGTTGCGGTACGACTATAACTTTGAACGTTTGGGAGAAGGTGGAATGGATCATCAAAAAATCAAAGCCGCAGAAATCGTCGATCGCTACCTTCTGGGAAAATTGTCCGAGCCCGAAGAGGAAGCGTTTGAGAAACATTTTTTCAATTGCGACCAATGCTTTGCCGAAGTCCAAACCGCGGAGAAGGCCATTCGCGGCATCCAGGACGCGGCGGCGCGCGGTGTGTTGTTGAAGGACAAAACGATGCCTCGACCTGCTTTCGGTTGGCTGGAGCGCTTGCGCGCCTTTTTTTCTCCTTCCCCGGTTATCGTTTTTGCGACTTTGGTTTTGGCGCTTATCTACCCCGCCTATCGCGGCATGGTGACGGTTTCGCAACTGCAGAGTGAATTAGCGGCGTTGCGGCGGCCCCGGGCCAATGCCCAAACTTATGTGCTGCAGGCAACGCGGGACGCGGCAGGCGTGGAAAAAATAGCCGTTTCACCGGAGGACGAGACGTTTGTTTTAACTTTCAATATTCTTGAAAAAAAAATCGAGGCGCCCCATTATCGGGCCGAAATATTGGATCATGAAGGCAGGGCGATTTGGCGCGAAGAAAACTTGAAGGGCCTGGGACCGTACAAAGCTTTCAGCGTCGCCTGCCGCAGCGCGTTTTTTAAAGAAGGATTTTACACGTTGAAGGTCTACGAGGTCGATCCCGCCAACCAGCAGACAGCCGCGGAGTTTTTATTTCCCTTCGAGGTCGTTGGGCAAAAAACAGACGGGGGAGCTCAACCTTAATGCCGCCTTTGCCGCCCGTAACGATTGTTTTCTTCGGCTTAAAAGTTCTTAAATCCTCTTGCCACAATTATCCAGCAAAAATATCTTTCCGTCGTTTCCAACACGTCTTTTTCGCGCGCCTTGTTCATCAAAAAGCGCTCATACGCCTTTCGCTCGTTCTCCGGCATTTTCAGCAAATCCACGCGGTTGAATTTGTCCGTTGCGTGCTCCGGCGTGCTCTCGCTTTCCAAAAGAGAGACGATCTTGATCTCCTGCCGGAGCAGGGTGGTGAGAAAGCCTTCCCAAATGTCGAAGTTTGCTTTGTCGCGCAAAATCTTTTTGGCGGCCCAGTCAAAGCTGACCAACGTTCTGCCCTTTGTTGTGCTCATACGCTTCTCTGCCTCAAAAGGATGCTCGGCATCAATTGCCGGATGGGGCGATATAAATTACGCTTTCCGATTTGCAATTGCAAGCGGAAATTCAACCGCATGGTAATCCCTCAGATTTTTAGTGGAAAACGTAGCGCAGACATCTGGTCTGCAGGCAGGATGCCTGCGTTACTCCACCCATGTATATTGGCGATACACCGCATGCCGGTAAAAACTACCCATTTGGTCAGTTGCCGGTGCGGGGGTTTTGTTTTTATATTTTGAAGGAGCAGGACTAAAATACATAAAAAAAATTCTCGAACGCGTGTCCCAAAATTTTAACAAATGCGGACTTCAATAATAGGCGGCGCGGGCGATGCCTTCGAACTTGAAGCGCCCGCGCCTCGGGGGTGTCGAATAGACGTGAGGTTTGCTTTTGAAATCGACAAATTTTATAGGAGATTGACAAATGATGCGGAAATCGTGTTCTTCAAAAATGACGGGATTGGCTGTGTTTGCAAGTCTCGTCTTTTGCGCTTTTGCCGCACGTGCACAGAATCAAGCGCCTGTTTTGATCAGCCCGCGCAACGGCGATATCCTGGACAATGGGGCCGCGGAATACGGGTCGGATTGTCAAATTCGACACGGCGGCTGCAACGAAATAATGCGGTTTTATTCGTTGCGGCTTTATTCTCGTGCAAATCAAATCCGGTTGGCACTAATGACGAGGTCAATTCCGCCGAGGAAATGACGTATTCCGTTGCAGGAATGAAAGCCGCAACCACGTATTACTGGAAAGTCGCAGCGACGGATGGAAAAGGATTAGGCACGGAGAGTGAAATATTCCGCTTTACGACGCAATAATTTTTCCTGACACAAACTCATCCACGCACTCAACAAAACACTCATGTTCGTTCTACCAGGAGAAATGTTATGATGCCACAATCAACGCTAAAATTTTTCGCCTGTATCATTCTTGCCGCCTATTTATTCACGCTGTTCGGATCACCAACAGTTTCCTACGCCGACGAAAAATCTTCCAAGGCCAAATCAGAGGCGGATCGTTGGCGCCGAAAGAATCGTGCATCGGACGATCGGTATGATACAGAGCTTAAAGTTACCCTCGTCATTGTCGGCATTCTCGTGGTCGCCGTAATCATCGACAAAATCGTCAAGATGCATGGCGACGACCGGGAACAAGAGGGTGAAGCGCAAAAAAACTCCACGGAACCGGCCTGTGCTGGCGACTCTTCCCAGGCTTTGTCCGTGCAAACCCAGCGGGGGAAAGATGAGCAAAAATCATCGCCACGTTTGTCGGGGAGGAAACCGTTAATCCCAGGCGATTTTAACTAAGGAGAAAGCCATGAAAAACCTACTTTGCTCAATAACACTTTCTATCTGTTTTTTGCAAATAAACATTCTACCAGCGCAAACGTTGACGGTAGACAATTTCGACAAAGAACCACCGAACGCCGGGAAGAAATATCCGAGATATACCGGCACGCAAAGCGGTTATGACGTTTATTGCGAAAAAGCCGGCATGCAATTGTCACTTGTCAAAATCAGCCCGCGCGATTCGAGCCACAAAGCCCTGCGAATGGCGTTCGATCTGCCGCCGGCTTTGTATTGGGGAAATTGGGCAAGCGTCCGTCGTGAATTTCAATCGCTAATGAATTTGGCAAATTACAAAGGCTTGCTGCTCCATCTGCGCGTTGAGGTTCCAGCGTCTGACGTCCTTTTGCGAATCAGCCTCGCAGACCTTACAGACGACATGAAAGGCGGCGACGAGCTGTGGTGGTTTGATTGCGACAAAAATCTGTTAAAAAGCAAAACCCCGCAATGGATTCAGCTCCGCATTCCCTTTGCCGATTTTTCTCCGGCCTACGGGATCGGCACAAGGTTCAACGACGGCAAGAAAAATCTGAAAAAGATCATCGCCTACGAAGTGAGTTTGATTTCCGATGCCGGCAAACACGCGAAGGGCGTGATCTTACTGGATTCATTGCGGGCTTATAAATAAAGAGTTAAAAAAATCATGTCACTTTAACCATACAAAGCCGGAGTGCAAAACTTTAGTTTTGCGACACTAAAATTTCGCACTCCGGTTCTAATTGCTAAATTCTCACAAAAATCCCAGAACGGAGAAACACGTCATGCGAAGAATTATGCTATCACTAATCGCTTTGGTTGTTTGCTCAACCATTGCCCAAACTTGTTTTGCTCAAGGTGCATTAGATTGCTCCAAAGCTATCCAACTTGCCTGCGGGCAGACGATCAACGACAACACGCAGGGCTCGCCATCGAATGTTAAAGCTTACACAGGTGTAAACTGGAATGAGAGTGGGCCGGAGGATGTCTTTACAATTCAAGTTCAGGAAACGAGCCGCCTCATCGTCACTTTATCCAACCTCTCGGTCAATCTCGATGTTTTCATCCTCGAAAGTTGCGATGCCAGCAAAGTTTTGGCTTCCGGGGATAGAAAAGCAATCCATGCCAATGCCGCGCCTGGAAAATATTATATCGTCGTGGATGGGCGTGACAATGCCGTTGGCTCTTATAACTTGACCGTGCAATGCGAGACCGGCTATCCTCAAACAGGCACCATCATCTGGGCGGAGAGTTTCGATAACAATCCCGATAAAGACTGGAATAGCGATTATGGAATTTGGGAAATGGGCATTCCGACTTCCGGTCCTAATAGCGCATTTGTCGGAGGACAATGTGCAGCGACGAAACTGGCCGGCGATTATCCGGATAATGTCAACACGCGATTGATTCGTTACACTTCTTTCGTTGTGCCAAATGTTTCACTTAATCCTCGGTTAAGATTTTGGCATTGGTACAGCTTTAATTGCGGTGATTATGGCAAGGTCCAGATCAAGATTCAAGGGACGGACACGTGGGAAGATCTTCCTGAAGCGGCATTTGGCGGTCATAGCAGTGGGATATGGAGTTATCGTACGGATGCGCTTTCCAAATATGCCGGCAAGACCGTCCAAATCGCCTTTTTCTTTCATTCCGAAGATTGCTGGCCTCCTGGTTGGGATACTAGTAGTGGATGGTATATCGACAACGTTGCTGTTGTGACCGGAAGTGAAACAGTGAATTTTACTGAAAAATGGGAACCTGTGGGAATCAAGGATTGGAGGGCAGACTATGGGACGTGGGAAGTCGGGGTACCCACAAGTGGGCCTGGTAACGCTTACTCTCCACCTTATTGCCTTGCAACAGTTCTGGATGGAGCTTACGGCGATAACATGGATTCATGGTTTACAAGCCCTCCCTTCAAGGTTCCATCTGCGAGCAAGCAACCCAGCCTTAGATATCGTCATTGGTACAGTTTTAACTGCGGCGATTGGGGTAAAATCGGAATCTATTTCAAGAAAACTTGGATAATCCTCGACACCTATTCCGGCGCAAGTTCCGGCTGGACGTATCCTCGCCTCGATCTATCGCCGTATGCTGATTCAACGGTCGTTTTGCGTTTTGCCGTTCATTCAGAAGATTGTTGGCCTCCTGGTTGGGACGTTGATAATGGCTGGTACATTGATGATATAGAAATCGTTCTGGCTACTTCGATCAAACAAACAGCTATCGATATACCGGAGGCTTTCGCGCTCAGCCAAAATTTCCCGAATCCGTTTAACCCGTCAACCGTGATCGAGTTCGCCCTGCCGCGCCAGCGCCATGTGATTTTGAAAGTCTTCACACTTACCGGCCAGGAGGTCGCGACGTTGGTCAACCAAAAACTTCCCGCTGGACGGCATAAAGTCAATTGGGATGCGAGCGGCTTGCAAGCAGGAGTTTATTTTTATCAGCTCAAAGCGGAAGGAGGATATACGCAAACGAAGAAGCTCACCTTGCTGAAATAAGGAAAGTTTTTCGACAAGCACGCAATAACGCAACGAAACACGAGCCGGCGATCAGTCTTTGGAGAAACAGCCGAGGGGACGAAACAGCATAACTTTGGGGGGGTGATCGCCGGTTTCGTAAAGGCTTTTGATTGTCACAAATCATTCGGCAACACGCCGCCAAAATTTACGGGGTGATTTGTGTCAGCCACGCCATTCAAGCCGGAACAAATCGCGCCGTTAAAAACCTGACACCTCAGGAGACCTCTTCCTGCTTATTCTTCCCGTTTTCATGGGCATGCGCGTGAATCAACGTCTCGGCCTCCGCAACGGATTGCGCCCGCTTCAAGCCGAGTCGAATCTCTCGCAGCGCTTCGAGGCCGGCAATCTGCTCGACGTGATCGATCAGTCTTAGTCCGGCCACGCCGAATTTGATCTCCAAGATATCTGAGATCATCTCTCGCACCAAGCGCTGTCCTTCTTCCCGTCCATCCTCGCGTCCTTTTCGTTCAGCAATGGCTAAAATTGACATTTGTTTTTCCTCCGGGGTTTGATTTATTTCTTCGTGCAATTCTTCATCTTTGGCCGGCTGCAGCGCCATGATCACGCCGATGAACTTGTAAAGCGCCACAATCGTTTCGCGGCTCAGGCCGCGGCGATAGAGTTCGAGCAAAAAATGCTTCTTCCATTCAAATTCTTTTTTGTCAAGCTAAAGCTTGACACTCCGTTTTGTTATTGGACCTCGGACATGTGACCTCGGACTTCGGACCTTATTTCATCCGAAACACCTTGCCTTTTGCCACAAACGGCAAATGCCGGCCTTCCGGCAGCATAAAGGCGTGCTCGCGCGGAATGGTCAATTTATCGCAGTAGCCGTCGGTGATGATGAGCAACGGCGCGGTCTTTGGAAAGTCGTCGGCCTTTTCGAGCAGGTCGATGGCGGGTTGCAAAATTGTGCCGCCGCGTCCTTTTACCTGCACGCGATCGGCAATGGCTTCCGGCAACAGGTAGCCTTGATCATACGGCTACGCATCGCAAAAAACCACGCGCACCGCCGGCACTTCGCGCGAGATGCTGTAGCTCGCAATCGCGCCGAGTGCTTGCGCAAGCAGCTTGCGATCCATCGTGCCGGAAGTGTCGAGCACCACGCCAAACGTGCGGCTTTCGTTGAGCGCAACAGCGGGCACGTGCCGCGGCCGCGGAATATCCGGCGTGGCGCTTTGTCTGCGACTCGGACGCGCGAACGAGCGCACTTTTTCCACCGGCGAAAAATAATGATTGAACCACTGCGCCAGTTCCACGTCCCACGGAATCGGCGGCTGGCTCAGCGCGCGAATCTCTTCGATCAATCCCGCCGGAAAAAAACCGCGGCCCTGCGCTTCGCAATAGACGAGGCCCTGGCTCAAGCAACGCCGGAAAAATTCATCGAGACTCATGCCGTCGCCGATGGCCCACCAATCCGGGCGACCGCGATTGAGCATGTCGCCAAGCCCGACGCCGCGCAAAGTGGCCAGCCGGCGAAAACGCCGCATGTCGTTGACGATGCGATCATAAATCGCCTCCGCGGATTCGCCTTTCAACGCTGGATCGTGAAGCCCGCCGATATGAGGCAAAATGCCGACGCCCATTTCCACCAGCCAGCTATTGATGATAAAATCGCAAGCGACATTCCAAATATAAGGATCGCGGCCCTGACAACGCGCGTGATGCCGCAGGCCGACGTGCAACAACTCGTGCGAAATGACAAACCGGCATTCGGCTTCGTCAAGTCCGGCGAGCGGGTTGATAAAAATTTCCTTGCTCTCCGCATCGACGGCGGCGACGCTGATATCCAAACGCGCGCAAATGAGCTTGTCTTCGATAATTTCAAACGCGGCGGCCAGCGCGCCGAGGAGAGGGTAACTGCTCATGAACCACGCGCGCGCTTTTTGCGCCGGGGTCACGGTCGATTGTTCCGCGCCGAGATACGGCTCATAACCGGCTCTTGCCGTCGATGATCTGCGGCACGCCGATGAGATCTTCCGGCGCGAGCTGGCTGCCGAGCAGCGAGACGCACGGCAAGCCGACCTGCGCGGAAAATTGCTGTACGATGCTGGATTTGCCGATGCCGGGCGGCCCCCAGATAAACACCGGCCGCGCCACCGCGACATTGAGCAAAAATTCGGCGAGTTGCTTCTGCGTGACGGTAATGATGGAATTCATAAAAAAACCCGGAGTGCGAAACTTTAGTTTCGCACTACAGAACGTTTCAAGCGCTTTCTATTTTTTGTTTAATCGCGCGCAGTGCCTCCCTCCGAATCAATCCGCTAAACGGTCGAATAAAAAACCAATAAAAACGAAAGCGCCGGCGGCTGGCCGCATCCAAACATAAAACGCGCGTCTCCGTGCGCAACCGCGTGGCGCCATTCGCTTGCGGCTCGAGAGAAAAATTCCAGGCCGCTTTCGCAAAACCGGGCGCCGAAAAAGTTTGGAATTCGGCGGCGTTCAATCGTTGCAGGCATCCCGAAGTCGTCCAAAATTTTCCAGCCAGGCCGAGCACAATTTCCTGTTGCGGCATTTCACCGAGGAGCACAAAGCCGCTTCGCAATAAACCCTGAAGATTTAAGCCGAGACCGTGCCCTCGTTTGGGGCGAGAAGAAAAGAGCGCCGGCAGGCCGCGCAACGCGAAGAGACTGCGGATTAAAATCGAATCGCTCAAATCCAGCACGCGCGCGGCCATATAAACCTGCGCCGGCGCTGCCGCAATATCGATTTGGTGGCGTTCGGTGGCATCGTAAACGGGAAAAAAGTCATCAATCAGCATAAACCCGGCATTCAAAGATTTATCGCGCTTTCACCATTGCCGCGTTTGATAATTTCCGTAATGGTCGTCGCCACTTCCAGCGCGCGGCGGCCGTCCTCGCCGGTTACGGGCGGCGGCGTGTTGTGGCGAATGGCATCAATGAAACTTTGCAATTCCATTTTCAGCGCGTTGCCCTCGGGCGCTTGCAGTTTGTCGTAAATAATGTGACGCTGGCGCGCGCCTTGATCTAATTTTCCCAACACGACCGGAAAGCCGCCGGCGCTCATCGCTTCGCCGGGCGAAACGAGACGAAACACCTCGGTGAGGCCCTGCAAAAAATCGATGGAAACATAGGCGTCGCGCTGAAAGATGCGCATCTTGCGCATTTTATTTTGGGAGATCCGGCTCGCCGTGACGTTGGCGACGCAGCCGTTCGCAAATTGCAGGCGCGCATTGGCAATGTCCGGTTCATCCGAAACCACTGCAACACCGTTGGCGTCGATGCGCGTGAGCGGGCTTTTGACGAGCGTTAAAATAATGTCGATGTCGTGAATCATCAGATCGAGCACGACGGCAACGTCGGTGCCGCGCGGGTCGAAGGAGGCGAGCCGATGCGATTCGATAAATCGCGGGGTGAGGGGAAAATCATCCAATGCGCGCAGCGCCGCATTAAAGCGCTCGATGTGGCCGACTTGCAGCACGCGTTGTTTTTGCGTTGCCAGAGCAATCAATTCGCTCGCTTCATCGACGGTGGTGGTGATCGGCTTTTCACTAAAAACGTGTTTGTTGGCGGCCAGCGCTTTTTGGCCCAACTCAAAATGGAAGATCGTGGGGACGACGATATTGACCGCGTCAACGGCCTCCAACAGTTCATCAAAAGTTTCGAATCGGCGAACGCTTAATTCGCCGGCTAACGTTTGCGCGCGCGCCATGTCGGCGTCATACACGCCGGCCAACTGCGCACCTTCGACTTCGCGATACAAACGCGCGTGCAACTGGCCAAGACGGCCGACGCCGGCGACGCCGGCTTTGATGGGTTGCATAAACCTTTGCTCAATTCCAGTCAATGTTTAATCGGTAAATATCTTTAATGTCATTTTGCAAAATTTGCGCCGCGTTCCATTATCAGGGCAATCCAATATACAAAATCCAATCAATGAAAGCAACGTTTCTGCTTGACTTCGCTGCATGCCGGTGCTATATTTCATCATATGAAAATCGGGAAAAAATTCAAGCCGGGCCGGCGATTGCAGAAGTGGCCATTGCTGTTCTTTCTTCTTGGCGGCTGCTCCAACCACGACCGGGCAATGGAGGAAATTCTGCGCCTGGAAGATCGCCGCGCGCCGGCGGTGGAATTGGCAAAATTCGTTGCTTCGGCAAATGGCGCCGTGCAACGCCGCGCGGTGGTGGCGCTCGGCAGATTGCAGGATACCTCGGCGGTTTCATTGCTCACGCCGCTTCTGCAAATCTCCGACGCCGGCATCCGCGCCGAGGCTGCTTTTGCGCTCGGCCAATTGGCGCAGCCGCAAACGACAAGGATTTTGCTGCGGCGTTATGTTGACGAAAACGATCTCGAGGTGCGGCTCGCCTTGATCGAGGCCGCCAGCAAAACTGCCGGCGATTCCATCAGCGCGCCGTTCAACGAATCGCTGTTGAGCTGGCTCGCCGATCCAATTCCGATCGTCCGCGCCGAAGCGACATTGGCCGCCGCACGATTGGCGCATCGCGGTTTCAGGAAATCCGAATGGGGCGCACCGCTTGCCGGTTTGCTGAAAGATAAAGACGAAGAAGTGCGCTGGCGATCCGCGTACGCGTTGATGCGATTGTATGCCGGCGGCCAAATCGCGCCGGATTCGACGGCGACGAAAAATCTGCTTGCCGCGCTCAAAGAGCGCAGCGCCCGCGGGCGAATGCAGGCGGCGCGGGCGCTCGGGGCGATGAAACAGCATGCCGCAGGGGAGGCTCTCGCCGAGGCCGGAAGGCATGATGCGGATTGGCGCGTGCGCGTCAATGCGGCGGCGGCGCTGGGCAATATTGATTTTTCAGATTTGCTGGTGCGGTTGGCTTTAAGCGACACGAGTGAACACGTGCGGTTGACGGCTATTCGTAGCCTCGGCACGGCAATGTCGCGCAAAAATTTTTTGTACGATACGCCGCCGGTGAAAGAATTTCTGCGCGAACGTTTGCAAAACAGCCATTCGACTTGGCGCGAGCAAGCCGCCGCCGCGCTGGCGCTGGCGCAAATTTTCAAAACCGCGGCCATTGCCGAACTCGCTTCGCAGGCGGCGCATTCGAATGCCACTTTTCGGAGTCGATTGGCCGAAGCCTTCGGCGTCACGGCGGCGAGCGCGGCGTTTCCGTATTTGGAAAAAATGGCGCGTGATTCGGCGACTAGCATAAAAATCGCGGCGCTGGAAGCATTGCCCAAATTACCCGCGAGTGTGAAGGCGGCGCCGATTTATCTCGAAGCGCTGCAAAGCGGCGATGCGGTGATCACCGCCATAGCAGCGCAGAATCTTGCCGCAGATAGTTTGCAGCGCAAGAACCATGTTGCCGCGATCATGGCGGCATATCAAAAACTCCAACCGCCGGTTGACGCGGAAGCGGCGCAGATTGTTTTTGCGGCGTTGGCGCAATGCGGTGATCTGAATGCGAAGCCGTTGCTGGAAAAAGCTCTGCAAATTCCCGACAAACCGGCGGCGCGCGCGGCCGCCGAGGCGCTCAAAAAATTAACCGGCGAGGATTATTCCAATCGTATTCCAAAAGCAATCAAACCGACGCAAGATTTTACTTATAAAGATATTCAAAATTTAGTCAATGCGCGCGCGATGATTCAAACCAACAAGGGCATTATCGAAATCATATTTTATCCCCATGAAGCGCCGCTAACGACTTTGAATTTTGTCCGACTCGCACAAAAGGGTTATTTCAATGGCTTGATCTTTCACCGCGTCGTGCCAAATTTTGTGATTCAAACCGGCGACCCGCGCGGGGACGGCTGGGGAGGGCCCGGCTATGCGATGCGCTCGGAGTTCAGCCGGTTGCGTTACACGCGCGGCATGGTCGGCATGGCGAGTTCCGGCACGGACACCGAAGGCTCGCAATTTTTTATCACGCATTCCGAACAGCCGCACCTCGATGGAAAGTACACGATCTTCGCGCGGGTGAAAAGCGGGATGGAGGTTGTTGACCTGCTGCAGGCCGGGGATCGGATGGAAAGCGTGATGATTCAATTCTAACAAAAAGCTTTGGGTATTCGGGTTTTGCGAAACACCCGGATCGTTTCTATGGTGAGAGCATCATGAAAATTCGGGTTTTATTTTTTATTCTTCCTGCGGTTTTCCTTTTCTTAAGCTGCAAAACGACTTCGGACAAACCGGCCTCGGACTTCGGACAACCAAAATTCGACGCTTCGAAGTCCGATCCGAAGGCCGTGCAAATTGCGGAGGAAGTGCTGGTGGCGCTGGGCGGAAAAGAGAATTACGCCGCGATCAACTATCTTTCATTTCATTTTATCGCCGCGCGCGGAGACACGCAGATGACGGACTGGCGGCATGACTGGGATCGCCGCAAGAACAATTACCGTGTCGAGGGCACGACGCGCGACGGCGATCATCTGCTCACGATATTCAATCTGGTTACCAGAAACGGGGTCGCTTTTAAAAACGGACAGAAAATGGAAGGTGAGGAGAAGATTCAACTTCTCCAGCGCGCTTATGGGCGTTTTATCAATGATACGTTTTGGCTGTTGATGCCGTTCAAATTAAAAGACGGCGGCGCGGTGCTGCGCTATGACGGCGCGCAGGAAATCAACGAGGTCATTTACGAGGTGTTGCACCTCAGCTATGCCGACAGCGTCGGCTTGACGCCGCAGAATAGTTATCGCGTGTTTGTCGATCAGGCGACGCGCCTCGTGTACCGCTGGGAGTATTATGAAAAAGCCGGCGCCGCGCCGGTTGCGAGCTGGTGGGAAAAATGGAACGCGTACGGCGGGATCAAATTAGCCGGGCAAAGAGTCTTTGAAAATTCCAACCGCAAATTGTTGTTCACGAACATCGTCGTCGCGCGCGAGGTGGATGAAAAAGTTTTTGAAGTGGCTTCCTCTTCGCAGGCAAAGATATTTTAAGAGTTTTGTAAATCAAGCTTCCAACCCAATGGTTGCCGGCTAACGCCAACAGGAGAAACTAAAATGGAAAACCGTGAATCACAAAAAGCTCTTGAGCCTTTCAGCCTGATGGGCTGGGTCGAGAAAAACAAATCGCGCTTGATGCCGCCGGTGGCGAACGAAACCATTTTCAAAGGCAACGATAATTTCATCGTGATGGTTTCCGGCGGGCCGAACTCGCGGAAAGATTATCATTATAATGAGAGCGAAGAGTTGTTCCTGCAGCTCAAAGGCGACATCAAACTCAAACTCTACAAAGACGGCAAACACTGGGAAGTTGCGCTGCGTGAAGGCGACATGTTTTTGATTCCGCCGAAAGTGCCGCATTCACCGCAGCGCTTCGCGAACACCTACGGCTTGATTATCGAGAAGCATCGGCAAAAGGGCGAGACCGACGGCTTCCTGTACTTCTGCGAAAAATGCGGCAATCTTTTGTATGAGGAATATTTTTTCCTCGAAGACATCGTCAAACAATTTCCGATGGTGATGCGCAATTTCTATTCGTCACTCGAACGCCGCTCCTGCAAAAAGTGCAGCCACGTGATGGAACTGCCGGCTAATTGGGAACAGAGCATTGCCGCGCGCAGCAAAGATAACGAATATGCCGCCGATCCGCTGGCGCCGGTGCATGGCAAGTCGTGGTGAAAATTCTATGAACTCAATTGAAAGCAAAGGTCGTAGCCCATTCTTTCCCGACCAGCCGGTGCCGGCGGATTTGTTTGTCGGTCGTTCCGCGCAAATCGATCACATTTTGATTCGCGGCATCGGCCAAGTGGCGGCGGGAAAACCGGTCTACACGTTTCTCGAAGGCGAGTATGGCATCGGCAAAACTTCGGTCGCGCTTTTCACCCAATCAGTGGCTGAACGTC
>Ga0247727_10011077_pt1 | contig 15825 bp, 10 predicted proteins | sample WisWelCaveWW1625_FD_202498 | JGI IMG/M metagenome (GOLD analysis project Ga0247727, IMG submission 202498) | Biofilm microbial communities from Wishing Well Cave, Virginia, United States - WW16-25 | ecosystem: Environmental > Aquatic > Deep subsurface > Groundwater > Cave microbial mat | place...
ACTCACGAAGATACCACTGGAGCGCCACAACCAACCATTTTTTGTACCCAGTAGCACATGCCAGACTCTTGATATCAACCGTTTGAAGCGGCGGCGTTTTTTGCGTTCTCAGTCGGGGAACTTCGGGTTAGCCAAACCCGACTCCCCGTGGGCGATGATGCGGGTTGTAGACACTCCTCATCGGAAGGCGCCGGTCCCCGGTGGGGTTCTGGTTCGATAGACACGGTAGCGGCCCTCTGCTACAAGCTGGCCCCACGCGCGGAGCGCAGTTCCGGGCGTCGTTCGGTTTTGAGCCGTCCGCGTCGCACCAACGCGTCACGCTAGCCACACGAGGAAGGTCCTGCTTGCTGGTCCAGGTTCGCGATAACAACGTCGATCAGGCCCTCAAGGCGCTGAAGAAGAAAATGCAGCGCGAGGGCATTTTCCGCGAGATGAAGCTGCGGAACCACTACGAAAAGCCGTCCGAGAAGCGCGTGCGCGAGCAGGCCGAGGCGGTGCGCCGCGCGCGCAAGCTGGCGCGCAAGAAGGCGCAGCGCGAAGGCCTGCTGCCGGGCAAGGCGCCGACGACACGCCCGGGCGCGCCCGGCAGGCCGGGCAGCCGCCCCGGCGGACCGGGCAGGCCCGGCGGCGGTCCCCCGCGCAGCGGCGGCTTTGGCGGCCCGCGGTAGGCACGCGTAATCTCAGGCTTTTGGCGCTCTCGCCGCAAGCGGGAGCGCGGCTTGTTCTGGCTCAGGCCGCGCCGAGGCCGCGTATCCACGCCCGCACCGCCTCGATGGCGTTGTTGCCGTTGATATAGAGGTCGCTGTGGCCGCCATCGGGAAAGATCACGAGGCGCTTGGGCTCGTTCGCCAGCCGCGCCAGCTCGCGCCCCATGGCCACCGGCACCACGGGGTCGTGCTCGCCATGCAGGATCAGCAGCGGCACGCTGACGTTGCCGATGTACTTGGTCGTTTCGTAGCGGTCGATCAGCAGCGCGCGCACCGGCAGGTACGGATAGACCTGGGCCGCAAGGTCGACGATGGAGGTGTAGGGTGCATCGAGGATGACACCCGCCACTTCGCGCTCCGTGGCGAGCCTGACGGCGATGCCCGAGCCAAGTGATTCCCCGTAGAGGATGATGGAGTTCGGGGGCACACCCTGCTGCACCAGCGCGCCGAAGGCGAGGCGCGCATCGGCCACGTTGTTGACCTCGGTGGGCGTGCCCGAGCTGCCGCCGTAGCCGCGGTAGGTCATCATGTAGACGCCCCAGCCCTCCCTCATGAAGCGCTCGATGCGCGGGGCGCGGATCGCCAGGCTGCCGCCGTTGCCGTGGAAATAGAGCAGCGTCGGCCGGCCGGGCCGCGCCTTGCCGTACCAGGCGATGAAGCGCTCGCCGTCGGGCGTCTCGATTACGCGCTCCTCGACACCCCTCAGCCCTACTTCGGCCGGCTGGATGCGGACACGGTCGGGGAAATACATGAGCTTGCGCTGGCCGAGATAGGCGGCGAGGCCGACGAACGCGTAGACGGCGGCAGCGCCGAGAAGAAGCTTGATCCAGAATGCCATGGCCGAGTGGCTCGCTTGGTGTGATTAGCCCAACTTCCCCAGTTTCGGGGGTGCGCATGTGGGATAGCAAGGGCTTTCACCGCAGCGAAATGCCCTCGCGGCTGCGCGGAAAAAAAAGCGCGCACCCCAAAGGACCCAAAGGACCCTCGACCTCGACTGCGAAAGTCGGGCTGACGGCCCGCCCGCGACGGCCGGACGATCAGGAGGGTCGCCGGTCCCGAGCCCCCGCGGCCCCTGCCAGCGGCAATCTCAGGCGAGATCCCGAACCACCCCGCTTGACGCCAGGAGGCGTCTCAGCTCGGGGATGCAGGAGCCGCAGTTGGTGCCGGCGCCAAGCTGGCGTCCGATCTTCTCCACGCTGCAGTTGCCGGCGGCCGCTGCTGCCTCGATGCGCTTGGCGCCCACCTGGAAGCACACGCATACAACGGGGCCGTCGTCCGTCGTACCCTCAACGGGCGTGCCGGCCAGGAGGTCGCGGCGCTCGCTGGCAGGAATGGCGGCAAGCGCGAACCTCGACTTGAGCCACTCGGGTGACGGCAGCTTCGGGTCCGCGCCCACGAACAGAACGGCCTCCAGCCTTCCCGCCCGCAACACAGCCGCGCGATAAGTGCCCGCCATTGCGTCCTGGAAACTCATGTGCTCGCCCTCGGGCAATGTCGCCCGCAACCATGCGGTCCAGCCATTGCGCGGCTCGTTGAGTGCGAAGTTGACGACATGGCCGAACGGCGCGCGCGCATGCGCCCAATAGGCCGCCTCACCGAGTTGGATGGGCTGACGCGACAACAGGAAGCCGAACGCGCCTACGGGATGCCGCCCAATGCATGCTGGCGTCGCCTTGGCCTCGGGCTGGCCGGAGAACGGATCCGTCGCCGGCTGCACGAGCGCGCCGATGCGGCCTGCCGAACTGTTCTCGGCCGACCAGTGGATCGGCACAAACAGGGTGCCGGACTGCTGCCCGCGATTGACCAGCACACGCAATACCGCGGAACCGTCGACCGTCTCCACTTTGGCCAGCGTCCCTTGCTCCAGTTGCAGGCAAGCGGCGTCGTCAGGATGAATTTCTACGAACGGCTCGGCAATGTGGATGGCAAGGCGCGGCGAGAGGCCGGTGCGGGTCATGGTGTGCCACTGGTCGCGGATGCGGCCGGTGTTCAGGACGAACGGCCACTCCGCCGAAACGGCGGCTGAGACACGAGGCGGAGCAATGGTGACGAAGCGGGCCTTGCGGTCCTCGGTGAAGAAGCCGCCGTCGGCGAACAGGCGCTCGGCGGGCGGGCTGCCGGGCCGCAGCGGCCACTGGAACGGCTCGAGCCGCTGGAACGCCTCGCCGGTCGCCCCGGCGATACCTGAAATGTCGAAGGCGCGCATGCCCTCGTTCTCAAATCCGGAGAGGCGGGCGTGCTCATCGAAGATGTCGGCGGCGGAGCGGTAGGCAAATGCCTCGCCGTATCCCAGCCTGCGCGCCACCTCGCACAGCATCCACCAGTCGGGCCGTGCGCGCGCCGGCAGCGGCAGGAACGCGCGCTGGCGCGAGACGCGTCGCTCGGAGTTGGTGACCGTGCCGTCCTTCTCGCCCCAGGCGGCGGCGGGCAGGCGCACATGCGCGTGCCTGATCGTGTCGTTGCCGGCGACGTTCTCGGAAACGACGAGCAGCTCCAGCCTGGCGAGCCCGTCACGCATCGCATCGGCACGCGGCAGCGACACGGCGGGGTTGGTGCCCATCACCCACAGCGCCTTGATGCGTCCCTCCGCGACGGCCTCGAACATCTGCACTGCCTTGAGGCCTTCGCCGGCGACGAGGTTGGGCGCATCCCAGAACCGGCGCACACGGTCGCGCTCGCCTTCGGAGAACCCCATGTGCGCGGCCAGCATGTTGGCAAGCCCGCCGACCTCGCGCCCGCCCATGGCGTTGGGCTGCCCGGTAAGCGAAAGCGGGCCCGAGCCCGGCTTGCCGATGCGGCCCGTTGCCAGGTGGCAGTTGATGATGGCGTTGACCTTGTCGGTGCCCTGGGCCGACTGGTTGACGCCCTGGCTGTAGCAGGAGACGACGCGCGGTGTGGCGGAAAACCACTCGTAGAACAACTCGATATCCTCGCGGGGCAGACCGCACTTGGTTGCGATGGCCTCGAGCGTCGGCGCAATGGTGCGTGCGCCGCCCAGCGCCTCGGAAAAACCCCGCGTGTGGGCATCGATGAACAACGTATCGAGTAGTCCGCGCTCGGCGAGCCGCACTAGCAGCCCGCACCACAGGATGGCATCGGTGCCAGGCCTGATCGGCAGATGCAGGTCGCTGCCCTCGCAGGTGGCGGTGCGCCGCGGGTCGATGTTGACGACGCGCACGCCGCGCTCACCCCGCGCGGTCTGGATGCGCTGGTAGAGGATAGGGTGGCACCAGGCGGCGTTGGAGCCCGCCAGCACCACCAGGTCGGCGAGCTCCAGGTCGTCGTAGCACTGGGGCACCACGTCGGCGCCGAAGGCGCGGCGGTGGCCCGCCACCGAAGAGGCCATGCACAGGCGCGAGTTGGTGTCGACATGGGGCGTCCCGATGAAGCCCTTCGCCAGCTTGTTGGCGACATAGTAGTCCTCGGTGAGGAGCTGGCCCGACAGGTAGAAGGCAATCGCCCCGGGCCCGTGCGCTGCCCTCACAGCCTGCAACCGCTTCGCCACCTGGTCGAGCGCACGCGCCCAATTCGTCTGCACCCCATCGACGAAGGGATGCAGCAGGCGCGTCTCCAGGCCCAGCGTCTCGCCCAGCGCCGAGCCCTTGGAGCACAGCCGGCCGGCGTTGGCCGGGTGCGCTAGATCGCCGCTGATGGTGGCTCCGCCCCTGCCGTCCGGCGTGGCCAGCACGCCGCAACCAACCCCACAGTAGGGGCAGGTGGTTCGCACTGGTACGCCCGGGGCGACTATGTCCGGTGAAGCCGCGGTCGCGAACAGGGCAGGCCCATGCGAAGCATTGGAGTCCATCAGCCTTGCCCAGGGTCAGCCCGCCCAGCGGTGAGGAAAGAACTGCAAGCATGGCGATCCGATGCACCACCAGCGCCCCGCGCTCTTCCCCTCCCCTTGACGGGGAGGGGATAGGGGTGGGGTGAAGAAACAGGGAAAACGTCGGTGTGATGCTCTCTTCGCGTGGTATTGCAACCAACGTCGCCCTTGTGGGTTACCCCCACCCCCGACCCCTCCCCGCGTCGCGCCGAAGGCGCGCCTCCGGCGCGACGGGGAGGGGGGACGCCGCCGCCCGCGCAACATGTAGCAGGCTGCGTCGCGAATTCTCCTGAGTTGGGCTGCGCGCAAGTGACCGACATCAGTAGACGTCCACCTGGTAGCGGCCCGCCGCCTTGAGCTCGGCGACGAAGTCGCGCGCGCCTGCCTCGCTCATCTGTCCGCCCTTGGCGGCGATTTCCATCAGCGCGGTCTCCACGTCCTTCGCCATGCGCTGGGCGTCGCCGCAAACGTAGAAGTGCGCGCCGTCCTTGAGCCAGGCCCACAGCTCGGGCCCGGCCTCGCGCATGCGGTCCTGCACGTAGACCTTGGCCGCGCCGTCGCGCGACCAGGCGGTCGAAAGCCTAGTCAGCGTCTTATCAGCCAGCAGAGAGGTGAACTCGTCGCGATAGAAGAAGTCGGTGGCCTCGTGCTGGTGGCCGAAGAACAGCCACGTGCGGCCCGTCGCCTTGGCGGCTTTGCGATGCCACAGGAAGGAGCGGAAGGGCGCGACGCCGGTGCCGGGCCCCACCATGACGATGGGCGTGGCGCCGTTCTTCGGCAGCGCAAAGGCGTGCGCCTTCTGAAGATAGACCTTGACGCGTTCGCCGGGCTTCAGCCGGTCCGCAAGAAAGGTGGAGGCGACTCCCAGCCGCCGCCGGCCGCCGACGTCGTAGCGCACGCCGTCCACCGTGAGATGCAGCTGGCCTGGCGTGGTCAGCGGGCAGGAGGCGATCGAATACAGGCGTGGCTGCAGCGGCTCCAGGCATTCCACGAACGCTTCCGGATCAGGCTGGACGGGAGCGAATTTCTCTATCACCGCCAACACGTCGAGTGTTGCCGCGTCGCCGTCCGGATCCTCGCCCTTGGCCAGCGCCTTGGCCTTCTGGCGCCGCTCGCCGCCGACGAGGTAGCTCATCAGCTCGAACAGCATGTCGGGCGCCAGGCCCAGCGCGTAGTCCTCGATCAGGGCATCGCGAATGGGCTTGCCGCCGACGGGGAATTCTGGCGGCACGCGCAAGGCCGTGCGGACCGCCTCGGCAAGCGCAGGATCGTTCCTGGGGTAGATGCCGAAACTGTCGCCAGGCGCATAGGTGAGCCCGCTGCCGGCGATATCGAGCACCACGTGGCGCGTGTCCTTGCCGGAGCCCTTGCGGTTGAGGCGCGCGGCCATGCGAAAGATCACCTCGACCGGCGCATCGCGCGTACCGCGCTCGGCCGCCTTCGGCTCGGCGGGCGTAGCCTCCGCTTTGGTGGCTGCCTCAGTTGGCGGCGCCTCCTCCAGGAGGCGCTTCAACATGCGGCTTGTCTCCTTGCCGCCTGGGACGCACAGGTTCAGCTTGGTCTCCCGGCCGTCGGCGATGGCCTTGGAGTAGGTCTCGCACAGGTAGCCGCACTGGCCGCAGTCCTGTTGCGCCATGGCGGCGAACAGGCGGCGGGGCAGCGCCTTGCCCTCGGCAAGCTGCATGCGCTCGCCGATCGGCATCGCCGCATCGTGCCAGGGCGCGCCGTCGTCCTCCGCCAGCGCCTTGGCTGCGATGCCAGGCATCGCGCCGTCGAGCGCCGCGGCACCAGCCCTGGCATCAAGCGACAAGAGCCCGGCGAAAAAGCCGTTGAGCCACGCCCGCTGCTCCAGCGAGAACGGCGCCGTCTCGGGGATCATCGACTGCGCCGCGGGCGCCGCCCGTGTTCCCTCTCCCCACTCTTCAGTGGGGAGAGGGCTAGGGTGAGGGGCAGAAACAGGTGAGAGCTGAGTATGTTGCTGCCCCTCACCCCGACCCTCTCCCCGCAAGCGGGGAGAGGGAGACGCGGCGGCGACCGTTGTCTGGATGGTCATGCCGCGCTCCCTGTGACGACGGCGTCGACCATGGCCTTGAGCGCGCTGGTCTCGTGGCGGCGCGAGAAGGCGAGGAAGGTTTCCGCGTCATCTCTCCGGCGTGCCAGATAGGCTTTCAGAATGCGCTCGACCAGTTGCGGGCAGTCTTGCGCCTTCACGTCGCGATAGAGCTCGCGGCCGATGCCCGCGTCTGGGCCAAAACCGCCGCCCACATAGACGTGAAAGCCCTCCACGGTATCCTCCCCGGCCGCGTCTATCGCCACCCGGCACGCCAGCATGCCAATGTCGCCGATGTAGTGCTGGGCGCAGGAATGCGGACAGCCGGTGAGGTGGATATTGATGGGCGTGTCGAGCGCAACGCGCGGCTCCACCCACGCGGCGATGGCCGTGGCCGTGCCCTTGGTATTGGAAAGTGCGAACTTGCAGCCGGTATTGCCGGTACAGGCGATGAGCCCCGCTCGGACGCTGGTGGCCCTGGCGGTGAGGCCGATCTCCTGCAGGCAACTCTCGATCAGCCCGGCGTTCTCCTCGGCGATGCCGGAGATCAGCAGGTTCTGCCACACGGTGAGGCGGATATCGCCATCGCCCAGCTCGCGCGCGACCTTCGCCAGGCCCCGCATCTGTTCGCAGGTCATCTTGCCGACGGCGAGCACCACGCCGGCCCACACCTTGCCGGGCTGCTTCTGCACATGAATGCCGACGTGCGCCTGCCGGTCCTGGCGGTTGGGCGCGGACACCTTGTCAGGCGCCAGCCGCACCAGCGGGCGGCCGAGCTTGGCCTCCACCTCGGCGAGGAACTTGTCGTGTCCCCAGGCGTCGAGCACGTACTTGAACCGCGCCTTCTTGCGGTCGGTGCGGTCGCCGTGGTCGATGAACACGCGCACGATGGCATCGGCCACCGCCACGGCTTCGTCGGGCTTCACGTAGACGTTGCCGTACTTGGCGAAATCCTCGTGGCCCGTGATGCCGCCGATGCCGAGCCGGAACCACACGCCGGCCTCGACCCCGGCGCCCTCAGCGACCGTCACGGCCGTGAAAGCGATGTCGTTGGTGTCCTCCAACACGGGGATGGCGCCGCCGCCGTCGAAGCCGACATTGAACTTGCGCGGCAGGCCGTAGAGCGACCGGTCGTTCAGGATGTGGTAGTGCCAGGCCCGGGCGTAGGGACGGGTGTCGATCAGCTCCTGCGGGTCGATGCCGGCTGTGGGCGCGCCGGTGACATTGCGGATGTTGTCGGCGCCCGTGCCCTTGGTGGTGATGCCGAGGCCGGTCAGGCCCTCGATGAGAGGAACGGCGCCCTCGGGCATGACCTCGCGAATCTGCAGGTTTGCGCGCGTGGTGACATGCGCGTAGCCGCCGCCGTGAGCTTCCGCGAGGTCGGCGACGCCGGCGAGCTGCCAATGCGTGAGGATGCCGTTGGGGATGCGCAGGCGGCACATGTAGGAGTTCTCCGTCGGCGCCACGTAAAACAGGCCGTGGAAGCGCCAGCGGAAATTGTCGATGCCCTTGGGGAATTGGCCCTTGGCGCTCTCGGTCTTGAAGCGCGCGTAGGCGTCGAAGGGGTGCTCCTCACGTTTGGCCTTCTCCTCGTTGGAGAGCTTCCTGCCGGCCGCTTCGAAGCGCGCCATGGCGGCCAAGTGGTCCTTGTCGGGCCCTGCAGAGGGGCCGCCACCCTCCGTTCCCAGAGGCTTGAGGCCCTGCGAGGCGCGGCGTGCCTGCACGCCGGCGACGAAGCCTTCGAGGTAGCGGCGCTGCTCCTCGGTGAAGTCTTGTGCGCTCATGCTGCCTCCGCATGGGCCCTGCCGAAGGCGAGCGCGGTGCGCAGCGGGGCGATGGGCGTACCCAGGCGTACGAGGTCGCGATACCAGAGCGCGTCAGACGTATCGCCGAACAGCACAACGCCGGCCAAGCGGTTGTCGCGGATCACAAGCTTGCGATAGCTGGCGGCCCCTTCGTCCTCCAGCAGGATGGTCTCGGCGCCATCGCCCTCGAAGTCCCCCATCGAGAAGACCGGCACACCGGACACCTTCAGGCTCGCCGCTGTCACAGAGCCCGCATAGCGTGCGGGCACGCCGGCGAGGTAGCGGGCCAGCACCTTGGCCTGCTCGTAGACGGGCTCAACCACGCCATAGCAGGCGCCGCGATGTTCAGCGCATTCGCCGATGGCGTAGATGGAAGGCCAGTTGGTCTCGAGCTTGTCGTCGACTTTGATGCCGCGCCCGATCTCCAGCCCTCCGCTCTCCCCCAACGTTGTTTCGGGCCTGATGCCGGCGGCCATGACGACCAGATTGGCTGCAATGGTGCGGCCGTCTTTCAGCGCCACGCCCTCAGCCTTGGCACTGCCCTCAATCGCGGCGGTCTGCGCTTCCAGCACGACCTCGACGCCTTTGCTCTCAACCGCCGCCCTGAGCAGAGCCGCAGCGCGGACATCCAGCTGGCGCTCCATGAGTCGCGACATGAGGTGTATGAGCGTCACAGCGACGCCGCGCTTGGCGAGCCCGCAAGCGGCCTCGACACCGAGCAAACCGCCGCCGATCACAACGGCACGCGATCCGGGCCTGACGCGGCGCAGCGCGTCCGCATCGTCGCGATCACGGAACGTGAGGACGCCAGGCAGCGAGTGGCCAGGCACGGGCAGCCGAATCGCTCTGGACCCGGTCGCCAGAACGAGGCGGTCGTAGCGGTAACGCGCACCGTTCGACAATACCGCCTCCTGCCGCGCCGGCCGCAGCGCGGAGACATCCACGCCTGCAAGCAGGAGAACGCCCTTCTCGGCAAACCAGGAGGCCGGCCGCATCTCGACGTCGACCTCCTGCACCTCGCCGGCGATCAAGCTCGACAGCAAAACGCGGTTGTAGGGCGCACGGGGCTCCTTCGCCGCCAGCACGATCTCGTGGCGGCCGGGGCAATGCTCGACGAGCTCCTCCACCAGCTTGAGACTCGCCATTCCGCCGCCGACGACCAGCAGCCGCTCTCGCCGCCGCCCTTCGATGTGAAGGAGGTCCATGGGCCCTACTCCGCAGCCTGCAACGCCGCCGCCTTGGCGGACTTGGACTGCGCCCCGTGCTCGAACTCGTCGAGGAAGCCCAGGACCGCCTCACGGTACTCGTAATAGCGCGGGTGGGCGAGCAGGGCCTGGCGCATGCGCGGGCGCGGGATGTCGATCTCGACCACGCGGCCGATGCGGGCGTTGGGCCCGTTGGTCATCATCACCACGCGGTCGGCGAGCAGGATCGCCTCGTCCACGTCGTGCGTTACGCAGATCGCGGTCACGCTGGTGCGCGTCCACACCTCCATGAGCACTTCCTGCAGGGCCCAGCGCGTCAGGCTGTCGAGCATGCCGAACGGCTCGTCGAGCAAGAGCAGCTTGGGTGAGAGGGCGAACGCACGGGCGAGCCCCACCCGCTGCTTCATGCCGTTGGAGAGCTCGGAGGCGTACTTGGTCTTGGCGTCGCCGAGACCCACGCGGTTCAGGTAGTAGTGCACGACGTCGGTGCGCTCGGCCCGCGTGGCGTCGGGATAGACCCGGTCGACGCCCAGCGCGACGTTCTGCTCCGCGGTGAGCCAGGGCACCAACGACGGCGCCTGGAACACCACGGCGCGGTCGGGGCCGGCGTCGCGCACCTCCTTGCCGTCGAGAATGATGCCGCCGGAGGTGACGTTTTGCAGGCCCGCCACCATCGACAGCACGGTCGACTTGCCGCAACCGGAGTGACCGATCAGCGAGATGAACTCGCCCTTCTTCATCTTGTGGTCGAAGCCGTCGACCACGGTGAGCGAGCCCTTCGGCGTCGGGAACGTCTTCACGACCTGGCTGAACTCGAGATAGCGGTCGTCGCGGAACGTGCGCGCCGCGCGCTCGTAGGCGAGTGGGATGCGGCCCTCCCTGGCGAAGAACGGCACGACGTTGGGCAGCTCCGGCCCGCCGGCCGCGGCAGCTTTCCTCAGCTCACCGGCTTCCATCAGGTGGAGCGTGATGTCGGCTCGGAGCCGCTTGAAGGTGGCGTCGTGGTTGAGCGCGACCCGGTTGCGCGGCCGCGGGATCGTCACGCGGTAGGCCGGGCCCAATGTTCCATCCGGGTTCAAGGGCACGATGCGGTCGGCGAGCAGGATCGCCTCGTCGACATCGTTGGTGATGAGCACGACAGTCGCCCTGGTATCGGCCCAGATCGCCGCGATCTCCTCCTGCAGCTTGGCCCGCGTCAGGGCATCGAGCGCGGAGAGTGGCTCGTCGAGCAGCAGCACCTGCGGCTGCATGGCGAGCGCGCGGGCGACCGTCACACGCTGGCGCATGCCGCCCGAAAGCTCCGCGGGACGGCGGTCCCTGGCGTGGGCGAGCCCGACCATGCCCATGTAGCTCTCGGTCAGGGCCCTGCGCTCGGCGCGCGACTTGCCGCCGTGCACGGCGCCGACCGCGAGCGCGATGTTGTCCCAAGTGGTGAGCCACGGCATCAGCGCATAGCTCTGGAACACGACGCCACGCTCCGGTCCCGGTCCGTCGACCTTCGCACCCCTGAACAGCACCTCGCCCTCGTCCGGCATCACTAGGCCCGCGAGCAGCGAGATCAGCGTCGTCTTGCCGGTGCCGGAGAAGCCGACGATGGCGAGGAACTCGCCCTCCTCGACCGCGAGATCGATGCCCTTGAGCACCTCCGTGCGCTGCCGCGCCGTTCCGTAACCCTTGCGCACCCGCTTGAGTTCGAGCATGGCCATCATCGCGTGGCGCCGTGGGTGAAGGCGGACTGCAGCGCAACCATCAGTCGGTCGAGCAGGAAGCCGATGATGCCGATCGTCAGCACGGCCACCATGATGCGGCCGAGCGAGTCCTGGCTGCCGTTCTGGAACTCATCCCAGACGAACTTTCCGAGCCCGGGGTTCTGCGCCAGCATCTCGGCGGCGATCAGCACCATCCAACCGACGCCGAGCGACAGCCGCATGCCGGTGAAGATGAGCGGCAGCGCCGAGGGCAGCACCACCTTGAACACCTTGGTATACCAGGAGAGCTTCAGCACGCGCCCGACGTTGACGAGATCGCGGTCGATGGAGCTGACGCCGAGGCCCGTATTGATCAGCGTCGGCCAAAGCGAGCACAGGGTCACGGTGATCGCGGAGACGAGGAACGATTTCTCGAACCACGCCGTGTCCGAGGTCACGTAGACCGCACTCACTATCAACGTCACGATCGGCAGCCACGCCAGCGGCGACACGGGCCGGAACACCTGGATAATGGGGTTCAGCGCCGCCTGTACGACACGGCTCGAGCCACACAGGATGCCGAGCGGTACCGCCACCAGGGTCGCCAGCAGGAAGCCGGTGAATACCGTCTTGAGGCTGGTCGAGATCTGATCGACGAACGTCGGCTTGCCGGTCCAGCGATGGACCTTCACCTGCGCCTTCGGATCCTCGGCGACCCGCTTGGCGTTGCGCGCCTCCTGCCGCTCGTAGAACTGGGCCCGCTTTGCCCGCTCCGCCGCATGGTCCTCGAGCAGGTTTCTCGCCTGCGCCAGCACCTGCATGGGGCCTGGCACGGCGCCGAGGCTCGTCTGCACACGGGCCGCGCCGGCCGCCCACACGACCAGGAACAGCGCGATCGCCAGCACGGGCACGCCCAACCCGAACCACAGCGCCCGCAGCCACTCGCGCGGATCGCCGGTGGTGATGCTGCCGAACATGCTCAGCACCCTCTCCATGCCATCTTCTCCTTCGCGCGGGCGATCACGACCTGACCGTGTCGCTGCCCTTGAGGCCGATCTGGAATTTGCCGAGGTAGGCGTTGGGCTGCCTGGCATCGAAGGCGACGCCGTCGATGAAGCCGCCCTGCTCGCCATGGAACCCGTCGCTTGTCATGGGGAAATCGGGCGCGCTGGCTTTGCCCTCGGCGATCAGCGCCTTCGCCGCCTGCAGGTAGACGTTGGGGAGGTAGACCTTCTTGGCCGTGTCGAGGTACCAGGCGTCGGGCTTGGCCTCGGCGATCTGCCCCCAACGGCGCATCTGCGTGAGGTACCAGACGGCATCGCCGTAGTAGGGATAGCTGGCGTTGTCCTTGAAGTAGATGTTGAACTGTGGCAGCGGTCGCGTGTCGCCCTTCTCGTACTGGTAGACGCCGGTGATGGGCCCGACGATCACGTCGTAGTCGGCGCCGATATACTCGCGCTTGGAGAAGATCTTGGCCGCCTCGGGCCGGTTCCTGCCGTTGCCCTCGTCGAGCCACATGGCGGCGCGCACGAGTGCCTTGGTGATCGCCAGGGTGGTGTTGGGGTTCCTGTCCGCGAAATCCCTGCGCATGCCGAAGACCTTCTCCGGCGTGCGGTTCCAAATGTGATAGGCGGTGACGACCGGAACGCCGATGCCCTTGAACACCGCCTGCTGGTTCCACGGCTCGCCCACGCAATAGCCGTGGATCGTCCCCGACTCGAGGGTGGCGGGCATCTGCGGCGGAGGCGTCACGGAGATCAGCACGTCGGCGCCGATCTGGCCCGAGATGTCGCTCGGCGAATAGAAGCCCGGATGCAGGCCGCCCGCGGCCAGCCAGTAGCGCAGCTCGTAGTTGTGGGTCGAGGTCGGGAACACCATGCCCATGTTGAACTTGCGGCCGGCAACCTTGTATTGCTCCACCACGGGCTTCAGCGCGTCGGCCTTGATCGGATGCACGGGCTTGCCGCCTTGGTGCGGGATGTGCTTCTTCATCGCCGCCCACACGTCGTTGGAGACGGTCACGGCGAGCGTGTTGAGACCCATGGCGAAGGGAGCGACCACTTCGGCCTGGGTGCCGAAGCCGATGGTGGCGCCGATCGCCTGACCGGGCAGCATGTGGGCGCCGTCGAGCTCGCCGCCGATTACTCGGTCGAGCAGCACCTTCCAGTTCGCCTGCGCCTCCACGGTGACGAACAGGCCTTCGTCCTCGAAGAAGCCCTTGTCCTGGGCGATCAGGACCGGCGCGCAGTCGGTGAGCTTGATGAAGCCGAACTTGAGTTGCTCCTTCTCGAGCCGCGGCGACTGGGCGTATGCGCCCGACGGGAATGCCGCCTTGACCGCCGATATCAGCACCGCTGTCGCCGCCGTCGCCGATGCCGACCTCAGGACGTCGCGCCGATTGATCCCGGCCTGCCCTGTCGCTGCCCCGATCATCTTGCTCATTTGCGCTTGTCATCCTTTTCGACGTTCGCGCGGTCCGAGGCGCGCTCTGCGCTTGCCGCTTTAGCCAACAAAAAAACCGCAGCCCAAGGACCGCAGATCAGCGTCCTCCCGGGTCAGCGGCGTTGCTGCCGGTCCGTCGTTGGACCGCTTGGTGCCGGCCTTGGCACCAACTTTCACGGACTACATTTCAAGCTTCGTGCCAGTTGCGCAAAAACAGAGAACATTAAGCTATTTCAATGGTTTAAGGCGAGGCCGGTTGGTTGCACCCGCCCGCTCGAACGGTGGCTCCTGCCCAGCGAGGCTCCAAACTGCGAAGTTTTTGTGCAATGCAACAGCGGGCGGCTGGATAATCAGGGGCGTCCGATCACCCAGTTCGCCAGATGGGCACCGATGTCGCTCGGGTCGAAGATTGGTCCCGCGAAGGCGCCAATGCCGTCCGGAGGCTCGTCCGCAGGCAGGCCGCCGTCGCCGCCCAAGGCGGTATCGTAAAGGTCCGGCCGGAAGACATCCCTCGCCGCTGCTAGCAGATCTTCAGATAGCGCCGCCTGCCCCCACCGCACCATCTGTGCGTAGGCCCATGCGGCCTGCACGGGATCCGGACGGCTGGCACCTTTCCGTCCGACCAGCAGGTACCGTTCGCTCGTCCGCACCGTCCCATCGGGCGCGAGCCTGAGGCGCCCCTCAAGGGTGCGGGCGATCAGCTCCGGGGCGACGGCAACGCGCCCCGGCGCCGCGATCAGCGCCGCGACCTCCTGGCGATTGGCTGGATCGGCAACGAAGCGGGCAGCACGGTCAACCGACCGCACGAGCCGCGCCAGCACCTCGGGATGCTCGCACGCCCAATCCCGGCGTACAGCCAGCACCTTCTCCGCCGCGCGGGCGACGATCTCCGCGCCGAAATGCACGATGCGCCCCACTCCGAGGTCCACCGCCACCGAGTTCCACGGCGCACCGACGCAGAATCCATCCACGTGGCCGTTGACGAGACTCTCCACCATGTAGGGAGGCGGCAGCACCACGAGACGCACATCCTCGTCCGGATCGACGCCGCCTGCCGCCATCCAGAAGCGAAGCTGGTAGTTGTGGTTGGAGAACGGGAACGTCATGCCGAAGGTCAACGGCTCCAGCCCTTCCGCCTTGCGCCGGGCGACGACGCGGGAAAGAGCCCGGGCCGACGCCATGGGCGGCGCAAGATCGCCGCCGGCGGCCTCGGCGAGCGCAGCCGACAGCGCCGGCGACACCGTGATGGCATTGCCGTTGAGGGCGAGATTGAACGGCGCAATGATCGGCACCTTGATGTGGCCGAGCCCGAGACTCGAAGCGACGGCAACAGGCGCCAGCAGGTGCGCCGCGTCGAATAGGCCGATGTTGAGCTTGTCGCGCACGTTCGACCACGACACTTCCCGCACCAGGTGGATTTCGAGCCCCTCCTGCAGGGCGAAGCCCTTGTCGACCGCAACGATGAGCGCCGCCGCGTCGGCCAGCGGTATGAACCCTATGGTCAGCCTCGCCACGTCGCGCGTCACTTGAGTAGCTCCGCGGCGGTGATGACAGCTTGCGCGACGTCGGCGATCTTGCGCTTCTCGTTCATGGCAGTCTTGCGCAGCAATGCGTACGCCTCCTCCTCCGACAGTCCCTTGGCTTGCATCAGGATGCCCTTGGCGCGGTCGATCGCCTTGCGGGCCTCGAGCGCGGTCTTGGTGCGGTCGAGCTCCTCCTGCAGGCGCGCCACCGCATTGAAGCGCGAGATGCAAAGCTCGAGAATGTCCTTCACCCGCTCCTTCCTGAGACCGCCGACAATGTAGGCGGAGACGCCCGCCTCCACCGCGGCTCGCGTGGTGTCGCGGTCGGACTGGTCGACGAACATCGCAACCGGCCGGCGCACAATGCGCGAGACCTGGAACATCTGCTCCAGCACATCGCGGCTCGGGTTCTCGAGGTCGATCAGGATGACGTCAGGGTCGATGCGGTAGACCTGATCCAAGAGCCCAGTGGTCTGGCCGAGCAGAACCACGTTGCCGAAGCCTGCCTCCCGCAAACCCGCGTGCAAGATTGCGCGCCGGATGGGATTCTCGTCGATCACCAGGATCCTGAGCGCGGCGTCT
>Ga0247727_10011078_pt1 | contig 15825 bp, 14 predicted proteins | sample WisWelCaveWW1625_FD_202498 | JGI IMG/M metagenome (GOLD analysis project Ga0247727, IMG submission 202498) | Biofilm microbial communities from Wishing Well Cave, Virginia, United States - WW16-25 | ecosystem: Environmental > Aquatic > Deep subsurface > Groundwater > Cave microbial mat | place...
AGGTCTTCTTTGAAGGCTTCGATCACCGTGTCGGCTTTGAATTGGGGGGAATAACGTTTTCGCATGGCTGCTATTTTATATCTTATTTCAACCCGTTTGACTGTCTGAATTTACGGGTCCATTATAGCTTGATCTATCTCCTTTCTATCGGGGCACATTGAATATTTCAATTAGCCCTCACACGGTGACAGTAAAAAAACCTGAATACACTTTTCGCAATGTCGAATGGACAAATAAACATCCTCCAGAAGACTTTTCTTTTTCGCGCTGCCAAATCATTTTTGAAGGAACTCATTATGATGGATGGGTTTATTATCCTCATCCAGAAACTAAGAAACGCAACTTCCAATCGCCTTCCATCATTGAAGTAATCGCACCGTACATACCAGAATTGAGGTATGGAGATAGTGTTGAAATTATGCTTAACACTGAAGAAATTTCGGTCAACCCTTAAATGCAAAATGTAGTATACACAAGATGAGCCACCATAACGAAGGGAATCGCGAACTCACCTTTGGCGAAGCCGTCCGCGAAGCTCTCGCGGAAGAGCTGCGCCGCGATCCGCGCGTCTTTCTCATGGGCGAAGATATTGCGTATGCGGGGACGACGTTCAAAGTGTTGGCGGGGCTGGTGAATGAATTTGGACCCGAACGCATTATTGATTCGCCGATTTCGGAAGCGGGCATTGCGGGGCTCGGCGTTGGCGCGGCAATGACGGGGCTGCGTCCTGTGATTGATATTATGTTTGGCGATTTTATTACGCTGACGATGGATCAGATGGTCAATCAAGCGGCGAAAATTCATTACATGAGCGGCGGCAAATTGAACGTGCCAATGGTGCTGCGAACGACGATGGGCGCGGGTCGCCGTTCCGCCGCGCAACATTCGCAATCGCTGCACGCGTGGTTGTGTCATATTCCTGGATTAAAAGTGGTTGTGCCAGCGACGCCATACGACGCGAAAGGTTTGATGAAGAGCGCGATTCGGGATGATAACCCTGTGGCGATTTTTGAGGACAAGATGATGTACAAACTTGTCAAGGGGCATGTGCCTGAAGAAGAGTACACGATTCCGCTCGGCGTCGCGGATGTGAAACGCGCGGGGGATGATATTACGATTGTGGCGACGAGCAGCATGGTGTACGCCGCGCTCGATGCCGCGAAAATGTTAGATGAAATCGGCATCAGCGCGGAAGTGGTTGACCCGCGCACGCTTGTGCCGCTCGACAAGGAAACACTCATCGCGTCCGCGAAAAAAACGTCGCGCGTGATCATTGTGGATGAAGGATACGAACAGTACGGCGTCACGGCAGAGATGGCATCGGTGATTGCGGACGGCGCGTTTTATTATCTCGACGCGCCCGTGAAACGTCTCGGCGCAATGAACGTGCCAATTCCCTTTTCGCCCGCGCTGGAAGATTTGACGATTCCGAATGGGGAGAGGATTTTTGCGGTGGCGAAAGAGTTGTGCGGTAAAGGATGAGGGATGAAGGATGAAGGATGAAGTTCATCGGCAATCGCTCACGATTGCATCATCCTTCATCCTTCATCCTTCTTACTGACTTTTGACTAATTAATGTCCGGGTGCGCGCATAAATTTTCTCCAAAAATAGAGCGATTTGAGGTTTCGCGCGGACATTATTTAGTCAAAGCTCAATAAGTGGAGTTCACATGGGCATCTTACGAACCTACGGCGCGATGGGTGTAGATTGGGAAGAGCGCGTCAATTTTGAACGACTGCGTACCGAACGTCTCGCGCGCATCAAAAAACTTTTGAAAGAATCGAACATCGGCGCGCTGTTGTGTTTTGACCAGAATAATATTCGCTACATTACGAATACGACGATTGGGACGTGGGCGATTGATAAACTGGGACGCTTTTGTTTGCTGCCGCAAGACGATGATCCGATCAATTGGGATTTCGGTTCAGCTGCAAAACATCACAAGTTGCATTGTCCATGGCTCGGTGAAAAAAATTCGCGCGCGGGGATTTCGACATTGCGCGGCGCGATGCCACCGGGGTCAATGCGCGCGGAAGATGTGGCGAAAAAAATTCGCGTCGAATTGGAGGTACGCGGTTTGCAAAATGAGCCACTCGGCGTGGACGTGATCGAATTGCCCGTGCTGTTCGCGTTGCAAAAAGAGGGCATCACTGTCGTTGACGGACAACAATTGATGCAAGATGCGCGGGTGATTAAAACGCGCGATGAAATTACGTTGTTGAATATGGCGTGTGCGATGGTGGATGCGGCTTACGAAGAATTGTATCGTTTTATGAAACCGGGGATACGCGAAAATGAATGTGTGGGACTGGTGAATAAAGTTTTGTACGATTTGGGTTCGGAACATGTCGAGGGCGTGAACGCGATTTCAGGCGAACGCTGCTCGCCGCATCCGCACATTTTTAGTGACCGCATGTTGCGCCCCGGCGATCCCGCGTTCTATGATATTCTTCATTCGTACATGGGCTATCGCACTTGTTACTATCGCACGTTCGCAGTGGGCAGCGCGTCACAGGCGCAGATCGAAGCATACAAACGATGCCGCTATTATCTCGATGCGGCGATTGATGCGATCAAGCCCGGTGTGACGACGGCGGAGGTGGTGAAACTTTGGCCGCGCGCGGAGGAATTTGGTTTTCCGAATGAAGAAGCTTGTTTCGCGTTGCAGTACGGTCACGGCGTCGGTTTGGCGATTTGGGAAAAGCCGGTGTTTAGCCGCCTCGTTTCCTTCGAGAGTCCGCAAGTGATTGAAGAAGGGATGGTGTTTGCGTTGGAAACGTATTGGCCCGCGTCGGATGGTTGGAGCGCGGCGCGGATTGAAGAACAGTTGGTTGTGACAAAAGATGGCTGCGAAGTGATGACGCGTTTTCCTGCGGAAGAATTGATGGTCGCGGGAATCAAGTATTACACGGCGACGGGTCCGCTTTCGAATACGCGCGATACGCAGTCGCACAAGAATTTGGATTATACGGGCGTGAGTTATCAGTAAGCAGTGTTCAGTGTTCAGTATTCAGTGTTCAGTCTCTCATGTCTAAAGATGTTGTAATGCCCGCGCTCGGGATGGCGCAAGAAACGGGAACGCTGCTCCGTTGGCTAAAAAACTCTGGCGATACCATCGTCAAGGGTGAAATGCTGATGGAAGTTGAAACCGACAAAGCGATGGTCGAGGTGGAAGCGACAGCATCGGGAATTTTGGCGGATGTGAGCGCGCAAGCGGGGGATGTAATTCCTGTTGGGCAAGTGATTGCGCGGATTGTGGGGGCGAAAGAGGGAATACAGCGGGATACAGGGAAACAGGGAAACAAGGGAAATGAGGAAAATAGGCGCGGGGAAGAATTGTCGCCGCGTATCAGCCCCGTTGCCGCGCGGATTGCGGCGGAGCATGGCGTTGATGTGAGGCAGATCAAGAAGGGGAGGGAGGTGATTCAGAAAGAGGATGTGTTGGCGTTTGTCGCGCAGACCGCCTCACCCCCGGCCCCTCTCCTGAAAAATTTGCCTACAAATTTTTCAGGAGAGGGGAGTCAGACGCGGGTTTTGGCTTCGCCAAAAGCGCGGCGGATGGCGAAGGAACGTGGGGTTGAATTAGAGAACGTGCGCGGGAGTGGACCGAATGGGGCGGTGATTGCGGCGGATGTGTTGGCGGCAGAGCGTAGAGACGTTTCGGTGAAACGTCTTGAACCCGCGGCGGAAACGATCCCCGTCTCGAATGTTTGGCGCGTGATGGTGGAACGACTGTCGCACGCGTGGACGACGATTCCGCATTTTTATTTGGCGCGCGATGTGAATGTAACGCGCTTGATGTCGTGGCGCGACGCGTCAAAGCGGAACATTGAAAAAATTACCTACACCGATTTGTTGGTGAAATTGTGCGCGGCGGCGTTGGCGCAACATCCGCGCGTGAACGCGTCGTGGCAAAACAATGCGCTGGTGATGAATCAAAAGATCAATGTCGGAATCGCGGTGGCGATTGAAGATGGCTTGACGGTGCCTGTGATTCATAACGCGCAGGCATTGAGTTTGAAACAAATTTCGGAACGACGCGCGGAATTGATTGCGCGGGCGCACGCGGGAAAACTTTCGTTGAACGATTTGCGCGATGGCACATTCACGATTAGCAATTTGGGCATGTACGGCGTGGACGCGTTTAACGCGATTGTGAATCCGCCGCAAGCGGCAATTCTCGCGGTGAGCCGCATCGCCGAACGCGTTGTGCCGATCAATCATCAACCGAGCGTGCAGCCGATGATGACGCTCACACTCTCGTGCGATCACCGCGTCGTGGATGGCGCCCGCGCCGCGCAGTTTTTGGATGCGTTGGCGAATTTGATTGAGGAGCCGTTGGGGTTGTTGGAATGACGATCATCGTAGGGGCGAAGCATTGTGCGCCGATTACGGCGCACAATGCTTCGCCCCTACAACGAAATCACATGCACCACGTCTCAAAATTCGATCCCTCTAAAATGTCCACCCCCGCGCTGTATGCGACACACAGCGTCGGTTTCAAACGCGCGACATTTTTTGATCACAGCACAGGTTCGGTTCACATGGGCGTTGGCGTGTGCGAACTTGCGAGCGGAGCGATTGAGCCGCATGTTCATTCGTTCGAGGAAAGTTTTTATGTGCTGGAAGGAAATGTGATTGGGGAAATTGACGGACACGCACATTTTTTTTCGGCGGGCGATTTTGGATTGATCAGTACGGGGGTGAAACACGCATGGCGTAATGTGAGCGATAAACCCGCCCGTTGGTTGGAGATGCAAGCGCCACAGCCGCGCCCGATAGAGTACGGACGCGATACATTTTTTGTTGGCGGCGATGTGGCAATCCACGCGAGCGCACCCGATTTTTCGGATGAGGCGAATAAATTGCTCGGACATTTTGACGAAGCATCCTTGCCGCGTCCGGGCGGTCCCGCGCAGATGGAGGGGTTTAATCCTCTTACAGGCGTGGCGATCAAGATGTTTGTGGATCGTTCGTTCGGCGCGATTCATCAATCGTTATTTTTGATTCAATACATGCCCGGGGCAAAAATTGATTTGCATGATCACACCTTTGAAGAATCGTACTTGATTGTCGCAGGACAAGTGAAAGCGACGGCGGACGGCAAAGAATATATGTTGGGCGCGGGCGATGTGATTTGGACGAGTGTGGGATGTTTGCATAGTTTTGAAAATGTGGGGGATGAACGCGTGCGTTGGATTGAGACGCAAGCGCCGCTACCGCCCGCGAAAGAGGTGTTTCGGTTTGAGAAGGATTGGGAGAAATACATGTGAGGCGGGGAGGGTGGAGGGTGGAGCGAGAAATGAGAAACACCAAATTGACATTTTTCGTTTCGATGACAATGGCAAAGTGGTGGAACATTGGGATGTCCTACAAGTGGTGCCTGACGAATCGGCGAATGGGAATACGGTGTTTTGACGCGCGCCGAGAGCTTCAAGGTCTTCGAAAACCTTGAAGCTCTCTCCCGCTAATCCAGCAGGAATTTGATCTGATGTCTTTGAAGTTGCCAATCAAATTGGCAACAGAAGGTCAAAAGGAGAATTGTAAATGGATGCTCTGATTAAGTATATCGTTGTTCCTTTAGTCATTGGAGTCGCCACGCCTTTCATTGTGGAATGGGTGAGATCAAAAAGAGACCAGCCAATTCTAAGCCCAAGAGAAAGAATATTGATTGGTGGTGCGGCTGCGGTCGCTATTGCAGTTGTTCTTTTGGTCTTGCCGCCATACAACATCTCAAGTGTGAGTTGGTGTACGGATGCTAACCAATCAGTAAAAGTGACGGGGCGATTGACGACAAACCTTTTGGGGACGCCAGTTGGCGATGGTGAGATGCAAGTCAAGATTTTTGGGATCGGACAAGATCGTCCACTCTTTCCAGAAAAATTCGCTCGCACAACGGCAGATGGAACTTTTGCAACGAACTTTCCCTCTGTTGCACAAACGGAGAGAGGTTATCTGGTCAACATCGCGTATAAGCGTTTCATTTTGAATTTTCTAGAAAGATGGGAGATCAATGATTTTAGAATGGGCGATCTCGAAAGTTGCGTAAATTAATAATGGTCGTGAACTCCGTGATAAAGAACGAGGTTGCACAAACGGGAAAACGGCAATCCCCGAAGCGGTAGGGAACGGCAACACGATGTTTTGAAAAGAGGAGCATCCATGATCGCAGAACAACAAACACAAACCGCATCAACCAACGGCGCTACGCGCACGCGCCCCCTCAACGGCGCGGAATATCTCGACAGCATTCGCGATGGGCGCGAGATTTATATTTATGGGGAGCGCGTCAAGGATGTGACGACGCATCCTGCATTTCGCAATACGGCGCGGATGATTGCGCGGTTGTATGACGCGCTGCATGATCCCGCGACGAAAGATATTCTCACGACGGAAACGGATACGGGCAGCGGCGGCTATACGCATAAATTTTTCAGGGCGTCGCGCAATGTTCAAGAGATGGTTGAGGCGCGCGATGCGATTGCCGAGTGGGCGAAAATTTCGTATGGCTGGATTGGGCGCAGTCCCGATTACAAAGCTGCGTTTCTGGCGACGCTGGGCGCGAATGCCGCGTTTTATGATCCGTTCACGGCGAACGCGAATTATTGGTACAAAAAAGTGCAGGAAGAAGTTTCGTATGTGAATCACGCGATTGTGAATCCGCCCGTGGATCGCGACAAGCCGCTGGATGAAGTGAAGGATGTGTACATGCACGTTGTCGCGGAAAAAGATGGTGGCTTGATCGTGAGCGGCGCAAAAGTGGTGGCGACGACTTCGACGCTGACGCATTACAATTTTATCGCCAACAATGGCGCGCTGCCGATCAAAACCAAACCGTTTGCGTTTGTGTGCATGGTGCCGACGGACGCGCCGGGGGTGAAATTGTTTTGTCGTCCTTCGTACGCGATGGCAGCGGAAGCGGTTGGCACGCCGTTCGATTATCCTTTGTCGTCGCGCATGGACGAGAACGATTCGATTCTCGTGTTCGATAATGTTTTTGTGCCGTGGGAAAATGTGTTCGCGTACGGCGACATTGAAAAGGTGAATAACTTTTTTCCGCGTTCGGGATTTTTGCCGCGCTTTATGTTTCAAGGATGCACGCGGCTGGCGGTGAAAATGGATTTTCTCGCGGGGTTATTATTGAAAGCGGTGGAGGCGACGGGCGCAAAAGAATTTCGCGGCGTGCAAGCGCAAGTGGGCGAAGTATTAGCTTGGCGTAATTTGTTTTGGGGACTCACCGACGCGATGGCGCGCGCGACGATTCCGTGGACAGAAGGTTATGTGCTGCCGAATCTCGATTATGGGCTCGCGTATCGCGTGATGGCAAGCACCGCGTATCCGAAAATCAAAGAGATTATCGAGAACTCGCTCGCATCCGCGTTGATCTATTTGCCGTCGTCCGCGCTCGATCTTTTGAATCCCGACATTCGCCCGTACATTGATCAATATGTGCGCGGCTCGAATGGGTACAGCGCGGAGGAGCGCATCAAGCTGATGAAATTGTTGTGGGACGCGATTGGCACGGAATTTGGCGGACGCCACGAATTGTACGAACGCAACTATTTCGGCAATCACGAAAGCATCCGTTTTGAGACCTTGATCGTCGCGGACGCCACAGGCGCGACGGGCAGATACAAAGGGTTCGCGGAAAAATGTATGGCGGAATACGATTTGAACGGCTGGACGGTGGCGGATTTGATTAACGGGGATGATGTGAGTGTGATACGGAAAAAATAAGTAAAAAGTAAAAAGTAAAGAGTAAAGTAAAGATGTCAACTGATACTCACATTGATCCCCGCGAATTTCGCAACACGCTCGGACGTTTCGCTTCTGGCGTGACGGTGATTACGACGGAAAAGGAGGGGCAGATTCATGGCATGACCGCGAATGCCTTTGTGTCGGTTTCACTCACCCCCCCTCTCGTGTTGGTGTCGGTCGACAATCGCGCGACGATGAATAAATTGTTGCCCGAAAGCAATCGGTACGGCGTGAGTATTCTCGCAGAGAGTCAAGAAGCGCACAGCAATCATTTTGCGCGGCGTCCTGTGGAGGGCTTGAAACTCACGTTCGTGGAAAAACATGGCGTGCCGGTGATTGATGGGGCAGTCGCGCAAATCGTCGCGCATGTGGTGGATGTGCATCCCGCGGGCGATCACACGCTTTACATTGGTGAGGTGGAGCATCTCGAATGGACGGATGAAAAGCCGTTGCTGTTTTTCGCGGGGCAGTATCATCATTTGGAATTTATGAAACCAAAAGTGGCGACGCATCCCGAGGATGATTTTTCAATGTTTTTGTTTGGCAACATCTAAAAAGTAAAGAGTAAAAAGTAAAAAGCGCGATATAACAGCGCTTACTCTTTACTTTTTACTCTTTACGTACAAGGAGGAGAGAAGATGAACAAAGGCGTAATCATTTCTCGTCGCGAATTTTTGAAAATTTCTGCGACATCCGCTGCGGCGTTGACCATTACGGCGTGCGGCGGCGGCGTGGGGACGACTACCGCGCGTCCGATTAAAATTGGATTCGTGAGTCCGCAAACGGGACCGCTCGCGCCGTTTGGGGAGGCAGACAAATATATTTTGGACGCGGTGACGAAAGTGTTCGCGGCGGGTTTGACGGTCGCGGGCGTATCGCATCCCGTACAAATTATCGTCAAAGACAGTCAATCGGATCCAAATCGCGCGTCAAGCGTCGCGGCAGATTTGATTACGAGTGACAAGGTGGATTTGATGCTGGTTTCGTCCACGCCCGAGACGACGAATCCCGTTTCCGATCAATGCGAGTTGAATGGGACGCCGTGCATCTCCACCGTCGCGCCGTGGCAGCCGTGGTTCATTGGGCGCGGCGGCGTGCCGGGGCAAACGACATTCAAATGGACGTATCATTTTTTCTGGGGACTCGAAGACATTGAAGCGGTATTTGCGGATATGTGGACGCAAGTGCCGACGAATAAAGTTGTCGGCGGCATGTGGCCCAACGACGGCGATGGTCTCGCGTGGAGCAGCGATCAAGTTGGCTTCCCGCCGATTCTCACCAAAAATGGTTTTACAGTTGTGGACGCGGGACGCTATCAAAATTTAAAAGACGATTTCTCGTCCGAGATCACGCTGTTCAAATCCAAGAACGCGGAAATTGTGACGGGCGTGATGATTCCGCCTGATCTTGGTACGTTCGTCACGCAAATGAGTCAACAAAATTTCAAACCGAAAATGGTGACCATCGGCAAAGCCGCGTTGTTTCCTTCGACGATTGAATCCATCAGCAATGGTTTGGGCGATGGCATCACCTCCGAAATTTGGTGGTCACCGAGTCATCCGTTCACTTCGTCGCTCACAAAACAAACCGCGAAACAATTGGCGGACGCATACGAAGCGGACACGAAAAAAGAATGGACGCAGCCGCTCGGTTTTATTCACGCGTTGTTTGAAGTCGCGGCGGACGCGTTGAAACGCTCCGCGAGTATTGATAACAAGCAAGCGATTGTGGACGCGATCAAAGCGACAAATCTCGACACCATCGTCGGCAAAATTCAATGGACGGGACAACCTGTGCCGAACGTGGCAAAAACTCCACTCGTCGGCGGGCAATGGGTAAAGGGCACAAAATATCCATTCGATCTCGTGATCACATCGAACGCGAGCGCGCCGAATATTCCGAAAGGCGGGGCGACGAAGGTGATGCCGTGGGCGTCTTGATGAAAAGTAAAAAGTAATCAGTGATCAGTAGTCAGTGATGCGTATCGTGTGAGAGTATGCGCGCGATACGCATTACATTCTACAGAGACCTGACACAGTAGATCACAATTTGCTGCGCCGTCCATCAAATGGAATTCGACGACTGAACAAAGACTGGAAAAAAACAAAGCGCGCCCAACAATGTTCGCCTTTTTGCGTTGTTTTTTGAACGCCATGTGGAGACGTCGAATTCTATTCGATGGGAGCCGCGCGATGGATCGCAGATCTGTGATGTACTGTGTCAGGTCTTGTAGCACGAGGCAAATTAGAGACCTGACAGGTTTTGTCGCGAACGCGTTGGGCGACGCGGTTGGGATGTATTGCCACAATAGGTGCGTGTGACGCGGATGGTAGGAAAACCTGTCAGGTCTGGCACCACAATGAAAAACTTGAGCGAAGCGAATATCACCGACGCGGTGATCCAAACATTTGATCAAACAGAAAACGCGCGATTGAAAGAGATCATGTCCGCGCTCGTGAAACATTTGCACGCGTTTGTGCGCGAGGTGAATCTCACCGAAGAAGAATGGATCACGGGGATTCATTTTCTCACGGCGACGGGGCGGATGTGCGATGAACGCCGCCAAGAATTTATTTTGTTGTCGGACACGCTCGGCGTTTCTACCTTAAAGGATTTGCTCAATCATCGCAAGCCCGCAGGCACAACCGAGTGGAGTATTCTCGGACCGTTTTATCGCGCGGGCGCGCAAGAATTAGCGTTGGGTGAAAGTATCGCGGGCAACATGGCAGGCGATGCAACAGTTGTTTCAGGGCGCGTGCTGGATGTGGAGGGCAAACCGATTGCAAATGCGCTGCTCGATGTGTGGCAAGCGGACGCGGAAGGTTTTTACGACTTGCAAAAGCCTGTCCCGACATCGGAGGGAATGGACGCCTCGCGGATGGAATTGCGCGGGCGTTTTCGTACAAATGAAAACGGCGAATATGTTTTCCGCACGATCAAACCCTCGTACTATCCGATCCCCGAAGATGGACCCGTAGGCAAGATGCTGCGCGCGGTGGGCCGCCATCCCTATCGTCCCGCGCACATTCACTTTCAAGTTTCCGCCGATGGCCATGTGCCACTGACGACGGAATTGTATTTGAATGGCGATCCGTATTTGGAATCGGACGTAGTGTTTGGCGTGCGTTCGTCGTTGGTGATTGATGTTGTGAAAAATGATTCGCTTGAAGACGCCGCGCGTTATCGGGTGGGCGCGCCGTTTTATACAGTCGCGTATGATTTTGTGATGGAGCGCGACGCCAACGGATAAGGGTAGCGGATAAACGGATAAACGGATGTGTGAGTCCTCTATCCGTTTTCATCATCCGTTGGCAGCGGGCTTTGGTGTTAGAATGAGGGTAGATTATGCAAGGAGTATGAACTATGCCCTCGCCTTTTCCCGGAATGGATCCGTATATTGAGGACGCAGAGATTTGGAGTGATTTTCATAACAATCTCGCGCCCGAAATTCAAGGACAACTGAATGAGGTAATTCAACCGCGATATGTTGCGCGCTTGATTCCGCGCGTGACATACGAAGTTGTCGAAATCACGCGCGGCGTGCGCCCCGACATAGGAATTTGGGAGCAAACCACGCAGCCGCGAACGCTCCGCGAAGCGGTAGCTGTCATGACTCCCGCGCCCGTCACAAGTTTCGTCGAAATGGAATTTCCGCTTGAACTTGTCAATGTTGAAATTTTCAAGACAGACACGCAAGAGTTGATTACGGCAATTGAAATTCTTTCGCCTGTCAACAAGAAACCGGGACATGATGCGTATCAAGAATATCTCCGCAAGCGGCGCGAACTGTTGCGTTCACAAGCGCATCTGATCGAGATTGATTTTTTGCGCGCGGGGACGAGACCACCACTGCAAGAGCGAGTCCCGCCCGCGCCGTATTACATCGTGTTGAGTCACGCGAATCAGCGCCCTCAAGTTGCGGTCTATCCTCTTCAGTTTCAAGATCGCTTGCCCGTGCTGCCCGTGCCGTTGCGCGAACCCGATGCGGATGTCGCGCTTGATCTGGGCGCGGCAGTTGCGGCGGTGTACAAACGCGGTGGGTATACGACATTGATTGACTATCGCCGCGCGCCCCCGCCCCCGAAACTTTCCAAATCCGACGCGGCATGGCTTGACACGCTGCTGCGCGCACAAGGCGCGCGTTGACCTCGAAACATTTTGGACGCGGATTTTTTTTGAATTTTATTTTCCGCGTTCATCCGCGTTTATCCGCGTCCAAAAAAATGGCTCTCCTCCTCGAACTCGCTAACCTCTCCAAATCTTTCGGCGGCTTGCAAATTTTGAATCGTCTGTCATTCACGTTGAACGCGGGTGAAGCATTGGGCATTCTCGGTCCGAACGGCGCGGGCAAAACGACGATGCTCAATCTCATTGCGGGCGAACTCGCGCCCTCCGCCGGAAAAATTTTTTTCAATGGTCAAGACATTACGCGCGTTCCTGCGTATCAACGCTGTCATCTCGGTATTGCGCGCACGTACCAAATTCCGCGCCCGTTCACGGGAATGACCGTGTACGAAAATGTTTTGGTGGGGGCGCGCTATAGTCGCAATCGCAATGAACGCGACGCCGAAAATCTTTCGCGCGCGGTGTTGCAACAAACGGGATTGTACGAATGCCGCGATATGATTGCGGGCAACTTGCGATTGCTCGAACGTAAACGCTTGGAACTCGCGCGCGCGTTGGCGACGGAACCTAAACTTTTGTTGTTGGATGAAATCGGCGGCGGCTTGACCGAACCCGAGTTACATGAACTGCTCGCGGTGATTCAAGATTTGCGCGCGCAAAACATCACGCTGATCTGGATCGAGCATATCGTTCACGCGCTCGCGTCGGCGGTGGATCGCATTTTGGCAATGAACTTTGGTGTGAAATTGGCGGAAGGCGCGCCGCAAGAAATTATTGCGAGTAAAGAGTTTCAGGAGATTTATGTGGGGGTGGAGTGACGCATCGTGGTCAATTACTATTTTGTGGATGAAGCAGGTGATCTAAATTTGTTTGACAAAAAGGGACGCGCTGCTGAGTGTGGCAGGAGTCTCGAATACATTTATGGTTGGCGTCGCGCGTTTGAATGATTTACATCAAGCGCATGAAAAATTGAATCTGCTGCGCGCGACGTTGCTTGGTGATCCATATTTCAAAGGCGTCCCCTCGTTTCAAGCGACGGCAAAGAAAACTGCGCTCTATTTTCATGCCAAAGACGATTTGCCTGAAGTGCGCCGCGAGGTGTTAAAGCTGTTGCCCGAACTTGGCATCCGAGTGCATGTTGCCATTCGCCGCAAGGAGGCGCTTGTCCGTGAGGCGCAAGCCCTCTTTCACTATGGACGCAAATTGCGTTCGCAAGACGTATATGATGATCTCACCCGACGCTTGTTTCAAAATTTGTTGCACAAAGCCGATCAGAATGAAATTGTGTTTGCGTGGCGCGGCAAAGAGGCGCGTAAAGACGCGTTAGCGCAAGCGATTCGCGCGGCGAAACAAAATTTTGCGGCGCGCTGGGGAAAATTTCACGACAAACCTACGACGATTCAATCGGGCTATCCGTCGGATCACGCGGGCTTGCAAATTGTGGATTATTACTTGTGGACGTTGCAGCGTTTGGTTGAGCTCGGCGAAGATCGTTTTTTCAATTTGTTGGCGTCAGATTTCAAGGTGATTATGGATTTGGACGATGTCCGCAAGAAACCGTACGGAGAATGGTACACAAAATCAAATCCATTGACGCTGAAAAAAATAATGCCCTCGAACAAGCTAGATTCAAGCGGACTTGCCACTTGAACACACGGCATGGAGCCGACGTTCGCTTGCTGCAGGGCGGAATGGATAATAGCATAGGAACGGTTAGACTGTCAAAGAAAAAAGTATCCAGTCCCAAGAAATTATTGCAAGTAAAGAGTTTCAGGAAATTTACATAGGCGTAGAGTAGCGAACGTTCGCTGTAACGTTCGGAGGATGTTATGGAAGAAATGACGATTCGTGAATTGCAAGACAGAATGGGCGCGGGCGAATTGACGGCGCGCAGTGTGGTTGAGAATTATCTCGAACGCATTGAAACGCTTGACCAAAATGGACCGCGCGTAAATTCGGTGATTGAAATTAATCCCGATGCGTTGGCGATTGCGGACGCACTGGATGCGGAACGCAAGGCGGACAATACGCGCGGGCTGTTGCACGGTATTCCGATTCTGCTCAAAGACAACATTGACACGAAGGACCGCATGATGACGACGGCGGGTTCGCTGGCGTTGGAAGGTTCGATTGCGCCGCGTGATGCGTTCATCGTCGAGTGTTTGCGCGCGGCGGGCGCGGTGATTTTGGGTAAAACGAATTTGAGCGAGTGGGCAAATTTTCGCGGCAAGCGTTCGGTGAGTGGTTGGTCGAGTCGTGGGGGCTTGACGCGCAATCCGTACGCGCTGGATCGTACTGCGTGTGGCTCCTCATCAGGTTCGGGCGCGGCGGTGGCGGCAAATTTTTGCGCGGCGGCGATTGGCACGGAAACGGATGGCTCGATCATTTGTCCATCGCAGACGAATGGGATTGTGGGAATTAAACCGACGCTTGGTTTGTTGAGTCGCAGTGGGATTATTCCCATCGCGCACAGTCAAGACACGCCAGGTCCGATGGCGCGCACGGTGGAGGACGCGGCGATTTTGCTCGGCGCGCTCACGGGGATTGACGCGCGCGATTCGGCAACGAGCGCGAGTAAAAAATATTTGTTGGAAGATTACACACAATTTCTTGACATGAATGGTTTGAAGGGCGCGCGGATTGGTGTGGCGCGCAAGATGGCGGGCAAGAACGCGCGCATCCTCAAAATTTTTGAAGCGTGTCTCGACGTTCTCAAGCAGCTCGGCGCGATTGTGATTGATCCTGCGTATGTTCCCAATTTTGATAAATTTGGAAAAACGGAATTGGAAGTGTTGCATTACGAGTTCAAAGCGGATTTGAATAAATATCTCGCCTCGCTTGGACCCAACGCGCGTGTACGCACAATGCAAGATGTGATCCAATTCAACGAGGAAAACAAAGCGCGCGTGATGCCGTACTTTGGACAAGAACATCTGGAAATTGCACAGAGCAAAGGCGCGCTGACAAGCAAAGCATATCGCGCCGCGCTCGCGAAAAATCTCCGCTTGACGCGCAAGGAAGGGATTGACGCCGTGATGCGAAAACATCGCCTCGATGCGCTCGTCGTTCCTTCGGGCGGACCCGCGTGGCTGATTGATTTGGTGAATGGGGATGCCGAAAATTGGCGCGTGGAAAGCACAGCGCCCGCCGCCGTCGCGGGTTACCCGCACATTACGGTGCCAGCAGGTTATATTTTTGGGTTGCCTGTGGGTTTTTCTTTTTTTGGAAGGGCGTGGCAAGAGCCGACGCTCATTAAATTCGCGTATGCGTTTGAGCAGGCGACGAGGGCGCGGAGGGTGCCGCGGTTTTTGGAGAGGGCGAATGTGACAGGAGAAGCATAAGAACGGACAAGAAATTATTGCGGGCAAAGCATTTCCGGAGATTTATGTTGAGCGGAGTGAAAGATAGGGTAATTGATTTCACATTCTGGATTTTCCAGTGTAAGGAAGTGGAGAAGGCGAGTTGAGATTGCATTTTATCTCTATGTGTTGTGAAATGCGATTCAATTACCTCCGTATGGAGCTATCAAGTCAATGGAAAACACTGAACGCAACCCTACAGATGAAATTGAAAAATACAAAATAATCAGAGAGAGATGGGATAGGGAGGATTCGCTCCTGATAGAAAGAACAGGCGTGTTCTTGACCACGAATTCAATCTTGTACGCAGCACTGGGGTTTCATGCACAAAACTTACCTTTCCAGATCGGCGTTGCAGTCATTGGGTTTGCTCTTTCAACTCTTTGGCTAACCACGTCATGGCACAGCACGAATGTAATTCGAGAATTGTACCAATTGTGCAAAGATGACATGCCGTATGGATTGGAGAAAATCTATGATTTAATATAGTGGACCCCTTTGTCAAGACACAATTTGGGTCAAAGTTAAGATAGCTTCGGTCCTTTCGTTTGAGATGAATTGGTTATTGGTATCGTCCCGTTG
>Ga0247727_10011079_pt1 | contig 15824 bp, 17 predicted proteins | sample WisWelCaveWW1625_FD_202498 | JGI IMG/M metagenome (GOLD analysis project Ga0247727, IMG submission 202498) | Biofilm microbial communities from Wishing Well Cave, Virginia, United States - WW16-25 | ecosystem: Environmental > Aquatic > Deep subsurface > Groundwater > Cave microbial mat | place...
TCGTCCGGCTGAACAAGAACAACGCGGGCGTCTATGGAACGGTGGTGCAAACCGGTACAATCCGCGTTGGCGAGCCAGTGAGCCTCGTATTGGACGCGCGGCGGTGAATACGAGCGTTTGACGTTTTCGCGCCGCCGAACAAGTCGTTGCAGCGGACGGCTCCTGGTCATGCCGCTTGGAACCTGTCAGGCGAAAGGGCAGCGTATCGAGATGATTAAAGCAACGCTCAGCACACGCGATTGGGAAGAAGACCCTGCAAAAAGAACGCTTCCTATCAGCAATACAAGCACCTATGCCTGCGTCATCATGGTTTTGTCGGAGAATCCGGTACTACGCGCCGGGCAAACCGCATATGACGCTGTTTAAGACTTTTATTTTTTCTGTTGGGTCTGAAGCTACTCTGAAAGGAGAGGAGGATCGTTACACCTCCTCTTCCGGTATAATTAGCAGTCAGGTGCCCGGCAAGCAGCGAGAAAAGGTGTTTGTTGAATGTACATGTTGGTCAGCACCGTCATGCCATTGCCCGGCGCACTCTGCGCGGCCCAACCCGGGCGTTCGGCGTGTTCAAAACATGGGAGGTTGTATGAAAGTACTTATCATCTTCATGGTCGTCATCAGCTTACTTCCTGGTTTTGTGATTGGTGGTGTTGATGCACCTGACTGGCGTCTGCATGGTGTGCGCGTCGTTCACAGTGACGAACTTGATACGAACACTCCACAGACACCGGGCATGACGCGAGCGGCGGCGATTACTCGTGCAATTGCCGGCGCCGGCAAGCTGTGGGCGGGTACAGTGAAGATAAATCCCAGGGTTGTGTCCGGGGCCCACCATCACGGGGAACTGGAGAGCGTGATCTATGTTATCACCGGACACGCTCGTATGCGGTGGGGTGAGAAACTCGAATTCACCGCGGTAGCCGGTCCTGGCGACTTTATCTTCGTGCCGCCTTTTGTTCCCCATCAAGAGATCAACGAGAGCTCAAAGGAACCGTTGTCTTGTGTTATCGTGCGAAGCGGTCAGGACCCGATCGTGGTCAACTTGAATATCGAAGCTACGGAAAAGCCGGAGGAGGTCCAGTGGGAGGACTCGTTCCATCCCAAGGAGTAACCCCTGCATCGTTGCAAAGCAGCGCCGCGAGTCGTTCAAGCGGACAAAACTTTTAAGCACCCTGTGAATAATACGCTGCCCTCTAGCTCTAGTGTATATTGACGAATCGAGACGCACCTTTATTGACACCGCACTACGTGAATAGTAGACTGCGCAGGTCGAGGAAACCAGCCGGCAGAGTGAGGGATTAAACCCATGGATATTCTCAGTGCCATCGGAAACACATCGATAGTTCGACTGCGCAAGGTCGTTCCACCCAATTGTGCGGACATCCTGGTGAAGCTTGAGTTTGAGAACCCTACCGGCAGCATCAAGGACCGGATGGCACAGGCCGTGATTTCGCAGGCGGAGGAGGATCGCCGGCTGAAGCCCGGAGACACGGTGCGAGACGCATCGCGCGGGAGGAGGCGCTCTTCGCGGGAACGTCTTCCGGAGCGAACGTTGTCGCCGCGATTCGAGTCTCAGAGCGGCTCGGGCAACAAGCCAGAGTGGTCACGCTAATGGCCGACTCTGGCCTTAAATACTTGAGTACCGATGTGTACCGGAGAAAATAAGACACGGTCTCGATCGTTGCGAGTTGAGCCGGTAACACTGGGCTGCCTGCACGGAAATTGTGATTTGATGCGTTTTCTTTTGGCGGTGCTATTTCTGGCGCTAATGTTTCCGACAATAGGACTTTCTCAGACGCAGACGCGAGAGGTTATCAGCCCGGTTGATACTGTCAAAGCTTTCCTGAATGCTCTCGCCAATGCCGATTTGGATGGCATTGTGGCATTTTTTGCAGAAGACGCCACGGTATTCCTCCCCATTCCATCGGTTCCGAAGCGATTGTCCGGCCGTAAAGAGATACGGGAAGGCTTTGCTCCATTTCTCGAGAACATCCGCTCATCCGGTCACGGACCACCATACATGGTCTTGAATCCACAGGATATGAAGGTTCAGGAGTTCGGTACAACCGGAATTGTTACCTTCCATCTCGGAAAGCTGCCGGGCGGCGAATCGGAAGAAGCAACATCGTTGTCCAGGCGCAGCATGGTTCTTCGGGTAATCAACGGCAGGTGGTTGATTATCCACATGCATGCTTCGAACTTGCTGGTGCAGCCAAAAAGTAAAGACTGAGACCTACTCGAGTGACTAACCAAAGACGATGATGCTCGGGCGGTTTCCAGGACTCATTACGGCATTTACCGCACAGCAGTCCTGCCGGCTCTCCCTATGAATTGAACGAGGATTCGGAGGGTTTCAACATCATAAAAGCAAATACGGAAATGACACAGAGGCCAACCAGATAAGGAAACCTTCCGGTCAGCAAGAACAGGACGAGGCCAAGGATCGCAGGGACTTCCGCCATCGCAAAAAGTAGAATCGATTTCGATATCAGCTTCTGCTGAATTTGTTCAAGGGAGTTGTCGTTGCTGCCGGCAGCGGTAGACAGCCCGCTTTTTATCTTCAAGGCCACGGCAACAAGCATAGCTGAGATTAGACCAAACACACCCAAAAGGATTTGATGCAAACGGCCGTCATTGATCATCGGTTTCCAACCGGCTTTCGAAATCGCAAAGCCGACAATCAGATATACAAGAGAAGAAAAAAGAAAGGCTGTGTGAATGATCGTAAGTCTGGAGGACGTTTTTTGCATGTTGGAAGGGAATTTGGTAGCGGGGATCGGATTTGAACCGATGACCTTTGGGTTATGAGCCCAACGAGCTACCAGACTGCTCCACCCCGCAATCCATCTGAGCAAACTTATTATAGGAACCGGTTCACGATGTGTCAAGCAGAATGCAGCCGAATCCACTTGTTGATCAATGGAAGCGGCTCGTCCGCGTCGGGTTACCGGGGAACGAGAAAAACGAGATCACTCTGAGACACGAAATGCAATTCTTCACGGGCAATCTTCTCGATAGTTGCAGGATCTTCCCGGAGTCTGCGAATTTCATCGGACAGCCGCCGGTTTTCCATTGCGAGACGATGATTTTCCATTATCATGCGATCCGATTCGGACCTCAGCTCCCCAAGCCGCAACACGCCGCTTTGGCCCAGGAAAAAACTGAGCATAAACGAAATCAAGACTGCGGCAAAAATCCAGAGTATTACCGGAGGCTTTTTCTTCTCACGGGACTGAATTCGATTATTTTTCACTGGGCCAGCAATGCCTCACTGCTCTTCATCAAACGCGCAAGTGTTTCTTCGATATCCGATTCCGCATAAACACGAACCACCTGTTCAGTTCCAGAAATACGACAAAGCACCCAGCTACCATCCTCCAGAATCATTTTCAAGCCATCCATCGTATTCATCTCAACGACCTGTTTTCCGCCAAAGGTCTTTGGCGGATGCTGGATCAGATCCTGGACACGTTTGCCGAGTTGTTCTGTGTACTTATAACTTTTCCTGGTGCTGACTCGATAACCGTAAGTCCTGTACAACTGGTCGAGCTGTTCCTTCAAACTGGTACCTCGAGTTGCCACCATTTCGGCAACAAGCACACACGTAAGGATTCCATCTTTTTCCGGCAAATGACCCTGAACGGAGAGTCCGGCGCTCTCTTCACAGCCCAGGATAATTTTCTGTTCCAGGAACAATTCGGCCAAATACTTGAATCCGACTGGAGTCACGAGAACAGGAAGGTTATGCTTTTTTGCAATGGCATCAATCAAATGTGTGGTCGCAACACTGCGTGCTACACTTCCTTTCCAATTTCGATCCTGAATCAAATAGTCAAGCACCAGCGCGAGCGTTTGATTCGGAGTTATGTATGTTCCGTCGGAATCTATAATTCCAAAACGATCCGCATCGCCGTCCGTTGATACTCCGAGATTGAATTTTTTTGATACAACGAGTTGTTTCAAATCCTGAAGGGTAACTTCGGTTGCTTCCGGACCATATCCCCCGAAATACGGGTCTCGAAAGTTATGAATGACTTCAACAGTGCAGCCGTTATCAATCAAGAACCGGTCCAGATAGTCTCGTGCGGTGCCCCAGAGGGTATCGACAGCGATTTTCAGATTTGAATTCAGTCTGTCTACTCGAACCGTATTTTTCAACAGACTCAAATAAGCTTCCTGTGGGGACAACTCCTCAATGAGGGTTTCATCGAGATAATAAAAAGTGGGTGGATGCGTTTCGAGTTTACGAATTTCCCGTTCAATTTGTTCTGTGACTTCCGGAAGAGCGGCAGCGCCTTTATTAGTGGAAAGTTTCAGGCCGCTGTATTCGGGAGGATTGTGGCTTGCTGTGAAGTTGATTCCGGCCTGAGCTTCCTTGCGGATAATGGCGGCTGCAAGAGCCGGTGTAGGCGCATCGCGATCTGTCAGAAAAACAGGAATGCGATGATTTGAAATTACGCGTGCACATTCGCCTGCAAACCTTTCTGAAAGAAAACGTGTATCGTAACCCACGACGATCCCTTTGCCGGGAGGTCGTTCGCGCGCAATGTAATTTGCGATTGCTTGAGACACAAGGCGAACATTGCTGAACGTAAATTCATCGCTGATTATCCCGCGCCACCCCGCGGTTCCAAAGCGGATCATAATAGTATTATACTGCCAGTTCTACATTTCGTGCGAAGCAGGCAAGATGTTCGTCCCTGCCCGCCGTTGGGCTCGACGAGCGACGGGCAGGCACGGAGGCCTGCCCCCACTGATTGATGGGTTTCCGGATGCGTTTCTAGATTCTGTCAAGTGCATAGCTGAGATCGCCGATGAGATCCTCAACGTCTTCGATTCCAACAGATAGACGCACAATGCTGTCTGTCAATCCCATGCGCTGGCGGCTCTCCTTCGGAATGCTTCCGTGTGTCATCGTTGCGGGATGCCCGATCAAGGATTCCACACCGCCCAGACTCTCCGCAAGAGCAAAGATCCTGACACTCTCGACCATTTCTCTTGCTTTATCCGGCGTTCCCAGATCAATAGAGATCATTCCCCCGAATCCTGAACACTGTTTCCGGGCGAGATCATGCTGGGGGTAATCCGGTAAACCGGGATAGAATACTCGTTTCACCTTTTTTACCCGCACCAGATATTCGGCGATCTTCATTGCGTTGTCGCTGTGTTTTTCCATCCGTAACGCTAGAGTTTTAATACCGCGAAGAACAAGCCATGCTTCTAATGGAGCCAGGATGGCCCCGGCTGAGTTTTGAAGAAAGGCCATTTTCTGTGCCATATCCTGATTCGCAACAACAACGACGCCGCCGACTCCGTCGCTATGTCCGTTCAGATACTTTGTCGAACTGTGCAAAACAATGTCGGCCCCGAGACTCAGCGGTTTCTGAAAATACGGACTCATGAAAGTGTTATCTACAACGAGAAGCAAGTTCATGTCGTTACAGAAATTGGCTGTCAGCCTCAAATCGGTCATGGATAATAGTGGATTTGTCGGTGTTTCAATAAATACCATTCGCGTGTTTGGTTTCATCGCTTTACGAATGTTTTCCAAACCCGAGGTATCGGCAAAGGTAAATTCGAGGCCAAGGTTGGCAAACACCCGGGTGAAGACGCGATACGTTCCGCCGTAAACGTTTTCCGTGACAATACAATGATCCCCTGATTTCAAGAGCATCATCACAGTTGTGATAGAAGCCATTCCTGAGGAAAACGCAAATCCTGCAAATCCTTTTTCCAGCACTGCTATGTTTTTTTCGAGAGCCAGCCGGGTAGGATTCTGTGTTCGGGCGTACTCGAAGCCCTTATGCCTGCCCAGAGACTCCTGGACATAGGTTGATGTTTGATACACCGGAACGGTTATAGCGCCTGTTGCAGGGTCAGGTTCCTGTCCGGCATGAATTGCATCGGTCGCAAATCCCATTTTTGCCTCCAGCCGGTCCGCAGAAGAAGCACCCGGCTAAACAAACAGGCAATCATATCAGAAAACCCCAGGGGCCCTTAGTTGCCCACACTGGAATCTAATTTCTTTCGAGTTGTAACTTCATCGCTTCATCTTGAAGCGACTGTATTCCGGCGGATGCTTTATTCCGCTGCGCAGGAGACAGGCCGGGTAACACTTCAATATTGATGTACTGATCAATTGCGTATCCGTATTTCCCTTTTCTGCGAAAGATTTCCGCTTTCAATTCCAAAGCGGCAATTCTTTGTTCCAGATTGGCGGAAGGCAGGTCTATTCTGTCTAAGGCGTCCATGGCATCTTCTGATGAATCTGTTGCAAGGTAGAAGCCGGCGAGCAGCAAACGCGCTCCGGCAGAAGCAGGGCCTTTTTCGGAGAGGGGAGTCTTGGCAAGTATTTCAATGGCTTTTTTTTGAGCACCCTGAGCGAACAAAGCGGCAGCCTGTTCGCAAAGTTGAGCGGTTTTCTGATTTGCTACAAGTATCGAAGACTGGCTTTGAACAAAGACGGGTTGTGCGCCGGCCGAATAGTCGCCCGGGATCCAGTGAAGAAAATGAAGAGTTCCAATGAGGGCGCCAAAAGCGAGAACAGCGGCAAGCAGCGAAACATTTCCCTGTAAGAGCGTCCAGCGCTGCCAGACGGGGCGTCTTTGCGCGCGATAAAAATCCTGCCAGCGTGTCCATTTGGTTTCGTTCGGTAAAAACAAAACGTCACGATCCGTTTGTTCGAGAAGCAATTGTCTCAACTGGGCGGTTGAAAATACGTCCGCGGGATGTATTTTGAGAATTCGTTTATGGTATGCGATGCAGGCCAGTAAATCGCCGCGGGATTTGGCCAGGTTGGCAAGCCGTTGCAGGAGCTGCATGTTATCCGGGTTGGCCCTGAGTGATTGTTCAAGCTGAAGAAAGATCGGATCGCGATTCCCGGTGTCGGAGTAACCCAACCGGTGACAGAGCGCCTTAATCTCAGATTCAATATTTCTATCTTTCGGGCGAAGAAATTGTGCCCGATAGTAAGCCACCAGGGCCCTTTCCCACTGTTCCTGCATCTGTAACTGTGCAGCCTGTTGCGCGAGTTCTTCGCCACGAAGAGAGTCCAGTTGAGTTACGGAAGCGGACGGCTTTCGCAGAAAATTCGCAAGCACCTCGTATGAGCGGATCTCGCCAAAATCTGTCGCGTAACCATCAATGATCCGTAAGGCTTCTTCAGCGGACTGCACTCTGGAACCACAATCTTTTTCAATCATACGTTCGACCATTTCTTCCATCTGTCCTGGAAGTGTCGGATCGAGATCAAAAAGCAGTTTTGCGTTGCAGGCGATAATCTGCATGACCGTCCATTCCGAATTTTCTTCCAGGAATGGATGGCGTCCGGTCAGCATCCTGTAAGTCATCACGCCTGCTGAGAAAATATCACACCGGTGATCGGCCTCTTTACCGAGCAAACGTTCGGGAGCCAGATACATTTGTTGTCCTGCCCGGATCCGCGTGTTGATCTTGTTCAGGAAACTGTTCTTCATGTCAAGAAACTGAAAATCATGGAGCTTGACGATTCCATTTGAGGAAAGCACGACTCGCGAAGGGCTCAGCAGCCCGTGAAAAATTCCGATGCTGTGAGCGTATTGAAGCCCGCGCAGTATCTCCTGCAAAATAAAAGACACAATTTCAGGAGGAATTCTGGGAGACTTTTCCAGAAGATCGTCCAGGGTCCCCCAGTCGAGATGCTCCTGGATCTGATACATGTAACGCCCCTCGACACCATAATCCAGCGTAGCGATGATGTTTCGATGCCGCATCTGGTAAGCGTTGCGCAATCGTTGCAGAATGCCTTCTCTGAGTTCTTCGTTGGCGATGTTTTTCTGGTCGTAAAGGCGGATTTTTGCGTAGTAATTGTCATGAACATGGCGGGCAAGAAACAATTCGGACAGCGTATTGCGTTCGAGGCTTCGAATAATGTTGAAATTCTTTATCTGCATCCGCTATGAGTCCAGTTGCTGCTGCTGTATTTGTGCTCCAATTCGGAAATCATCTGTTCTTCCTGGACGGTCAGAGCCGAGTCTTCCAGCGCCACGTCAAAAAAACGTTCAAAGCCTTTCCGGAAACAGGAAGCCGTTTCAGGGAACGAAAGCTTTCGTCCCAACAGCCGGTTCAAAGGAGCCACTCTTTTTTCGATTTCCGGATCGGGATGGTTCACGCAACCGTTTTGCAAGTACGGATCAAAATCAAGCAGGATGGATCCATGCTGAATAAAACGATCGCGGGAACGCTTTTGAGCGCTGCCGATCATTTTTCGAGTCTCTTTCGAAATTTCATATTTTGAAACTGTGACAAAACACTGCGGCAACCGGCCCTCATGCGCTGGTTGCGTGCCGTTAAAAATCGAGGATTGATCGAATCCCATCTCCAGTAAGCCCAGGTTCAGCGCCTCCGCAATCAAGCGATAAGTCTCCTGCAATGACTGATTCTCAAATCTGCTGGAGAGCGGAGCTGCAATTGCATACGTTAGTTCATCGTGATGTAGTACGGCACGTCCGCCAGTAATTCGTCGTACTACATCTATATTATTATGCACGATGAACGATTCGCATACAACCTTTTTGTAATCCTGAAAGAAACCGAGGCTCAGGGTAGGGTTTTGCCACGTGTAAAATCGCACGACAGGGGCCTGGTCCGGAGCGGCCAAACGGTACAAGGCTTCATCAATGGCCATCTGCCGGAATCCCGGCAGGGCCGGATTGAGCAGAAGCCTCCATGCGGGCAGCATCAGCAATCCGGGTTATTCGCCGGCTGACGCGGGTTGATTATCGATCTGTGCTTTCTGCAGTTTTCCACTGAAATCTACGTACAGTGTTTTCCATTCCGTATAGAGATCTATGACGGTAGGACCGCCTTCACGATGCCCGTTGCCCGTCTGTTTGGTCCCGCCAAAGGGTAAGTGCACTTCAGCGCCAATGGTAGATGAGTTTACGTAAGTGATACCGGCGCACAGATCGCGCATCGCGCGGAATGCATCATTCACGTTTCGTGTATAGATCGCGCTGGAGAGTCCGTACGGGGTGTTGTTTGCAATCCGCACGGCTTCCTCCAGGTTATCGATTCGGAGCACTGAAACAACGGGACCAAAGATTTCTTCGCGGGCAATGCGCATTTCGGGATCCACTTCAGCAAAAATTGTCGGCGCATAAAAATAGCCGTGATCATAAGCATCCCCTTCCAGTCGTTGTCCGCCGCACATGAGTCGCGCTCCTTCCTGTTTTCCGATCTGGACATATTTTTCGACTTTAAAAAGTTGTGGTTCATTGATGCAGGGGCCCATGTCGACTTCTCGATTCAAACCGTTACCGACCTTTAGACTCTTCGCCCGCGCGACAAACTTTTCAAGAAATTCGTCATATATCTTTTCATGCAGGATCACACGACTTGCTGCGGTACAGCGCTGCCCGGTAGTCCCGAATCCACCCCAGACGGCGCCATCCACGGCCAGGTCAATGTCGGCATCCTTCATCACAATGATTCCGTTTTTCCCACCCATCTCAAGTGAAACACGTTTAAAGGAGCCCGCTGCATTTTGATTGATAATCCTTCCCACTTCTGTGCTTCCAGTGAACGAAACAATGGACACGTCCGGATGCGTAACCAGCGGCGTGCCAATGACCTCTCCGGATCCGCAAACCAGATTGACCACACCCGCGGGAACACCTGCTTCGTGTAAAATCCTGACGAAATTAACTGCGGACAATGGAGTATCTTCGGCGGGTTTAAATACAACCGTGTTTCCCGCGACCAGAGCAGGAATAATTTTCCAGGACGGAATGGCCATGGGAAAGTTCCATGGTGTGATCATGGCGGCAACACCCAGTGGTGTTCGGACCGACATCATGTATTTGTCCGGCAATTCGGATGGCGTTGTATGGCCGTGCAACCGGCGTCCTTCGCCGGCGATGTAGAAAGTCATGTCGATGGCTTCCTGCACATCGCCTCCGGCCTCTTTCAAAACTTTTCCCATTTCGCGTGTCATGTCTCGGGCGAATTCATCCTTTCGAGCCATCAGCAATGAGGCGGCACGATACAGGATTTCAGCGCGTTTTGGAGCCGGAGTCAATCTCCAGCTTTCATATGCGCCGGCGGCGGCACTTACAGCCGCATGAACATCTTCCGGCGTGCTATCAGGGAATTCGCCGATCAAGTCCTGTCTGTCGGCAGGATTCAAATTCTGTGTAGTCTTTTCGGAAGCAGAATCGACCCACTCCCCGTTAATCAAATTCTTGTATTGAGGCGGACGAATCATTGGCAGGAATACCCCCGTTGTTGGAAATGGTTAAACTGAATCTTAATCGGAATCCGGCGACAGTTACAATGGAACAAGATTGCCACAATAATTTGTGAAGCTGCGTTGAAGATTAACTTTCGACTACTTCCAGCTGGACCGGCGTCTTTTTTTCCTTTTTTTCACGAGATGGAACAGGCTCCTCTGCCGGGCGCATATCGATTGAGCCTTTGAACATCGCTAATTCCGCAATCGCCAGTTTTGGCGCCCTGATGTTTCCCTGCAGCAACGCAGTAGAAGTCAGCTCTACTTTATTCGTGGCCATCACATCTCCGATAACGCGGCCGTGAATCAGGACAGTGGCAGCCCGAATGTTCGCATTGACGCGACCTTCGGTGCCCACAATTACATCCGTTGTCGTTTCGATAGTGCCATCCACTACTCCTTCAATGTGGAGATGTTCATCTGCTGTAAGATCGCCCCGCATGATCACACTCGATCCAATGATGGTTTTTCCAACCGGTTTTTGGACAGGCGCAGACAATGGTTTCGGTACCTCCGCAGCGGGAGCTACAACCACTGGAAGAAGTTCCGGTATCTCACTCTTTACCGGTTCCGGTTCCGGTTTCGGCGGAAGCGACTGCGGCTGCTGAAGAGGTGGCGCCGGAACAGCTGGTTGAGGATTTAGAGCAACGTTGTGAGGCGCGGGGGCCGGCCTGGGAGATGAAACCGGGTTGACGGGTACGGAAGATTCTTTTTTCTTCGGATCAAAAAATTTCATATGATCATCATCCTGACAGGGATTTCTCTAGAGCGGGCAACGGGGTTCGAACCCGCGACATCAAGCTTGGGAAGCTTGCACTCTACCAACTGAGTTATGCCCGCATCCGACAGTACTTATGTTATCACAAGTCCTGTCTCAACGATCACGTTTTGTTCCAGGCACTCAATATGGGTTGTCGACTCCGCCCGGCCGCGTATAATGGTTGATTGATTGTGAAAGGAGAATACAATGCGCTTATCTTTCATTGCGGTGATCATCTCGACCACCGTCGTTCTCAGTTTTATCCAGACAGCCATGGCGGAATGGACTGAAGATCAACAACTGGAAGCATTCTTTCGGGAAGAATGGGAATACGGGCTTAGACAGAATCCCGTTTTCGCCACACTGCTTGGCGATTACCGTTACAACGATCAGTTGCCGGATGTTTCCATCGAGTCGATTAAAACAGATCAAGCGCACGATCTTGAAACGCTGAAAAAGCTTCAGGGTATCAACCGCTCAAAACTCTCTGAAACAAACCGGGTGAGTTTTGATTTGTATCTTCTCAACACGCAACAGGAAATTGAAGGCCACCGCTTTCCAGGCCATTTGGCCCCGATCAATCAAATGAACGGTGTGCAGCAGAGTGTGCCTGATATGGTCCCCCAGCTCCCCTTTCTGAATGTTCGTCACTACGAGGATTATGTTGCCCGTCTCAATCGCCTTCCTGTAGTGATCGATCAAACTATCGAAAGGATGAAGGAGGGAATCCGCCACAAAATTACTCCTCCAAAAATCACTTTGCGGGATGTAACGAAACAAATTCAAGCTCAAGTGGTCGATAAAGCGGAAAACAGTGTTTTTTATCAACCGTTTGCCGAGTTCCCGGAGGCGGTCCCTGAGGCCGAACGCTCCAGACTTCAATCTGCCGGTAAAGAAGCTATTGAAATGAGAATCGTGCCGGCGTATTCGAAGCTCCTCGAATTCTGGACAAAAGAGTACTATCCGGCCGCAAGAGACTCTATTGGCATTTCCGCCTTACCTGAGGGAGAAGCGTGGTATGCCTATCTGGCGAAAACGTCGACAACGACCGATCTTACGCCGAAACAAATTCACGAGATTGGTTTGAAGGAAGTAGCCCGAATCCGCGCTGAAATGGATCAGATCATCGCACAGACCGGATTCAAGGGAAGTTTTGAAGATTTCATGCATTTCCTTCGAAGCGATCCGCAGTTCTATTACAACAGTCCGGATGATCTGCTGGCGGGATACCGCGATATTTGTAAGCGGATCGATCCCCAGTTGCCGAAACTGTTCGGACGGTTGCCGCGTACACCATACGGAGTTCGCGAAATTCCGGCTTACGCAGCGCCGTCACAAACTACTGCTTTTTATAATGAAGGGAACCTCAAAGCCGGGCGCCCCGGCTGGTACTATGCCAACACGTATAGACTGGAAACGCGTCCGAAATGGGAAATGGAAGCGCTGTCCATTCATGAGGCCGTTCCCGGACATCATCTGCAAATTTCGCTGGCACAGGAAATGGATGATGTTCCAGAGTTCCGCAAATTCAGTTCCTACACCGCTTTCGTGGAAGGCTGGGGATTGTACAGTGAAAGCCTTGGGCCGGAACTTGGACTTTACAAAGATCCCTATTCAAAATTCGGACAGCTTACATACGAGATGTGGCGCGCGGTTCGTCTCGTTGTTGATACGGGAATGCATGTGATGGGATGGGACCGCCAAAAAGCAATCGATTACTTCAAGGCAAATGCAAGCAAACAGGAACATGACATTATTGTGGAAATCGACCGGTACATAGTATGGCCGGGTCAGGCGCTTGCGTACAAAATCGGCGAGCTGAAAATCAAAGAACTGCGGAAATTTGCGGAGGATCAGCTGAGCGAGCAATTCAATATCCGGGAATTTCATGACGTGGTTCTGGGAAGTGGCGCGATTCCACTTTCGGTCCTCGAAGAGAACGTCAAAACCTATGTCGCCGGACGGATGGAGCGGGAGAAGTAGCGTTCTACCGTGTGGTCAGTGCCAGACGGTGGCGGAAAGCTTCCCATTTTTTTTCCCAGGCGGGAGAGTAGCGGTGAGCCAGATAAGCGAGAGGTAATCCCGCAAACAGATCCACAACATAGTGGTGTCGAAGATAGATAGTTGCCACGACCAGTCCCACGGCAAGCGGAAGCAAAAACCAGAAGAGCCGGCGCACAAATCTCCATGCGTATGTGAGCGTCAGCGTTGTAATGGCAAAATGCAATGAAGGGAAAGCGGCTCTGGAAGATGACTCTGTAATTGAAACCATGGCCCCTTGAGCGGCCAGTAGAATACCGCCTTCAAAGTCGGTTGTGTATTGATCGGCAATCCACAGGCGCGGTGGAACCGTAGGAAAGGCGATATACAAAACATATCCCCAGTAAAAACAAAGCACGATACCCAGCAGCGTTTCCCGCGCTTCAATATCTCTCTTTTTAATATAAAGGACCAGCGGAATCATTACAGTAAGAGGCAAATAACTGGCGTAGCAGAAAGACAGTACTTCCGTAAGAAGCGGATGATAAAACTTCTGGGTCCAGAGCGTCGGTTCCACGCCAAAGAGCCAGATGTCGGCGCGAAGAAACCAGTCCTGAACATCATGGGGATTTACAAAGTGGATCGTGTCATGAAGATTGGTGTAGATTGCGATGGCTATCAGAAAGGGAAGCGAATTCCTGCAGATGCGGAAGAATCTGGAATGCGCGGATTTTCGGGACAGATAAGGAATCAACGGTAAAAGAGCTGTGACAACGGCAATGCGCCAGAGTCCTCCTTCGATTTTTCGCCCGAACCCGTACCCTTCCAACCAGAAAAAAAAGTTCGCTCGCAGCGTGATGGCAAGACAGGGCACAAAAAAGAAATAGGCTATGAATTCCTCAATCCGCAAATCTGCAATTTTGCGCAGGATACTGCTTCGTTTCCATTCCAGCAAACGATGTCTGGACACCGGAGATTCAACCACTGATGTTACTGCCGACTCCATAAGACCAGATAAGATACCACAACTGTTAGCTGTCCGCGAATCGTGCCCGACTATTGTTGAACGCTGCTCAGGAAGGAGCCGGTCTGTCCCCGCAAAGCGGAACGGTAGAGCCCGGGAATCCCGAAAAGTAGTTGCGCCTCTCGCGAGCCGGTTGAGACGCACAAATCGCTTAAATGGGTGCGTGCTTGAGGACAGCGCGTGCAATCGTAAGGGCATACACTTTGCGAACACCGTTTTTTCTCAGCAAAGCCGCGCACGCTTCCAGCGTCGCGCCTGTTGTAACGACATCATCGATCAGAATAACAGAACGGGGCATCCTGGTTTCTTTACGGCAAACGAATGCGTTGTGGAGATTTCGTCTGCGGGCCGCACCCGACAGAGATGTCTGAGGCTGTGTGCTGACTGTTCTCTCCAGAAGATTTACAACGGGAAGTCCTGACAGACTTGAATGGTATCGAGCGAGTAGATCCGACTGATTGAAGGTCCTTTCCCATTCCCTCTTTCGATGCAACGGAACCGGGACAATCGCTTCCACCGTTCGTGGAAACTGTGAACTGGACAGCACAAAGAGTTGTTCGGCAAAATACTTCAGATACCGCGCCTTTCGTGAGAACTTGACCTGTCGAATCATCTGAAGTACGGGTTGTTCGTAGAGAAACCTGGAGCGCGTGAGAGCAATCGGACTCTTCCTTGCGCGACATTCCGGGCACACCTTTACTCGCCAGTGATCCGGCATGGGACTCCCGCACCGGCGACAAAGCGGTTCTGGAATTACAGGCAGGTTCGTCGCACAGGGCCCGCACAAAACTTCGTCATACTTCTGGGAGGACCCACAAACGGGGCACGGCCAGGGAAAACAAAGGGTCAGCAACGCGCCGAGTACGCTTTGCGTGGCTTGCTGAAAAGCATTGAACTGCTTAGAGAGGCAAGGCGGTAGATTTTTCATATCCAAAATCCAAACTTCCCGCCTTATTCTGGTTGAGATTAAAGGTATTCCACGCCAGACAATTCCGGCAGAATCCCATATATTCTATATATGTAGTATTACAGTTATAGCATTGCCAGGGGTGAAATGATGAACATTCCGGGCTTCCGGCAATTTTTCTGTAAAGATCGGCGGCCTTTTCGAGGTGACCGGATGTTCGATGCAGATCGGCAAGAACAATATTATTCAACATCCAGTCAGGGTGCCTCTGCCGTATCCCATCAAATACTCTGACGGCTTCACCCGGCATTTCCAGTTTTCCATAAAGATCTCCCAGGCAAAATGATAGTCTGGGGTCGTCGGGATGCTCCCTGATCACGTCGCGAATAAACTCTATGGCACGATCGGGAAGGTTACGAACGAGAAACGACTCGGCGATCTGCTTCACCAAAACCGGATTCTGAGTTTTGCGAAAGCCTTCCTCCCAGGAACGCAATCCACCGGCGCCAGGCTGCTCCTTTTCCAGAATTTCTCCCTGAAGCAGCCAGGCGGGTACAAAGAAATCCGTTATCCGAAAAATATATTTCAGCAACGCTTGAGCAGTGCGGAATTCCCCGGCTTCTGCCTGTTGACGGGCCACTTCAAAGCGGATTCCGATTTTCCAATTCGAATCTTGAGGGGAATCGGTTTCATCAGGATGTCGCACTTCTTTCATTTCCTGACGGATGATTGCGTCCTGCCAGTCCTGTTCACGCACAGCCATCGCACGCAGGCGTTCAATGGCTTCCAGCGATTCCGGAACAATTTGTAATACCTGTAAGAAAAGATCGCGCGCAGGTTCTATCTGGTCCTGTTGTTCAAAAAGATTGGCCAGCGAGAGAAGAATCAC
>Ga0247727_10011080_pt1 | contig 15819 bp, 11 predicted proteins | sample WisWelCaveWW1625_FD_202498 | JGI IMG/M metagenome (GOLD analysis project Ga0247727, IMG submission 202498) | Biofilm microbial communities from Wishing Well Cave, Virginia, United States - WW16-25 | ecosystem: Environmental > Aquatic > Deep subsurface > Groundwater > Cave microbial mat | place...
CAGCAAACCTGTAGACGAAAAGATCTTTAAGTATTGATTCTTCCTCGGATAATGCTGCCAGGCAATTGACCAGGTCACCAGGAGGGGGAACAGCAAATGCACGCCTTAATCTTCCGGCTGAACCACCATCGTCTGCCATGGAGACTACAGCTGTCAAACCAAAAGAGGTATTTCTAAGGCCTTTTAGTAGTTGGGCCGTGCCAACGCCGCCGCCTAGGCAGACCAGATTAGTAACTTTAGGTGGTAACTCAAAATAATTTCTTAAAAACGTCGCAAGCATTGTTGTGTATATTAGCAAATTCGCCTGACAAATTCGAATTTAGTAATGAATTAGAATTTACTCAAAAATTATATGAAGAATTTTTTGACTGAAGGTGATGATAAAGGCTACTAGAATAATAGTTGTTATTTGGTTAAAGGCATAAGCGGGAATAATTAGCTGTTGTACATTTGCCCCTTTAAAATCGAAGGCTGCAACCTTGAAACCTGGCAAAAAATTAATTAGTGCAAAAATAAATGCTACATTTAGTATGAACATTAATAGCCCAAACGTTAGGTGATTTAGAGGTAATAATACTAATGAAAAAATTGGGTTTATAAAGAGAAAAATAAGTAAGAGTCCGCCAATTACGAGTAAAATATTTCTTGGGTCGCTGCCGAAGCTAATTGTTGGAACAAGTGTGTATGCAATATAAAGCGACGAAGCAGAAATTATCAGCTTTTTTAAATAGTGGCGCATATTTTTGATTTTGTCATTTTAAAATCTTAAATTCAAGATAGCATTGGCGGTTTGTGGGTTATTTGCTTTAGTTGAGAAATTTTTTGGACCTGAGGAGCTTATGATAATTAAGCGCAAATCTGTGAGCTTCGTCCCTTGCTGCTTGAACAATTTGCCTGGCGAGGTTTTCTTTAGGAAGAGATACTGGGGTATAGTTTTGCGTGGTGTAGATTTCCTCATGTCTTTTAGCAATAGCGATTATTGGTATTTTTAGTTTGAACCTGTTAATTATTGAATAAGCAATATTGAGCTGGCCTTTCCCGCCGTCTACTATAATAAGATTTGGTTTGGGCCACTTGTTTCTAAATCGTCTAAGAAGCACTTGTTTTAGCATTTCATAATCATTAGGTTTTTGGATAAATTTGATTTTAAATTTTCGATATTCGGATTTGTCTGGCAATCCTTGTGTGAATACGACCATTGAGCCTGTTGCAAAATGGCCCATAATATTGGAAATGTCGTAGCATTCTATTCTTTTAGGAGCTTTTTTTAGTTTGAGAATATTTTTTAGGTTTTCTAGTTTTTTAAAAGCTTGATCATCTACTAGTGTTGGTTGAGCCATAAATTCTTGGGGATTATGGTAAGTATTTAGAACGTACTGCAATTTTTCTATTTGATTTCTTGTGGTTTGCGCCTTTTCATATTCCTGGTTATTTGAAAAGTTTGCCATTTCAGAGTTAAGTATTTTTAAAAGTGGTTGATTTTTTCCTCGAAGCAATTCCTTGATCTTATTTACAGACCCAATATAAGCGTTTTTAGATTCCTCATCTGCGTGGGGATAGGGGCATAAGTTCAGGTGAACATATAAGCATGGCTTTTTGGGGTTTGAGTGGTGGCAGTATGGGAAAATTTTTCTTACTATCCTTAGAGTTTCTCTGGTAGTTTTAGTCGAAGGAAAAGGGCCTTTGACAAATGCTTTTTCTTGGTTTTTAGGTTTTCTGGTTGTAGAGATAATTGGTATCTGGTCATTTGAAATTTTTATGTAGAGAGGACTTTTGTCGTCTTTTGCTTGAATATTAAAAAAGGGTTTGTACTTTTTGATTAATTGAGCCTCCAAAAGTAGTGCTTCAAATTCAGAGAAGACTTTAATTATGTCTATTCTGGATATTTTACTTACCATTAGTTGTGTTTTTAATCCGAGATTTTTTGTTTTAAAGTACGAACTTACCCTATTTCTTACTAAGACGGATTTACCAACGTAAATAATGTTTTCGTCTTTGTCCCTAAAAATATAAACTCCTGGTGATAGAGGAAGTTTTGTGATCTGCTTTTTTAAATTCAACAGGTAAATTTTATACTAAGTTTCTGTTTGTGAGAAGTTTTCTTTTTTTGATCTTCTTGTGAATAAGGAGCGCTAAGGTAATTAATATAACCATTGAAATCACAATGAGGGCAAATTGTGGCGATAGAAATAGATAATAAATTGGAATTATCACAACGGGTTTAGTGACTTGAACATCGTTAAAGCTTAGTACCAAAGCGTCGTTTACTTTTGAAAGAATCTTTTTCGACTGAAGCATAAAGGTTATATCTTTTTTAGAATAAGGCGGCAATATATAAAAATTAATAGGGTTTTGAGAGGTAGTTTTTAAGTTATTAGCCTCTAGTAAAACCTTTCCACCAATAATTGAGGTTGAGCCAATATTTTTAATCTGAGCACTAACTTTTACAGGTATGCCGGCTATAATTTTGTCAGAGGATTGGAAAAACAAATCTGGTGTTGAGGTTATGGTGGGCAGATTTTGGGCAAAGTTTATTATGACGTCTTTTTTGGTTGTATCTCCCTGCTTTTTAAAGGATCCTGCAGGGTAAGGCAGAGTTGAAGACTGACCACGGTGGGTTAAAGTAATATGGTTAAAGTCTAATTTATTGAAAAAATTCAAACCCCCAGACGTTGATCCCCATGTCGGGTCTATTTGTACCCAGCCTAATTGATCATCCCAATAAGCTGGCCAGGCGTGTAACAAATCTCCTTGTGTAACCAAAGATAGTGGCCTTAATCGGGTATTTTGCGTATATGCGAAGCCTATAACTTCTTTTGACGGAATTCCTGCTGCTCTGGCAATTGCTATAAATAAGTCGGTGAACTCCATACAGACTGCGTCTTTAGGAGCGCTGTAGGCTGCAAGGGCACCCAACCTTTCAATATTTGGCTTGTTTAACTTTTCCTCGTTGTAAGAAAGATAATTTGCAACAAAGTTGTAAATTGCTTCGGGTGTTTTTAGTTCGCGCGCTTTTTCTTTTATTTCGGCAGAATCAGTTTCCCAATATCGTTGGGGTTGAGTATATTTGTTTTTTTCTTCGGGGGTTAGTGGTTTATCGATATTCCTGAAAGATTTACTAAAAACTTCAACATAACCATCAGTTGTGATATCAAGTTGATCCTTTGGTGATAATTTATATTTTGCGACGAAGTTTCCGTCTCTATCAACAGAAACGTCTATTGGTGGAGGCTTGATTGATTCTATTACCACTTTTTGATAATTATTGTCTGGGGGAAGAGTAATTTCTTGGGTTTTAGTAGTTAAGTTTCTGTTTTCTATAAAGTATGAAAGGGAAAATTGGAAAACTTGCTTTTGGCCAAATGACATCGAAATTCCCGATTGAGTAAGCTGGTTTTTGGTAAATGAAAATGTTTGAATCTGACCTTTCCGCGTACTCTCTTGCGGCTCGGGCAAGGTAAAAGCTGTAGGTCCAAATGAGGTAGGCACTGAAACTTGCGCTTCGTAACTATTAATATCTTCGCTTTTGGCAAGCCTCGGGATAGATACTTCCCATATTTGGCCAGATTTAGTAGCAAGCTCGCTTGATGTGTAGGAAAGAGTCCAGGGTAGAGTTTTGTCTACTCCGATTACTTTCTGATTAAATTTTACGGAGATTGTTGTGACGTTATTATCAAACTTTACTTCTGTTTCCAATGGGCCAACGTTGTCTTGAGCTTTAACGTCTTCAATTTTTGCAGAACCGATTTTCAGTTCGAACTTGTCAGCGTAGAAGTTTGTAGTTTTATTTTTTAGGGCGATTTCTTGGCTAACATTGGTTCGCCCATTTACGTCAATAGCATAGGTGACTCTATAGTCTGTTTCAAATTCTCCTTGCGCGTGAGAATTAGGGACGGTTAGAAAAGAGTGAATGGCAAAGAGTAAAAATGTGAAGAATATTAATATCAAAAGTTTTCTCCAAGAAAAGAGCATCTTTTTTATTTTAGTCGAAGTGTTTGGGCTTTGGAAGGGATGATTAGAGGTTGTTTTTAAGAAATTTACCTGTGTAGGAATCTTTGGTGTTGGCAATTTGAGTGGGTGTCCCTACGGCAACAATGTTACCGCCGCCGTCTCCACCTTCCGGGCCAAGGTCTATAATCCAGTCTGTATTTTTAATTACGTCTAAATTGTGCTCAATAATAATTACTGTGTTGCCTAGATTTACAAGTCTTCTAAGAATTAACAATAATCTTTCAATGTCGGCAAAATGTAGGCCTGTCGTAGGCTCATCTAAAATGTAAAGGGTTTTGCCAGTTTGCCTTTTGGCTAACTCTGTTGCTAATTTAACTCGCTGAGCTTCGCCGCCTGAAAGAGTAGGAGCAGGTTGCCCGAGACGTATATAGCCTAATCCCACGTCGTAAATAGTTTCGAGTTTTTGTTTAATTTGAGGAATGTTTTCAAAGAAGGTAAGAGCCTCTTCTACTGTCATATTGAGGGCATCTGAGATATTTTTATCTTTATAGTGAATCTCCAGAGCTTCTTCGTTGTATCTTTTTCCCTCACAAACTTCACAGTCGACGTAAACATCTGGCAAAAATTGCATCTCTATTTTCACTTGGCCCTCACCTTCGCAGGCCTCGCAGCGACCTCCTTTGACATTAAAAGAAAACCTACCCGGTTTATAACCGCGTATTCTGGCATCTGTAGTTTTTGCAAAAAGTTCTCTTATAAAGGTGAATGCCCCCGTATACGTAGCCGGATTAGATCGCGGAGTACGCCCAATCGGGGATTGGTTGATAAGAATTGCTTTGTCTATGTTTTGTGACCCAACTAGTGCGTCGTATTTACCCGGTTTTTCCCTTGAACTGTAAAGTTCTCGGGCCAAAGCCTTATAAAGGATGTCATGAATCAAAGTTGATTTTCCGGACCCCGAGACACCCGTAATGCAAATAAATTTGCCAAGAGGAAAATTGACGTTGATATTTTTAAGGTTGTGCTCTTTTGCGCCAAGAAGTGCAAGTTTATTGTTGTTATTGCCCACCTCTAATTGAGACTCGCTTTTTATTAGGATTTTTTTCTTGCCCGAGAGATATTTTCCCGTTATCGATTCTCTATTTTTTATTATCTGGGCTGGCGTACCCATAAAAACGATTTTGCCGCCATGTTCTCCGGCGCCGGGGCCAAAGTCCAAAATTTGATCTGCCTCCATCATCATGTCCCTATCATGCTCGACGACTACAACTGTGTTTTGGAGATCACGGAGTCTTTTAAGTGTTGATATAAGGCGGTTGTTGTCTCTTTGGTGTAGTCCGATTGAGGGCTCGTCAAGAACATAGAGAACTCCGGATAATCCCGAACCGATTTGGCTTGCAAGACGGATTCGCTGGGCTTCTCCGCCTGCAAGGGTTGTCGCACTGCGGTCGATTGTTAGATACTCCAAACCGACATCCATAAGAAATCCTACACGGGCTGTCAATTCTTTAAGAATTGGTTTTGCGATTATTTCTTCCCGTTCATTTAAGAGAGCCTTTTCGTTTGTAAGCCTTTTTAGCCAAATAATTAATTCCTGAATTGACATTGTCGAAACTCCTGCTATTGATTTTTTGTCGATTGTTACTGATAGTGCTTCTGGTTTTAACCTTGCACCTTTGCAAACACTACATGTGTCGATCCTCATAAACTTTTCGATTTCCGCCCTGACAAAATCGGATTCGGTTGACTGGTATTTGCGCTCCAAATTAGAGACTATGCCTTCGAAAGTTGTGTCCCAGGAAATTATTCTGCCGAATTTGTTTGGTCCTTTTACTTTGTAGGCTGTTGATTCGTCGCCGAAAAGAATTAACTTCCTGGCATCCTCACTTAAATCTCTAACCGCGGTGTTAATTGGAATTTGGTTTTCGGTGCAGACTGTTTCTAAAACTCTCCACTGCCAAGTATCTGTACCGACAATTCTGGCCCAAGGCAAGATAGCACCTTCGGCTATTGTGAGGTTCTGGTTAATAACGGCGTCTGAATCAACTTTCCTGAGCGTGCCAAGGCCGTTGCAGTTTGGGCAGGCGCCATGGGGGGAATTGAAAGAAAAACTTCTCGGCTCGATTTCCGGCAGGGAAATGTTGTCTTTAGGGCAAGCAAATTTTTCGGAAAACAGATGGTCTTTAAATTCTTTCGGATACTCTGGAATGTCAAAAGTTTTATCAAGAATTTCGGCAGCGATTGCATTACCATCTCCAAGTTTCAATGTCTGCTCTACTGATTGACTAAGACGACTTTTATCTGCCGGCAGGACCATTCTGTCCACAACGGCATCGATTGAATGTTTATTGGTTTTAATCAGCACAAAATCGTCGTCAACATCTCTTACCTGAGTGTCGACCCGTACTTTTCGGTAACCTTTTTTGGCAATGTCCAAAAAGAGCTCTTTAAACTCCCCTTTTCTGTCTTTAACTACTGGGGCAAGAAGCAGTATTCGTGTGGGCTTTTTGCTTACCGATTTAAGTTTTTGAACTTCATCGGTAATTTGCTCTTTGGTCATATGAGATATTTCACGGGCGCAAATTGGACAGTGAGGATGTCCGATTCTGGCAAATAAAAGTCTCATGTAGTCGTAAATTTCGGTAACAGTTCCAACAGTTGATCTCGGATTATGGGATGTTGATTTTTGGTCAATCGATATTGCGGGTGATAAACCTTCTATCGAATCGACGTCGGGTTTATCCATAATTCCCAAGAATTGCCTAGCATATGAGGCTAATGATTCGACGTAGCGACGTTGGCCTTCGGCGTAGATAGTGTCGAAAGCAAGGGATGATTTGCCTGATCCGGAAATACCAGTAAATACTACTAGCTTATTTTTAGGTATTTCAACTGAGATATTTTTTAGATTGTGGACTCTTGCCCCTTTTATCAAGATTTTTTCTATCATTTATGGTTTTAGCAATTGAACTTGATCTCGAAGTGTAGCAGCTCTTTCGAAATCTAAATTTTTTGCAGATTCTCTCATTTCTCTTGTTAGAACTTTTATTAACTTTTGCTTATCCTCCCCCAATAGAGAACCATTAAGTGCTCTTTTTAGAGTATTTTCCAGGACAGAGTCTTTGTAAATGTTGTCTTTCTTTTCTTGGGCTTTTTCTCTGTCTATAAGCTTTTCGCGTATAGGCTTACTAATTGTTTCTGGTGTTATTGTATTTTCTAGGTTGTAAGTTAATTGAACTTTTCGCCTTCTGTCTACTTCTTCAATAGACTCTTTTATCGATTTTGTGATTTGATCTGCGTACATAATAACCTGTCCCTCAACGTGTCTTGCTGCTCTACCCATTGTTTGAATAAGCGAGGTTTTTGACCTTAAAAAGCCTTCTTTGTCTGCATCTAGAATCGCAACCAGACTTACTTCTGGAAGATCAAGCCCTTCTCTTAGTAAATTTATGCCCACTAATACGTCGTAGTTACCCATTCTTAAATCGTCTAAAATATCGGTTCTGTCTAAAGTTTGAACTTCTGAATGTAAATACTGAACTTTTAAGCCTTTTTCTTCTAGATAAGTTGCTAGCTCTTCAGCCATTCTTTTGGTGAGGGTCGTTACAAGAGTTCTCTGTTTCTTTATTGATCTTTTTTCAATTTCGGTGATTAAGTCTGGTATTTGATTTTTGGCGGATTTGACTTGAATTTCGGGGTCAACCAGGCCGGTTGGCCTTATTAACTGTTCAACAACTTGAGTTGATATTTTGCGTTCGTATTCGGAGGGAGTTGCCGACGTATAAATTACCTTGTTTATTTTTCTTGAAAACTCTTCAAATTTTAAAGGTCTATTATCGTATGCTGAGGGTAGCCTAAAGCCAAAGTCTATAAGCATTTGTTTTCTTGATTTGTCTCCTGCGTACATACCGTTAATTTGTGGTATTGTCATGTGTGATTCATCAATGATCATTAAAAAGTCCCCAGGGAAGTGGTCTATTAGACTAAAGGGGGGTTGACCGGATTTACGCCCATCAAAATGTCGAGAGTAATTTTCTATTCCTTTACAATAACCAAAGGTTTGAATCATCTCTAAATCGTAGTTCGTTCTTTGTTTTAGCCTGTGACTTTCTAGAGTTTTACCTTTTTGTTCGAGGAATTTTACTTGAAAAGCTAGTTCATTTTTTATATTTCTGACAGCCTTATTAATAACGTCTTTTGAGGCTAGGTAATGCTTTGTGGGATAAATTGCGACTGAGTCGAGATTGCTAATAACTTGTCCAGAAATTGGATTGATGAGTTCGATTTTTTTAATAACTTCTGCTATTAAATTAATCCTTAATCCGTCATTTTCGTACGCTGGCAAAATTTCTACATTTTCTCCTCTAACTCTGTATGTACCTCTTTTAAAATCTGTTTCGTTTCTCTCATAAAGAAGCTTGGCGAAGTTTGTTAAAAGCTCTTTCTGATTCCATGTTTGCCCTTTTTCTAGATAGAGCCTGGCAGCTTGATATTCTATGGGTGATCCTAAGTTGTAAATAGCCGAAACGGAAGCAATTACAATTACGTCATTTCTTGTAGCCAGATCGGTTGTTGTTTTCAATCTTAATTTATCAATCTCCTCGTTGATCTCGGTCTCTTTTTCGATATAAGTGTCGGTTGAGGGAAGATAAGCTTCTGGTTGATAGTAGTCGTAGTATGAAACGAAGTAATTAACTTTATTTTTTGGAAAAAATTCACGAAATTCTTGATAGAGTTGCGCAGCAAGAGTTTTGTTGTGAGAAATTACGAGCGTTGGTTTTTGGATTTTCTCGATAGCATTTGCGACTGTAAAAGTTTTTCCGGAACCGGTTACGCCAAGAAGCGTTTGGTGTTTATAACCCTTTTTAAGTCCAGAAGTTAATTTTTCAATAGCTTGAGGTTGGTGTCCTGTAGGCACAAATGGAGATGTAATTTGAAATTTCATAGAGAATTTCTAATTATATAACTTTGCACTAAAGCTTGGAAGTCGTATAGAATTATTCCTTATGGAGAGGATAACAAGTTTTGGGGAAAGAAAAGAAAGGCCCGGTAGTGCAAGATTGGTCGTTGTAGGGTTAGGTGCCTTTACGCCTTTAGGTCCTAATGTTGATGAAATGTGGACTAATTACTTAGCTGGTGAGAAAAGGGCAAAACTACTTTTTGATGAACGGTTTGACTCTAGAGTAGCTCTGCCAATTGATAAATATAACCCGCTAGACTATTTTCCTAAAAGGCAATTAAGCAGATTAGGTATAGCAACTCAGTATTCGGGCATTGCTTCAAAGGAGGCGTTAGTTGACGCTGGAATTATTTCAGAAGACGGTTCGGCAAAGACTGAAATAGATGAAATGCGATTTGGAGTGCATATAGGAACAGGCATTGGCGGCGTTGAGGATTACGGGGAAGCTATTCGGGTTTTAGATTTAAAAGGTCCAAGCAGGATTGACCCTTTTTCTGTACTGCGCATTTTACCCGAAAGGGTCGCGACTGTTCCTAGTATGATGTTTGGTTTCAGGGGCTGGTCCGGAACAACGGTTGCGGCATGTGCAACTGGAGAAGTTAATATTGCAAATGCCGCCATTCTAATTAAAGCAAACAGGGCAGATGTTATGCTTTGTGGTGGAGCTGAAGGGACGTTAACAGAAGTTGTTCAGGCGGGATTTGGGAATATGAGGGCGCTTGCTATGGGATTCAACGATAATCCGGAATCCGCAAGTCGCCCGTTTAATGTAGACAGATCTGGCTTTGTTCCTTCAGAAGGAGCTGCTGTTATGATTCTTGAGGAGCTTGAACATGCAAAGGCTAGAGGGGCAAAAATATATGCGGAACTTGCTGGAATGCATTGCAGTCTTGATGCAAACCACGACACTCAACCACACAATGAGGTTATCGCAAAAACAATTGATATTGCGCTCTACGATGCAAAAATAAGAACTCCTGATTTAATCGTTGCCCACGGAACCTCTACAAAACAAAATGAAGAAAATGAGGTTGATGCATGGCGAATGGTTTTTAAAGAGGATTTGCCAAATATAAGGATAACTGCCCCAAAATCGGTTTTTGGTCATTCCTTAGGTGCGGCTGGAGCAATTAACGCGATTGTTGCCGTAAAAGCAATTCATGAACAAATTATTCCTGGAACGGTAAATCTGGATAATATTGACCCAAAATTTAGAGACCTTGATATTCCCCGGAAATCTGTCAGATATCCCGTAAAAACGGTTGTTGCTGACTCTTTCGGTTTTGGCGGTATAAACGCGGTTCTTGTTTTTAAAGAATACGAAAAGGCTTCTTAGTTAACCCTTGACATTTTCGGGTTTTTAGCAAAGCGCAAAACGTGAAGTGCGTATTGACACTTCGGGTTTTATTTGGTATTTTTAAGTCATGGCTCAAGTAGTTTATCGCAGGCAAAGACAAATTTTAGGATATTTAAATGACTATATTAGTAAGTATGGAAACGCGCCAACGTTAGCCGAAATTGCTAAAAAACTTAAAGTTAAATCGTTGGCAACGGTTCATGAACATTTACAAGTTTTGGAGAAAAAAGGATTAATAAAAAAATCTTCAGGTATTTCTCGTAGTATTGAATTAATTGATAGGAAATTAAGCGAGATTGTCGAGGGAATTGAGTTGCCTCTTTTGGGTTTCATAGCTGCTGGCTCTCCGATTGAACCCTATACCGATCCGGGTGCAACTTTTTTAGTTTCCCATAACATGGTAACTTCTAATAAGAAGTCCTTTGTTTTACAGGTAAAAGGGCAGTCGATGGTTGATGAGGGGATACTTGATGGAGACTTTGTAGTTATAGAAGAGACTAATCAGGCAAAAAACGGTGATATTGTAGTTGCGATGATAGAAAATGGAATAGTTACGTTAAAGCGCTTTTTCAGAGAAAAAGATCGAATTAGGCTTGAACCTGCTAATTCAGAAATGCGGCCAATTTTTGCAAAAAACGTAACTATCCAGGGCAAGTGTGTTGGAGTTATTCGTAAGTATTTTTGATTTATACTTTCTTTTTTTTGAGTTTATGGTACAGATAACCCCCAACGAGAATCAAAGTAATTGCGATAATAAGAACGTCAAACTTTCTGAAATAAGGCCTAATTGTTTGCCAATTCTCCCCTAAAATTACACCTAGGTAACCTAAAAAAAACGACCAAATCAGCGAACCCAAAAAGGTGAGTGCCGAAAATCTTAAAAAGGAGAGTTTAGCAATACCTGCTGGTAGTGAAATTACTGTCCGTATTGCAGGTAATACCCTGGCGACGGCTGCTACCCATTGACCGTACTTTTGAAAAAGCTTTAAGGCGCTGTCATATTCATCTTCTGTGAGAAGAATCAGTTTTCCATATTTTTTTACAAAAGCGCGGACAATTTTGTCCTTACCGTAATAGCCTATTGCGTAAGCAACCCAGGATCCAGCTAGATTGCCAAGAGCACCAACTATAGATATTGCAAGAAGAGAGAATCTGCCTTCTGAGACCAAAAAACCCGAAAAGGGCATGATTATTTCTGAAGGTATTGGAATTAGTGCAGATTCTGCTGCCATTAGGAAAAAAATTCCGGGGTAGCCGAGGTTTGAGATTACATCCATTACCCAAAATGCGATTATTTCCAGTATAGATTCGTGCATACGATATAAATTCCAAACTCCAAATACCAAAATCCAAAAATTAACTGTGATTTGGAATTTGTGATTTGGTCATTTAGAATTTGTTTATGGGAACTTTATATATTGTAGCGACTCCAATAGGAAATTTGGAAGATATAACTTTTCGTGCCGTAAAGGTTTTTAAATTAGCTGATTATATTTTGTGCGAGGATACTAGGGTTACTGCTAAACTTTTAAATCGCTACGGTATTGATAAAAAAATGCTTTCCCTAAATGATTTCAACGAGAAATCGAGAATAGACCAAATTTTGGCAGATTTGTTGTCTGGCTTAAATATAGCCTTGGTTTCAGATGCCGGTACACCACTTATTTCTGATCCGGGTTTCAAATTGGTAAGAGAATCAATTGCAAATAATATTAGAGTGGAATCTATTCCTGGTCCAAGTTCTGTTGTTGCGTCGCTCGTGGTTTCAGGGTTACCTCCTGATAAATTTTTGTTTTTAGGCTTTTTGCCAAAACAAGAAACAAAAGTCAAAAAAAATCTTCAGAACCTCAAGGACATAAGAAGAATAATTCAGTTGACGTTTATTATTTATGAGTCACCATATAGGCTTCTTCGAACTTTAAGGTCAATTGAGGATATATTCGGAAATGTAAATGTTACTGTATGCCGAGAGTTGACTAAGCTTCATGAGGAAGTACAAAGAGGAGTAATTTCTGAAATAATAAGTCGTTTTGAGCGTGGAACATTGAAAGGCGAATTTGTAATATTATTTTAGCTTACCTAAAGTAAGCTTCGGCCAGTCATTTGAGAGGGTTTTGGTATTTGAAGTATGCCTAAAATACTTGGAGCAACATCGGCCAGTAGCCCTTGAGGAAGTTGAGTGTTAATTCCCAGAAATTCTTTAAAAACAAAAACGCAGGGTACGGGACTAATATTGTGCTCGGTATCTTCCTCGCCGCTTCTTAAGTTGATCATTTCTTCAGCATTTCCATGATCTGAAGTTATAATTAGACCTCCGCCAACGGCGAGCGCAGTTTTTACAACAAGTCCAAGATTAGAGTCAATACATTGGATTCCCTTAATTGTTGCTTCTATGTTGCCGCTATGGGCAACCATGTCAGCGTTTGCAAAGTTAACGACGATAAAATCATAGGCACCTGAATTAATTTTTTCGATTAGAGTTTTAGTAATTTTAGGCGTAGACATTTCCGGTAACAAATCGTATGAGGCAACTTTTGGAGAATCAATTAATATACGGTCTTCTCCTTTATATGGTTTTTCTAATCCTCCGTTGAAAAAATAGGTAACATGTGCATATTTTTCGGTTTCTGCTATATGGAGTTGCCTGGCATTTCTTTCAGAAAATACTCTGGATATTGGCATGGTAACTTCTTCGGGATTATAAGCTACCATAGAGACTGGCAAATTGGATTCGTAATTAGTTAGAGAAACAAAGAATAAGTTTTGAATTTTCCCATTTCTTTTAAAGGTATTCGCAGATTGTTTAGACGAGCTGTTAATATTTTGCAGGTCTTCAAGGACAAAGGCTTTGGTGAGTTGTCGAGCTCTATCTGGACGGAAATTAAAAAATATTAGTGAATCATTTATCGAAACAGGCCCTTTTGGTGTACCTGATTCGTCGGTAATGACGGTTGGCTCTATAAACTCGTCAGTTATTCCTTTAACGTAAGACTCTTCAATTGCTTCCAGAACGTTGACCTGCCGACTTTGTGACGATCCTGTAATTGCAAGATAGGCTTTTTGAGTTCTATCCCAACGATTATCTCTGTCCATCGCGAAATAGCGACCGCTGATTGAGGCTATTTGCCCTAGTTCTCCCTGCTGTAGTTTAGCTTGCAGTTGATTTATGTATATTTTTGCCGAAGTAGGTGGGCTGTCTCTGCCATCTGTAAATAGATGTAAATTTATGCGTGAAGCCGGAATTGCTTCTTTTTTAAATAGTCTTAGAAGAGCGTATAGATGTTCTATGTCACTATGAACAGTCCCTAATCCTACAAGTCCCATCAAATTTATATTCGAGCTGTTTTTTTTAATATGGTCTATAGCTTTTAAAATAGCCTCGTTTTCATAGAAAGTGCCGTCTGCAATTGAGGTTGCTATTCGCAAAACATCCTGAAGGACAATTCTGCCGGCTCCTAGATTAAGATGGCCTACTTCACTATTTCCTACTTTACCTTCTGGAAGTCCTACTGCTTGGCCGCTTGCTACTAAAAGAGAGTGTGGATAAGAGAACCAAAGATTATTAAAATTTTGAGCATTTGCTTTAGTTATGGCATTGCCTGGGTTATCTTGTGAGACGCCCCACCCGTCTAAGATGCATAAGACTAATGGTTTAGGTTTTTGGCTAACTTTATACATTTAAAGCAAAAATGTGTGAGCTATATTCAGGAAAGTTCGTGTTCAACCTCTAAGAGTCTATTGTATTTAGCAACACGTTCTCCCCTTGCAGGTGCCCCGAATTTAACATAGTCTGCATTGACTCCTACAGCAAAGTCTGCAATGAAATCGTCATTAGTTTCTCCGGATCTGTGAGATACTATTATTTTAATATTCTCTTTTTGGGCAGCCCTTACGACATCAATTGTTTCGGTAATGGTACCTACTTGATTAGGCTTAATAATAACCCCGTTGCAGGCTTTTTGGGCAACAGCTTTTTCTAATCTTTCCATATTAGTTGTTATTAGATCATCACCTACAACTAAGGTCTCAGAACCAATTTTTTCTGTTAATATTTTCCAGTCGTCCCAATCATCTTCACCAAGGGGATCTTCGAGAGAGAGCAGGTGGAATTGTTCAATTAATGAAATATAAAAATCAATAAAATCGCCTGGGTTTAATGCGACAGGCCGATCCTTTATTTTGTAGGAATTTCCCTGTTTGAAGTTTGAGGAGGCAATATCTAGACTAAAAAAAACGTCGAGGCCAACATTATACCCGGCTTTGGTTGCAGCCTCTTCTACAATTTTTAAAGCATCTATGTTGGAATATAATAGTGGAGCATATCCACCTTCATCCCCGATTGCTGGAATTGCACTATGCGAAATAATTGTCTCTCTTAATGAATAATAAATTTCGACACCAACTTTTAAATTGGTTGAGTAAGTATTTGCTTTTGGGGGAACTACCATGAATTCTTGGAAATCTAGATTTCCCCCACCATGTATTCCGCCATTTAAAATGTTAAACATAGGGGTTGGAATAGTAAACTGATGAATATTGAGCCCAGAGAGTTCTGCAATATATTGATAAAGCGGAATTTTTCTGGAAATTGCTTCGGCCTTGGTAATTGCCCCTGAAAGAGCTAAGATAGTGTTTGCACCTAGGTGTGATTTATCCTCTGAGCCATCTAGATTAATTAGCTCTGAGTCTATTTTTCTTTGATCTTTTGAATCCATCCCGATTATTTTTGGCGCAAGTATGCTTGTGATTTTTTGAAGATTTTTTAAAACGCCTTTGCCTGCGTATCGGGTTAGGTCCTGATCACGAAGCTCAACTGCTTCATGTTTGCCAACTGATGCGCCCGAAGGGGTAGCATAAATACCTACCGAGGAATCTGCTAACTGAACTATTGCCTCAATTGTTGGTGTGGCTCGGCTATCCAAAATCTCATGAGCAATAATTTTTGTGATTCTTGCCATGTTTAAGTTTTATTTGTTAATAAGTTCATGCTCGGCTTCGTAAATGAGTTGACGTGTAGTCTCAATCGCATCTGGATTGACAGAAACCGAAGTTATTCCCCAAGAAACCAATTTTTTGGTTAACTCTGGATAAATAGAAGGAGCTTGACCGCAAATTGAACAACTAATTTTATTGGCGGCTGCGGTCTTTACAATTTTTTTGAGTGCCCAAAGAACCGACTCATCGAGCTCGTTAAATTCTCCGGCCACTTCTTGATTATCTCTGTCTGTACCTAAAATAAGCATAGTTAAATCGTTAGAACCTATTGAAACCCCGTCTATACCAACTTTTATAAATTCTTCAAGAAGGATAACATTTGAGGGTATTTCAACCATCATCCACAATTTAAAAGTCGGGTCATTCAAAAGCCCAGTTTCATTTACCAGGTTTTTAACATTAACTAGTTCGGTCACATTCCTTACAAACGGGATCATTAATTGGATATTTTTATGTCTAAGCCGTGCTATTTTTATTGCTTCAAGTTCTAATTTGAATACATCAGGATCCCTGATGTAACGGAAGGCTCCTCGATATCCCAACATAGGGTTTGATT
>Ga0247727_10011081_pt1 | contig 15818 bp, 14 predicted proteins | sample WisWelCaveWW1625_FD_202498 | JGI IMG/M metagenome (GOLD analysis project Ga0247727, IMG submission 202498) | Biofilm microbial communities from Wishing Well Cave, Virginia, United States - WW16-25 | ecosystem: Environmental > Aquatic > Deep subsurface > Groundwater > Cave microbial mat | place...
CAGCCAAACTAATTGAAAATGCGCCGAGCTCCATGCTTTGCTCCTTTCAGTAAGTACGTAGTCGCTTCCAACCATTTTGTATTCTCACGCGTAAACCGTAGTCGAGAAAACGGTGTCCCGCGTATCGGCATCGGGTCGAAACCTAAATCGCCCTATGTTGACCGCGCTCAACATAAATGTTGAGCTACAATGTTGAGCCGCATTCACCCGATTTCCGCCCACGTTCTGCCGCCGTTGCGCTCCAGCGGAATGCAGCCTTCAAATTTATCCGTGGCGGGTTGAAATTGCAATTCCTCGGTCGCGCCGATTTCTGAGGTGTAATAACCCGCCAGCGTCATCTCTTTCATCATGCCGAAAAAGGGCGCGTCTTTCACTCGGCTGCGGCGGGCGGCCAGTGCCTCTTCATCCAGTTTGGCCAGCAGCTCGGTTTGCTCAGCAGCAGTGCCGTCCAAAAAACGTTTGCCGAAGCGCTGTTGAAATTGTTGCTCGAGATCGGTAAGGCCGGCGAGAAAGCGCTCGCGATCGGGAGCGGGATGCCATTCGGTGAGCAGCAAATCGATGAACTGGCCGACGCCCGCTTCTTTCGCGCCGGGCGTGTCGGTGGCGGGAATGATCAGCTCCGCGATGGTGGTCACCAGCTCGTTCTGCTCGGCGTTGAGCGTTCGCGGCGTGTAGCGCGGCAGTGGCCGATAGCCGCTGAGCACGGCGTTGACCACCGGCGCGGAAATCGCGCCGCCCAACAACAAAGCGACACGTTTCAAAGCCTCGCGTCTGTTCATGGCGGGATATCCTCCTTATGTTTGCAATACGATGTATCTCAACATTTATGTTGAGCTTGTTCGGCGGCGTGGGCAACGCCACTTCACTCACGACAAACTCGACCATCGTCACTTTTTGCACCCAATTCGTCGCCAGGTCTTTGTGAATGTCTCCTTTATAGTGCGAGCTGCCCACGGCCTGAATTTCCATTTCCGGCGTTGACTTCATGAGCATTTTAAAGGCACTCTCGCCGGAATCGTATTCAATCAGGGCGCATGTTTTGCCGTTCACAACGCTCAAGCCTTTAAATTCGAGGGTGATCTCCCCGTTCTTAAAAAATGAGCCGGGCAAAATATTTTTTCCAAAATTCACCGGCGGCTCGGAGAAAGCGGCGGCATGTACGATCTTTTGGCCGATCTGCTTCAAATCCTGAACGCCGTTTCCAGCCGGTGTTCGCTCCGCAAAGACGTTGCAAAACGAATGAAAGTCGATGAAGGCGTTATAAACGTGATACGATTTGTCGGTTGGCAAAGCGTTACCGTTGCTGTCGTGCAGATTCTCAAATTTGCCGTGATCGATTCCGAAGACTTGCCCTTTGGCGTCGAGGTCCGCCGATTTAAACAGATAGGTCCACTTCTCGAGCGCCGGTATGGCGGCTTCCGCCGCGTTGCCTTGTTGCAAAGTCAAGCGCGCGCAGGTGTATTCATCGCCGTCTTTTCCAGCAAGCCGGGCGGGAACGCATTTGAGACGAAGCCGGTAAATATCAGCGCCAACCCGTTTTCCATCCGGCGCAAAGGTGATGAGCCGCGATTCCATCAAAAAATATTGAGTCTTTTGTGAACGCGCGCCGGCCAGATCGAATTTTTTGTTCAAATCAAAACGCGATGATTGCGCGGCGGCGGCATTCACGAAAATCAAAAGAAAAAACGTCACACGCAAAGACGTCCCGCCAACGGGACAAAGGATACGCAAAGTTTTTATGCTTTTCAAGAAAAAAATTCGAGTTGTTTTCTCGCGTGTTGCAAGTGTTTCGTGAGCTTTTTTAAAAGGTATCTTTGCGCTAACTCTGCGTCTTTGCGCCTTTACGTGAGTTTTTGGGGTTGCGATCACTGATAACCTCGCTCCTTTACTTTACCGAAGCAAAGAGTGGTCGATCATCTTCGCAATGGCTTTGAGACTTTCGGGCATGATCTCTTTTTCAGTTGATCTTCATCCGCGCTTCATGCAACACCAGCGCGAATCCGGCGCGCGGACTCAAGCCTTGCGGCGGATAGCCCAAAGACTGCGCCGCGACATCGCCAAACCGACACGTCATCAAAATGCCGGTGAGCCAGCCGCGTTTGAGAATCGGCTTGATCTCGAAGCGCGCGCTGAACTCGCTGGCGTAACGATTCGTCCAGCCGCCTTTTAAGTCGTCGGCAATGGCCAACCCGATTTTAAATCCGCCGGGGAGGTGCGACAGTTTTGTCGCCGCTTCCGCAATCGCGCGCGCCGCCACGCCATCGGCATCGAACACAAGCAATTGGTCGAGCACAGCCGGCACGTGGTCTTTGCCCAGCGGATTCATCGCCACCAGCGGCGGCAAGCTCAGATCGCGCGTCTCGGGATCGATCATCGTTTGCAAATAGGCGCGAAAGCGCTCAAACCCGCGCGGCAGGCGATAGAGATCGCGCTGGATTTGCAGCAGCGGCACGTATTCGAGCAGCATAAATCAAAACATTGAAAATTTTAAATTGGAAATTTTCAATTTGTAATTTGAAATATTTCGCGCTCAGAATTTCAGGCTCTTCAAATACCGGCAGCTCGCCGTGATGCTTTGCAGCGGATCATCGGGATTGTCGTGCTCGACAAAATAGTGTTTCAAACCGGCCTGCTTGGCCTGCGCGAAAATTGCGGCAAAATCGATTTTGCCCTGGCCGACATCGACCATCTTTTGATCGTCGGTCATGTCTTTCACATGGCACAGCGGAAAACGGCCGGGATGTTTCGCAAAATAAGCCAGCGTGTCCTGCCCGCCTTTTTTGATCCAGAACAGATCAAGCTCCATTTGCACAAGTTTGGGATCGGTTTCGGCGAGCAAAACATCGTAGGGAATTTTGCCGTCAACAGTTTCAAATTCGAAGTCGTGATTGTGGTAGGCGAATTGGATTCCGGCTTTCTGGCAGGCTTCGCCGACTTTGTTGAACAATGCGGCGTGCGCTTTATATTTCTCCAGCGTGCGATCCGCCGGCGCAAGCCACGGGCACACGATGTATTGATGCCCAACGGCTTTTGCGGTTTGAATCACCGTGTCAAGTTTCTCGCGCAGCATTTCAATCGGAACGTGCGTCGAAGGCGCTTTCAGGCTGAGACGAGCCAGCAATTTTCTCACGTCTTCCGGCTTGTTGTCAAAGTAACCGGCGAATTCAACTTCTTGGTAGCCGGCCTGAGCGACTTTTTCGAGCGTGCCGGCGAAATCTTTCTTCATCAAATCGCGGATGGTGTAGAGCTGCAATCCGATTTTTTGGAGCGATTTGCCGCCGGCGTGCGCCGGGAAGGAGTTTACGAATAAACTGCCGAGCGTCGCACCGGCCGAGGTTTTGAGAAAGGTTCTGCGGTTCATCATAGGGGTCATCCTTGTTGAATGAAAAGTGATCGTTCATAAACGACTTTTTATTCTCACAATTTGCCTTTGAGATCAGCAACATCTTCGGTGAGAGACATAAGGTATTTTGCGGCATCCGTGACGCGGGAGAACTTTTTAACGAAATATTCTTTGTGTGTGGTTTTGATCAACAGTTCAATTTGATCGACGTTCTTAGAAGACTCGGAATCCATCTTGATTGCAGAGATTATGGTATTTTCCAATTTTTCACGGCATCCAGCCAGACATTCGCGAGCAATTTCTCCTTTGTCCAGATCAGACAATTTTTGATATCGCAGCCAACTTCTGGCGGGTGTTTCGGAATCCTTTTCCGGCCAATCAAAAACTATTTGATGCTTTCGTGTAGCTTCCACCATTTCCGCAAAAGGGATTTCGATCAACTCGATGCCAAAACTTTCCATCATCAGCTTTGATGGCTTTGACCAATTGCCGAGCAAGACGGCAATGCTTTTTTTGATTGTCGGATAGGTCGTGCGCAATTTGTAATGTGCAACACAAGTCCAGGAGCCTTTGTCACGATTGTGCTTTTTGTAACGAATATACTTTGACTCAACCAGAATAAGCGGATTTCCATTTTCATCTTCGACGACGGTGTCGATTTGATACTGGTTGCCGGTATCATTGATGAGCAGGAGTTTCTGGCCTTGACGTTTGCCAATTCGTGCACCACCGACATCGACAAAAAGTCCAAAAGGCTCGACAACGTGTCGAATGATATTTTGAATCTCCGCTTCAACGCTCTTTCCAATTGCCTCTCCGAGTGCGCTCGCAGGGTTTGGCATAAAGCTATTTCTCCAAAGTTAAAACCGATTCCTTAAGAGTCAAATGATGCCTTTGGGAATTGCTTTTCCATTTGTCGCCACGGCTACGAAGTTTTTGAATGTAAAATTTGCGGAAACCGAGACCCACACCGATACGACCAAGGTATTCTTCCGTCGGGATATGCACGCCGTAAGGCGCCGAGTCACCTAAGATGAGAACGAATTTTGCGCCTTTTTTCAGCACGCGGAGATTATCAGCGAGCGCCGCAGTCATGTCATTGAAGTATTGACCAACCATAATGTCATAGCTTTTTTTGCCGCCCTTGGTCAATCGGAGAACAGACAGTTTGTTTACACTTTCCTGGAGAATTCCAGCAACTTTGGGTTCAGCGGATTTCAGCAAATCTGAAATAATATTTTTCGTGTTATAGCCGGTGCGATTTATTTGTGTCGTCGCGGAGATAATAAGCTGAGAACGAATTTTTTCAGTAATGTCGTTCCAGGAATTGGCGTAGCCATTGAAATAGGTCTCGAGCCGGGTGCGATCGGCATAGTCGTAATTATTCAAATAGGGCGGCGAAGTAAAGCTGAGATCGAAGAAAGCATTCGGCAAATGGCTGTCACGCGCGTCACCGAGGATAATATGCGAAGGTGTATTCCGCGCTTCCGGTTGAATGCTCTTCAAATCATCGATCATTTGAAAAAGTTGGCGCTTAAACGCTTCCAAACCGTTCTTTTCTTTAATGCGTTTTTTGGGCGCGATGTAGGGCCATCCGGTTGCCGCGGCCGAGGCTTGGCGCAAGGCACAGATCAATGCCACCTGAAATAACAAGCGATATTTTCTTTTGACATTTTTATCAATGTAATCACGGATGTAAACCAGCTCGCGAAGATTAGGCTCGGAAAAGCACTTTCGAACCAATTCCGGCATTATATTGGTATCGATCAGAGCGGAGCGATTGCGCGTCAAATCCAATTCAAAGGTAATTTGATTGGCTTCATTAATAAGCTCGGCAAGATCGAAATCCCAATCGTTCTTTGCAGAGGCGATTTTGTGAACGAAGGGATGGGCTTCAATGCCGTAAGATTCGATTCCTTTGCTTTTGCAAACGACAACCGTTGTGCCCGTCCCTACAAACGGATCGTAGACCGCATGGCCCGGGCGGATATCATGCACTTGGAGGATATGTTCGACGGCGCGGTAGGAAAAACCAGCCGGATATTGAAACCAACGATGAATCGGCGCTTGCTTGCTGTCTGCAAAGGTGCCAAATTGTTCCAACTCCTCACGCGGCGCTTTCAGATAGACGCCAAAGCCTTCCGAGATTTTTAATTTGTTTTTTGCCGCCTTAAATGAATAAGGCTTGACATTTCTCTTTTTGGATTTGGATACCGGCATTTCTTCCTCACGAAAATGGCTGAAATTACTTTTATGCCGCCTACTCTTGCCAGACTTACGGCCCAGCAATCAATTAAAAAATTTTAATCCCTCTTACAACAGCCTAATCCGAATATTCCGATACCACACCTTATCGCCGTGATCCTGCAACACGATGTGGCCTTTGCGATTGCGGCCATATCCGGGCATCGTCCCAAACTTGCTTTTGGCCACGCGCGCCTCCCAGTCCGCGCTGCTGATTTCGTATTCGACGATCTTCACACCGTTGAGCCACTGCTCGATATGCGTCCCTTTCACGACGAGGCGCACGGCGTTGTATTCACCGGCGGGAAGCGTCACATCACGGGCGGGCTCGTGCAGCGCATAGTTAGCGCCGGCAGAGGTGCTGGGATCGCCGCCGTCTTTGTGCGTCGTGTTGTCCAGCACCTGAATTTCCGGGCCGGTCTCCCAGGAATAATTTCTGTCTTCCGACACCCAGAAGAAAACCCCGCTGTTGCCGCCTTTGGAAATTTTCCATTCGAGCTGCAATTCGAAATCCCCATACTGGCCAGCGGTCATGATGTCGCCGCCTTGGCCTTTTTTGCTAAAATACAACTCGCCCTTTTTGGTCACTTTCCAGGCCGGCGGCGCCTGCTCCATCTTATAGCCGCGCCAGCCGTTGAAGGTTTGGCCGTCGAACAACAACTTCCAGCCGGCGTTTTGCTCGTCCACCGAAAGCGAAGGCAGAGTTGCCGCGCCGCAGCCGAAAAGAATCGTGCCAAGAACGAGTAAAATCATCAGGCGTTTCATAGTGCTCCCTTCTCGTAATAAAGCGTAAAACGTAATTCTAACCAAAAACCAGATGCCGGTCAACCATGAATACAGGGAAATTTTATCGGGGCATAAGATACCATATCCTTTTTAAAAATGCAACCAAAATTGTTACGGCATAAAAAAGAAGTTGAAAATCGCAACATTTTTTAGTATCTTGCCTTCGCTTTGAGAGCGCGGGCGTTGAACCTGGCTAATCGCCCAATCACGCAAATAACGCTGTTACGTTTTAACGCCTTACGTATTATCTAAAGAGGAGGTGTAGTATACGATGAGCGACCAATCCCCAAAACCCAGCATCGACCGGCGCACGTTTTTGCGCGCCACGGCTGCCGCCGGCGCGGGCTTGATTCTTGCGCCAAATATTCTCACCGGACAAACCACGCCGCGATACTCAAACGACTTGAATATTGCCCTGTTGGGCGCCGGCGCGCAAGGACAAGTTCTCGTCAACGCCTGTCTCAAAATTCCCAACGTTCGTTTCAAAGCTGTGTGTGATATTTGGGCGGCGTACAACCAAAAGCGCGTCGTGAACCTGCTGCAAAAGTATGGGCACGCGGCCAATGCTTACGAAGATTATCGGGAAATGCTCGCCGCCGAAAAAGACCTGGACGCCGTGCTGATTGCGACGCCGGATTTTTGGCATGCGCGGCACACGATTGCGAGCCTCGAGGCGGGCCTGCACGTTTACTGCGAAAAAGAAATGTCCAACAATTTGCAGGATGCGCGCAACATGGTGTCGGCGGCGCGGCGCACCGGCAAGCTTTTGCAAATCGGCCACCAACGCCGCAGCAATCCGCGTTATCTGCACTGCTATCACAAACTGCTGCAAGAAGCCAAAATCCTCGGACGCATCACCAACGTGCGGGGCCAGTGGAATCGCGCCGTGCAGCCCGACCTCGGCTGGCCGAAGAAAGATGCGATTCCGCCGGCGGCGCTGGCGGAATACGGCTTCGAATCGATGCATCAATTCCGCAATTGGCGCTGGTATCGCCGTCTTGGCGGCGGGCCGATCGTCGATCTCGGCTCGCATCAGATCGACATTTTCAATTGGTTTCTGGGCGCGTCGCCGAAAGCCGTGATCGCCAGCGGCGGCACGGATTATTACGACAAGGCGACGCACGAATGGTACGACACGGTGATGGTGATTTACGAGTACGAGCTGCTCGAAGGCAAGGTGCGCGCCTATTATCAAACGCTGACCACCAACAGCAGCGAAGGGTATTTTGAAAATTTTCTCGGCGATCAGGGCACGCTGCAAATTTCGGAATCCGGCAGCCGCGGCGCGATTTATCGCGAGCCGTCGGCGCCGGATTGGGAAAAGTGGGTTTCTTCCGGATACTTGAAAGCGCCGAAAGAGGACAAGCAGGCGGACAGCGGCGCGGTTTTGGACGTGCGCGAAACCGTCGCGCCACCGAGCCATGAGCTGCCGGTGACGTTCAACGATTTATATCACAAGCCGCATTTGGAGAATTTCTTCAATGCGATTCGCGGCAAAGCCAAACTCAATTGCGATCAAGACGTCGGCTACGAAACCGCGGTCACGGTGTTGAAGGTCAACGAAGCCGTCGAAGCCGGAAGAAGATTGGAATTCAGGACGAATGAGTTTCATGTTTGAATAAACAGAAAACCCCAACGGATAGAAATCCCGCTGCAGCGGGATTTCAATCCGTTGGGAAAGTTTTTAACGAGCGAATCGATTGCAGCGTATGATGAATACATTAAAACAAAATTTGTTTCTTCTTTTGGCAATTGCTCCCTGTTTATCTTTTGCCCAAAACCACATCGACGCCCCCAAGCTCGGCGACGTGAGCGACGGCAATCGCTCGGCGCCGGTGCATCTGATCGATTTGTACGACGCCGACAGCATTCTCGTCCGGCCCGGCGATCAGCCGATGCTGCCTTTTTCCACAAAGGTCACCTGCGGGAAATGCCACAATTATGCGAAGGTGAGCACAGGCTGGCATTTCAACGCGGCGGATTCCAATGTCACGCCAGGCCGTCGCAGCCAACCGTGGATTCTGGTTCATCAAAAAACCGGCACGCAACTTCCCCTCTCCTCGCGCGGCTGGCCGGGAACTTACAAGCCTGAAGACGCCGGATTGAATGCGTGGCAGTTTGCGCAAGCCTTTGGCCGTCATTTGCCTGGCGGCGGCCTCAGTGAAAAAACCGAATCCGATCCGCCCGGGCTTTTTTGGCGGCGGGAAATTTCCGGCCCGCTCGAAATCAACTGTTTGAGCTGCCACGATGCCGAGGCCGGACACGATCAAGCCGAGTACGCCAATCAAATCAAGCGCGAAAATTTTCGTTGGGCGGCGGCGGCCACGAGCGGTTTTGCCAACGTTCGCGGCGCCGCCAAGGATGTGCCGGACAATTATGATATTTATTCCGGCCTGCCGATGGATGACCCCCAGTTGACCGCGCCGTCGATTTCGTATGATTTCTCGCGCTTTAATGCGCCAGGCAAGGTGTTGTTCGACATCAAACGCCGCATTCCCAACGAGCGATGTTACTTTTGCCATTCCACCAAGACGGTCAGTGTCGAACGTTGGGAAGCGGAGGAAGATGTTCATTTGACTTCCGGCATGTTGTGCGTCGATTGTCATCGCAACGGGCTTGATCACAACATGGTGCGCGGTTACGAAGACGAGCCACAGGCAAAGCAAAATCCCGCCGCAGGCAGCTTTTCGTGCCAGGGCTGCCATTTGCCGGATGACTCTGATCAAGCGCCGCTCGCGGGAGGTTTGGGCGCGCCGATTCCGAAACACGCCGGTATACCCGTCGTGCATTTTGAGAAAATGACTTGCACCGCGTGTCATGCCGGTCCGTGGCCGGCAGAGCAAGCGCAGCTCGTGAAGACTTCACAAGCGCACGCGCTGGGCACGCACAGCGTCAATCGTTCGGATGTTGTGCTGCCGCACATCGCCGCGCCGGTGTTTGTGCGCGAAGACAACGGCAAGATCGCGCCGCACAAAATGATGTGGCCGGCGTTTTGGGCGCGACTGAACGGCAAAGAAGTCACGCCGATGGCGCCCGAAGAAGTCGCTGCGCTATCCGATACGCTTTTCACTGGCGTCGATTCGACGCGTTCCGGCGATTGGTTCACGTTCAAAGAAGATCAAATCGCCCAGGTGTTAAAACGTTTGTCCGCGGCGGATTCGAGCCGGCGTGAAGCGGCGTATATCGCGGGCGGGAAATTGTATCGACTCAACAAGTCCGGCAAACTCACGAAAGAAAATCACGCTGCAGCGCGGCCGTATTCGTGGGCGATGGGCCACGACGTGCGGCCGGCCTCGCAATCGCTTGGCATTCGCGGCTGCGGCGATTGCCACGCGGTCAACGCCCCGATTTATTTTAGCCAATTGAAAGTGGACTCGCCCATGGAAACGGATCGCCATTCCACCCATAAAACGATGGCGGAGTTTGCCGATCTCAGCGGTTTCTATGCGCGTTTTTTTGCGCTAACCTTCTTCCTCCGCCCGCTGTTAAAATGGTTGATGATTTTTGTGAGCCTGATTTTGACCGGCGTGCTGCTGTGGCATGGTTTGCAGGGATTGGGGAGCTTGATGAAAGCGGCGGGGGAATTTAAAGAAAGTGAATAGAATCAACTAAGACTTTTTCAATTCAGGATAACTTAGTATGTCATCACAACTCTTATTTCGCATCATTTCTCTCCTCGGCTTGATCGGCCTCACCGGCGCCATCGTTTGGGCGATTCGTTCGCAGCTTGTTCAGGTCGCCGCAACGAAACAGACGCTGCGGCAAGAGAGCCTCGATCTTGCCCACAGCCTGCGGCAATGGCGCTCGCTCTCGACGCCGGCGTTGTTGAATACGCTCAAGCGTTTCTTTTATTTGGCGACGCTCGCCAGCGCCCTCATTTTGGCCCTCACCGGTTTTCTGCCGGTGATCGTTTTCGGCGCGGCGGTTTCGAATCTTGCGCTGATGCTGCATCTCGTGCTGGCGCCGCTGTTTGCGCTCGGCATCACCGCGCTGGCGTTATTTTGGGCGCAACGGCATCGCTTCAACCAAACTGATTGGGAACGCTTGCGGCAATGGTTTCGCAAAGAGAAATCCGCTGCGCCGCAAGAGAATCCCAATGTCTGGCAAAAAATCTGTTTCTGGTCGAGCCTGCTGCTGGCTTTGCCGGTGATCGTTTCGACGGTTTTGATGATGTATCCGCTTTACGGCACCTCGGGGCAGGAATGGCTTTTGCATTTGCACGGCTACGCGGGTTTGCTGCTGCTGGCGGTTGCGGTGCTGCATACGTATTTGGTTTTGGCAAATAAGCGCGAGTAATTCAACATTTATGTTGAACCTTAATTTTGCACATACAAAAGTCAAACCCCGATTTTCCTTTAGTTGCTACAATCAATTTGGTGGCGGTTTTAGCTTTACAGTGCCAAATCGGGGTTGAATACTCATTGGCTTGGAATGCAGGCGCCACATGAATGTTCCATGATGCGATTAGTCGAACAAACTTAGAGCGCGTTTGGAAAGCCACTGACCGGTCACTTTTTGTGCGTAAAATTTCGCGATTTCAACAAATTTAAGCGACTGGTCAATCGCATTTTTATACTCGTTAAGGGTTATTTTGTAACGGTCATTGCGAGCGCTTCTCAGCGAAGCAATCGCTTTAAAATCAGTAGATTGCTTCGGCAAAAAACGCCTCGCAATGACTCACATACCAACCCGCAACGAGTATATACTTAGAACGGAGAAACCATGAACTCAGACGGCATGACAGCAAAATTCGCCAAGCTGTTCGATCATTCCATCGTTCGTCCCGATGCGACGAAGGAAGAGGTGCGCCAATTTGCCGAAACAGCGGTGAAGTTAAAAACCGCCACGCTGACGGTTCAGCCGCATTATATTCGGTTTGCCGCCGAACTGTTGAAGCAATCCGAAGTTCTGTTAGGCACGGTGGTGGGCTTCCCGCACGGAAACGAAACGGCGGCCATGAAAGCATGCCAAGCCCAAGCAGTTCTCGAGCTCGGAGCGGAAGAGATCGACATGGTCATGAATATTCCGGCGCTCAAAAATGGTGAAGAAAAATTGTTTATTGACGATATTGCCGGCGTGGTTCGCGCAGCAAACGGCGCCAAGGTTAAAGTCATTACGGAAAACTGCTGCTTGACACAGGAGGAAAAACGACGGGCCTGCCAATGGATTGCGCGGGCGGGCGCGCATTTTGTCAAGACTTCGACGGCTTACGCCGATGGCGGCGCAACGCTCGATGATGTTCGGCTCATGTATCAGACCGTGGAAGGAAGATGCCATGTGAAAGCCGCCGGCGGCATCCGAAAAATAGAGGAGATTCTGGAATATCTCAAAGCCGGCGCCCGGCGTTTCGGCTCGACGCGATCGGAACAATTCGTGCGAGCGTTTCAATATCTGCCGGATAATAACAAGGAAGCATTCAGTGCGTTCTTGATGAGCTTGCCCGTATGATTTATTGCTTTATCTTATGTCGCGTTTATTCCACACTGTTGTTACGACAAACGAGAATATTTTTAACTTTTATTCGAGGAGGCAATTCCCATGATAAACCAAAGCAAAAGCAAATTGAATCTGCTCATCGTCATGCTCATGACGTTTAGCCTAATTTTTCTCGCCTGCAGCAAAAAAGAATCATCCGAGCAGAGCACGACGACAGCGCAGCAAACAGAGCAACCTGCGGCTGAAACGCCGGCAGCAACACCTGCCGAGCAGCCGGCCGCAACGCCGGCAGTGTCTCAACCGGCTGCGGCGCCGACGCAAGCCGAGACGAAAACCGCGCAACCGGCCGCGAAAGAAACGATGTCTCAACCTGCTGCGGCGACCGGCGAAGTGAAAATGGTTGAGCTTGATATCAAACTGCCCAAGCCGATGTTCATCGGCACGCCGCAAAACCTTCAAGTGCCCAAGCTCGAAAAACCATTGGGCAAGCCGCGTCCGCCGTTTTTGGCGCCGGAAGGCACGGCGAACGTCGCCTTCGGCAGGCCGGTGAAAAGCACGGATGAAGCGCCGGTGATCGGCGAGCTGAAGATGATCACCGACGGCGACAACGAAGCCGGCGACGGCAGCTATGTCGAGCTGGGGCCGTTTCTGCAAAACGTGACGATCGATCTCGGCAAGAAACACACAATCTACGCGCTTCTGCTCTGGCATTATCATAAGCAGCCGCGCGTTTATTATGACGTGGTCGTGCAAGTCGCCGATGACGCCAACTTCACCAGTAACGTCTTGACGCTGTACAACAACGATCTCGACAACTCGGCGAAAATGGGCATCGGCTCGGACAATCACTACGTCGAGACCGCCGAAGGCCGGCTCATCGATGCCAAGGGCGTGCAAGGCCGCTACGTGCGTCTTTACAGCAACGGCAACAGCAACGATGATTTGAATCATTATATCGAAGTTTCGGTTTACGGCAAACCGGCCGGCGCGATCTGAAAGCTTGAATTGTTGAAGTAATGGCGCTCAAACCAGCAGCAACCGCTCCGCCGCGCGCGCTCGAGTTGAGGCGCGATGAAGCGGACGAACGGATTCGCGAGAAAGTGGACGCCGTCTACCGCTCGGAGTCGCGTCGGGTTCTCGCCACCCTCATTCGTGTGCTCGGCAACTTCGATCTTGCCGAGGACGCGCTGCACGATGCCTTTCGGGCCGCGCTGGAGCAGTGGCGCCGGGATGGCGTGCCCGCCAATCCTCGCGCGTGGCTCGTTTCGGCCGGCCGCTTCAAGGCCATCGACGGAATGCGCCGGCGCGCCCGTTTCGACGCGTCATTGGCAGAGATTGCCGAGCGCCTCGGTTCCGATACGAACGATGCTGTGGAGTATGATAGCGAGAGCGTCGAAGACGACCAACTGCGGCTGATCTTCATCTGCTGCCATCCCGCTCTATCGCCGGACGCCCGCATGGCATTGACGCTGCGCGAGGTTTGTGGCCTCACCACCGAGGAAATCGCGCGCGCCTTCCTCACCACGCCCTCCACGTTGGCCCAGCGCATCGTGCGAGCTAAAGCCAAAATCCGCGACGCGCGCATTCCCTATCAAGTGCCGTCCCGCGCCGATCTGCCGGACCGGCTCGACAAGATTGAGACATTGAACATGCGCCTGAACGGTCCTGGGAGCAATCTTTTTCACAAATTTTTCAAACCGCCGGGCGATTTTATCGGGTTGCTGATCGGGAACGAGGCGCATTGAAATTTTCGCGGCGGCCGGAGAGGGAATCACCGTCTTTGTTCCCTTTTCGATATACCCACCCCAGATGCCATGACAATCCAGAGTTGGCCTGGCCCACAATCGTTCCAATGTTGTGTAGCCTTTTTCACCATAAAGCTTGCTGACGCCGAGGTCTTTTGCATACTTCGCATCGCTCCAGGGCAGCTTTCGATAAGCCTCACGTTCTTTTTTGGTGAGCCGCCGGACCTCATCGTAGAACCCGGGGATCGCTATTCTTCCATTCTTGTCGTGCAGTTGCGCAATGATCTCGGCAAGCGCTTGAATCGGATTGTGTACGGCGCCGCCATACGAACCGGAATGGAGATCGCGATTCGGCCCCACGACCTCGAGCTGCATGTACGCGATGCCGCGCAAGCCGTAAGTGATCGAGGGAATTCCTTTCGCAAAAAACGGCGTGTCCGAAATCACCGCCAGATCGGCTTTGAGAAGCGCTTTATTTTTTTCAATGAACGGCAGCAAATGCGGGCTGCCGATTTCTTCTTCTCCCTCGATGATCAACTTCAGATTGATGGGCAGATTTTTCGAGGTTTTTAAGTGCGCCTCGAGCGTTTTGAAATGAATAAATACTTGCCCCTTATCGTCCGTGGCGCCGCGGCCAAAAAGGTTGCCCCCGCGTATGGTGGCCTCGAAAGCCGGCGAAGTCCACAGCTCGAGCGGCTCGGCGGGTTGAACGTCGTAGTGTCCGTAAAGCAAAACCGTCGGCTTCGCATGATCTCCCAACCATTCGCTGTAAACAAGCGGATGGCCGGCGGTCTCATAAATTTGCGTGTTTTGCATTTGCAGCGCCGTCAAATGCCGGGCGATCCATTCGGCGCAGCGCCGCATCTCCGGCTTATTTTCCGGTTTGGTACTGACACTGGGAATGGCCAGGAACTCTTTGAGCTCGAGGAGAAACCGGTTTTTATTTTCTTCGAGGTAAGCAACGATCTCTTGCATATTTCCTGCTTCATGCTTCCGCATTCCGGATGAGGTGTGAGCCGGCGCTCGGTGATATTTCTCTTCTTGTGCGGCCAAGAATGAGATAAACCGAAATGACGATGCTGATCGTGGCCATGAAAATTTGCAGGGAGAGTGCTTCGCCGGCAATAGCCCAACCAAGAAATACGGCGATCACCGGGTTGACGTAGGAATGCGTTCCCACCCGGGTAGCTGAAGTGATGTTCAACAGCCAAATGTAGGCGGTAAAAGTAATGACCGAGCCAAATATGATGAGATACAACAAGCCAAGAAGTGAATGGAGGGGAAGCTCGTGCAAGCGCAATTGATTGCCTTCTCCCATCAGCAAGCCACAGGCGAGGAGCAGGAAACCGCCGACGATAAGCTCAAAACCGGCGGAAAGAAAAGGAGATTTCGGAAGTTTCGCGACGCGGGAATAGACTGCGCCGCCTGACCAGGATAACGCGCCCAGGAGAATCGCGAAAGCGCTCAACGAATCGACGTGATGGTTGCCGAGTTTTTCCCAGGGCGCAAACAATAAACTGATGCCCAAAAAACCAATCACCAACCCGAAGATGGTTTTGGGAGTCGCCTGATGGTCTTTCACCATGAAAGATTCGATCGTTGCAATCCACAACGGTTGCGAGGCGCAGAGCAAAGCCGCCAAACCGGAGGGAACTTTTTGTTGTCCCCATGCCAGCAAACCGTGACCCACCAAGAAGAACAAGGTCCCAATAATGACGAGGGGAATCACGTGCTCTCCTTTTGCTTTTTCATCTCCACGCGCGCGGCTCCAGAGATAGAGTATGAAGCCGGCGGCAAGCGAACGAATCCCCATCATCAAAAATGGCGGGATGGCTGCGACCGCGTATTTGATCGCTATAAAAGTCGAGCCCCAAATGCCATAGATCGCCGCAAAGGCGGCAAGCAATTTGAATTGCATGTGCTGGTCAAGCTTGCTCATGATTGCTGATCCAGTGCATCATTTAGAAATTAACGTACACAAGCTTAAAATAAAATTCTGCCCGTTATGGCAAAACAATTTGGGGCAAAACGATTGAATGGTTTTGCCCATAATAGTTTTGCCTAATTTTTTTCAGGAATCAACATCCTGCCGGTTTCTTTGATCGTTTCCAAAACGATGGTGGTTCGCGTCGAGCGCACGGATTTCATTTTGCCCAAATGCTCGCGCATGACCTTCATCAAATGCTGGGTATCTCGCACGCGCACTTTGACCAAATAACAATCTTCGCCCGCCACATCGTACACTTCCTGCGCCTCGGGTATTT
>Ga0247727_10011082_pt1 | contig 15818 bp, 9 predicted proteins | sample WisWelCaveWW1625_FD_202498 | JGI IMG/M metagenome (GOLD analysis project Ga0247727, IMG submission 202498) | Biofilm microbial communities from Wishing Well Cave, Virginia, United States - WW16-25 | ecosystem: Environmental > Aquatic > Deep subsurface > Groundwater > Cave microbial mat | place...
CCTTTTCCGGGGAGGGTATGAGAGGCCCTCCCTGGAGGAGATACTGAGGCCTACACCGACCGAAGGGAATGGGAATGACGCGGGGTGCAGCTCTCATCTATCCGCCGGAGGCGGATTTAGTTCAACTCATGTTTAGGCCGGTCGGCCTAAATCCGTTTCCGGTCGGCCTAATACGCAACACCCGGTCGGCGAGCCTTCCGGCAAGCACCTTCCCTACTATAATATACCTCCCAGGCCTCAAGTTAGCTCCCGGTTTTAGGCCGCCCCGCCGGTCGGCCTAACGCGCCGACATCCTTACCCACTGGCCTCCGCAGCCGGTCCAGTGGACTGTGGACTCCTCGTCCGCCCCGGTTCAATACGTGTGTGTAGATCATCGTGGTCCGGACATCCTGGTGGCCCAGCAGCTCCTGACGGTCCGGATGTCGTAGCCGTCCTCCAGCAGGTGCGTCGCAAAGGAGTGCCGAAGTGTGTGAGGGGTCGCGGGCTTCGCCAAGCCCGCCCGGCGAACCGCTTCATGCACCGCCTTCTGAATCACCGACTCGTGCAGGTGGTGGCGATGCTGGATTCCGGTGCGCGGGTCGAGGTAGTGAGCCGAAGCGGGAAAGACCCACTGCCAGCCCCACTCGCGCGCCGCGTTCGGATACTTCCGGGCCAGAGCCTCCGGCAGCGGCGCCTGCCCCAAGCCCGCCCGCAAATCCACTTCGTGTTGCTGCCGCACTCGCCGCAGGTGCTCCTGAAGCGGCTCCCCCAGCGCCGCCGGCAGCATCGTAACCCGGTCTTTCCCTCCCTTGCCGTCGCGGACCGTGCTCTCCCCACGCTCAAAGTCCACGTCTTTGACGCGCATCCGCAGGCCTTCCAGCACCCGCAGCCCCGAACCGTACAGCAGCGCGCAGACCAGGTAAGGTTCCCCGTCCAACTCCCTCAGAACCGCCGTGACCTCGTCCCGGCTCAAAACAACCGGAAGCCGCCGGGGCCTGCGCGCCCGCACCACTCCTTCGATGCGGTTCAGCGGTCGCTCCAGCACCTGCTCGTAGAGAAACAGCAGCGCCGCCAGCGCCTGATTCTGCGTCGAAGCGGCCACGTTTTGCTCCATCGCCAGATGCGTCAGGAACTGGTTTACGTCGCCCTCGGGCGCGGGTGTCTCCCGCGGTGGAACAGGGCGAAGCGGCGAATCCAGTGCACATACGCCTCTTCCGTACGGCGGCTGTAATGCCGGGCTCGCAGAACTTCCACCACGCGGTCGTAAAGTCTGGGCGCCGGCCGCCCTGGGAACAACCCCAGCGGCCCTCCCGACGACGACACCGGCTTGATTCGACCACCGCCCGACGTGTTTGTCCCAAGTGTCCGGTCGATGCTGCGAGGTTAGCCCCGCGCGGGCGTGCCGGGTATTCGCGCTCAAAGCCCCCCAACTCCCTCATACACAATCCCGGTCCCGCGATTTCTGGAGAATCTCCGTAGGCCGCTCAACCACTTACGCCGGCCGGCCCCAAAACCCATCCACCTCACCCTTACAATGAAACGGGAGGTCCCACGTGGATCCGGGCAGATGGGCGCCAGCAAACGAGGTAAAACGAAAAACCAAAGCCAACAGTGCGCTTGTTATCAATAGCTTAGCAAGACACCCAAGGCCGGCCCCGGCCCCAACCCGATTCCGTGCTAGTCTGGCTGCTCCCATGATGCCCCTAGGTGATCACCCTGTGCACGCTGTATTCTGCGCTATCGGCGCATGCCCCGAGCGGTCGAGCCATATCGGACTGCTGGAAGATCTCGCTAGAATACCAGGGCCGGCATTCTTATGAGCTTCCAGGACCGCTTGCAGAAGGACCTCCAGCAAGCCATGCGGGACCGCGCCGAAGTCCGGCTCGGCGTGCTGCGCATGATGAAGTCGGCCATCAAGAACAAAGAGATCGAGGCCATGAAGCCGCTTGAGGAAGCGGGCTGCTTCCAGGTGCTGAACACGCTGATCAAGCAGCGCAAGGACGCCGCCGAGCAGTTTCGCAAAGGCAACCGGCCGGAGCTGGCCGACAGGGAAGAAGCGGAAATCCCGGTGATCGAGGGCTACCTGCCGGCGGCCCCGAGCGACCAGGAGATGGAAAAGGCCATCGCCGAAGCCCTGGCCGAGACCGGGATCACGTCGGGGAAGCAGATGGGCGTGGTGATGAAGGCGGCGCAGGCCAGGCTGGCCGGCAAGCGGGTGGATGGGAAGACGCTGAGCGAGCGCGTGCGAGCGAAGCTGTCCTGAAAGGGGAAACCAACCGATGGCCACACAGCCAACCAAGTATCAGCCATTTGTACCCGAGCAGGCGAAGATGGCCGAGTTCACCCTGCGGGCGCTGCTGCTCGGCCTGGTGATGACGGTGGTGCTGGGGGCGGCCAACGCCTACCTGGGACTGCGGGCCGGGGTGACCATCGCGGCCACCTATCCGGCGGCGGTGATCTCGATGGCCGTGCTGCGGCTGTGGCGCGGATCGATCCTGGAAGAAAACATCGCCCGAACCGCCGGCTCGATCGGCGAGTCGGTGGCCGCCGGAGCCATCTTCACGCTGCCGGCCTTCCTCATCGCCCGCTCCTGGCCGTCGTTCAACTTCGCGGACGCGTACTGGAAGTCCACAGCGTTAATGCTGGTGGGCAGCGTGCTGGGGGTGCTGTTCGTGTCGCTGGTGCGGCGGGTAATGGTGGAGGATCCGGAGCTGCCGTTTCCGGAGTCAGTGGCGGCGGGCGAGATCCACAAGGCCGGCCAGCGGGGCGCCGAGGCCGCGCGGTTCCTGTTCTACAACATCGGCTTCGGCGCGCTCGTCTATATACTGGGAGTACTGCGGCTCTTCGGCACCGAGAAGGACGCTGTGATCCGCCTCGGGCAGATCGGACAGAGCCGCGTGAAACTGGGGTCGGCGGCGGAGGCGAACTCGGTGGGGGTGGGCGGCGTGACGATCGCGGCGGCCCCCAGCGTCAGCCCGGCCTACATCGGGGTCGGCTACATCATCGGGCCCAAGCTGGCGTCGCTGAACTTCTCGGGCGGCGTGCTGGCCTGGGGGCTGATGATTCCCTCGCTGATCTACTTCCTGGGGCCGCAGTTGCAGAGCTTCCTGCCGGCCAACGCCGGGGCCGAATCGTGGGATGGCCTCGCCAACGCGGTGTGGCGCTTCATCGTGCGGCCCATCGCCGTCGGCGGCATGATGGTCGGCGCCGCCTTCACGCTGTTTCGCATGCGGAAGAACCTCTCGACGGGCCTCGGACGCGCCTTCCAGGAGCTGCGCACGCCCGCCGGCCAGGCTCAGACGGGCGGCCGCCTGGACCAGTACATGAGCTCGAAGAGCGTCTTCGGCCTGATCGGGATCACGTTCGCTTTCATGATCGTCTTGTACGTCTACCTGGCCGGCGGTCTCATGGTGGGCGTCGTGGCCGCCGCGGTGATGCTCGTCGTCGGCTTCTTTTTCTCGACCGTCTCAGGGAGCCTGGTTGGGATGATCGGCTCCTCGAACAACCCCATCTCGGGACTGACTCTGTCGACGCTGATAGTGACGGCCCTGTTGCTGGTCTCACTCGGGGTGTCGGGCGCGTCGGGGATCGTGGCGGTGCTGGGGGTAGCGGCGGTGGTGTGCGTGTCGGCGGCGGTGGCGGGTGAGCTGCTCCAGGACTTCAAAGTCGGCTACATCCTGGGCGGGACGCCGCGCACCATCCAGATCGCGGAGCTGATCGCGGTGGTGGTATCGAGCCTGGTGATGTACTTTCCGCTGTGGATCCTGCATGAGGGCAACATCCGTCAGGGGGGCATCGGGTTCGGCAGCCGGGAGCTGCCCGCGCCGCAGGCGGGACTGATGGCATCGTTGGCGCAGGGCATCGTGGGCGGCGACATGCCCTGGCCCCTGGTGGGCATGGGGATGCTGCTCGGCGCGGCCATGATCATGATGCAGGTCCGCAGCCCCATGCTGGTGTCGGTGGGGATGTACCTGCCTCTGGCCACGACATTCGCGATTTTCGTCGGCGGGTTGTTCCGGGGGCTCACCGACGCCCTGCGCGAGCGGCGCGGCCTGAACGACGCCCAGAAGACGCGGGTGGAAAACGTCGGCATCCTGATCGCCTCCGGCATGATCGCCGGGGAAGGCCTGATGGGACTGGTGGTAGCCCTGTTCGCTATCCTGGAGTGGCGGATGCCGCGCATCTTCGAGTCGCCGCTCTACGCCGCCGGCCTGGTGGTGATGGCCGTGCTGGCCTGGGTGCTGGTGCAGGTTCCGTTGTCGAACGCCGGATCGCCGGATGAGCCGGCGCCTCCGGCCGCCATGATGTAGGAGACTGAAAATGAAATCGTTTTTCTTGGTGTCATTGTGTCTTTGTGGTGGAAGTCTACTGGCTCAACAGCCGGCGGTCTCGGACCGGAACCCCCTGGCGGGCGACCCGGAAGCTATCCGCGGCGGCAAGAAGCTCTACGAAGAGGCCTGCCTGATGTGCCACGGCGGCGACGGACGAGGGGCGCGTGGGCCGGCTCTGGCTACCGGCAACTTCGTCCACGGCTCCGAGGACGGCCAGATCTTCGCCAACATCCGCGACGGCATCGACGGCACCCAGATGCCGGGCTTCGGCTGGCTGCCGCCGAACGAGATCTGGCAAGCGGTGGCCTACCTCCGCAGCCTCAGCGGGACGGCCACCGAAGAGAGAGTGCCGGGCGACGCCGCGGCCGGGGAGAAGATCTACGCCGGGAAAGGGGCTTGCGCCGCCTGCCACCAGATCAACGGACGCGGCGGGCGCCTGGGGTCAGACCTTTCCTCAATCGGCCGCTGGACTGCGGCGGCTCTCAAGGAGTTCATCCTCGACCCCAACAAGGTCGAAGGGCGCAGCCCCAACGTGGTGGTGGCCAAGACGCGCGACGGCCGCGAGATCCGCGGCGTGCGGCGCAACGAGGACACCTACTCGGTGCAGTTGATGGACATGGCCGACCAGTTCCACCTGCTCGAGAAAAAGAACCTGGCCGAGGTGCGCCACGAAATCAAGTCCATCATGCCGGACGACTACGGCCGCCGCCTCTCGGCGCCCGAGATCGAAAACCTGGTCGCCTACCTGAAGACGCTGAAGACCCGCGACCTGGCCCGGGTGGCGGCCGCCCCCCTGAGCGGCGGCCTCGCCTGGGAGCGGATCCGCGACTCGCAGAAGGAGCCCCACAACTGGCTCACCTACTGGGGCGACTACCAGGGCCGGCACTTCTCCGCCCTCGACCAGATCAACCTCAAGAATGTCGGACAGCTACAGGCCCGGTGGGCATACCAGGTTCCCGGAGGCGCGCCGCTCGAGGCCACGCCGCTGGTGGTTGACGGCATCATGTACTCGACCGGCGTGTCGGGAACTGTGTTCGCGCTCGACGCCCGCACCGGCCGCGTGTTGTGGCAGTACCGGCGGCGGCCGAAGACGGTGAATCCTTACGACGGGGCCAAAGTGAACCGCGGCGTCGCGATTCTCGGCCCGCGCCTGTTCTTCACCACCGTCGACGCCTACGTCGTGGCGCTCGACGCCAAAACCGGCCGGCCGCTGTGGGAGACCCAGATGGCCAAAATGGTGGACGGCTTCAGCGCCACGCTGGCCCCGCTGGCGCTCAAGGATCGCGTCATCAGCGGCATCTCCGGCGCCGAGTTCGGGGTGCGGGGCTTCATCGACTCCTATGACCCGGTGACCGGGAAACAGCAATGGCGCTTCTGGACCGTCCCCGGGCCGGGCGAGTTCGGCAACAACACCTGGGAAGGCGATAGCTGGAAACGCGGCGGCGCCTCGAGCTGGATGACCGGCACCTATGACCCCGACAGTGACACCCTCTACTGGGGCGTCGGCAACCCGGGGCCGGACCTCAACGGCGACGTCCGCAAGGGCGACAACCTGTTCTCCTGTTCGGTGGTGGCGCTCGACCCGGCCACCGGGAAACGCAAGTGGCACTTCCAGTTCACTCCCCACGACGTCCACGACTGGGACTCGACCGAAACCCCGGTGCTGGTGGACCGCGTGTTCCGCGGCCAAAAGCGAAAGCTGATGCTGCACGCCGACCGCAACGCCTTCTTCTACGTGCTCGACCGGACCAACGGCCAGTTCCTGCTGGGCAAGCCGTTCGCCCGCCAGACCTGGGCCAAGGGCCTGGACGACAGCGGAAGGCCCATCCTGGTTCCCAACCAGGATCCGACCACCGAAGGCAACATCAGTTATCCCAGCATGTGGGGCGCGACCAACTGGATGTCGCCCACCTACCATCCGGCAACGGGGTGGCTCTACATCACCTTCCGCGAGTTCGGCGACCGCTACTACAAGGGCCCGGCCGACTACACCGCGGGCCGCATCTACATGGGCGGCAAGACGACACCCGTGGAGGAGCCGGAGTGGGGGGGCGTCAAGGCCATCAACCCCGAGACCGGCAACATCGAATGGGAAACCAAGTTTCACCTGGGGTCGCTCTCGGCCGGGGTGCTGGGCACGGCCGGCGGCCTGGTGTTTGCCGCCAGCCGCGAAGGCAACCTGATGGCGTTCGACGCGCGCGGCGGGAAGCTCCTGTGGCGCTATCAGACCGGCGCCTCGATCGACGCTTCGCCCATGAGTTACGCGGTGGACGGCAAGCAGTACGTGGCGCTGTCGGCGGGCACGGTGCTGTACAGCTTCGCGCTGCCGGAGTAGGATCAACCCAAACGGATCGATCGGGACGGCCAGACCGTGCGCCAGCGTGGGCGCCGGCTTACACCTCGAACAGGGTCAGCGTCTCTTCGAGCGACTGCAGCGGGTCCCGAACCGGCGAGTACTCGTGAGCGACGAAACCCGGGAAACCCAGGTCGGCGATGGCCCGGGCGATGCCGCGGTAGTTCATCTCCTGCGTGTCGTCCATCTCGTGGCGGCCGGGGTTGCCGGCGGTGTGGAAGTGGGCGATCCACTGGATGTTGCCGCGGATGGTGCGGATAATGTCGCCTTCCATGATCTGCATGTGGTAGATGTCGTAAAGCAGCTTGACGCGGGGGGAGTTCACGCGCTTGCATACCTCCACGCCCCAGCTCGTGCGGTCGCACTGGTAGTCCGGGTGATTCACCTTGCTGTTGAGCAGCTCGAGGCAGATCGTCACTCCCTTGTCTTCCGCCTGCGCCTTGACCGAGGTGAGGAAAGCGACCACGTTGTCCATGCCCTCCTGGTCGGCCATGCCGCGCCGGTTCCCCGATAGGGCGATGACGTTGGGCGCTCCGGCTTCGGCCGACTTGTCGATCAGCTCGCGCATTGCCTTCTCGACGGCGGGGTGATCTTCCTTGCGGTTGCAACCGCCGGCGAGGGTCATTGCGCCCGAGGCCATCGTCGGAATCAGGCCATGCTTTTTGAGCACCGGAAACTGCTCCGGCCGCATCAAGTCGATACCCCAGATGCCCATCCGGGCGGCATGACGGCACATATCCTCGAGAGCCACCCCCTTGCCGAATACGCCGGGGCACACGGACTGCTTCAGCCGCCCCTTGCGGCGGGCGGGCTGGGCCTGCTGGGCGGATGCCGGAGCGGCAGCCAGAGACAGCGCGGAAAGCAGGGTTCTGCGGGTCATGGGCATTCTCCTGGGTTGCTATTATCGCGCCTTGGGGACGGCCGGTGCGCGGCTATTGCTTCGGCTTGTGAACGGAAAACTGCTCCGCCGGCGGGTTCAGCTTGATGAGGATGGTCCGCTCCGGCTCGTTGATCTCGTACTTCTCGCCGTGGGTCTGGTAACCCTTGGCGATCACCTGCACCAGGAAGCTGCCGGCCCTCAGCGGCGGCAGCGGCGCGGTGCCCTGCTGGCTGGTGCGCAGCTCATAAGCGCGAACCACCTTCCGGCCCTTCATCGGCTTGACGATAACGGCGGCGCGATCCACCGGCTCGTTGTCCTGGTTGCGGACTTCGATGGTCAGTTTGGTGTACTTGGTCTTGGCCCCGGCCGGGGGGGCCAGGAACGGAACCAGGGCCAGGGCGAGGAAAAGCCGGCGGGTCATCGCAGGGATCAGAAGACGAAGTTCAAGCCGCCGCGGAAGCTGCGCGCCGACTGGATGAGGAAGAGGCGGCGGCCGTCGGCGGTGCGGATCGGCACGTACCCGTCGGCCATCAGGTTGCGGAACTCGGCGGTGGCCTCGAACCGGCCGGGCACGTAGGTCGGCTGGGGCAACGGCTGCCGCACCGCCACGTTGAGTCCCGGCAGGGCACGTGTTCCGGCGGCGTTGAACAGGTCCGGCGCAGTGACCGCCGTCCGGCTGCCCCACTGATAGGCCGAGGAGATCCAGGTCTTCGCCTGCGGCACCTGGGCGATGATCTGCGCCGTCACCGAATGCTCCCGGACGGGCTTGAGCATCGACCGCAGCTCGTTCGGATCGTTGGTGGCCAGCCGGTCCCGCTCCGGCTCGAGCACCCCGGCCAGCCCGTAGGCCAGCGACGCCCGCACCCGCTCGTTCAGCTTCCGCTCGTAGCTCACGCGGTACCCGGTCGTCTCGTAGCCGCCGGCGTTGAACGAAGAGGTATCCGAGAACAGGTCCGGCAGCAGGTCGCCGCCCCCATAGAGATTCCCCGGCAGGATTCCGGTCACGGCAGCGTTGTCGAAGCTGTCGCGGTAGGCCGCCACCTCCACCACGTCATTCTTGCCCATCTTCTGGCGGACGCCGATCTCCATGTGGTCGCCGCGCTGCAGTTTCGCCCGGCCGTCCCGCAGCGACATGCGGGGGTAGAGGCCGAGCGCCGACAGGTTCCGCCCCAGCGCTCCTTCCCCGGGCGCGGAAGTATCCACCCGAGGCGCTCCGCCGGCATATCGCAGCACCAGGTCGGTTCCGGAGGCCAGTCCGTAGGTCAGCTGGCCGAAGGGGCTGAAGAAATTCAGCCGGTCCAGGTAGCTGACCGAGTCGTAGAGGAACCCGTATTCGAGTTTCACGAGGTCGCCCAGGGTCACGTGGTCCTGGAAGCCGAAGGTGAAGGTCTGCAGCACCGTGGCCTGGCTGCGGTTGAGTGGGCCGAACAGCGCGTGGCCTGCCTCGATCGGCCGGAACATCTGGCGCACGGTGAGTGAAACCTCCGGCTGCGCGCCGTAAGGCATCTCGCGGCTATAGCTGGTGTGGAAGCCGGCCGAGGGCGCCCCGCGGGTCGATCCGTAACCCAGGTTGCCGCTCACCAGCAGATTGCTGTTTCCGAAAAGCGAGGTGGCCACCGCAAACGCCGTGCCCAGATCGCTTTCGCTGCCGAAACCCGACACCCGGCCGCCGTCGCCGGCGCTGACCTGCACCATCCCCTGAACCTCGCCGAAGGCGCCGGTGAACTTGCGCAGCACACTCTGGCGCTCACGGTCCTCCCAGGGCGCCAGCCGCAGCACGGGACGCGTGGCAGAGGCCGTCCGCAGCACCCACTTCCATTCCTCGGCCTTGTCCCGCCACTGTCCCTCGCCCGGATACACCAGTTGCACCGAGGCGAACAGGTTGGCAAGCTGCACCGCTACGTAGCTGCGAACGCCGGGCTGGATGAGGATCTTGTCACGCAGCGCCGGCAGAAAACTGGGAACGCTCACCCGCACCCCGTACAGTCCCGGGAACAGGTTGTCGATGAAAAAATTGCCTTGATCGTTGGTGAAAACGCGGCGCACGGCCCGCCCGTCCCCGGCAAGCAATGTGACGGCGGCGCCCATTTGCGGGATGCCGCGGTCATCCCTCACTGAGCCCGCCATCGAGCCGACCACGGCAGCTCCCACAGGGGCCGCAACCACCAGGGCCAGCGGCAGCACCAGTCCTCGAAGACTCCGCATCCTGCTCCTCGGGCTACCCGGTTCGATAGCCCTCGCCGTGCTACTTTACCGTGAAGCTGGCCGACGGGTTCAGCGTCTGCTTGCTGATGTTGTCGGTCACCTTCATGCCCAGCTTGTACTGCCCGGGCTCCAGGTTCCCGAGCGGCAGCAGCTTCTCGATAGTCACCTGCTGGGCCGAGGCGCCCTTGATTGTAGTGATGTCCTCGGAAAATTCCAGCAGCTTCTCGTTCTTGCCGGCCTTGGTCACCTCGTACTGAATGCTGCCGGACGGCTTGTTGGTGCCCTCATCGATGCCGAAGTTGTAAACCTGCATGTAAATGCCGAGCTTCTCTTTGCGGTCGAAGGTCTCATTGATGCGCGGGCGGATCTTGGAGCTGCCCACCACGAACTGGCCGCTGCCGATCGACTTGGTGGGCACCTTCTCGATCAGGTCGGCCAGGATCAGCGAGCTGGTGGCCAGCTTCTCCTCCTCGAACCTGGGCACCCGCAGCGCCGTCTCGTAGGTGCTCATGGTCTCCCCGATCACGTCCTTGAGCACGACGTTGAGCCGGTACATGCCCGGGGCGAGCGGGATGGCCTTCTGGTAAATCGACGATCGCCCGGCCGCCTGTTGCAGCAGCTCGGTCGGAGTATCCACCGTCACCACGTCCTCGAACACGTTCGCCACCCGGCGCGACACCGTGGTGATGCGCGCGAAAATGTTCACCGCGGCCCGCTGCAGCCCGTCTTTTTCCTTGAATACCAGGTCCTTGTTCTGGAGCTGGATGGTGATGGCGGTCAGCACCGAGTTGTCGGTGATCCGGACGTAATCGCTGCGGATCTGAAACGGGAGGGTGTTGTACTTGATGTGGCTCTCTACCGCCGCTTCCAGGTCCTTGAACTTGATGACGGGCGGTTTCTGCACCTTGGCGTAAAGCTCCAGCCGCTCGAACTGGTTCATCCGCATGGGCGTGCCGCCGAAGGCCTCGCCCAGCCGCGTGCCGTCGGTGCGGTTGAAGCGCTGGGTCTTGTCGGAGAGGCCCATCTGCTCCATCAGCGTGAGCCCGGCGTTGGGCACGTGCAGCAGCGCGTCCTTCTCCGAGGGGTCCATGGTCATGCGGTACTCCCCGGTCATGGTCGGGTCGACGAATTCCAGGATGATGTCGGTGCCGATGCCCTCGATCCAGCGGTAGCGCCACTTCTCGAACGGAAAGGTGGAGGTTGTCCCGCCGCCTTCTTCCGGAGGCCGCTCATAGCTGCCCCCCGAAGGATGCGACTCGATCTCGTCCGGCGGGCCGAAGGTGATGTAGATGCGCCCCCGGTCGGCCTTCCAGCCAGGAATTCCTGATGCATACCGCTCGTTGGCGTAGGCGATGCGGCGGTAGTGCTCTTCCTTAAACTCGTTTTCGCCGGTGTCGGAGGTGGGGTCGCGGCGCAGCCAGAACTGCTCGATAAACTGCTCGCGCTCTTCGTCGGTCGAGAAGCGCTTCAGCGCCTGACGTTCCTCGTCGGTAATGATGTAGGCGACGTCCTCGCTGAGCCACTTCTTGAACGGTCCGGCGAGCTCCTGTTCGAGCTTCTTCTGACGGCGTTTGATTTCCCGTTCCGACAACGGCTTGGCGGTGGTTTCCGCCGGCTTGGTCGGCTTGGTGTCGGCGCCGGAGAGGACCAGCGCGAAAAGGCTGCAGAGGCCTACCCACTTACGCAGCATACACTTCTACCTCGCGGGGCGACGAGCGCCGAAGATCCACTGCCACAGATCCATTGTAGGCTCACCTAAGGTCAAGGTCAAGTAAACTTATACTGTTGAGCCGTCGCTGTTCCCCTTTTTTGTATAAAATATCCCGGAATCTGTAGCAATCGCCGGCCGTTCGCGGTACACTACCCGTAAGTGGCTTGACCGCTTATAGTTACGAGGGCGACCGCAGCCCCGGTGTGGCCCTGGTGTGGCCCTAAGCGTGCAGCCCGCGAGTCGAGGATGTTCCGCGATCTCCAATTCCGATTCTCCCGCGCGCTGCTGACGCTGCTCACGGTGGCGGCAGTGCTGGGGGCGATCCTCAACCTCCAGCAGCAGCGCCGCTTCGAACTGCCCGACGACGGGGTGACCTGGGTGGACTCGGCATCGGGCGTCGAGGCGCGCCGGGTGGCCTCCGACAGCCCGGCCGCCCGCAGCGGGATTCGGCCGGGCGACACGCTGTTGGCGATCAACGGCGTGGAGGTGAGGCGCTGGATCCGGGTGCCGCAGATTCTGTTCGGCGTTGGCACCTGGAACAAAGCTGAGTACCGGGTGGTGCGGCAGGGGGTCGAGTTGCGGCCGACCGTCATCATTGAGCCGGTCCCGCGGAGCCCCCTTCTCTACTATTTGTATGTAGTTGGCCTCCTGCACCTGCTGATCGGCCTGTTCGTGTTCTACCGGCGGGAGGGGGCGCCTAAGTCCCAGCACTTTTACGTCTTCTGCCTGGCGGCGTTCGTCCTTTACTGCTTCCACTACACGGGCAAGCTGAACAACTTCGATTGGGTGATTTACTGGGGCAACGTCTGGGCGCTGCTGTTCACCCCGGCGCTGTTTCTGCACTTCTGCCTGACCTTCGCCGAGGCGCGGCTGGGGAAGATCTGGCGCTGGCTGTCGGGCGGGGCCTGCTACGCGGCGCCGGCGGTGATTTTTGCGCTGCACGTGGCCTCGGCGATCGGGGTGCTGCGAACGGTTTCTCCGCTGGTGGAGTGGCGGTGGGCGCTCGATCAGGCCTCGCACGCGCTGTTGACCCTGTACTCCGTGCTCGGCCTGGCGGCCCTGGAGGTCGCCTCGCGGCGGGCGGTGCGCTCCGATGACGCCCTGCTGGCGCAGCAGTTGAAGTGGCTCAAGCGGGGGACGTTCTGCGGGATGGCCCCGTTCGTGGCCATCTACGCGGCCCCCTACCTGCTGGGGAAGATCCCGACCCCGGCCATGAGCCTGTCGGTGTTGTCGCTGGGGTTGATCCCGCTGACATTCGCCTACGCGGTGGCGCGCTACCGGCTGCTGGACGTGGACGTGATCTTCCGGCGCGGCTTCGCCTATTCGCTGGCCACCATGACGGTGCTGGGGGCCTTTTACGCGCTGATCTTCACCATCGGCGACATGGTCCAGCGGAACTTCCGCGACCTGGGCCAGGCCGGCTGGATCACGGCGGTGCTGGTGGCGGCGTTTCTGTTCCAGCCCCTGCGCGCCTGGATCCAGGAGCGGTTGGACCGCTTCTTTTACCGCGACCGGTACGACTACCGCCGCACCCTGGTGGAGTTTGCCCGCGAGCTCAACGCCGAGACCAACCTGGACACCATGCTGGCCTCGGTGACCGAGCGGCTTTCAAAGACGCTGGGGATCGAGCGAGTGGCGGTGTTTCTGGAGGCCGACGGCGGCCGGTGGGGGCTGGCTAAGGGCCTGGGCCTGCGGGACCGCACGGGCCACGCCATTCAGCCCGGCGAGTTCCTGGACCTGAGCTTTCTCGACCCGGCCCGGCAGGAGTTGAACCGCCAGGCCAAACCCTACCTGTTTTTCGAGAGCACGCGCTGGGTGATGGAGGGTTCGGCCTCCATCCGCAGCACGATCACGGATCTCGATCTGACCTACTACCTGCCCTGCATGGCGCGGGGCCGCACGGTGGCTTTCCTCGGCATGGGCCGCACCGCCAATGGGGACTACCTGTCGGGCGAGGATCTGGAGCTGCTGGTCACTCTGGCCGGGTACCTGGGGATCGCGGTCGACAACGCCCGGCTGTACCGCTCGCTCGAGCAGAAGGTCGAGCAGTACGAGCGGCTCAAGGATTTCAGCGAGAACATCGTCGAGTCCATCCACGTGGGCATTCTGGCGGTCGACCTGGAGGATCGCGTGGAGAGCTGGAACACGCAGCTCGAGCTGATGTACGGCGTCTCGCGCGACCAGGCGGTGGGGCGGCCGCTCGACGAGCTGTTCCCGCAGGACCTGGTGAAGGATTTCGTGCGGGTGCGGGAAGAGTCCGGGATCCACAACATCTTCAAGTACCGTCTGCGGCCCGAGACGCTGCCGTCCCCGCCCTCGGCTCCGGCCGGGGACCGCACCCTCAACATCGCCGTCGCCCCCCTGGTGGCCAAGAACTTCGACCGCATCGGCCGCCTGATCATCTTCGATGACGTGACCGACCGCATCGAGCTCGAGCAGCAACTGGTGCAGGCCGAGAAGCTGAGCTCTCTGGGGCTGCTGGCGGCCGGGGTGGCGCACGAGGTCAACACCCCGCTGGCGGTTATCTCCACCTACGCCCAGATGCTGGCCAAGCAGGTGTCGGGCGACGAGCAGAAAGCCCGCCTGCTCGACAAGATCGCCGGCCAGACCTTCCGCGCCAGCGAGATCGTCAATTCCCTGTTGAACTTCTCCCGCACCTCGCCGACCGAGTTCACCCGCGTGGACCTGAACCGGGTGATCGAGGAGACCTCGTCGCTGCTCGAGCACCAGTTCCGCAAGGCCGGCATCGGCATCCGCGCCGAGCTCGATCCGGCGCTGCCGGGCATCGACGGCAACAGCGGCAAATTGCAGCAGGTCTTCCTCAATCTGTTCCTGAATGCGCGGGACGCCATGCCGCGCGGCGGGATCCTGACGGTGCGGACCGCCAGCGCCAACGGCAGCACCCCCGGCGTGGTCCGGGTCGAGGTGGCCGACACCGGCGTCGGCATCGCAGCCGACCACCTGCACAAGATCTTCGACCCCTTCTTCACCACCAAGGGGACCCAAAAGGGAACTGGCCTCGGCCTGGCCGTGAGCTACGGCATCATCCAGGAGCACGCCGGCGTGATCTCGGTCGACAGCCGGCCCGGCCAGGGAACCTTCTTCCGGCTGGAGTTCCCGGCGGCCGCAAAGGAAGTGCATGCCTGAAGCCAAAGGAAAGATCCTGGTCATTGACGACGAGGCCGAGATCCGCGAGAGTCTGGAAACCCTGCTGCGCTTCGAAGGCTACGAAGTCGAGACGGCCCCGGACGGCGCCCGCGGCCTGGCGGCGCTCGCGGCCCGGCCCTATGACCTGGTTCTGCTCGACCTGATGCTCCCGGACCGCTCCGGGCTCGAGATCCTGGCGGACCTTCGCCGGCGCGACACCGAAACGCCCGTCTTCGTCATTACCGCCTACGGCTCGCTCGACAACGCCAAGGCGGCGCTGATGGGCGGGGCCGACGATTTTCTCACCAAGCCCTGGGACAACGACAAGCTGCTGATCGAGATTGCCAAGACGGTCTCGAACCGGCGCCTCACCGACGAGAACGTCCACCTCAAGCGGGCGCTCAAGCAGCGCTACAACTTCTCGAACATCATCGGGAAAAGCGAGGTCATGCTCAAGGTGCTGGATCTGGTCGGCCAGGTCGCCCAGAGCCGCTCGACGGTGCTGCTGCATGGCGAAAGCGGCACCGGTAAGGAGCTGGTGGCCAAGGCCATCCACGCCAACTCCCCGCGGGCCGAGCGGGCCTTCGTAGCCGTCAACAGCGGCTCGCTGCCCACCGATCTTCTGGAGTCGACCCTGTTCGGCCACCTCAAGGGCGCTTTCACTAGCGCCATTCAGTCCAAGAAGGGCTACTTCGAGATCGCCGACCGCGGCACCATCTTCCTCGACGAGATCTCCACCCTCGGCGCCGAAACCCAGGCCAAGCTGCTGCGGGTGATCCAGGAAAGGGAGTTCGTCCCGCTCGGAGGGGTGGAGACCATGAAGGTCGATGTTCGCATCGTGGCCGCCACCAACGTCGACCTGCGCAAGCAGGTGGATGACGGGCGCTTTCGCGAGGACCTGTACTACCGCCTCAACGTCATCCAGATCGACCTGCCCCCGCTGAGGGAGCGCAAGGAGGACATCCCGCCGCTGGTCGAGCACTTCTTCACCAAGTATTGCCGGGAGAACGAGAAGTTTCTCGACGCCGAGGGCCGCACCCGGCTGCGGTTCACCCCCGAAGCCATGCGGCTGCTGATGGACTACAACTGGCCCGGCAACGTGCGCGAGCTCGAAAACGTGGTCGAGCGGGCGGTGGTGCTGGCCATCGACTTCGCCGTGTCGGTGGACCTGCTGCCGGACACGCCGCTTTCCGCCAGCGGCGTCCAGATCCG
>Ga0247727_10011083_pt1 | contig 15816 bp, 7 predicted proteins | sample WisWelCaveWW1625_FD_202498 | JGI IMG/M metagenome (GOLD analysis project Ga0247727, IMG submission 202498) | Biofilm microbial communities from Wishing Well Cave, Virginia, United States - WW16-25 | ecosystem: Environmental > Aquatic > Deep subsurface > Groundwater > Cave microbial mat | place...
ATCATGCAGTCAATATCATTGAATTTATTCAATTTCTCATTAGCCATATTCCCATACGAGAGATGTAGCTGGATTTTAGCTAACTTGAATGATTTTTTAATTTCCTGAACTAGATTTTGATTCTGATTGTCGGACACGATCAAAACATTATGGAAATTAAGTCTGCTGGCATTTTTAGTGGTGATTTCATGATGTTCAAATTCAACAACAAAATTTTTTACCCAAGTTTTATGTTGGTAACGCTTAAATACCTGATCTTTTGAAAGCGCCGGATCCTTCATTGATCTTTGATTGCCAAGCAAGCCTTGAAAACGATCACGAATCTGTCCCAAAGTGTTATTGGATAATTGAGAGGGCTCGACTTGCCCGGCCACGCCCAAAATCTTGGCGGTTTCGCCAATGAGCTCTGCCGCTTTAATAGAATCCAAATTTAAATCGTCTAATAGCCTTAAATCCAAAGATATGGAGTTCGTGTCAAATCCTGTCATTTTATGCGTTAAATTTATCAGCAGAAAAGCTATGTCATCTTCTCCTTTAATATTCGTTTCTTTTTCAGCTTCTTCTTCCTGCCCCAGGAGTCCTTTTGTCGGATTAATAACTTGCTCTCTGGTTTTAATCTCAACCGGTGTTATTTGTGCCTGTTCAATGAACTTGAGTGGTCGCTCACATTGATTTTTAATAAACTTTTTCCGAGAGGCCGGGACAAACGGTCTTATCAATCTGTTTTTGTACAACTCTTCCCAATGAACTCGAATATTACGCACAAACAATTCAGCCAAAACAACATTTAAATCTCTATCATTGTTTGGATTTGACTCAACAGGAAAGCATGGAACATCATCATTTTTGTTAATGGCCTTCACTAAATCTGTCAAAACCCGGCCTGGGCCAACTTCTATCAACATATCGCAATTTTTTGACATTGTTTCAATAAGTTGCATGAAGTCGACCGGGGATAAAAGCTGCCGCGCGAAGTATTTTTCCAAATCAACCTTATCCGTTATCCTATTGCCGTCTGTGCTAGAGTAAAGGCCTGTTGAATTTGGCGTAAAGTTACTTTGCAAAAAAGATGCGGCTTTTAGCCTTTCTGATGCCTCCTTCATAAATGAAGAATGAAAAGCATTGGAAACATTCAAACGATAAACAGATATTTTTTCCTTATTGGCCGTCTCGATCACTTGCTCTATTTCGTTGTTCCCTCCCGAGACAACAACCTGACGGGGGCTGTTAATGTTGGCTATTACAATGTTCCCATGAACTTTACCGACCAGTTCTTGGGCCTTAGTAGCGGAACAAAATAGACCCACCATACCACCGCTGGGAGACTCACCATTTGTCGCCATCAGCTTCCCGCGAAGTTCAGCGAAATTTATTAACACTTTTTTAGTAAAAGCGCCGGCCTTATAAAATGCTGTGAGCTCCCCTAAACTATGGCCGCCAAAGGCGTGAGGCTCAATGCCTAGCTTTGATAAATATTCGTCCCAAATTAAAGAACTAAGAATAACCGCCGGCTGGGTAATCCGCGTTTCGGCTAATTCCTTCTCAAATTCTTTTTGATCTTCCGGGGTCAAAAACTTGTCACTGGGTTTATAGATGTAATCGCGCAGAGGAATCGTTGATAAATCCACCAAATCTCTTGCCCAGTCAAATCGTTTTACGAGCCTGCGGGTCATATTCAATCGCTGCGATCCCTGTCCCGGATATAGGAATCCAACACGATTCTTTTTAACCGTATTTCCCAGAATAATGTGGGTATTGGGGTGGCTTGATTTGATTCTACGCACGTGTCCTTCAGGAAGAGAGGTGCTTTCTAACTCTTTTTCAGCCAAGCTGAGCGCTTCGTATAAATGTTCCGGAGAATCTGTGACGATGGCACCTTTAATGGGGAGACGGCTCTTAACTTTTTTGCTAAGGAGCGATGCCAAGTCGGCCATTTCAGCGACGCTAATATTACGCAGATCCTCTTTGAATCTCTGAATAATATTTCTTAAGTAGTTAATGGATCGGGCAGCAAATACAAACACTTCTGTTTCCTGATTACTGACAAACAGCGAACATTCGTCTACTTTGGATTTTAATTTCTCACTGGGTTCATCTTTTGACTCGATAGTGACGTGACAATTAATTCCTCCAAATCCGGCCGAGGAGATTCCTGCTCTAACCACTTTGTTTTGTGGCAGAGACTCTCCTTGGATAATAGGATAGAGGGACTTTGCTTTTTCTCTAAAAGCTTCGTTGGGATCTTGACAGTTGGCAGTGGGCGGTAAAATTCGCTGATTGACGGCCAAAATAGCTTTTATTAAACCACCAACACCAGCGGCGGCTTTGGTGTGGCCGACGATTGATTTAAACGAGGTTACGCCACATGATCTTTTCTCATTTTTATTAGCCGATTCTTTGATAGCTGCAGCGATACCTTCCAGCTCGACCCGATCGCCTTTGGTTGTTCCTGTTCCATGCCCTTCAATAAAATCTACGTCCGAAACTTTGTAAGGAGCATCTTTATAAGCCCTTCTGATCGCAAGAGCCTGCCCCGATGAAGAAGGCTCCATAATGCCACCTTTGCCGTCTGAAGAAATCCCCCAGCCCTTGATAAGAGCATAAATATAATTGTGATCTCGCAAGGCGTCTTCTAATCGTTTTAATACAACGAAACCGCATCCTTCTCCCGGCAAAAAACCATTAGCCTTTACATCATAAACGGACATTTTGTCCTTAGCCAAAGCGCCTACTTTTGCAAAACCGACCAATTCAAATGGATCAAGACTGACATCAACGCCTCCCGCTAGCGCTAAATCCATATCTCTCATCTTTAAAGCATTAGCTGCTGTCGCGACGGCTAACAACGATGAGGAACAAGCTCCATCTACAATGTATCCTCCACCTTTAAAATTTAAATAATTACAAATTCTCCCGGCAATAGTGTTAGACAAGCCCCCCGCTAACGAATCTTCTGTAATGGGGTAAAAAGCGGATTTATAAGACTTTTCCATTTCAATGGAAACACGACTTCTGTCGTCCTGGCTAATTCCAAAATTAGCCAAGGTGGCATTTAAAACTTTTTGAACGTAAGGCCAACGAAGACGAAGCGATTGCGATCTCGTCTGTTCACCGGTCAATGTGTTGCCAACAATGACACCAGTATTCTGGAATGGAATTTCGTCGATTTTATATTCCGCGTCTTCAAAAGCCTTCAATGCCGTATCTAATGCCAGCCAATGAACAATATCTGTAGATTCAAAAGTTTTTTTGGGAATACGCAACTTTGACCAGTCGAATCTAAAGTTTTCTAAAAAAGCTGCTTTGGTAACATATGTTTTTTCGGGGGTTTTGGAATCTTCATCGTAATAATCCTTGAGGGGGAGTCTTTGATCAAGCATACGCCGGAACTGAACCCGGCGAGCGAGAATATTCTCCCAAAGTTCGCGGACATTGTTTGCACCAGGATAATGGCAGGCTAGACCAATGATAGCGATATCTGATGTTACATTGGATGAATGTTGCGGAAAGGCTGATTTAGATTTTTTATCTATCATAAGGTTTTTCGCTTCGCTCGAAATGACCGCGTTATTGCAAATCAACCAAATCTATAAACGATGCTCGTCACAAATACGTGATAAAAACCGGAGTAATCCCCATCCACCGATGCGTTGCTGATATTTCCCACCGTATTATCCACGCTCACCTCACTGACAAACTGCGCCGCGTAGCCCACCGCTACAGAAAAGGGGCCCTGATGATACTGCAAACCCACGGCGATGTTATGGCGATCGCCATCCGGAAAAACGTTGTTGTAGTCGTTCTCAAGCGCCGCTTGTTCAAAAAATGCATAGCCGGTCATCACGTCCCAATTTTGATTCACCTTGTAGGTAACGCCGACGTTGAGGGAAAACGTGTCCTCAAATTTATGCTCGGAGGGATCGTTGGCGCTTAAAACAACATTGGGTGTACCATACGTGAAGTCAAAGTGATCAAAAACACCCCATCCCGTCCAGCCGAAGTCCACCTCGATATTCCACTGTTCGTTTATCTTGTAAAAAACACCTATGACCGCCGAATCGGGAAAAGTAATGTCCGTATCAACACTGGTTGTAAAGCTGTCACCGCCGAACAGGATCGGAGGGATAACGCCCTGAATATTGTCTACGTCCATCTCGCCCCGCAGTTCAGCGCGAACACGGCTCCGATAAAGGAAGCCGATTGACCATCGCTCGCCGGGGCTGAGCAGTATTCCGACATTCCATCCCTGCCCACTGCCATCCACATCGAGTTCCATATTGGCATCAGGTACGGGTCCAAATGGCCCATTGATTAAGGTGGAATTAAGCTTAGAAACCTGGCGCACGTCCGCTTCCACGTAAGAAAAACCTCCCCCTATTGAAAGCCAAGGCGCCACTTCGTACGCACCTCCGGCTGTGTAATAAATGCTCTTTATTTCGTTTGAAATTCCCGTGTATTTAAAATTTCCCGTACTGCTGTACTGCGTTGCTAATCCAAAAGGTGCGTTGACGCCGATACCCACCTTAAATTTTTCAACGGGAGTATTAAGCGACATAAAAAACGACGGGATATAGGCCGGCATTGTCGACACCTCCTCACCTACACCTGTGGCGCTGTCATATTCGGACAGCGGCACAATAATCGTCGTGCCCATTACAATTTGATTCTCATCCAACTTCGTAAGGCCTGCTGGGTTATAAGCTAATGTGGAGGCGTCCCCCGGATCAGCTACAACGGCATTTCCTTTGCCTAGTGCCCTGGCACTATCAAGGCCTATTTCGATACCTGAGGAGCCGCCCGCCGAAACGACAGTGGTATTCAAGAAAAATATGGTCAACATTCCCGCAAGGAGACAAGCAAAACGCCGCGCTTTAATCATCTTTGAACTCCGCAAGTTTTCACCTCCAAAAACAAAAAACCCAAGCTTTTGGCTTGGGTTACACTTTTATTAAAGTTTTTCCGTTAGAGTTAGAGTTTTCTTGAGCTGTGATCCACTGATCGATCGTTAGTTTTTTAAAACGCCAGTGCGATCCAACTTTAAAACCTGGCAGTTTACCCGCTGAAGCGTGCTTATAAATCGTGAGCGGCTTCATACGGAGGTACTTTGCCAACTCTTGGACCGTAAAGACGTTATCACCGTCACTGCTCAATAAAGCACCTCGCTACTTGCGCCGCTTTATCTTGGTCTAACGTCTTCGTCGAGCTTGTAGAGCAGGGTTAGGATATATTATGCGTTATTATTTGTCAATGTTTTTTTATCAAAATTTAACAATTTTCTAAATCTTGTGGCGACGTTAATCAAAAAATACAAGATATGGTATAATAAAACCCATGCTCACCCCTCACGTCGTCGCGCAGAAGAGTCCGCTTTTGCAGCACCTGCTGGCATATTTCCCGGCTATCAAGAAAACCAAAGTGAAACAATTCCTGAAATACGGTTCTGTCACGGTCAACGGCGCGGTGATCACCCGAAGCGGTCATCCCTTAAATCCCGGCGACAAGATCGGTTTTTTGACAAAAGCCGCTTCGTTGAAAGAACAGCTTAAAACGCGCCTGGACTTCCCCATCGTGTATGAAGATGATGAGCTTGTGGTGATTGACAAGCCGGCCGGGCTTCTAACCATGGGAACCGACAAAGATAAAATCCATACCGCCTACTATGAGCTTACCGCTTATATAAGATCCCAAAGCAAAGACGGCCGCGGGCGCGTCTTTATCGTGCACCGTCTGGACCGGGAAGCGTCAGGCCTTGTCGTTTTTGCCAAACGGGAATCCACGAAGCGCGCGCTTCAGGAAAACTGGCAAGATGCGGTCAAAAAATATTTCGCGGTTGTTGAGGGAAACCCCGAGAAATCTTCGGGCACTATTGACAGTTATCTCGTGGAAGATAAATTCAGGCGTGTTTTTAGTGCCAGTGAGCGGACGGCCGCGGCTAAACACGCGGTCACTCGCTATAAAACCCTAAGCCGAAGCGGCTCTCTTACCCTACTCGATGTCACCCTCGTCACAGGACGTAAAAACCAGATCCGCGTCCACCTCTCTGATTTGGGCTGTCCCATTCTCGGCGACGTAAAATATGGAAGCGCGTCCAATCCCGCAGAACGCCTCGGCCTCCATGCCTATTATCTTTCCTTTAAAAACCCCACAACCGGCGAAATCAAGACCTTTAAAAGTACACTCCCCGCGCCTTTGGCGGAGCTGTTCCCAAAAAATTGATTTTTGGGGCTGGACTGGGACTTTATTTATGCTACAATGAAGTTGCTTTACAAATTTATCAAAAAAAAACGCGGAGGCGCCTCATGAATTTTCACAGCAAAGTTCTCACCGGGTTGTTGGGCTTAATTCTAACTATCTTGACTTGTAATGAATCAGCCCTCGGCAACACGCTCCAACGGGGCTATGAAAGAAAACCTACCGACGACACCTACTGGTGCGACCAACGCCAGTACACGCCGCGCGAGCGCATCCGTGTCAATATGATTAAAGGGGAATTATACCCGCCCCTCAAAGGCAGATGGGACGACGCCTATTATGAGTTGTCGTCCGCCTACCGGGAACCCGGCGGCGATATCGCACAGGTCATCTTTGCCCAATTCATGACGGACCAGGATCTGGCAAAAATCCCCGCCCACCTGAAAGTCAAAGCGCGCGGCGGAGAGGTGACGCTGGAGGGGTTTGTGAGAAACGAACGGGAAAAAGCGCTGATCGATCAAAAAGTGCGCCAGATTCCGGGTGTGCTCAGCCTGCAGAACAATGTCCAAATCCGCATGGAAAACCGGGACTTTATAGGCTGAACCGCGGCGGCGCAGTACTTTATTACTAAGATTTGAACGGATTGATCTTATTAAGCGCGAAGTAGACCCATGCGGCGCTGGAGACAGCGCGGCCCGGTGAAGTCACCCAGTTGGGGGTGCCGAAAAAGATCTGTGCGCCGGCGAGCGTCGCATACAGGAAGCTTAACGTGTTTTGTTCCCACACGGCGCTGTCGGCATTGCGCAGTATAAACTGATCTATCAGTTTGCTATACAATCTCTCGCTGGCAAGTCGATTAATACTGCGACCGGCCCCTACCCTCCGGCTCTTAAAATAATCTCGAACCAGCTTGTAAGCAAGCACCATTTGGTTGGTGCCTTCAACCCAGGTCATGCCTTGACGGCCGATGAGAGAGGCGTTGACCGCGTTTGAAAAATCAAAACCCTGTGCGGTAAGAATATCGCCGCCGAAAGCGCCATTGTCTTGAACGGAGAAAGACTCTCCGATGCGCGCGATAAACGCTTCAAGGTTTATATCAAAATACTTCTCCAGATCTTTTGGCCCGACCGCGGAAAGCGCCCAGGAATTCACATCAAGGCTTTCAAGCCCATCCCACTCGATCTGGGAAGTGGTCGGATCAAATAGTCCTCCGCGCCGGAAAAGCCCCGTCTCCGGATTAAAAGCCTGGGTTTTAAACCAGTTTCTCAGATTGTCATACTCGATTTTGAAAAGTTCCTTGTCGGTTTTGGTTGCTTTTTTCTGGACTTCCCTAAGAAGCGCGAAATAGTCAAGATTGTTCTCCGTGGATATGATACGGCCCCAGTTGGGAGCGATAGAAGGATTTTCCTCTCCCATAGCAACCGCGCCTTCAAAATGTGGCAGAGTGCCGATCCACTTCGTGATCGCGACTGCAAGCGCCCTAGCCTTCGCCGCTTCCTCTTTGTTCTTCTTCTGACTCGTAGCATAGCGCAAGGCAAAGAGCGCTATCCAGGCGTTTTCGCCCATCCCTTTTCGCCACTCATAGCGCTTCCACTGAAAATTTGGATCGGTGTTGTAGACTGTCCAGAAACCCTCGAAATTCGCTCCTTCGTTCTGCCACTCGTTGTAGAAAAAATCTAATATCTGCTTGGCCGACGCAATATCTTTCTGGTTCACGAAAGAAATTCCCGCCAGCGCCTGATCATAGGTATACGCCTGCGTATACTGGTAAATAACAGCCCAGGGCTGTTGAATGCCCTCGTGATAAATAAACCCTGTATCGTCCGGGTGGCTTGATAAAAGCCCGGTGGAGTAGGCGGATTGGTTTGCGTCGAGCCACCCAGCGATCGCGGTGCTATCCGGTAAAGCCGGGGTGGTGGTCACTTGAATGGTAATGACGGCGTTTTGCTGGTCCACAAGGCTCTGGGCGGCGGTTTGGCGGGAATCTAGATCAGACGGCGTGAAGGAACTGGCCGTTTTGGTCTCCTGGCTTAGAATCGTTGATTCCGCGGCCAAGCAGATGCTGGGCGAAAGCTCCAAAGCCAATACACACGTCACCAAAGCAAGCGCGAGTTGTTTTCTCATGGGACTCCTCATTTTTATATTCTTTTCTAATCTTTTGAATAATTTTTAACTATCGCTAACAAAAAAGCAAAAAATAGAAATTTGATCGAGTTACTACTTAGTACCATGTATTCCGTGACTTGTCAAGGTGCCTGAAAATTCATGTAAGTTTTCTTTCTTGTTTTCTTTCTCTAGCGTCTGCCTTATTTAACAAGCCCTTGTGTGACACTCCGATAAAGGCGAAGCAATCCGTAATCAAACCTCTCGTCGAGTGCCTCTCGGATGCCGGTTAAATTGGCGGGACCTATTTTTGCGAAAGCGTTGGCGATTTCTACTTGCTCATCCGGGGTCAGAAATCGATCCAAATCTACCTCTTCACCGTTTTCCACGGCTATAGCAAGATGACCGTAAATGGTGCCCGGCACCAATGCCCTCGCCTGGGCGATTTGCTCGGCCGATTCACCCGCGCGAAAACGCTTCAACGTTTCACGCTGAGTATCATTGAGACCGCGTTTCCGAAGCAAAGGTGCTGGAAAAGAAAAATCCTCCACAAATGTTTGGCGCGCATTATCTTGAAGATGAGCCGCTATTTCCGCCAGAAAGAGAGAACCAAATTCTTCCAGCTTCTTTTGGCCCACGCCGCTGATACGGATGAATTCTCTTTCGTTAGCGGGATAAAGGCGGGCCATCTGCCGCAGTGCCACATCGGAAAAAATAATGTAGGCCGGCACGTCGCGCTCATTGGCCAAGCGTTTTCGAAGCTGGCGGAGACGTTCAAACAACGCTTCATCGCACACAATATCGCCCACCCGATGCGTTTTAGCTTCTGGGTGGTCCGGCTGTTTCGTCAACCTCGCCGTTTTCTGGCCGTTCAAGAGATCCCGGCCTTCCTGGGTTATTTTAAGAACGCTAAACTTTCCGGCGGCCTGCTCTAAAAATCCCAGCCGAACAAGCTCCCGCCCAATCCTCGCCCACTCCGGGCGGCTGTGTTCTTTGCCGGCATTGTAGAGCGGAAGCTCTTCATGTCCCCAGCGCCGGATCTTCCCCGTCTTGGCTCCCGTTAAAACTTCGATAACGTGGCTTAAGCCCACACTAAATCCGCTTTTTCGGTGAATACTCAAAGTACAGGAGAGAAATTTCTGTGCCACCGCCGTCCCATCAAACGTATCACGTGGAGAAAGACAATTGTCACAACCCTGGCAATTTTCTACGCCAAACTCCTCCCCAAAGTAGCGTAAAAGCTGACTCCGCCGGCACTGGGCGCTCTCCCCATAATGCACCATCTGCCGCAATTTTTCACGGGCCACTTCCTGTTCACGCGTATCCGACAGCTCTTCAATGAACTGAGCCTGCTTTGCCACATCGCCCGCACTAAAAAGCAGAAAACAATCACTCGGCAATCCATCACGCCCAGCGCGGCCCGTCTCCTGGTAGTAGCCTTCAATGTTCTTTGGCAGATCGTAATGAATCACAAAGCGAACGTTCGGCTTGTTGATCCCCATGCCAAAAGCAATCGTTGCACAGATCACGTTCACCTCATCCCGCAGAAAAAGGTCTTGGTGCCGTGAGCGCTCTTCCGATGTCAAACCCGCGTGATAGGGTTTGGCTGTTATCCCATCCTCGTCTAAACGTTTTGCCACACTCTCAGAGGTCTTACGGCTCTGGCAATAAACAATGCCGTTCTCCCCCGTCCTCTGCCGCACAAAATTTAAAAGCTGTTCGTAAGGCTTCTCCTTCTGAAAAACACGGTATGTGAGATTAGGCCGGTTGAAACTGGCTACGTAACAACGCGGCTCCCGCAATTTGAGATACCGGATGATATCGGCGCGAACGGGCTCCGTCGCTGTGGCTGTCAAAGCCATCAAGGGAGTTTCCGGAAAGAAGCCGCGCAGTTCCGCTAGGCGCCGATATTCCGGGCGAAAGTCATGTCCCCACTCGCTGATACAGTGGGCCTCGTCCACGGCGATCAGGCTCACCTCCCAGCGCCGCAGATCCGACAAAAAATCCGCCGAGAAGAGCCTTTCCGGCGCAACATACAAAAGTTTGAATTGGCCACTTTCTAAACCGACTAAGCGTGCCCGCAATTCATGCGCTTCCAAGGAAGAATTAAGGAACGTGGCCGCGACGCCACTCGCCCGCATCGCATCCACCTGATCTTTCATGAGAGAAATAAGCGGCGACACTACCAACGTCAAACCTGGCCGCATCAGCGCGCTTAATTGAAAACAAAGCGACTTTCCTCCCCCCGTCGGCAAAACCGCCACCACATCCCGCCCCGCCAGCGAGTCCCGGATAATCTCCTCCTGGAATGGGCGGAACGAAGTAAAACCAAAATACTGTTTAAGAGTGCCGTAAAGATCTGTCATTTGAGTCGCTTTTATTCCAGGGACACAATACTTAATTCACCAACACCCTTGGCCTTCTCCCCGGCTTCTTTCTTTTTAGGTCCCTACCAAGTAAAGATTCCAGCCGTTCAACAAAATCAGTTGATCCAAGGGGCCGGCCAGTACGAATGCTCTTCTCGAGAATTTTGACGCCATTGTCATCCTCGTCTCGCAAAAAACTAGACCAATCAGGAATCTCTTCAGAAAGAAAGCATGGGCTTAGCAAGGGATCTTTTACTTGCAAAACATGCGCCTTCGCACTCGACCAGGGGTAATCCTCTGCTTTTTTGACGATTCCGGCAACAATGGGATTCCGTTCGACATAACGAATAGCCGCTACGAGATACTTCTCATCCATCGGAAAACTCGCAAACCGTCCCTGCCATAGATAACCTCTCCATCCTTCTCTAAAGTTTATCCTTCGGGTGTAGAGGCGGTGAGCTTCCTGGAAGCAGGCTCTTAGGTCTTCCTCTGCGCCCGGTACCGCGACAAAATGAACATGGTTATCCATAAGGCAATAGGCCCATATTTTTACACCGTTTTGAAGAGAAAAGCGCTTGATGAGCTCAAGATACGCCACCCGGTCGTCATCTGAGAAAAAAACTATTTGGTTCCGGTTTCCACGTTGGGTGATGTGGTGTGGAATCTCTGGAACGACCACTCTAGCGATACGAGGCATGCTGTTTATTCATGATATCTTAAGAATTAAGTATTGTGTCCCCGGAATTCCCCGGAATTCCGAAGCGTGCTAATTTTGGATCTTACGTATTTCACTTTGTCCAATCTGGATGTTCATCCGTGGCCCAAGCACGAGTGAGATCGTTTGGATATTTTGGGTTTTGTTGAGGGGGCGTTAACCGAGCTTCGCCGGTGCCATCGATATTGATGACAAAGATTTCGGAGCCATGTGTGGTTGAGACATGACGTGCCGACTCGAAAGCAATCTTTATGCCATCGGGGGAAAAGACAGGATTGCGATCGTTCCAAAGGTTATTCGTAACCCGAGTTGTCTGCGAAGTTTTTAAATCAAATACGAAGATTTCGTCGTGTTTACCAGCCCTCTGACCATTGGGTAAATTGCTTGAAGCGTAGGCTATTTTTGAACCATCCGGAGACCAGGAAGGATCATCAGCGTACTTGATAATAAGTTTTAAATTTGATCCGTCGGTATTTACTTTCCATACACTGATTCCGAACTTTTTTTCTCCCACAACCGTAAAAGCAATTTCCCTATGGTTGGGAGATATTGCCATAGACAATATTATGCGTCTACCCGGCAATGGATCAAGATTCGTTATTCTGTATTCCGATTGATCTGACAGGTTTAAACGAAAGATGTTGTAGGATCCCGCGCCGTCTGGTTTTCCATCCAAGCCCGTAAAATAAATGGCCTTTCCATCAGGTGACCACTTGGCTAGGTGAGGATATTTGGATGGCTTAATACGCTCGAGAGGCTTCCCATCTTCATCAAAGATAAGAATCTCTCCTTCACCACGACACAGTATTTTCCTGCCATCCGGAGACCACTCAGGTTCGGATAAATCTACAAAACCGCCTTGAAATAAGCCACGGTAAGGTTCCGGCAGTTCTTTTGGAATGTCTTTCTCGGATTTGGAGCTGGCGACGATCTTCTTTAAGTTGCCGTCTTTCAAAAGCCAGATCTCGGATAAGCCCCCATCCCGGTTAGATTGAAAGACAACTTTTCCAGGTACTTTGACAACGGGAAGGTCCCATCCTTCGGGAATTTTAGACGTAGAACCCATTGAAAATAAGGCGGCTGAAGCTAGGGTCGACATCAAGCCAAAGCTTAGTATCAACAAAAACGTCGTCTTGGACTTTCTTCTCATTGTTGCAACTCTGCTATTCTGTGGCGAAGCTCATTCGGGGAGATAGAGCCATCGCCATCAATATCTGTTATTTGAATTCCGGTTCCTTCGAAGATTATATCAGATACAAGGGTGCTACAAAATCTTGTGTTTGGATCCTGCTCGAATTGGTTATTAAGACCTTCGCCTAAAATGGCTCCTGTGTAGTCGTACTTAAGGGATGTTTTGGGTTGCATGGTGTCACGATAAATATATGTTCCATATAAAGTTTCTCTTGTGTTATCAATCTTAGAAAAATCCACCGGCAATTCTTGCACTTGGAGATCTTTGTATTGCCCCACCCAGTTTTCAAGAAGCCTCACACGCACGTCGGTGGTAGATATGTCTCCTTTCGTGTTGATGTCGATGACGTAAACTTTACCATCATCCGGGTTTTGGAAAGCCAGCGCTGAATGGTTGACGTTATCTGTATCTCCCGGGAGCATGGTTGATTCGCGGATAAGATAAGACACAGCCGCGTCTGTCTGGGCGTGGATAATAAAAAGCTTGGATGGGTTTTGGGTAAGGCGTTGTATTTCGGCTGTTTTGTGGTCCGCGATTTCCTGATGGGTTCTGCTTCCAAATAATTGAGATCGGTTGTGGAATCTTTCCATGACAAGCGGGTCTCTCCAAATATCCTGAGGCAGTTCTTGGCCCGGATCCAGGGAGTACCTTGCTTCCATCCTGCCTGTTTCGGGGTTATCGTAAAGCTCCATGTAAATATGAGAGAGTTCTTCCGCCGTCATGTTTAGGCCCAAGACAGGCGTCGAATTGGGGCTTAGTACCGGCACCCGGAAGATTGCATGGGGATCTTCGGTAAAAAAGGCGGGCTGCCTTAGATAGCTCGGGAAGCCGTCTTCAAGCCTGACATTAAAATCGTCGGCCTGGATATCCGCGTCTCTGTAGTTTCCGAATTCGTCGAAGGTGATCCCAAGCTTTCCTTGGATAGGCCTTACCGTAAGAGCCTCCGCTTCCTGGCCGGATAAAGGATCGACCTTATAGTGGACCTCCTCGATATCCCAGCCATTCTCGATGTAAACCTTGGATTGTAAACGGCCATCTGCGCCGTAAACCGATACCGTTCCGCTTCTTACTCCCCAGTTGCCGTATTCGTCTCGTCCGAACGTGCCTTTAAGAACTTCGTTGCCTTTTTTAACTTCGACCACACTGGCGTTGTCTATCGTCGTTATAAAATAATCCCCGGTGGGTAAATTAAACTTTCTATGAAGAGTGCCTCCAATGTTGACAAGCTGGGTTTTATTTCCATCCAGCATGTCCTGGATATAGAGTTTTACGGTGTTGAAGGACCGAAGGACGGAAGAGATCGAGTCTTCATGAAGGATCTGAGCGGCAGCATCCTCAATCGCTTGTGCCAGCCCTTTTTGTTGGATGATGGTGGAGAAGTTTAAGACTCTCTGGAGATATTGGGCCTGGCTCCAGGAGTCAGTGCCCGAGACCCCAAGCCTTGCGACATTGAGGGTTGAGGAAGTAAATGCTTGGTAAATCCCATCGAAAGGATTCCTTGGGATAATAAAATCATCGTTAGGGTTATTCGGGTCTTGGTAGGGGTTGGGTTGAGGGACTTGGAAGAGCCCTGCGATGGCGCCAGTTATCGCTCGGCTTGTCAAAGACCCCAAGAGCGGGTCAAGCCCTGCTTCCTGGGTTAAGTATTCAATCCCGAGAGAAGTAGCCCCTCGTAAGAGACCGTTATTAATGGCGATGATGGCATTCTCGCCCCAGGTTTTGCCTGTTTCAAATCCTATACCACCTACAACAGCTGAGATGGGAGTTCCGATAAGGCTAGAGATCCTCGGGTCAAGGCCAAGGTTAGAGCCGATTTTCTCGATGCCCCATTGGGCCAGACTGGAAAAAAGCTGAGGTGTTATGTTTGAAAAAGCGTCCGCGAGGTTTGAGGCGGTGCCGTCGATTAATTGGCCTTGGATGGCGGCAAGCGACAGGCCAATCAGATTAGTGAACGAAGAATCGAGCCCAAGCTCAAGGCCCAATCTTCCTACCTCAGTTAGGGTGACGACTTGTTGAACAGAAGATTGGATATTCTGGGCATGGGAGATGATGACTTGGTTGTCTCGTATGACCTCTGGTCTCATCCCGCCAACAATGGCGCCGGCGGCGAGATTCCCGAAAAAGCCCGAGATCTGAGGACTCACGCCGATAGCCTGCAAGCCATGGTCAATGCCAAAACTTACTCCAATAGAAACGGCTGTTTCGGTAATTCTGGCCGCAAGGGCTGATGAGACACCTAAAGAGCCGTGCAGAAACCCTTGGAGGCCGCTTGAAATACTCCCAAAAAAGCCGCTGACCACCTGATAGGTATTGGCAAAGAAGGCCCCCACACCGTTTATCAATTGTCCCAAAGGTCCCATCGCGCTTGTGATCCCTTGGACAGTGCCTTTTAAGAAATCTCCCAAGAAGTTAAAAGCGCCGCTAAACCCAAGACTCACCACGGAGGCAAGGCCTGAAATCCAGTCACCTTCTATGATGCTTACGATTAAGGCTGCGATCTGAAAGGGAATGCCAAGACCAGGGACAATGATATTTAGAATGGATCCGATAAGATTTAAAAAGCTTCCCCAGAAGGCGCCGCGGATTTGTTGGGTTTCGGAGACGGATAAAAGTCGAGATCCCTCGACTCGGTCGCCTGCGGCGACCTCGCTCGGGATGACAGACAGAGCCAGTGAATCTTCCAGAGTGACATTTCCCTTCCAAACCTTTAAGAAGCCTTCCTTTGTGACAGTGAGGGATTCGTTCTCCCCGTCTTTTCCGATGCCGGGGTCGATGTAGGTGACCGAATCCTCTGTGATAGAAGTGATAATAACGTAGTGGTTACCGTTGATGTGGGCGATAACTCTAGGATCATAGCCATCGGGATGATCAATAATATCCTGTTTCTGGGCGTCAGTGAGTTTTGAAGGATCAGCGATGGAAGTGGGATAACGAATGATAACCTTTTCGGTCGTCGCCTGCTGAATAGATTGGGCATAAGTGGATGTATCAACGGCTGTATTTCCATTAACGGTGATTGAGTGGGGAATGGCGCTTAAATCCTTTATTCCCTGCGCAGGGTCGGAATAAATAAGAAGTTTCGTATCTTGATCGGCCGTAACTCGTTGGGCGGAGGGTGTAAAGCCAGAAGTCCATCTAGCCTTGTTTGAAACCCTAAACCCGTCAATATGACCATTCATTTGGTCAGAAGAAGTCGCCCGCTGCATTCCTATAATAAGAGGCGAGGCAAGGTCCGGTAATGTCTTAGT
>Ga0247727_10011084_pt1 | contig 15816 bp, 14 predicted proteins | sample WisWelCaveWW1625_FD_202498 | JGI IMG/M metagenome (GOLD analysis project Ga0247727, IMG submission 202498) | Biofilm microbial communities from Wishing Well Cave, Virginia, United States - WW16-25 | ecosystem: Environmental > Aquatic > Deep subsurface > Groundwater > Cave microbial mat | place...
GCCTCGGACGTCGCACCACGGGTCCGTTGCACATCGCCCAGTCCGTCGAAGGCCCGCGCGCGTAGCAGCTCCGGTCCACCCACTTGCGGCATCTCCGCCAGGAGGCGTGCGAACGTCTCGCCCGCCGGTTCGACCCGACCCGCGTGCAGCCATTCCACGGCGGTGTCGAGAGCGGTGGTCCATGCGGCGACGCGAGCCGAAGTCGAGGCCGCGCCCCCGGCCGGCGTTCCGGCAAGCGGAAGGACCGCGCCGGCGGCGAGGACCAACCACGCTACGAAGCGACCGGGCACCGCTCGACCTCCCGAGCCGAATATGGGCCCGGGAGCGTGAGCGGCAACGGTCCGGCGGTCGACCCGCGTTGCGCGAGCTCAGTCGCCCGTGTCTTTCGAGTCGATCCAGATCCGGACTCGCTCGTCCTTGCCATCGACCTGCAGGAGATCGATGTCCCCGTAGTCCGACAGCGCGCGCAGCCCAGCGGCCAGATCGAGCTGGTCGCGTGGCCCGCGCAGCGCCGCATCGACGACCTCGAGCGGAACGCGGATACGCACACGATCCCCGCCGTCCTCGTCGATGTGCACGACGAGCAGCCCTCGCTCCTTCGCGACGCGGACCGAGTCGTGCTCGCTTCGCACGGTCACGAACTCGGAGTCCGGAGCGTCCCGCACCGCAGCGAGGATCGCCCGAACATCGAAGCCGTCGAGATCTGCGTCGCCGCCGAGGTCGAGCCGCCCTCGCGTGAGGTCGGTCGTGTCGATCCCGGCGAGGATCCCCTCGGCGAACCGCAGCGGGAAAGTCACTCGCACTCGCTCGCTGTCGGCATCGCCGTCGACCCGAACGTGCAGCCAGCGCTCTCCGGCCTGGGCGGTCGACAGAACGAATGCGAACGCGAGCGACGAGATCAGGGTCCGTTTCATGTTTCCTCTCCTTCGGATGGCCGGCTGGCTCCGTACGCCGCAGCCGCCGCCCCCCACCAAAGAACGTGCCTGCCGGGCGGAAGTTCCGTCCGATTCCCGTCGCTGGAGGGCTGGCGGTCGGGCGTGCTACGGTGACCCCACGCATGCCGCGGGCGATCTTGGTCCTGCTCCTCGGCCTCGCCCTCCTGGGCTGCTCGAAGCGAGCGTCGCCCGTTACGAGCCCACGCCCCGAGGAGCCCGCGGTCGCAGGCGAAGTTCCGCTTCCCGACGCCGCCGAGGCGACCGGGCTCCCCGACACCGACCCTGAGCCTCCCGCGCCGGTCCCGCCGGTCGATCCGCTCCCGGATGCGGAAGTCCCGCAGGCGGGTGGACGGATCCGGGCGCTCGTTCCGGCGGGAGAATCGCCCGACACGTTCCTCGGCTCGCTTGCGACTCCCAAGCGACTCTTCGCTGGTCCAGCGGACTGGCAAGTCGAGGGTCGGTGCTACCGCGTCCCTGTGGTCGGGTGGACCGACACAGCGGTCGCGGCCGACGGTCTTGTCGAGGCATGGAACGCCGAGCTGGAGTCGGGTCTCGGTCCGCTGCACTGGGTTCTCGCGATCGAGAGCGCGCCGGCCCTGGTTGCGTCCGGATCCCGCCGTCTCGCGGCCGGCGACGTCCGCGCCCGAGATGGAGCCATTCAGATCTGTGGTGCGGGCTCGGTCACGGACGTTGCCGTCCGCCTCGCGCATCCGATTCTGCGCGAGGCGGCCACGCTGCGATCTTCCGCATCGACGTTCGCACCGTTTCGGCGGAGATCCGACGGCCGGCTCGTGCGCAATCCAAACTATCCGGGGGCAGGGCCGTACGCCGACCTGGTGGACTCCATCTCGTCCGAAGGCGACCGCGCGCTGCTGTTCAAGCTTGGAGACGTCGACGTGGCGATCGTCCATGGTCGGCACGTCCGCGCGCTCGCCGCAGCGCCCGAACAGGTCGCGCTCGAGCGTGTGCCCGCGCTCGACCCGGCCTACTTCCTGTGGCTGAATCCGGACAAGCGCTGGCTGAACGCGCCCCGGTTCCGCGAATGGCTCGCCGGGGCGATCGACCGGGCGGAAATCGTGCGTGTGCTGTTCGACGGCCTCGGTCGGCGGGCGTACACGCTCCGCGCCGACGGGGAGCCCGTTCCAAGCTACGACATCCGAACCGCCGCACCTTTCGCGCCGACGAGCCGGCCGCAGCTCGATCTTCGATTCGAAGGGTCCGATCCGACCGCCGAGATCCTCGCCGCGCGGCTGCGCGCGTCGCTCGGGATCGAGCGGGTCGAGCTACGGCTCCGGCCACTGTCGCGGCGGGAGCTGCTCGAGAATCTGGCCGCCGGCGACGTCGAGGTCGCGCTCCTCGCCCACCGGCCAGAGACCGCGGACCCGGTCCTCGGGCTCCTGGGCGCGTTGTGGTGGCTCGGCGAGCCGGTCCGCGCGGAGACCCTCGCGCTCCTCGACTGCGCCCGGCTCACAGATCCGGCGGAGCGAGCGGTCGAAGCCACGCGCGTCGAGCAGGCGCTGCTCGCGGACGCGCGCATCATCCCGCTCGTTCGTCTCGAGGCGTGGCTCGCCACGAACCGGCGCCTGGCCGGGGTCGAGGTCGAGCCCTACGGGACGATCCGTCTCGGTGCCGCGTGGTGGCGCCGGTGAGCCGCTCGACCGCGCCGCGGACGCGCTCTTCCCGCATCGCACTCCATCTCGCGGGCCAGATGCTGTTCCTGGCCCTGCTCGTGTGCTCCGCCGCCGGGTGGTTCGCTTGGACGCAGGTGCGGGGGACACTCGAGGCCGACCTGCACGAGGAGTTGGCGCGCATGCGTGACGGCGTCGAGCGCGCGATCGCGAGGCTGCGCGCCGACGTGCTGACCGGCCTCGCACGGGCGGAGGCGTCGCTCGTCGCGGACACGAGCGCCATGGAGGCCGTTCTTCTCGGGTCGGGGGACCTCGGGGAGGCGGCGCGGCGCCACAAGGGTGTGCTGGATCTGTTCGAGATCACGGAGGAGGACGGAACCGTCCGATCGTCCGCCCACGAGCCCGCACGCGTCGGACTTCCCGCCGAGCGCCTCGTGGCGGCCCTCGACGGCTCACCGGCGCTCCTCGGCGATCCGAGCGACCCCGAGCAGCCGCTCGTGATGGCCGGGCGCCGAGCGTTCATCTACAGCCGTCGCGGGCTCGCGCTCCGGGGCGGGGTGCGGCTCGACGACGGGTTCCTCGATCGAGTCGCTCCGAGCGAGGCGGCGTTGCTCGTCGGCACCGCCCCGGGCTCTCGTGTCTTCGGGTCGGCGTCGGCGGCAGGGCTGATCGACGCCGCGGCGGACTGGGTCAAGGCGATCGGTGTGGGCGGAGGCCCCGTTCCGGTCGAGGATCCGCGAGGGACACCGTGGCTCGTCGACGTCCTTCCGGTGGGGGACGACGGCACGGGCCAGCCGGTGGCCCGGTTCCTCCTGGCCGTCGATCGCTCGCGCGTCGCGCGGCTCCTTCACTCGATGACCCGCTCGTTCGCCATCCTCGCCACCGCGGTCGGAGCCCTTTCTGCGCTGGCCGGCGTCGCGATCGCACGCGGCCTGGCTCGACCGGTCGATGACGTCGTGCGTGCCTTCGACGCCATCGCCGATGGCCGGGCCGACTACACGTTCGACGTCCGGTCGCGTGACGCGATGCACGAGCTTCCCGCCGCGTTCTCGCGAACCCACCGCGCGCTCGAGCAGCAGCGCCGGAGATCGGCGGCGGCCGAGCGCGTCGCGGCGTGGCGCGAGGTGGCCCAGCACCTGGCGCACGAGGTCAAGAATCCGCTCGTGCCGATCCGGTTGACGGTCGAGAATCTCGCTCGGGCGCGGCGGCAGGCGCCCGAGCGTTTCGACCGGATGTTCGACGACGGAATGCGCACGATCCTCGAGGAAGTACAGCAGTTGACCCGCATCGTCAGCGAGTTCACCGAGTTCGCGCGGCTCCCGCTGCCGGCGCCCCGCCTGACCGATCTGGCCCGTCTCGTCGATCGCGCGATCGAGCTACACGCGGCGGAGCCGGGTCTGAAGATCGACCGCAGGATCGACCCGAACCTTCCACCCGTGCCCGTCGATCCCGACCTCGTGTCGCGCGCGCTCAAGAACGTCGTGGCCAACGCGGTCGACGCGGTGCGCGAGGGGGCGGTCCGCACCGGCCTCGAGCCCCACATCGCGATCGGGGCCCGGACCGTCGACGGAATGGCGGAGATCGAGGTCGCGGACAACGGTCCCGGGCTCTCGGACGAGTCCGCACGGCACATCTTCGAGCCGTATTTCACGACGAAGCCTGACGGGACGGGGCTCGGGATGACCCTGACCTATCGGATCATCGTCGATCACGGGGGGACGATCGTGGCGGAGAATCGAGCGGAGGGCGGCGCGCGCGTCGTGATCCGGTTGCCGCTGCGCGGGGAAGCGATCGGGCCGGGGGCCCGGAACAGCGAGGCATAGGGATGACCACGGTGCTCATCGCCGACGACGAGCGGAACATCCGCTCGAGCCTGTCCGACGCGTTCCAGCTCGAGGGGTACGACGTCGTCACGGCGGAGGACGGGGAACAGGCGATCGCCGCCGTCGAGCGCGGGCAGGTCGATCTGTTGCTCCTGGATCTCCAGATGCCGAAGCTCGACGGCCTCCAGGCGCTGCGCCGGCTGCGCGAGCTGCGCTACGAGCAGCCGGCCATCTTCCTGACCGCGCACGGCACGATCGAGAAAGCGGTCGAAGCGGTGCGCCTCGGAGCGTTCGACTTCATCGAGAAGCCGCCACCGCGCGAGAAGATCCTGCTCTGCGCGAAGAACGCCTTGCGCCAGGTCGACCTCGAGGAGGAGAACCGGGAGCTGCGTGGGCGGAGCGACCTCGAGATCGACATGATCGGATCGTCGCCCGTCATGCAGCAGCTGTACGAGCAGATCGGGCGCGCAGCGCCGACCCAGGCGCGGGTGCTGATCCTGGGGGAGAACGGAACGGGCAAGGAGCTGATCGCGCGCGCGTTGCACCGGAACTCGCCGCGAGCCGGCCGGGCGTTCGTGCGCGTCAACTGCGCCGCGATCCCGCGCGAGCTGTTCGAGTCCGAGCTGTTCGGGCACGAGCGCGGCGCGTTCACCGGTGCGACGGCGCGACGCAAGGGAAAGTTCATCCGCGCGCACGGCGGCACGCTGTTTCTCGACGAGGTCGGCGAGATTCCGCTCGAGCTCCAGCCCAAGATCCTGCGGGCGATCGAGACCGGGGAGGTCGAGCCGGTCGGTGCCGATCGCGACGTGCGTGTCGACGTGCGCGTGCTCGCTGCGACCAATCGCGACCTCGAGCGCGCCGTGACCGAAGGCCAGTTCCGGCAGGACCTGTTCTATCGCATGCAGGTCGTCACGCTGCGCGCGCCCGCCCTGCGGGATCGGAAGTCCGACATCCCCGCGCTCGCCGAGCGGTTCCTGCGCAGCGCCTGCGAGGAGAACGGTCTGCCGCAGCGGACGCTCACGCCCGACGCCAAGGAGCGTCTTCTGCAACACGACTACCCGGGCAACGTTCGTGAGCTGCGCAACTTGATCGAGCGAATCGTGATCCTGACGGCGGAGCGCGACGTCAGCGCGGACGCGGTCGACCGATGCCTACCCCGTGTGCGGGCGAGCGTGGTGGATCCGCTCGCGCTCCGCGGCACGTTGCGCGAGACGCTCGAGGACGTCGAGCGCCGGATCCTCGTACGCACGCTCGAGTCGCTGAACTGGCGCATGACCGAAGCCGCGAACGCTCTCGGGCTCGAGCGCAGCCACCTGTACAAGAAGCTGAAGAGTCTCGGGGTAGATCGTCCAGTGTGAAGGCCCACACGGCACGGTCGTGTCCGAATTGACACGATCGACCGACTGGACCGACCTGCTCGCTACCTCCATAAATGCCTCATGCGCTTGACTTAACGGGCAAGAGCATCTCGCAGGCGTCATTCTGGCACGTGCCTCGCTACTCATCCGGGCGTCACGCGACGTGGCGTCGCGAGACGGGTCGAGCCGGGCCCGACGTTCGGAAACACGCTTCCAACCGGCCGGGAGGCGTGACCGGAGGTCACCATGGTTGCGAGAAGGGAGCGCGGGAACGATCGATGGGTGCTTGTCGGCGTGACGCTCCTCGTCGTGGCAGGAGCGGTGGGTTTCGCGCTCGTGGGCTCGCTCACGAACCGCGAGGAGGCGAGGGCCGCTCGAACCGAGCTGGAGCAGGCCCGCGAGAGTCGGATCGAACCCTCGACCGGCGACTCGCTCGGGGTGGGCGCGATCGACGTTCCGATCCCCCCACGGCCCCCGACGAGGGTAGCGGACTCGACGTCCGACGCGTGGACCGCCTGGACGCGGGGCGACCGCGCGACGGCCGCGACTCTGTACGCGGCGGATCTCGAGGCCGAGCCGGCGAACCCGTTCGTGGCGTACATGCTCGGGCTCGCAGCCTGGAAGAGCGGAGATCTCGACACCGCGGTCGAGGCGATGACGCGCGCGGCGGCGCTCGCCCCGGACTCACTCCGGGCGCGGATCAACCTGTCGCGGATCCACAACGCGCGCGGTGAGTCCGAGGCAGCCCTCGCGGCCGCAGACGCGGCGTTACGGCTCGACCCGAGCGATCCGACCGCCTTGTATCAGCGGGCGCGCTCGCTGAGAAACCTCGGCCGCGTGGACCAAGCCGTGGCCGTGCTGGCCGAGTGTCTGGAACGGCGCCCGGCCTACGGTCACGCGCTGAACCTGCTCGGCTTGATCCACCTCGAGCGGGGGGAGCTCGAGCGCGCGGTGGATACGCTCGCGAGCGCGACGGTGCTCGAGCCGACGCTCGCCTTCGTCCACCGGAACCTCGCTGTGGCCTTGGCCCGTGACGGCCGGACGGCGGAAGCGACGGTGACGTATCGACGGGCGTCCGATCTAGAGGCGGGTCGAGGGACGGGCCCGGATCCGACCGCCGAAGTCGTGGCCGTGGCGGCCGGTGTACAGGCTCCCGTCGAGCCCGAAGTGCCGCCCGTTCCGGAAGCCGATCCGCAGCGGACGGCGTCCGAGGCCGATGCGCCCGGGCCGCACTGATCGGCCGACCTCGCTCCCGGAGTCCCGGGGCCGCTCGCGGCTCCGGGAGCATTCGACCTGGACGATTGCGGCCCGAAGACCGATGCTCAGGGACTCAGCATGCCGATGTCCCACGATCTCGAACGGTCCGACGAGCCGGCCGCGACTCCCGAGCCGAGCGGCGACGGTGACCCCAAGGTCGCGGCGACGCACGGGCTCCGGTTCGCGCCACTCGCGGATTCGGTCGACGCAGTCGAGCGGCCGCGGCGACGCCGCGGCGTCGGGCGGTGGTTTCGCGATGCGGAACACGCTTCGAGCCACTTTCTCGCGCGGCACGTCTATCCACGGGTTCCCGGAATCCGAGGGCCGTATGATCGCGCGCTCCGTCGCGGTCTGACCGTCTCGACCGCGGATGTCAGCCTGCCCGGGCTCCCGTGGTCGTTCGACGGCCTCCGGATCTTGCTCGTGACCGACGTTCACGCCGGGCCGTTCGTCTCCGGACGAGGCTGGGCCCGGATTTTCGCCCGGCTCCGCCGAATCCCAGCGGACGTGATCCTTCTGGGCGGCGATATGGCCACGGCACGCGTCGACGATCTCGACGATCTCGCGCCGGCGCTCCGGGACTGGAACGTGCCCCTCGGCAGATACGCCGTGCTCGGCAACCATGATCACGCGACCGGAGATCCCCGGGCTGTCGCTCGGCGGCTCGAAGCTTGCGGAATCGAGTGCCTCCAGAATCGGTCCGTTGAGCTCCGCCTCGGCGATGCGGAGCTGTCGCTCGCCGGCATCGACGACCTGCGCCACGGCAGGCCCGAGCTCGACCGAGCGCTCGCGGGGACGAAACCGCCCGTCGTGCTGCTGTCGCACCACCCGGACGTCGCATTCGACGCCTCCCGCCGGGGCGTCGCACTCGTGCTGTCCGGTCACACGCACGGCGGGCAGATCGTCTTGCCGGGCCTGCCGCCGCTCGTCCGGCAGAGTCGGCACGGTTTCGACGCGGGACGCTACCGGGCGGGCTCCACCGAGGTCGTGGTCAGCCGGGGACTCGGGGTGGTCGGGCTGCCGCTGCGCATCGGATGCCCGGCGGAGGTCGTCATGTTGACCCTGAGGAGCTGGGCGTGACTGGCGGCGCTCAGAAAAAGCCGAGCTGTACCTTCGCGGCCTCGCTCATGCGGTCCTTGTCCCACGGCGGATCCCACACGAGCTCGACCTGCACGTCCCGCACTCCCGCAACGCCACGAACGCGCCCCTCGACCTCTCCAGGCAGGGAGCCGGCGACCGGACAAGCGGGCGATGTGAGCGTCATGCGGATCGCGACGTCGCCCGTCTGGGCGACGGCCACGTCGTAGATGAGGCCGAGGTCGTAGATGTTGACGGGGATCTCCGGGTCGTAGCACGAGCGAAGGGCGGCGACGATCGTGTCGCGAGTCCGCTCGACGTCGATTCCGGGGTCTTCGCGGTCGGAATTCATCCTGTCCTTCCGTTCATTCCGTCTTCACCGCCGGCCCGGCGTTTTCGCCGGCGAGCGCGGCACGCAGCGTGTGCCAGGCCAGCGTGGCGCACTTCACGCGGATCGGAAACTCCCGCACGCCGCCGAGCGCCACGAGCTTGCCGAGCGGCTCCGCCTCTTCTCGCGCCTGAGACCCGGTCACGAGCTCGTGGAACGCCCCGAACAGCCGCTCGGCCTCCTCGAGTTTTCGGCCGGTCAAGGCCTCGGCCATCAACGACGCGGACGCGACCGAGATCGCGCAGCCGTTTCCCTGGAACGTGACGCGAGCGATTCGGTCGTCTTCGACCTTCACGAAGATCGTGATCCGATCCCCGCACAGCGGATTGTGTCCCTCGGCGGTGCGATGCGCGTCACTCATGCGCTCGAAGTTCCGCGGGTGCTTCCCGTGGTCGAGGATCGTCTCCTGGTACATTTCCCGCAGGTCCGACATCAGCCGAGCACCTCGATCGTCTGCTGCAGCGCCTCGACGAGGACGTCGACGTCGCGTCGCGTGTTGTAGCACGCGAAGGACGCTCGCACCGTGGCCGGGAGGCCCAAGCGCTCCATTGCCGGCTGCGCGCAATGGTGGCCTGCGCGCACGGCCACGCCCGCGCCGTCGAGCCACTGCGCCACGTCGTGCGGGTGCACCCCGGCGACGGTGAACGACACGATCGGACCCTTGCTCGCCGCGGTTCCGACGAGGCGAATCGCGGGCAGCGCGGCAAGTCGTTCGGTCGCGTAGTCCGCGATCGCGGCGTCGTGACGCCCGATCGCGACGACGTCCGCCCGCTCGAGCCACTCGATCGCGGCGCCCAGCCCGAGCACGCCGGCGATGTCCGGCGTTCCGGCCTCGAACCGGTGCGGCGGCTCCTTGAAGGTGGATCCCTCGATCCGCACACGCTCGATCATCTCGCCGCCCCCGAGGAACGGTGGCATCTCGGCGAGCCGATCGCGCTTTCCGTAGAGCACCCCGATCCCGGTCGGTCCGAACACCTTGTGGCCCGAGAATGCCAGAAAATCGCAGTCGAGTGCGCGCACGTCGACCTGCTCGTGGGCCATGGCCTGCGCGGCGTCGACGAGCACCGCAACCCCGTGGGCTCGCGCGGCGGCGACGATGCGACCTAGCGCCGGGCGCGTGCCGAGCGCGTTCGACGTGTGCGTGATCGCCAGCAGGCGGGTCTGCTGGCCCAGGACGGCATCGAGCGCCTCGACGCGCAGCTCGCCGGCGTCGTCGATCGGAAGGGCGCGCAACCGCGCCCCGGTGCGATCGCACAGCAACTGCCACGGCACCAGGTTCGAGTGATGCTCCATCTCGGTGACCACGATCTCGTCGCCCGCCCGGACGAACCGCTCGCCGAACGATCGGGCCACCAGGTTGATGGCCGCGGTCGTGCCGCTCGTGAACACGATCTCGCTCGCCGACTCGGCCCCGACGAAGCTTCGCACGCGTTCGCGGACCGCCTCGAACGCCTCGGTGGCCTCGGCGCTGAGCGTGTGGAGCCCGCGGTGCACGTTGGCGCAGCCGTGCGCGTAGTATCGGTCGATCGCCTCGAGAACGGCTCGCGGTTTTTGCGTCGTCGCGGCGCTGTCCAGGTAGACCAGGGGTCGGCCGTGGATCGTTCGCTCGAAGATCGGAAACTCCGCACGCCACGCGTCGTCGCGGGACGGAGCAACCGGCGCACCCCGGCCGTCGGAGAGATCGCGAGCCGCCGCGTCGCTCATCCGCGCAGCTCCCGCAGTGCCGCGTCGACGAGCCGCTCGCCGAGGTGCCGAACGGGCGCGAGCGGCATCCGATCGAGCACCTCGCCGGCGAACGCGCGGATGAGCAGCCGGCGGGCCGCGGTGTGCTCGATCCCCCGGCTGCGCAGGTAGAAGATCGCGTCCTCGTCCAGTCGGCCGATCGTCGCGCCGTGCGTGCATTTCACGTCGTCGGCGCGGATCTCGAGCTGCGGCCGAGTATGCGCCAGTGCCCCGTCGGACAGTAGGAGGTTCGGGTTCGATTGCTTCGCATCGATCTTCTGCGCATCGGGACGGACGAGGATCTGCCCATGGAACGTGCCGCGTGCCCGCCCGGCCAGGACCCCCTTGTACAGCTCGCGGCTCGCGGTGTGCTCGCGTGCGTGGTCGAGTACGGTCGAGTGGGTCACGTGCTGCTCGGCGCCCGCGATCCAGAGGGCGTCGAGCACGGCTTCGGCGCCCGCGCCATCCAGGATGGACGTCAGATCGTGGCGCACGACCCCGGCACCCAGGTCGAGGCGGTGCGAAGAGTAGCGACTCGCTGCGGCCTGCCGGCTCTCGATCGACGAGGAGTGGAACGCCCGCGGCCCCTCGAGCTGGATCCGGTAATGCTCGACCGACGCGTTCTCACCGACCCCGACCTCTGTCAGCGCGTTCGTCCAGTAGGAGCCTGGGCCGATCGCGAAGTGGGTCTCGAGCACGCGAACATGGCTCGAGCGTGACGCGACGAGGACCGACCGCGTATGAATCGCGGTCGGCTCGGCGCGGCCGCTCGCGACGTGCATGATGTGGATCGGCCGATCGACGGTCATCCCGGGGGGCACGACAACGACCGCACCGTCCTCCGCCAACGCCGCGCCGAGCGCGGCGATCGCTGTCAGTGTGTCGGGGGCGCGTCGGCCGAGCGCCTCCTCGAGTCGCTCGGGCGCAGCGACGAGTGCCGCGGAAAGGCTCGTGATCCACAGACCGTCGGCCGCCGACGGCAGGCCCGCGGGTGTCGCGATCGGCCGCCCGTCGACGAACACGAGCTCGAGGGCGTCCGGGATCTCGCGCGCCGCGTCGGGGAGCGCGGCGAGGTCCACGGGTGCGGGCACCGCCGAGGCGGGCTCGAACGTGGCGAGCGCCGCGAGGTGCCGGGTGCTCCAGCCGTCTGTCCCGGCGGACGCGAGCCCCAAGGTGTCGAACCGTGCGCGACTCGCCCGGCGCAGATCCGCGAGCCACCGCGGGCCCCTGCGCTCGAGCTCGGCGCCGCGATCCGAGACGCGTGCGGCGAACGCCCGCTCTCGCGCGTCATCGGCCACGATCATCCCGGACTCCCGCCGAGCGCGGGCGTCGCCGCCACGTCCGAGTCGAGCCAGCCGTAGCCCCGCGCCTCGAGATCCAGGGCGAGGCTCCGATCGCCCGAGCGCACGACCCGACCCTCGGACAGCACGTGAACGAAGTCGGGAACGATGTACTCGAGCAGCCGCTGGTAGTGGGTGATGAGGACGATCGCCCGGCTCGGCTGGCGCTGCCGGTTGACACCGTCGGCCACGATCCGCAGCGCGTCGATGTCGAGCCCCGAGTCCGTCTCGTCGAGGATCGCGAGCTCTGGCTCGAGCACCGCCATCTGGAAGATCTCGTTGCGCTTCTTCTCGCCGCCCGAGAAGCCGGCGTTGACCGGCCGGCGCAGGAAGGTCTCGTCCATGCCGACCAGCGCGAGCTTCTCGCGAACGAGGGCCAGGAAATCCATGGCGTCGAGCTCCGGCTGCCCGCGATGCTTGCGCCGCGAATTCACGGCGGCTTTCAGGAACTGGAGGTTGGTCACTCCGGGAATCTCGACCGGGTACTGGAACGCCAGGAACAGGCCCTCGCACGCCCGATCCTCGGGCGCGAGGGCGAGCAGGTCGCGGCCGTGGTATCGCACATCGCCGGCCGTGACCTCGTACGACTCCCGTCCGGCGAGGACAGCGGCGAGTGTGCTCTTTCCCGAGCCATTCGGTCCCATGACGGCGTGCACTTCGCCCGCCCGCACGGTCAGATCGATGCCTTTGAGGATCTCGATGCCTCCGATGGAGGCGTGCAGGCCGCGGATCTCGAGCATGGACAACGGTTCTCCGTGGCGAATCGGTCGGTCGGCCCGGGCCTCCGCCGCTCGCGAATCAGCCGACGCTTCCCTCGAGATTGATCTCGAGGAGCTTCTGCGCCTCGACTGCGAACTCCATCGGCAGCTCCCGGAACACGTCCCTGCAGAACCCGTTCACGATCATCGACACGGCGTGTTCCTTGGAGATGCCGCGTTGCTGGCAGTAGAACATCTGGTCCTCGCCGATCTTGGACGTCGTGGCCTCGTGCTCCATCGTCGCGGTCGGGTTCGCCACGTCGATGTACGGGAACGTATGTGCGCCGCAGCGGTCGCCGAGGAGCATCGAGTCGCACTGCGAGAAGTTGCGTGCGCCGTCGGCGCCAGGCTGGATCTTGACCAGGCCGCGGTACGTGTTCTGGCCCCGGCCCGACGAGATCCCCTTGGACACGATCGTGCTCTTGGTGCGCTTGCCGATGTGCACCATCTTCGTTCCGGTGTCGGCCTGCTGCCGGCCCCCGGTCAGTGCGACCGAGTAGAACTCGCCGACCGACTCGTCGCCCTGCAGGATGCAGCTCGGGTACTTCCACGTGATCGCCGAGCCCGTCTCGACCTGCGTCCAGCTGATCTTCGATCGTCGCCCGAGGCACTTGCCGCGCTTGGTCACGAAATTGTAGATGCCACCGCGGCCCTCGGCGTCTCCGGGGTACCAGTTCTGCACGGTCGAGTACTTGATCTGCGCGTCGTCGAGCGCCACGAGCTCGACCACCGCGGCGTGGAGCTGGTTTTCGTCGCGCATCGGGGCCGTGCAGCCCTCGAGGTAGCTCACGTAGCTCCCGGCGTCCGCGATGATCAGCGTGCGCTCGAACTGGCCGGTCTTGGCTGCGTTGATGCGGAAGTACGTCGACAGCTCCATCGGGCAGCGCACGCCCGGCGGGATGTACACGAACGACCCGTCGGTGAACACCGCCGAGTTGAGCGCGGCGAAGAAGTTATCGGTATACGGCACGACCGTCCCGAGCCAGCGGCGAACGAGGTCCGGATGGTTCTGCGCGGCCTCGGAGAACGGACAAAAGATGATGCCGAGCTCGGCGAGCTTGCCCCGGAACGTCGTGGCGACCGACACGCTATCGAACACGGCGTCCACGGCCACGCCCGCCAGCAGCTCCTGCTCCTGCAACGGGATTCCGAGGCGCTCGTAAGTCCGCAGCAGCTCGGGATCGACGTCGGCCAGGCTCTGCGGGCCGTCCGCGCGGCCCTTCGGCGCCGAGTAGTACACGATCGACTGGTAGTCGATCGGCGCGTACTGCACGTTGGCCCAATGCGGTTCGCGGAGCGTCGTCCAGTTCCGATACGCCTTGAGTCGCCATTCGAGCAGGAAATCGGGCTCGTTCTTCTTGGACGAGATGAGCCGGATCGTCTGCTCGTCGAGGCCCGGCGGGACCTCTTCGGACTCGACCTCGGATACGAAGCCCCAGCGGTACTCGCGGCTCACCAGGTCGTGGACCGCATTCGAGTCGGTCTTCATCGGTTCCTCTTCGTCGGCGCTTTGCTCGTGGAGCTCCGCCCGACCTCCGACTCCCCGACGCCGAGAAAGCGAGCGGCGGTCGGTGGCTCGGGCATCATGTCGGTGATCGGAATGCTCTCGAGGGTGCGTTCGACCTCACGGCTGATGCGCGTCCAGTGGCCGCGCGTCGGGCAGTACGGCTCGCGCTCGCAGGCTCCAGGCTCCGCACCGCACTGCACGATGCTGATCGGCCCCTCGACAGCTCGGATGATCTGCGCGACGGAGGTCCGAGCCGGCTCTCGCTCGAGCCGATACCCCCCACCCGCACCCCGTTGGGATGCGAGAACCCGCTCGCGAGCGAGCCCACGCAGGATCTTGCTGACCATCGGCAGCGGGAGGCCGGTCGATGCGGCGGCTTCTCGGGCGGTGTGGACTCGGCCGGCCGGGTAGGCGGCGAGGCAGCCCAAGAGCTGGACCGCGTAGTCCGCCTCCTTCGTGATTCGCAGCACGCGCGCTACCTCTTGAATCGGATCGTTTTGGTCTGCATTCGAAGTCTACTGCACGCCCGGCCGGTCGCGCCACGTCGGGATCCCCCAAATATGGGCGAAAAGGGTGCATCTGTGGCAGGTCCCTGGTACCCTTTCGCCGGACCGTCGTGTCCGACCCCACACTCGCAGCACATGCGCCGCGTCGTCCTCCTTGGCCCCCAACGCTTCGAGCCCTGCGTGGCCCCGGCCCTCGAAGCGGTCGGGTGCACCGGTATGCTCGCGGTCGTAACGGCAGGCTGGCAAGAGCGGGAGGCCGAGGTGGACGAGCTCGCCGCTCACGTCGAGCGGGATGTCGTCCATCTTCGACTGTACGATCGCGCGGAGAGCGCGCTGGCCGACGATCCCGAGCTCGCAGAGGCGCTGCGGCAGCGCCAGGAAGAGCTCCAGCAGCTCCAGGAGCTGTATCGGCTGCGGCTGACGCTCGCGCTGCGGGCGCTCGTCGACCTCATGGGACGCGACGGCCCGTTCGTGGCCGAGCACCGCCGCGACGCGCTGCGGGTGGTCCGGGCCCTCGATCGTCAGCATGTCGGCCGGATGAGGCGCCTCGGGGCTGCGTTCGCGGCGCGGTGGCGGCCGACCGATCGCTCCTCGATCGCCCACCATCGCTCCCAGATCCGCGCGGCCCTCGATCGCGCGTCGGCACTGGCGATCGCCGGTGGGCACGTGGCGGTGCTGCTCAACCGCTTGCGTCTGTTCGGTGTCCTCGATCTGGCCCCGCAGCTTCCGATCGTGGCCTGGTCGGCGGGCGCGATGGCGCTGGGCCAGCGGGTCGTTCTGTTCCATGACGACCCGCCGCAGGGCCCCGGACAAGCGGAGATCCTCGACGCCGGTCTGGCCGTCTACCCGCGCGTCGTGCCGCTTCCTCATGCGACGCGCCGCCTGCGCCTCGGCGAGCCGGCTCGCGTCGCCCGGTTCGCACAGCGGTTTGCGCCCGCGGTGTGCGTTCCGATGGACAGCGGGGCGCGCATCGACTTCGACGGTCACGACTGGATTGCCGCGCCCGGGATGCGCTGCCTCGGTACGGGCGGGGATCTCTTGGAGCTCAGGACGTTTTGAGTCGCATCGTCCAGGAACTCGTTGCCGGGGGCCCGCCCGATCCGGGCCGGATCGATCGATTCCTCTCCGCCCGACCGTATCCGCACGTCGACGGCCGCGCGGTGACGTTCGTGTACCGTGGGGAGGCCGAGCAGATCCTGCTGCGGCACTGGATCTACGGCCTGCCGTCGTCGCAGGCGTTCCATCGCGTCGACGCTACCGATCTGTGGTTCCTCGAGCTCGACATACCCGAACGCTCGCGGATCGAGTACAAGATCGAGCGTGTCGCCGGATCCACTCGCGAGTGGCTGATGGACCCGCTGAACCCACGGACCGCCCGCGACCCGTTCGGATCGAACTCGGTCTGCCACGGGGAAGGGTACGAGACGCCGGCGTGGGTCCGACCAGATCCCGAGGCGCGGGCGGGGGAGATCGTCGATCTGCGCGTCCGCAGCCGGTCGCTCGGCGGCGTCCGGCGG
>Ga0247727_10011085_pt1 | contig 15815 bp, 15 predicted proteins | sample WisWelCaveWW1625_FD_202498 | JGI IMG/M metagenome (GOLD analysis project Ga0247727, IMG submission 202498) | Biofilm microbial communities from Wishing Well Cave, Virginia, United States - WW16-25 | ecosystem: Environmental > Aquatic > Deep subsurface > Groundwater > Cave microbial mat | place...
TCACCGCCTGCATGCGAAAACTACTCGTCATCCTCAACACCATGATCCAAACCAACTCCCCCTGGAGAACCCCATGCGCCACCGAGAACGCTTGACAAACAACACAGCCGCTTCGAGCCCCATCAGTTTCCCGAGGAAAACTCTGGTGGGGCTCGAAGACTCGTTCCACCCTACGCCGTTTTTGTGCAAAGACCTTCGGAATCGTTTCGTCGCGATTCTTCTACGGCACTTCAGACAACATCGCATCGCGGTCCGTTTCTGGATTGGTCGCGTGCAACGGCGGCGCCTCGGCGGCCGATGTAGTTTGGCGCGAGGCGCCGGTCGAGTGGGCGAACTTCATGAACAGGCCTGGCACGAAGCCGATGAACATCGTGAAGGCAAAGCAGCCGGCGACGACGCTCGGCACAGCGCGGCCGCCACGCGGCGCGATCGGCGAGTACGACTCCTGAAAGTACATCACGCCAATGATGCGAAGGTAGTAGTACGACGAGATCGCCGCGTTCACCATGCCCAGCACGGCGAGGGCAATGTACGAATTGACTCCCAGCGTGAGCGCGGCGGAGAAGATCGCCACCTTGCCCCAGAAGCCGGCCGTCACGGGGATGCCCGTGAGGCTGAACAGAAACGCGGCCAGGGCAAACGCCATGAACGGGCTGGTGCGAGCAAGCCCCGCCAAGTCGTCTACCGTTTCGACCGGCCGCTCATCGCTCGACAGGTGAATGATCACGGCGAACACGCCGAGCGTCATCGCGGCGTAGGCCACCAGGTAGAACAGCACGCTCTCGCTGCCGGTGAGCGACAGGTAGTGCGAGCCGCCCGCGTCGCCCACGCCGATTCCGACGAGCATGTAGCCGGCGTGCGCGATGCTCGAATAGGCCAGCAGCCGCCGCAGATTGTTTTGCAACAGGCCGAGCAGGTTGCCCCACGTCATCGTCACGGCGGCGAGCACCCAGACGAGCCGCATGATCTTGTCGTCGAGATACGGCAGCGCGAACGTGACGAGCCGGATCATCGCCAGGAACCCGGCCGCTTTCGGCACCCATGCCAGCAGTGCGGCCAGCGTGTTCGTCGTGCCCTGGTACACGTCGGGTGCGTAAAAATGAAACGGCACGGCCGCGACCTTGAAGCCCAGCCCGGCCATGATCAGCACCGCGGCCACGAGCATCGTCGTCGGGGCCGTCGATTGCAGCCACGCGGCGCCCGGCCGCGCGATCGCGTGCAGGTTCGTCGTGCCCACCGCGCCGTAAACGAAACTGAGGCCGTACAGAAACAGCGCCGACGAAAACACGCTCAGGAAGAAGTACTTCGCGGCTGCCTCTTGCGCGGCCGCGTCGCGCCGCGGCAAATAAAGCAGCACGTACGTCGGAATGCTGATCAGTTCGAGGCCGAGAAAAAGAATCACCAGTTCGTTCGCGCCGGCGACGACCATCGTGCCCGCGACGACGAGCAGCAGCGACGCAAAATACTCCGGCGCAGATTCGGACAGCGACATCGATTCGCTCATCGCCACGAGCGCGAGACCCGTAACGAGCATAAGCACCTTGGCCAGCAGCGCGATCCGGTCCATGACGACAACCGAGTCGTTGTCCGGCGTCGCGTGACGGGCGCAGACGGCGAGACCGAATGCGGCGGCGATCAGGCTCGCGACCGCCGCCCAGAACCAGCAGCGGCACGGCGCCTTGGCGAACGTGCCCGCAAGGTACATCACGCTGGCCAGCAGAATCAGGATGATCTCAGGCGTTGCCGCCTGAAGCGTTTCAGTCACCAGATTTCGCCTCCGCCGCTGAAGCCACGGGTGGCTGGGATCGAGTGGTCGAGCCGCCAGCGTTGCGCGCGACGATCGCCGGACTCGACTGGGGGCTTGAAGACTCGACCCCCTCCACGCGCGCGGTTCGCTGCGTTTTGTAACTGACCGGCCGCTGCGCCACGTCGCGCACGGCCGGCTCCATGCGGCTCATGAAATAGTTTGGATACAGGCCGATCCAGAGGCACGCCACGACGATCGGCACCAGAGCGGCCACCTCGCGGCGGTCGAGATCGGCGACCTCGCCCCCTTCGTGATGCGGCTCGCGCAGCGGCCCGAAGAATACGCGTTGAACGAGCCACAGCATGTAAAAGGCGCCGAGAATGATCCCAGTCGCGGCCAAAACGGCGTACGTCGTGTTCACTTGAAATGCCGCCAACAGCACGAGAAACTCGCCGACGAATCCGTTCAATCCCGGCAGCCCGATGCTCGAAAGCGTCACGACGACGAAGAAAAACGCCAGCACGGGCAGCTTGCGAGCCAGTCCGCCGAACGCGCGAATCTCGCGCGTGTGGTAGCGCTCGTAGAGCATGCCCACCAGCGCGAACAGCGCACCGGTCGACAGGCCGTGATTTACCATCTGCATCAAACCGCCGGTGATGCCGATCACGTGTACGTTCACGCCCGCCGGGTCGAGCGTCGCGGGAATCGCGAACAGGCCGAGCATGCAAAAACCGAGGTGGCTGACGCTCGAATAGGCGACGAGTTTTTTGATGTCGCTCTGCGCCAGCGCGGTCAGTGCTCCGTAAATGATGCCGACCACGGCGAGCACCGAGACGAGGCCGAGAAAATGCCGCGCGGCGTCCGGAGCGAGCGTCAGATTGAATCGCAGAAAGCCGTACGTGCCGATCTTGAGCAGCACACCCGCGAGCACGACGCTGCCCGCCGTCGGCGCCTCCACGTGCGCCAGTGGCAGCCACGTGTGAAACGGAAACAGCGGCACCTTGATCGAGAACCCCGCCATCAAACCGACAAAAACCCACCACTGCTCGGCAGGCGTCAGGTGCAGATTCTTCGTGAGCACGGGAATCGAAAACGTCAGCTCGGCGTGCCCCGCCGCCGCCGTTTGCGTGTGGTAGGCCGCGACGACGTAGATCAAACTGAGCAGCGTCAGCACGCTGCCGGCCAGCGTGTAGATGAAGAACTTCCGGGCCGCGAGCCGCCGCTCCGAGCCGCCCCAGATCCCAATCAGGAAAAAGAGCGGGATCAACGTGAACTCGAAGAAAATGTAAAACAGCACAATGTCGAGTGCCGCGAACACGCCCAGCATGCCGCTTTCGAGCAACAGCAGCAGGCAGTAAAAACCGCGCGTCCGCTCGCGCACCGCCTCCCACGACACGAGCACGGCCGTCACCGACAGCAGCGCGGTCAACACGACTAGCCAGAGCGAGATTCCGTCCAGGCCGAGATGAATCCGAATCTCAACTTCCGGCAGCCAAGGCCCGAGCCATCGAAAGTTCGCACCGTCCATTTGCACATCGGCGATTTCGGGCCGGAAGCCGATCATTACCGCAACGGCGCAGGCCAGACTCGCCAGTGTTGCCACTAGCCCAACCATCCGCGGCGTGCGTAGCGAATCGCCGGGCCACGCCAACACGGCGACCGCGCCGACGACCGGTGCAAGCACCATCGCGACCAGTGCGAGCGACAAGTACGAGTCCAACGATTCTCCTCAGTCGATGACCGGCGAACAGTGGCGCGGTTACATCCCGAGCCACGGAAGGCCGATCAAGAGCACCAAGAGCACCACGAGGCAGCAAACCATCGTGAGCGCGTAAAACTGCACGAGTCCGTTTTGAATCGGCCGCAGCGCGATCCGTCCGATAAAGGCAGGCAGCGCGGACACCAGCCGCACGAGGCCGTCCACAATCCAAATGTCCGCAAGCCGGCTGGCTTCGGCAACTGCCAGCAGCGGCTTCACAATGAAGCGGCTGTAGATTTCATCGAAGCGAAACTTATCGAACGAGAGTTCGTAGGCCGAGCGGAACTTTTGAGCGAGCGACTCCGGCAGTGTGCTCGGCTGGCCGTACATCAGCCACGCCACAGCGATGCCGACGATCGCGACCGCACCGCTCGTGATCATTACCGGCACGCTGTGCACTTCGTGGGCTCCGGCGAGGCCCGGCGCGCCGCCGAGGAATTCGGTCAACCCGTCAAAGCCCAGGGCCAAGATCGCTCCGATGCCGAGCGAGAAAATCGCCAGCACGATGAGCGGGTAGGTCATCGTCGCGGGCGATTCGTGCGCGTGATGGCCGGCCTCGTCCGGGATGCGTTCTTCGCCCCAGAACACTTTGAAGAACGCTCGAAACGTGTAAAACGCGGTCAGCCCGGCGGTCAGCATCGCGAGGCTGAGGATTGCTCGATACACGACCGCGTACGTTCCTTCGTGCGTCGCGTGTGCGAGTGAAGCGAGAATCGCGTCCTTGCTCCAGAATCCTGAAAGAAACGGAAAGCCGGCGAGCGCCGCCGCGCCGCAGGCAAACGTCCAGCACGTGATCGGCATGCGCCGCCGCAGGCCGCCGATGCGCCGCACATCGATGACGCCGCCCATCGCGTGCATAACGCTGCCGGCGCCGAGGAAGAGCAGGGCCTTGAAAAACGCGTGCGTGAACACGTGGAAGATGCCGGCCACGACCGCACCTCTTGCGCCGCAACCCAGGCCCATGAACATGAAACCGAGCTGGCTCACGGTCGAGTACGCGAGAATTCGCTTCAGATCAGTCTGCGTCAGGGCGATCAGCGCGGCCAACAGCGCGGTGAAGCAGCCGATCGTTGAAACCGTCATCGTGGCGAGCGGCGAGAGCAGAAAGAGCGGCGTGAACCGCGCGACCATGTACACGCCGGCCGTGACCATCGTGGCCGCGTGAATTAGCGCGCTCACGGGCGTCGGACCTTCCATCGCGTCGGGTAGCCAGACGTGCAGCGGGAACTGAGCGGACTTGCCAATCGCCCCGCAGAAGAGCAGCAGACAAATCAGTGTAATCTCGGGGGCCGCCACGGACATTCCGCCGAATCGCACGGTTGCCTTGTCAAAAACCGCGTCGAAGTCGAGCGTCCCGAAGACCACCCAAACCATGAACACGCCGAGCGCGAAGCCAAAATCGCCGATGCGGTTCACGAGGAACGCCTTCTTCGACGCCGCGGCCGCCGACGGTCGCTCGTACCAAAAACCGATCAGCAGGTAGCTGCACAACCCGACCAGTTCCCAAAACACATAAATCAGCAGAAAGTTCGACGCGAGCACGAGGCCGGTCATCGAAAAGAGAAACAGCGACACCGCCGCGAAGAATCGCCAGTAGCCGCGGTCACCGTGCATGTAGCCGGTCGAGTAGACGACGATCAGCGACCCGACGAACGTGACCATGACCAGCATGAGCGACGTGAGCGGATCGACGCGGAACTCGATCGGGGCCGTGAACTTGCCCGCGCCGGCGCCGACCGAAATCCAGTCGTAGACCACTTTCGTGCCCGACACCTCGCCACCGGCGGATTTCGCGTCCGCGACCGGCTCGGCCGTTGCGACCACGGCCAACAGCAAAATCGAAAACAGTGCGGCGCCGACCGCGGCAATGACGCACGGCCAGTGACTGCGTTCGCGCAGCACCTTCGGACCGAGCGCGGCCGTGATCGCCGCGGCGGCCAGCGGCAGCGCGGGGATTAGCCAGACGTTTTGGACGAGCATGCTGTCAGACATGGGTCGCTTCTTCGATCTCCTCGTCAGTGTGCCGCGGCTCCACTCCGGCCGGAGTCAGCGTGGGCCACGCAGGCGGCGCGGGTACGGAAGCGGCCGGCTCCGCATCATCGTCGATCGCCGGCTGGTCCGGCTCGCGCAAGTCTTGCCACAGGCTCACGTCGAGCGACCCGCGTCGATGATAGAGCTTCACGACCAGGGCCAGTGCGATTGCCGCCTCGGCCGCGGCAATCGTCAAAATGTAAATCGTGAAAATCTGCCCGTGCCAGTTGGACCACACGTTGCTGAACGCGACCAGATTGAGCGACACGCCTTGCAGCATCATCTCGGCGGATAGGAACATCACGATCATGTTGCGTCGCGTGAGAAACCCCACCGCGCCGAGCACGAACAGGATCGCCCCGACAATGAGATAATTCGCGAGCATCAGGCGCGCTCCTTTCTCGCGGCGATTGCGATCGCGCCGACCATCGCCACGAGCAATACGGCGCCGGCGATCTCCAGGCTCAGCCAGTGATCGGCAAAAAGCGATCTGCCCAGCCCGGCGACGTGCTGGCCGGCGGCGTCGCTGCTCATGAACGCCGTTTTCGAGACGCTCGGTTCGCCGGCGATCGGCCGCACGGACGCGGACTCGCCGTGATGCGTTGACACGATCACGGACAGAAGCAACACGAGCAAGATGCCGGCTGAAATGATCGCCAGCGCCGGCTCGCGCGGCGTGCGATCGTAGAACGACACGCCAGACTGCTGGGCCAGCATGACGACGAACAGGAACATGACGATGATCGCGCCGGCGTAAACAATGATGGTCGCCGCGGCGAGAAATTGCGCGTTTTGCAGCATGAACAGGCCCGACGTGCCGATCACGACGCTCGCGAACCAGAGCGCGCACGACACGGGGCTGCGCCGCGTCACGGTCATCACGCCGGCCACGACCGTAAGCGCCGCGAGGAGACAGAACACCAGCCCGGCCGGCAAGTCACCCTCGCCGAAATTGGCACACCACGCGACCACGAGTAGCGCGAGGGAAAGCCCGGCGAGCGCGAGTCCAGCCGGCCGCGTGCCGGTCGCCGCGCGCGGCATGAGCAAGAACACGCCCAGGCCGCCCGAAATGGCGATGGCGACGATCAGTGCCTGCATCGCGCCGGACATCAGTAGCCCCCCGCGCTGGACGCTGGGCCGCCCATTAGCGAAAAGCCCTTCGATCGCATCGGTTCCGCGTCCTTCGTCTGGTCAAACACGGACAGCAATTTTTCCTTGTCGAAAATCATTTCTTCTCGGCTCGAACCAGTCAGGTCATAGAAGCTCGTCAGTTCGACGGCGTCCACCGGGCAAGCCTCTTCGCACATGCCGCAGTAAATGCATCGCAGCTCGTCGATCACGAATCGCTCCGGATATTTTTCGCGATCGGGCCACGGACTTTCGGCCGCGACGATGTCGATGCAGTGGGCCGGGCACGCCGTCGCGCACATGAAACACGCGACGCACTTCACGCGGCCCTGCTCGTCACGATTCAGCCGGTGCACGCCGCGATACTTGAGCGGGTCCGGCGGCTGGTGCCGCTGCTCGGGGAACTGCACGGTCATTCGCTTCATGAACGTGTGCCGTGCCGTTACCCGAAGGCCGGCCATGATGGCGGGCAGGTACAACTTGTCCAAGACGCCGAGCTTCGGCTCCTGGACCCACCGAATGTTTGGATCGTCGGGTTTCATTTGGAGTTTTCAGTAACCTGTTTTCAGTAGCTCCTCAAGACCTGGACCACGGCAGCCGTCACCAGCAAATTCGCCAGTGCGAGCGGAATCAGAACCTTCCACGCCAAGTTCATCAATTGATCGAAGCGAAATCGCGGAAGCGTCCAGCGCAGCCACATCATGAACAGGATCAGCGAGAACACTTTCACCACCAGGACGATCACCTTCAGCAGGCCCGCGAGGAATCCGGTCGATTCGGCACTCACGATGAACGGCAGGTCCCAACCGCCGAAGAACAGGATCGCCGTCAAGAAGCTCACGGTGATCATGTGCGTGTACTCGCCGAAGAAAAACATCGCCCAGGCCATGCCGCTGTATTCGGTGTGATAGCCGCCGATCAGTTCCTGCTCGCATTCCGGCAGGTCGAACGGCAGCCGGTTGCACTCGGCCAGAGCGCTGGTAAAGAACAGCAGACACGCGACCGGCTGGTAGAAGATGAACCACACGCCGTCGGCTTGAGCCGCGATGATGTCCTCGAGGTTGAGCGACTTCGCGATGAGCACGACGCCGAGGATCGACAGACCGAGCGGGATTTCGTAACTCACGAGTTGGGCGCTCGCTCGCATCGCGCCCAGAAAGCTGTACTTGTTGTTCGACGCCCAGCCGCCGAGAATCACCGCGTACACGGCGAGGCTCGAAATCGCAAAGATGTAAAGAATTCCGATGTTCAGACCCGGTGCAATGACGAATTGCGGCGCGGCCGGGTCGGCGGGATTCGTCGGGCCGAACGGCACGACCGCGAAGCTGATCGTGGTGGTGAATACGGCGATCGCGGGGGCGAGAATGAAGAGCAGCTTGTTCGCGCCTTCGGGAACGAACGGCTCTTTCAGGAACAGTTTCCCGGCGTCGGCGAGCGGCTGCAACAGGCCGTACCAGCCGACACGGTTCGGGCCAATCCGTTCTTGCATAAACGCGCAGACCTTGCGCTCGATGTAGATCAGGTACGAGACGGTGGCCTGAATTACACCGATGACACAGAGGATTTTGAGCAGGATTAGCAGCGTGTTCAGCATCTGGCTTCAGCAGTCGAGACAAAGAGGTTAAGCATTTTGCGTCGCAAGGCGGATGCCGTGCTCGGGAACTTTCTGATTCGCGCAGTTGGCAAAGTACGGCACCGCCGCGGCGAGTTCGCCGAGCACGTCGCCGGCGTGGAAGAGTCGCGGGCGGCCGGCGAGTTCCCAGAAGATCCGGCCCTCCGCGTGCGCCTGACCCGGCAAACGCACGGCCCGCTCGGTGCGTTGCAGCAGGCCGTCGTGGTTCACGTACGAACCGTCCTTTTCGGCCCACGCCGCGCCGGGCAACACGTAGTCGGCGTTCTCGGTCGCCTTCGATGCGAGGATGTCTACGATCACGACCAACTCGGGCTTGGCGAGTTTGGCGATTTCCGCGTCCGAAAGCCACGGGCGCGAATAGCCGCCGGTCAGGAAGACGGACTTCACGGCGCCCGACTCGATCTCAGCGAACACATCGTCGATCGTCGTGACGCGCCCTTCGAGCGCCGTCAAGATCGACTCGACGCCGCGCCGGTTCGGACACTTTTCCGCGCGGATCGTGAACTTCGGTGCGGGCGGCTGGCCGTTGCGCGTCTTCGGGTAAAAATCGTCTTCGCCCACCACCGGCACGCGTCCCAGCGCGAGACGGACTTCCGCGTTCAGTGACTTCAGGTATTTCGCGAGCAAGTACGCCTCTTCGCAGGCCAGCATCGGCGACAGCACGCCGATGGTCGCCGTGCCGCCGTGTCGCCGCACGGCTTCCGAGAGATCCGACCGCAAGGCCGCGAGCACGTCGGGCCAATCGGCGTCGTTCAGCGCCGCGCCCGCGCGGCGTTTCGGCGTCGTCAACCGATCGGGCGACGCGACGAAATCGAAGCCGAGCCGGCCCTCGTCGCACATCCACCAATCGTTGGCGTTTGGATTGAATCGCGGCTTGAGTCGATATATCGCGCCGCGATTCTCGTCGATGCGGATACTGCAACCCGTGGAGCAGCCGGTGCAGATCGAGTCGTGACTCTGTAAGAACCAGACGCGTTGCTTGTAGAGAAAGTCGCGCGAGCACAACGCGCCGACCGGGCAGAGATCGACGACGTTGCCGGAAAGTTTGTTATCGATCGGGAAACCGGGAAACGTATCGATCTCCGCGTGATTGCCGCGATTCACGACTTGCAATTCGGCGGTGCCGGCGATCTCGCGCGTGAACCGCACGCAGCGGCTGCACATCACGCAGCGGTCCGTGAAGATCGTCACTTCGGGGCCGAGATCCTTGCGGCGGCTGGTGAACGGGTGCGGCTCGTCGCGCCGTTCGCTGCGGCCGTGTTGAAAGTAATAATCCTGCAAGTAGCACTCGCCGGCGCGGTCGCAGATCGGGCAATCGACCGGATGATCGAGCAGCAGATACTCCTCGACCGCGCGGCGATTCTCCTTGACCTTCTCGCTCGTCGTCACGACCACGGTGCCGTCGCGGGCCGGCGTCTGGCATGCGGGCACGAGCCGTGGCTGCATCAGCACCTTGCCTTCTTTGTCCTTCTGGCCGACTTCGACCAGACACATGCGGCAACTCGCGACGACGGAGAGTCCGGGGTGCCAGCAGTAGTACGGAATCTCCACGCCCGCGCGCTCGGCCGCCTCGATCACGTTCAAGCGATCGTGCTCGCCGAGTTGGATGTCATTGCCGTCAATCGTGATCGTTGCCATCGCGAGTCCTTATGCGGCATCGTGGCCGCTCGACGCCGGTCGATTGCCGGTCACGGCGGCTTCAAACTCGGCGCGAAACTTCGCCAGCGCGTTCTTCACCGGCCAGGCCGCGCCGTCGGCGAGGCCGCAGATCGTCGTGCCCGGCATCGTGCCCATCGACTCGGCAACTTGCAACAGCACGTCGAGATCTTCCTTGCGGCCGTGGCCGGTTTTCATGCGTTCGAGAATGCGCAGCATCCAGCCAGTTCCTTCGCGGCACGGCGTGCATTGGCCGCACGATTCGTGCGCGAAGAATCGGCAGGAGTTGTGCAGCACGTCGATCATCGACGTCTGATCGTCGATGACCGTGACCGCGGCCGTGCCGAGTCCCATGCAGCCGACCTTTTGCAAGCTGGAAAAATCGAGCGGCGTGTCGAATTCCGATTCGCTGAGCAGTCCCATGCTGAGTCCGCCGGGGATTGCCGCCTTCGCCTTGCGGCCCTTCCACACGCCGCCGCCCGGCCCATCGATCAATTCGCGGCAGGTCACGCCGAGCGGCAACTCGTAGCAGCCCGGTCGATTTACGTGTCCGGAGAGGCCATACAGCTTCGGGCCGTAGCTGCCCATGTCGCGCGGGTTGTTCGGGTCCGCGGGCACGCCGATCGATTTGAACCAATCCGCGCCGCGGTCGATGATGTGCGTGACGCAGGCCAGCGTCTCCACGTTGTTCACGACCGTCGGCTTGCGGAACGCCCCTTCGATCGCCGGGAACGGCGGCTTGATGCGCGGCCACGCGCGCTTGCCCTCGAGGCTCTCGATCAGTCCCGTCTCCTCGCCGCAAATGTACGCGCCCGCGCCGCGGTGCAGATACACATCGAGACTGAACGGCGTGCCGAGAATGTTCTTGCCGAGGTATCCGGCCGCGTACGCCTCGTCGATCGCGCGCTGCAAAATGTGGTACGCCTCGACGAACTCGTAGCGAATGTAGAAGTATGCGGTCGCCGCCTTCGTCGCGTAGCAGGCGATGATGATGCCTTCGAGAATCTGGTGCGGGTCGCCTTCCATTTGAATGCGGTTGTTGAACGTGGCCGGCTCGCTCTCGTCGGCGTTGATGCACAAGTACGTCGTGGTGCGGTGGGGCGGCAGGAACGACCACTTCTGCCCGCAGGGAAAACCGGCCCCGCCGCGGCCGCGCAGCTTCGAGTCGATGACGACCTTCACGACGTCGTCCGGCGACATCGTGCGCAGCGCCTTTTCGACCGCCCGGTAGCCGCCGTGGCTCTTGTAAACGTCGAGCCGCTGCGCGTCGGGCACGCCGATGTTCTTCAGAAGTACTTGCTCAAACTCAGGCAAGGCATCACCTTATGTTCACAAATCGACGATGAACTGCTGCATTCCGATCACGGTCGTCAACCCAGGTCTCCTTGTCGTCAGGTCCGCGACTCGGGTCGTTAGGTCCGCAAGTCCTCGCGTTAGGTCCGCAGGTCCTCGCGTCAGGTCCGCAAGTCCTCGCGTTAGGTCCGCAAGTCCTCGCGTTAGGTCCGCAAGTCCTCGCGTCAGGTCCGCAGGTCCTCGCGTCAGGTCCGCAAGTCCTCTCGTTGGGTCCGCAACTCCTCTCGTTAGGTCCGCAACTCCTCTCGTTGGGTCCGCTCGACCGGTCGTCAACTGGCTTTCCAGCGGACGACCTGAAGTCCCAAGTAGCCATCGAACAAGCGACTCGTGTGCGGCATTCGTTCCTTCTCCCCTGTACTCAAGGGAGAGGGCTAGGGTGATTGGTCTGTTGATCGCATTCGGATCGAACCCCTCACCCCAACCCTCTCCCCTGAGTACAGGGGAGAGGGATCAGAACTTAACTTCGTTGCGGAATAGCTTAACTTCGTTGCGGAATAGCCTAACGGAACGCACTGATTACTCCGTCGAGCGTGTCGGTGGACAGATTCTTGTGGATTGTCCCGTCCACCAGCGCGCACGGGGCAAAATCGCACGTGCCAAGACACTCCGAAAACTCCAACGTGACGAGACCATCCGCCGAGGTCTCGCCCGGCCGAACGTTTAGCCGGCGGCAGAGCGCACTGAGAACCTCCTCACCGCCGCGGAGGGCACACGCGATCGACCGGCACACCCACGCACGATGTTTCCCCATGGGTTTTTCCGACGATCGAAAGAACCCGTAAAACGACAGCGTGTCGAAGACCTCCGCTGGGGCGAGGTCGAGCATCTCGGCGATTTCCACGACCGCCGGCAGCGGCACGCAACGCAGTTGCTCGTGAACGATGTGCAGAGCCGGCAGAACGACCGCCTGCTTGGTCGGGTAGCGTGGCAGATACGCTTCGATCTGACGACGCATGTCGTCGGTCAGCACGGGTTGTGCGGTTGTCGTTGCCACGTTCTTTGCGAACCTCGCGTCGGGTTAGTGTTGTTCAGCGATCCAATTCCGCCGCAATGATGTTCAGGCTGCCCAGCACGGCGACCACGTCGGAGATCGTGTGGCCGCGGATCAATTTCGGGAACACGGAAAAGTGAATGAACGACGGCGGCCGGCATCGCGCGCGATACGCCACGTTCGAGCCGTCGCCGACCAGGTAAAAGCCGAGTTCGCCGTTCGGTGCCTCGGTCGCCGCATAGCATTCGTCCGTGGGCGACGGGAAACCGCGATTCCACATCACCAGTTCGAAGTGCTGGATCAGCCCTTCGATCGTCGAGTAGACCTTCGTTTTGTCGGGCAGCATGGCGCGGCCGGCGGGGTCGATGTTCACCGGGCCGGCCGGCAGGTTCTCGATCGCCTGTTCTACGATCTTGACGCTTTCGAGCAACTCCGCCATGCGAACGAGGTAGCGATTGTAGACGTCGCCGCCCGTCGCGCAGCAGACTTTGAAATCGAAATCGGCGTACGCCAAGTACGGCTCGTCCTTGCGCAGGTCGCAGGTGACGCCGCTCGCACGCGCGACGGGCCCGGAACAACTCCAGTTGATCGCCTCTTCCTTCGACAGCACGCCGACGCCTTTCGTGCGGTCCACGAAGATGCGGTTGCGGTCGAGCAGCCGCGAGATGTCCGCGTGCAGTGGGGGAAAGGCCGCGAGGAACGACCGCACGCGTTCCACGAATCGCTGGTCCACGTCGTACATCAGGCCGCCGACTCGCGTGTAGCTCGTCGTGAATCGCGCGCCGCACAGCAGCTCGAACAGGTCGGACAGAGTTTCCCGCAGGTTGAACGCGTACAGGAACGCCGTGAACGCGCCGAGGTCGAGCGCGGCCGTGCCCACGCACAGCAAGTGATCGCTGATGCGAGCCAATTCCGCGAGGATGGTGCGGATGTACTTGCAGCGCGGCGGCACGTCGATGCCGAGCAGCCGCTCGACGGCATGATGCCAGCCGATGTTGTTCGAAAGCGGCGAGATGTAATTCATCCGGTCCGTGACCGTGACGTATTGGTTGTAGTCGAGGTGCTCGCCGAGCTTCTCGAAGCCGCTGTGCAGGTAGCCGATGTCGGGGATCGCGTCGATGACTCGCTCGCCGTCGAGCTTCAGGATGAGGCGCAGCGTCGTGTGCGTCGCCGGATGCTGCGGGCCGAAGTTGAGCGTCCAGATGTATTCTTGCGATTCGGCCGGCGGGGCGGCCGGTTCAGCCAGTTGCAGAGGCAATTTATTTTAACTCTCGGTGCGACTCAGTACGGGGAAGTTGTGCCGCTCGCCACGACCACGCAGCGGGTAATCCTTGCGCAGCGGAAACGCCGCGAACTCGTCCGGAAGCAAGATGCGCCGCAAGTCCGGGTGACCGTCGAATCGGATCCCAAACATGTCGAACACCTCACGCTCCAGCCAGTTCGCTCCTTGCCAAAGCGGCACGACGCTCGGCAGCGTCAGGTCCGGATCATTGACGAAGACCTTGACGAACAACCGCTCGCCGGTCTCCGTGGACAAGAGCGCGTAGATCACGCCGAATCGATCGCGCGCGTCGGGGTAGTTCGAATAATCGACAGCCGTCACGTCCACGAGCAGGTCGAAACCGCAGTCGTCTTTGAGGAATTTCAACAGCGCGGCGATTCGTTCGCGCGGGCAGGCGAGTCGGAAGTTGTCGCGGAATTGGGAAGTCTCGAAACTGCCCGCACCGAATCGGTCGTTCAGTTTTTTTAGCGTCACGTCGTGCGTCATGCGGTTGTTGAACGAACGATTCAGTGATTTTGGTGTGAGTCAATCAGACGTCCGTCGTCACCGGCCGGGGTCGCTGCTTGCGAGCGCCGGCAACGCGCTAAGTGGCGTCGCCGCCGGCGAGGCAAGCGACGGTCCGTTGAACGTGCCGTGCTTTTGAATCCGCGCCTGAAGGTCGATGATTCCCTGGATCAACTGTTCGGGTCGCGGCGGGCAGCCCGGCACATAGATGTCCACGGGAATGAAACGATCAATCCCCTGAACGACCGCGTACGTGTCAAAGACGCCCCCCGACGAGGCACAGGCGCCCATCGAGATGCACCACTTCGGCTCCGGCATCTGGAGCCAAATGCGCTGGAGCACCGGCAGCATTTTCATGACGACGCGGCCGGCGACGATCATTAGATCGCACTGCCGCGGGCTGAATCGAAACACTTCCGCGCCGAACCGCGCTAGGTCGTGCTTGCTCGCGCCGGTCGCCATCAGTTCTATGCCGCAACACGCCGTCGCGAACGGCATCGGCCAGAGGCTGTGCTTGCGGCACCAACTGGCCACGGTGTTCAGCCGCGTGAGGAAGACATTTTCAAGTGGATCGGCAGCCATCGGCGGCTCTCCTGCCCGGCGGCGGGCTATCGCCAATCGAACACGCCTTTTCGCCAGGCATAGACGTAGGCCAAGCCAAGCAACATGATGAACACGATCACTTCGCCGAACACAAACCACGGACCGATTCCGCTGCCGGCACTTGCGGCGGCCGGCACACCCGATTCATGCCACGCGGCAACGGCCCACGGATAAAGGAACAACAACTCGACGTCGAACAACAGGAACACGATCGCGACCAGATAAAACCGCACGTCGAACCGGCCACGCGCGTCGCCGATCGGGTCCATGCCCGATTCGTACGGCATCTGCTTCACGGGCGTCCGCCGCCGCGGCGCGACCAAATGCGGCAGCGCGAGCATCCCGCCCGCGGCGACGAGGCCGACGAACACGAGTAGCAGGATTGGCAAAAGCGCGTTTGGTTCCATGCTCGACGCCGCAAACGGGTGAATGGCTTAGATGCCGAGGCCAAAATCCTCCGCGACGCACATCAGGGATTCTTTTTCATCCAGAGAATCACGACGGTCGAATCATACAGGCGGTCGGGCCGTCGTCAAGTCGGAGCGAGCCGAAGCGATTGATCGAGTGAGGCGGCGCTGCAGGAGGACTAAGCAGCCCGACGGTAAGTAGGCTGCATCACCAACACACGATCGGTTTGCCTCACAATACAAACCGATTCACCAGATTCTCAAACGCCTCCTGCCGGCCGCTCTTGTTGGGCGTGATGTCGCCCTTAGTGAGCATGTGTTTTTCGAGCGACTTGAAATCGTGCTTGCCCGCTTCGATTTCGGCGCCGACGCCGGAGGACCAGGAGGCGTAGCGGTCGCGGAGCCAGCGGTCGAGTTCGCCGTCGGCGCGGATGGCGGCGGCGATCTTGAGGCCGCGGGCGAACGTGTCCATGCCGCCGACGTGGGCGTGGAATAGGTCGATCGGCTCGAAGCTCTCGCGGCGGACCTTGGCATCGAAGTTCAGGCCGCCCGGCGCAAGGCCGCCATTCTTGAGGACGATGAGCATGATCTCGGTCGTCTCGTAGACGTTCGTCGGGAACTGGTCGGTGTCCCAGCCGAGCAACAGGTCGCCGGTGTTCGCGTCGATCGAGCCGAGGAAGCCGTGGGCGGCGGCGTAGGTCAGCTCGTGCCCGACGGTGTG
>Ga0247727_10011086_pt1 | contig 15814 bp, 15 predicted proteins | sample WisWelCaveWW1625_FD_202498 | JGI IMG/M metagenome (GOLD analysis project Ga0247727, IMG submission 202498) | Biofilm microbial communities from Wishing Well Cave, Virginia, United States - WW16-25 | ecosystem: Environmental > Aquatic > Deep subsurface > Groundwater > Cave microbial mat | place...
AAATTAATATCATGATCGAGCAGGGCAAACAGGCCGGCGTGTTCGAGAAAGCCGAGCAGGATATTGTCGAACGCGTGTTTCATCTGAGCGACCAGCGCGTCAACACGTTGATGACGCAACGCGCCGACATCATCTGGCTGGAGGTCGACGACACGCTTGAATCTATCCAGCAAAAGATCGCGAGTGGACGTTCGCGCTTCCCCATCTGTGAAGGCAGTCTCGACCATGTTCTCGGCGTTGTAAAAGTGAAAGATTTTTTGGCGCGCAGCCTCGCCGGGCAACCGCTCGATCTCAAAGCGTTGCTGCGCCAGCCGTTGTACGTGCCGGAAAGCATGCGCGCAATGAAAGTGCTGGAGTTGTTCAAACAGACGCGCACGCATATCGCGCTGGTGCTCGATGAATATGGCAGCATGCAGGGCTTGATCACGCTCAACGATATTCTCGAAGCCATTGTCGGCGATATTCCTTCGAGCGATATGCCGAATGAGCCGATGATCGTTAAGCGCGAAGACGGCTCGTGGCTGATTGACGGCATGTTGCCGGTGGAAGCTTTCAAAAAACATTTTCAACTTGCCGAATTGCCGAACGAAGAGACGGGCGAATATCAAACGTTGGGTGGTTTTGTGATGATGCACATGGAGCGTATTCCCAAGCCCACCGAGCATTTTGAATGGGACGGACTGCGCTTCGAAGTAATCGATATGGACGGTCACCGCGTCGACAAAGTTTTGGTGATGCGCACGCGGCCTCCTCTCACCCACAATGCAGACGTTCTGCGCAGCAGCGGAGCAGGTGAAACAACTCAAAACCAGGCGAGATAGATCAGGTTGAACCGTCTTGTTGCGCTTTTTGCCCACGCGCCATTGTAAGCTTCAAAACCGGCGGCAACACCGAGCACCGAAAGATCGGCAAACGTTTCCAGCCGCACTTGAATGCCCATCAACACAAAAAAGATCGGCACTAAAAATGTCGCAATGGGTTTGAGGAGCTTTTCGATCGTGATCTCTTCGCGGAAACCGTGAAAATGAACTTCCTCTAAAATCAAACCTGCCGCAAAGGCGCCGACAATGGCCGCGAGGCCGGCGGCATTGGCGAGATAAGAAAGCACGAAAGCAAAGAGCAGCGCGGAAATCAGCATCATGCCCAACGAGGAGAATGCGGATTTTTTGTTCGTTTGATTGCATGAGATTATCCGGCTCAACCAGGCCGCTCGCTTGAAATTTAAAATTTATGAATAATCCCAAATTCATTTCCGTGAGAGTTCTGTTTCCGTGAGCCAGATGTTTTTGCTTTTTTTTGCACCGCGTGGCGCGTTGTCTGCGACAAAGATTTCACTTCTAACACACTAAATCGTTTTGCTGCTGGTTAATCGGTTGCCCCGCCTGGGCGGGGTTGCCGCGTTACTTCATTTCCCGATCAATCGGTCGAGGCTGGTTGTAATTTTTCATAAAGAATCGTGGCCCAAAAAACCAACGAAATGCCGTAGCCAAAATCTTCAAAGGGAATCGTGCCGATTCGCCAGCCGAGTTGATAAGCCTCGCCATACAAAACCACGGGCCGCGCGGTGAGATAGCCGTTGAAAACGAGAATGACCCCGATGAGCGTGAGGAGATAAATATAAAACTTCGTGCGCAGCAGCAAATCGGTTTTCAGGATGCGATCCACAATAATGGCCGCCCCCAGAAAAATCAGCATCAATCCGGTATATTCCTTGCCCTGCGCAAAAAAAATCAGGCCGAGCAATTGGAGCGGATAAAGCGCATGGCGCAAAGGCCGCATGACGGCAATATCGCGGTCACGCCGATAATAAAATCCAATCACCTCCCAGATGAACAGCGCGGCAAACGGCACGGTGAAAAAAAACAGCCATTCTTCCATCGGCAAACCGGCCAGGCGAAAATCCAGCGTGTATTTTTCATTGAACCACCAGTGCGCGCCGGTCACCAGGGAATCCCAAATCAAATAAGGAATGGAGACCATGATAATCGCCGGCCACGCGTAACGCCATTTGTCGACAAAATGAATTTGCCGCTCAAAACTCATGAGCAGCGGTCCCGCTAAAATGATCAGATTGAGCAGGAGATATTCGGCTTTCACTTTTGCGCCAGCTTCGCGTTGATCATGGTGAGTTGCTCGCGTTCATCCGCGGTAAGTTTGAGTTTGTCCATTAAAAATTTGATAACGTTGCCGAGCATTTTCGGATCATAGTCGTGCGCCTGTTCCGGCAGGAGGCGCACGATCTCGCGCAAGCTGCGTTGCGCCTCGTCGGAACGGCCAAAAAATTTCGGCAAATAATAACACGTCGTGCCATGAATAAATAGCGCTTCGATATCATGCGGACTCTGCGCCAATCCTGCATCCATGACGCGCAGCCCGCTTTTGGCCCATTTCCATTTTTGATGCGGCCAAAAAGCGTATTTGGCTTTCACCGCGGTAAGCGAGCCAATATAAGTTTGCGCGCGACCCTGCAAACGCGCCTCCACTTCGCCAATTTTTTTAAACATAGCGATGGCCGGATCCAGCCGGGATTTGTCTTTCAGGCTTTCGTAATACAGCAGGCGCGCCTGCGTGAGCAGACTATCGGTTTCAGCCGCGGAAACCGGCGCGGCAAAATTCAATATGAGGGCGACCAGGAAAAAGAAAGTCTTGCAGCCCTGGTGCGATGGCAGGAAGACTGAGAGAATTTCATTTTTCACAAAACCTCCTGTCTCGATTTTGCAATTTCAGAATTATTTGCAAGCTGGCGGTACATGATGGTGACTTCGTGGCCGGAACAATCCGCGCGTTGATAAAACGACCAACCTAACTTGCGATAATAATCTTCTTGTCCTGCCGTAAACAGATAAAGCGTTGGAACCTGCAATTGCCTGGCTTCGGCGACAACGCGTTCGACGAGCCTTCTGCCGATGCCTTTGCCGCGTTGTTCGGGCATCACAAAAACGCTCGCCATCCACGGCGAAAGATGGCGCGCGGCATCGAAGTCATCCAAAATCAAACTGGCCGAGCCGACCACTTGTTCGCCGACGAGGGCGACGAATGTTGTGGGAATACAAGCGCGGCCCGTATGGCTGCGCAATTCGGCCAGCGCTTCTTCGTAACTCCACTGCGGCAGCAGGTCGCGCCACTCGTCATAATGCCAGCGCGCCAGTATTGGCGCGAAGTGAAGATGGTCGGCTAAATAATCAATCTGCATTTATCACAAGGCGGACGAGCCGCAACCAAACAGGGTTAAAAAATTTGCCCAACGGATAAATCCCGCCTTGCGGGACCAACGGATGACATGTCAAATTCCCCCTCCGATTGAAGAAGCCCGCGAATAGATATTTTATCCGCGGGTTTCTTCAATCGGCGGGAAGTTTAACAGGAAAAAATTTTAAATTCGTTGGCCGTTTTTCATCCGTTGGTAAAAGCTGGAGGCTTTTAAATATTTCACAAACCCCCCATGGATATTGACTGAAATTAAAGCCGTCAAAAAATCTTTTGCTTTTTTTGCACAGATTTCACTCTTTATGGCCTAACTTCCGTCGCGGCCTTTTCTTCCTCGCGGCCAAGTGGATTGACGTATTGCAACGTCGGCAATTTTTTCGCCCAATAATCGCGTTTGGGCTCGCGCACGGGATTGAAAGTTTTCTCTTCGCCGTTGGCTTGCACCTTGAATTCTTTCGTAATATACAAATCACGATTGGCATTGTGCAGGCACATCGAGATCGGACCTTCCGACGTCATCACCATAAATGAACAGTTGTCGATGCGCTCCGGATCGAGGCATTCGGCGTGCATAAAATTATGAATGAAGAAGCTCAGCTTGTGGACTTTGAAGCGGCTCACCAGCAAATCCCATTTCATGCGCCAAAGGTGCAGGAGAATGAACGGCAAGCCTTTTAACAAAATGCGCGGACGTTTGAGCACGTGTTTGAGAACGGTGGCAACGGCTTTCCTGGGATTGCCGCGATCGAGGCCAATGCCCTCGAATTCGTTGTAAAGCTTATTGATGATCGCCGGATCCCACCACAAATCATAGGCGTTGCGATTGCAGACAAACGAGTAGCCGATGCGGTTGCAACTGGGATGGCCGATATCGACGACGTCGAAATTTATTTTTCGGCCCAACGTTTCGTTGATAATCCGAATGAGGTTGCGCGGCTCAATGCTATCGGGACGGCCGTGCAGCACGCCGCGCCCGGTGTCGGCCTGAAGCTGGAAACTGCACATTCCCACCCCGTCGGCGTTATCGCGAAAGAAACGCACCAGCATCGGCAGCTCATGAAAATTGGTGCTGCACAACGTGATATTGAAAATTACCGCGATGCCGAGGCCGCGGGCGCGCTCGATATATTTTTTGCGAATGACATTGAGCTCTTCTTCGGAAGCATAGAGGCGTTTCTTTTCGTCTTTCAGATTCTGCGTCATGTCGACGTGAAACGCCACATCACGCAGGCCGGCGGCGGCAAGCTTTTGCAACAGCTCGCGCGTCGCTTTGATGCCGTTCGTGAGCAAATTCGGTTGCAAGCCGCGCTCCGAGGCGTAACGCACGATTTCAACCAGCTCGTCTTCTTTGCGCAACGTCGGGTCGCCGCCGCTGATTTGCACCGGCGTGTTCGGGCCGTAGTTGTAGAGAATCTCGTCGATGCGGCGCTTGACTTCTTCCAGCGGAATATCGAGGGTGCTCTCGCTCATCTCGCTCAAATAACAAAGCGTGCAATCAAGATTGCAGCGCTGCGTGATTTCGAGCGAGACGCAACCCATGGCTTTGCGCTGTCCGAGCGACTGGCTGGGCGTGCGAAGTTTCGGATGGAGCTTTTCCCACATGCGCGCCTGCGCTTCCTTCGGCGTCGGAATGTGACGGCCGTTACCGTTGGGCTGCAAAACCGGCAGAATCTTTTCATGATGATTCATGCTGCACTCCTTTTCTGGTGGAACTGACCGGTCACTAAACGATAAATCTCAATTAATTCGAGTGACCGGGCAGTTTTTTTAACCAACAACTTCGGCATTACGTGGATAGTATTTTTTCGCCAATTCGCGCGGATGAACGCCGCAGCGATAAAGCAATTGCAGATAAATATTTCCCAGCCCGCGTTTGAAAAAGCCGTCGTTTTCATAGCGCCGCGGCGAGGTAAAAACCGGGGCCGGCAAAATCACAAAGCCCGCTTGTTTATTGAGCCGCTGGACGAGTTCCATATCTTCCATTAATGGGAAATCGTCGCGGTAGCCGCCGAGCTCTTCAAAAAACCGGCGTTTGATAAACAGGGCTTGATCGCCGAAGGGCAGCTTTAAAAATTTGCAGCGCAGGCCGACATAAAATTCGAGATAGCGGTACGACCAGTGCGCATGATCGACGCGAAACGTGAACGCGCCGGAATTTATTTGGGGAGATTCTTTAACCCGGGTTATGAAAGCGCCAAAAGAATCTTTGGGCAACGCCGTGTCGGCGTGCAGAAAGATGAGCCATTCGCCCTGGGCGTGTCGCGCGCCGGCGTTCATTTGCCGGGCGCGGCCGCACGGTGTCTGCAGCACGTGCACGTTCGGCAATTCCGGCAATAAACTGTCGATGGCATTTGCCGTGCCGTCGCCGCTGCCGCCGTCGGCAAAAATAATTTCGGCGTTTGGCAACTGGCTGAGCGCCTGCGCCTGCCGGCAAATGTTTGGCGCTTCATTTAAAGTGGGAACGACGATGGAAACGAAGGCTTGAGGAGTTGGTGGTGGTGAATAATTTTTGATTGACGTCGAAGCCAATGTCGTTGCCGCCTTCATGCTTTCACCCGTACTTTTTGCAGACCCGGATTCGTTTCCGTGTTATCCTAAAACAATCGAGGAGGGATCATCACGGGCCGCGCCGCAATCATTCCTCCTCGATCGGCAATTATAAAAACCGAACAGGCTATTCGTTCAAATCCCAGTTGTAATCGTGATGCTTGATCTTAAACGTGGCAGCATTGGCCGCCAGTTGTTTGCCCTGGTCGGGCGGCAGATAACGGCTGATGAACGCCGGCACGCCTTTATCATATTTTTTAAAATCTTCTGAAAACCAATCAAAAATTTTGGAAACCAAAGCTTCTTTTTTGGTGAAATCGAAGCCGTTCTTTTCCGGATTGGTGATGAATTGGCGCGCCTGCTCATCCATTTGTTCGCTGAGACGGCCCGGCTCATACGCTTCCGATCGCAGCGGCGGGCAGCTCCTCGCCGCGCAGTTGATCGCGAAATGAATCCGTGGGTCGCCCATCGGCCGGATGATGTCGTTCTCCACATCGTTGAGCGAATACTGCACGCCGTTGACCGTCACCACCTTTTTATGGAAATTTGATTTTTTAAACGCGTAAGCGGTTGAGCTAAAGATACTTTTGGTCGGATATTGCTCGACCACGACTTTGATCACAAATGCGTTGTAGGTGTTGATCCAAAACGCGAGACGATTTTTCCTGGAAATCGTATTCGGGTCGGTCTTTTTGAGAATCTCGATGAAGTCGGCAAAACGCTTGTCGGCTTTGAGGCCTTTGTAATTGACCACGCCGTCTTTCACGTTATCACGCAAGACCTGCGTGAAAAGCGAATAGTCGGGCCCGGCCGAGTCGGAACTGGCCGAGGCCGCCAACGCATTCGTCGAGCTAAAGTCCGCCGCCAGAACTAACGTGGCGACGGCGCCAAAAAATTTTGCAGCGAGCGACGCCACGCGGCGAAAACGAAAAACACCTTTCATAACAGGGCTCCTTTGGTAAAAAGTAAACTTTTTTATTTTGCATCGATTCGCGAATTCATAAAAATATACGTTGCAGCGGCAAGGTTGGATTTGTCGATTGGTTGTTTTGCTTGACGCACCAAAAGTCTCACTTCATCCTCTGTTTTATTTAATGGCTTGTTATCAACAAAGAGAAAAATCAACTCTGGAGCAAAATCGAGGGTAACAGCAGTCCCCAAGATACGCAAATCATCCGGAAAAGTCAAGACAAAATGCTTGACTTTGCTGAAAGGTTTATTTATATTTTGCGACGAAATTTTGGATTTTCACCAGCTTTGAGTGTTATGGGTAATACTGACCGGTCGCTAAAAATTGAGAATCCCATGCGAAACGAACGATTTAAGCGACCGGTCAGTGAGACATTACATTTCCACCGGCTTTGAGTGTTATGAAAGATTCCAACTCGAAATATAACGTCGCCATTATCGGCACTGGCATCGGCGGCTCGACGCTGGCGGCGGCGCTGGCCCGGCAGGGCCTCTCGGTGATTATGTTCGAGGGAAGTATCCATCCGCGCTTCACGATCGGCGAGTCCATGATCCTCGAAACTTCCGAATGCATGCGGGCGCTGGCCGAGTTTTACGACGTGCCGGAGCTGGCCTACTTCAGCTCGGAAAATTATTACGATTACATCGGCACCTCGCATGGCGTGAAGCGCCATTTCAGTTTTGTCCACCACACCCCCGGCCAGAAGACGGATATTCACCGCAGCTTGCAAGCCGTCATTCCCAAATTGCCCTACGGCCACGAAATTCACATCCACCGCCAGGACTCGGATTATCTGCTCACTTCCATTGCGATTTCGTATGGCGCGACGATCCTGCAAGGCACGCCGGTGAAAGACGTCAAGATCAACCCCGAGGGCGTGGAAGTCGTCACCGACAAAGCGACCTATCACGCCGAATACATCGTGGACGCGGGCGGCATACGCTCGCTCCTGGCGGATAAGTTCGGTTGGCGGCATCGCAATCTGCAAGCCCACACGCGCACCATCTACACCCACATGGTGGATGTGCCCTGCTTCAACGATGTGAGCTTGTCGCGCGAGCAGTATGGCTTTCCGTTCCGCCTGTCGGAAGGCACGCTGCACCACATTTTCAAAGGCGGCTGGTTGTGGGTGATTCCGTTCAACAACCATCCGCGCGCCACCAATCCCTTGTGCAGCATTGGCCTGCAGCTCGACCCGCGCCTCTATCCTCTCCGGACCGACCTCACGCCGGAAGAAGAGTTTTACGCCTTTATCAAGCAATTCCCCGACATTGCCGCGCAATTGAAATATGCGCGGCCCGTGCGCGCTTTTACCCGCACTGATCGTCTGCAATACTCCGCTCAGCATGTCGTCGGCGATCGCTTTGCCTTGTTGGCGCACGCCGTCGGTTTCATCGATCCGCTTTACTCCAAAGGGCTGTACGTCACCCACATGAGCGTCATGTTGCTGGCGCATTTGCTTTTGCAGGCGCATCAGACGGGCGACTATTCCGCCGCCTTTTTTAAACCCCTGGAAGACCAGACCCTGAATTATATCGCGATGCATGATCGTTTAGTGGCCAACTCATTCAAGTCGTGGAGCAACTACAAGTTGTGGTCCGTGTATTCGGTGCTGTGGCTGTTGGGCGCTTATCTGGAATATCTCAAGTTGACCACCACCCGCGTGCGAGCCAAAGACCACACCGACTATTTGGAGCAACTGCGGGGCCTGAGATTGGTGGGCGGCGGTTTCAGCGAGTTCTTCAAAATTCAGGAGCAGATCGATACGCTCATCGAGCAAGTCAATCCCGACGACGAGGCCGACGTCGACCGCACCGTCGCCCAAATCCGCGCGTTGTATGATTCATTTATGTGGATGTCCTCGGCATTCCGCGACCTCTTGAAAGGCAAGAATCATTTGCCCAATAATAAGCTGCGCGTGAACTTGCTCAACCAGAGCGATGGTTTCCTGGGCGACGGCATCTATCGCGAACATTTTTTTGGCGACAACTCCATAGTTGACGTCATCCGGAAAGCCTTAGTTGAGCAAACACGCTACTCGGTGCCGGCCTTGAGGCGGCAACGCCGCACCCACGCGCGGCTGGCCACGCAGATCGTCGGGCAAAAGAAGTGACCTTGGTGAGGGCGGTTCAAAACATAAGGAATGGAATGTCAACCCACGATCTCTCGATTCTCTTCTTTTTGGAGCTCGCTTTTATCCTGGCGGTGATTCGAATTGTCGGCATGATCGCGCGAAAGATCGGCCAGCCCCAGGTTGTCGGTGAAATGATCGCCGGCGTGCTGATGGGGCCTTCCCTGTTTGGCAAGTTGCTGCCCGATCTGCAAGCGCAACTTTTCCCCAAGCCCGCCGTCACCATCATTTATGCGGTCAGCCAGGTGGGATTGGTTCTCTATATGTTTCTCATCGGGACTGAATTCAATGTGGACTTGATTCGCCAACGTCTCCGTAGCGCTGCGTTCGTTTCATTGGCCGGTATTCTCATTCCGTTTGCTCTGGGCAGCGCGCTGTCGCTGTTCATGATTGAGAACAACGCCTTCTTCTCGCCGGAAGTGAAGACTTGGGAAGCCATGCTGTTCACCGGCGCGGCGATGTCCATCACGGCCTTTCCCATGTTGGCGCGCATTATTTACGAGCGCGGCTTGACCGGCACTTCGCTGGGCACATTGGCGCTGGCCGCCGGCGCGATGGGTGATGCCGCGGCGTGGTGCATTTTGGCGATTGTGCTGGCGAGCTTTAGCGGCGACGTCAAGATCGTCTTCTCGGCCCTCGGCGGAGGGCTGCTTTACGCTGTCGTGGTCTTGTCGATCGCCAAACCTCTTCTGCGCCGGTTGGAGACCATCGCCCAACGCAACAAGGGATTGAGCGGCTCGCTGCTTGGCTTCGTTCTCATGCTCTTGATGCTCGGCGCCTGGTTCACCGACTACGTCAGAATTTACGCCGTCTTCGGCGCGTTCATTCTCGGCATCGCCATGCCGCGCGGCGTGGTGTCGCGCGATTTGCAGCGTTTTCTCGAGCCGCTCACCACCAACTTTTTGCTCCCCCTCTTTTTTATCTACTCCGGCCTCAACACGAAGCTCGACTTGCTCGTCACGCCGTCCTTGATAAAAGTTACAATCGTGGTCGTGCTCGCGGCCTGCTTGGGCAAGGGCGTGGCGTGTTGGGCCGCGGCCCGCCTGAGCGGCGAAAACAATCGCGAGGCCATGGCGATTGGCACGCTGATGAATGCGCGCGGCTTGATGGAATTGATCCTGCTGAATATCGGCCTGCAACATGGTATCATCACGCCCGCGTTGTTTGCTATCATGGTGATCATGGCTGTCGTGACGACCTTGTTGGCCTCGCCGCTATTCGAGCTGCTCTATCGGCGTTGGCCGCAATCGAAAGCGCTGAACAGGCCTGCCGATGTTTCAGTATCGCGGTGATTTCGTCTGTCACGCCGGGGCGTCCGGCGAGGGTGAAGTAAAACGCGGCAAACGCTACAACGCACTGAAATCATCCGCATAAGTAATTCGTTGCGTAAAGTCAAATGAAAAAAACGGGCGCGGCTTGCTTTTGGCGTGCAGAAAGGTTATATTCGCTATTGCGTTAGCGTTATCAATTCATTATTCAATCACCCCAAAATACCAAGGAGGAAGGAACATGCGAAGAACTATTGGCATGCTCGCGATAGCCGCGAGCTTAACAGCCGCCGGCTGCGCGACGAAAACCACCGTCGACGACGTCGTCAACAAAATGACGCAGAGCCTCGGCGGCGCGGAAAAAGCCGCGTCGATCCAGGATCAGGTTTCGACGTGGGATACCAACATGACGATGAAGATGGAGGGCGACTCGTCCATGACGATGAGCGGCCCCATGACGATCACGTACAAGCGGCCCAACAAAATCAAATTCGAGACCAAAGATCAGAACGGCCATGTCGGATACCTCTCGGTGTTTGACGGCACGAACGGCTGGATCTACATGGTGGGACCGACCGGCCCGAGCTTGCGCGACATGTCGCCGGCGGAGATTCAGGAAACGACTATCCTCGCCGAAAACTGGGTGGGTGGCTGGCACGGATATGCCGAGAAAGGCTTCAAGCTCGCGCTGATGAGCGACACCACGATGAACGGCAAAGCCTATCATCGCCTTCAAGCCACGGATCGTTTTGGCAACGTCAGCATGAATTATAACAACGCGCAAACCGGTTTGTGCGAGCGCACCGACGCCGACCTCACCAATTCGATGGCGATGAAGACGGCGTACGTCAGGACCTTCACTGATTATGCGGCGCACGACGGCTTGATGATGGCCGGCAAATTCATGCAGCGGGATGTGCAGGGCATGGAGACGTTCAAAGCCATTTTAAAAGAAGTGAAACACAATACCGGGTTGGCCGACGACGCTTTTGCGAAACCCGCGCCGCCGGCTGAGCATCCGAGCGAACATCCCACCGAACATCCGAGTGAAAAGAAATAGCCGCCGGTCGCGGGTTTTGCCGGCTGCACGATCAAGTCCCACTGTCGGAAATCTGGCGGTGGGGCTTTTTTTGTCGCGTCATGCTTCACTCACCAATGGAAGCGTAGCGCCCGTTCGCGGGGCAGACAAGATGTCTGCGCTACACCCTTTCACTGAAGCAGTACTTTGCCGCCAAATTTATCATTGACAAACTCTTGGTGAATGCGTACATTATATTCAAATAGAATAAAGCTTGATCGAGGCGAGGACAAAGAACAATGGGCAAGTCAAAATCAATCGCAGCGTTTAACAATCCTGATGATGCCCTTGAAGTTTTTCGGGAAAAATTGCTGCCCTTTGTGATTGACGTGAGAGGCAAGCACATTGATGTCGATCTTGGCGATTATGCGCACATTTGTTTAGATCACCCTGAAATGCGCCCGCGTGTTTTGTGGATAGAAGAAACACTCAAGAATCCCGAGGAAATACGAAAACACCCGGATGCCAGCAAATCCTTTCGTGAAATTTATTTGAATCGAATCTATAAAAATGAAAGCGACGTCGAAAGCGCGTGGCATATTGTAGTCGTCGATGCGCGGCCGTTTTCCAAATTATGGACATCTTTCATTCCAGCCAATCTGGATTACATTAACACGATTCAAAAGCAAGGTAAACTCATATGGTCGAACAAGATGAACGCAAAATAGAGCTCTCGTACTACCGCTCTAAAGATATTCTTTCCATTCACATTCTCCCAAAGCGCCCCGCCAAAACCGGTGGTGGCGAAAGTGATTTTCTGATCCGGTATGACTGGGATGCCCCCAACACGATTGTTGGTTTTGAGATTTTGGATTTTTCTCTCTTCGTTCCCAAAATCTACAATCGTGAAATTGTTCCCGAACTGCCCTTAAAATTTTCTATCACGGGCACGGAAATATCCGGCCTTTCTTTGCAAGAAATTTTGGAATGGGCTTATCTTGCTTTTATTTTGCGGAAAGAAGAGGTTCCAGTGGGCGTTTAAGTTGCTGAGGATTGCTAAAGCATGAGTCAACTACCAACTTATTCATACGATAAAGAAGCCGACGTCTTGTATATCTCTTTCTCGCCGGGCGAGAAGGCAACCACCGCAGTTGAATTAAACGATAATATTTTATTACGATTCAATCGCGCCGAGAAACGGGTAGTCGGCTTAACGCTGATGGACTTTTCTGTTCTAGTGCAAATGACTAAACTCGGGCCGCGCAGTTTTCCTTTGAGCGGTTTGCAGGAGCTTGAGCCGGATTGGCAGGAAACGGTGATTGGCCTCATCACGGCGCCGCCGGTAAATCAGATTTTAAAAATTTCAACTTATACGCCGTTCGCGGCGGAAGCCGTGCCGATTACTTCGATAGAAAAGCCGCCCTTTACGATTGCGGCCTGAAAATAAAGACAACCCGGGCTAACATTACCAACTTTACTTTCATAAACCAACTCAACCCATGCGGCTGTGCGGCTGAAAGACATCATTGCTCCCATCAGGGAGGATTTGGAGGCGTTTGAACAAGAGTTCAAAGCCATTCTCAAATCCGACATTTTTCTCATTGACAAAGTCGTGCATTATTTAATCTCGCATCGCGGCAAACGCTTGCGGCCCGTTTTGGTGTTGCTGGTCAGCCGTCTGACGGCAGATTCGCCCGCGGCGGTGAACGGCCACGCCTTTAATGGCGGCGATGATAAACGGCTCAAAGCCGCGGCGATTCTCGAATTGCTGCACACCGCCACCCTCGTGCATGACGACGTCGTGGACGATTCATACCGCCGGCGAGGATTTCCCACCATCAATTCGATCTGGAAGAATAAAATTTCGGTGTTGATGGGCGATTATTTATTCTCGAAATCCCTGCTGGCGATGCTGCACCTCGGCGATCTCAAAACGTTTTCGATTATCTCACACACCGCTGAGCGCATGAGCCAGGGCGAGCTGCTGCAGGTGGAGCGCAGCCGGGATTATTGGATGGAAGAGGAAATTTATTTCCGGCTGATTTCCGATAAAACCGCGGCGCTGCTCGCGGCCGCTTGCCAGCTCGGCGCGCTGGCCGGCGGACAAAGCGATGACGCCATCGCGCGGTTTAATGAGTTTGGTGAAAAAGTCGGCATCGCGTTCCAGATTCGCGACGATATTCTCGATCTGCTCGGCGACGAAAACAGCACCGGCAAGCCGATCGGCAACGACATTCGCGAAAATAAAATTACCCTGCCGCTGCTGCATGCGTTGAAACAGGCCGAGCGCCGCGAAGCGAAAGCGATCATCCGGCTGGTGAAAAAAGGCGCCGGCTGGCGTGGGCGCCATAGCGACTATCGCGACATCGTGAATTTCATCGAACGCCACGGCGGCGTCACGTATGCCATGCAAACGGCGAACCGGTTCACTGAAGAGGCGGTGGCTTTGCTCAATTCCTATGAGGATTCGCCATTCAAAAATTCGCTGATTAATCTGGTGCGTTTCATTACGTCGCGAGAGCATTAAGCCATTGCGCAGCAAAAGTTAGAAAAATTTCTGAGTTTAAAATTTCCAACGGATAAAAAGCTGCCAACGGATTTTAAATTTTTTCATACGCCAACTCAATTGTTTGTCAAAGAAATTCGAGCAGAATAATTAGTCTATTACAAGTTGAATGTTTGCAAAAATAACAAAAATTTCCAACACAGAGAAAACAGAGCAAACAGAGATTACAAAGCTAAAGAGAGTTTTCCAGGCATTACCCTCTCTGTTTGCTCTGTTTTCTCCGTGTTAATCTTTTTTGGTTGCGGCTCGTCCGCGTTGTGGAACAAAAAATTTGATCATGAATAGAATTGCCAGGGGGAGAGCGGGAAAAGATGAAAGGGTGAAAGGGCGAAGGGGGAAGAGAAAATGGATTGCGTTACTGCTCGTTTCGTTCTTTGTCAACAACAGTTGCCGTCGCGAGGTGCAAACCGTGCAGGAGAGCCGCATTTTGATGGACACGCTCGTGTCGATCAATGTTTACGCGGCCAAACCCGCGGACGAGTCCCGCGAAGCGGGACTTCGACGCACGATTGCAGCCGCGTTTGGCGAAATGAGCCGTCTGGATTCGCTGTTTTCGGCTTATCGCGCTGATAGTGAAGTCGCAAAACTTAATCGCGAGGCGGCGATTGCCGGCGTGACGATATCAAACGATATGGACTCCGTGCTGCAAGCGGCGCAATGGGCGGCGCAAATTTCCGGCGGCGCGTTTGATGTCACCGTCGCGCCGATTTTGCAATTATGGGGATTCGGCACGGACTCACTCGGCGTTCCGGCTCCGGGAAAAATCGCCGCACAAATGGCGCACGTTAATTATGAAAATCTCGTCATCACTTTTGACGTGGTTGATCATAAGAAATCTGTAACTTTTCGCCAAGCCGGGATGTCCATTGATCTCGGCGGCGTGGCCAAAGGCTATGTGGTTGATCGCGGGCTGGCGGTGCTGCGGCGGGCCGGCATTCGCGACGCGATGATTACCGCCGGCGGGGATTTGCGCGCGATAACGTCGCCACTGACGGTCGGGCGCAGGTATATATGGATTCAGCATCCTCGCCCCGCGAATCCGGACAGCGCGGCCAGCTCATTCTTCGGCCGGTTCAAGCTCGAGGGGGATGCCGCTGTATCGACCAGCGGGGATTATGAACGATTTTTTATAAATGATAACAAACGTTATCATCACATCGTTGATCCATATACCGGCTACCCGGCCGACAAAACGATCAGCGCCACCGTGGTCGCCGCAACTTCCATACAAGCGGATGCGTTGTCAACCGCGCTTTTTGTGCTGGGGCCGGAACGCGGCATCGCGCTGGCGAATTCTTTGCCGGCCGTCGAGGCGGTCATGATTTATAAAAATGGAAACAAATTAGAATGGGAAGCAACTAAAACCTTGCAGAAAAAACTCGAAGTTTTTAATCGATGAGAGATAGCATCTGGAGAGCATAATGCCAAGATCACTTGTTACCGGCGGAGCCGGGTTTCTCGGTTCACATCTCTGTGAATACCTGTTGAAAAAAGGCCATGAGGTTATTTGCATGGACAATCTTTCAACCGGCTCGACCGTCAACATCGAGCATTTGCAGGGTGAACGCTTCAAATTTGTCAAGCATGACGTCACCGAATACATTTATGTCGCCGGCTCCATCGACTATGTGCTGCATTTTGCGTCGCCGGCAAGTCCGGTGGATTATTTGCAAATGCCGATTCAAACCCTGAAAGTCGGCGCGATGGGAACGCACAAGGCGCTCGGGCTGGCCAAAGAAAAAGGCGCCGCTTTCCTGCTCGCCTCGACTTCCGAAATTTACGGCGACCCCAGAGAACATCCGCAGCGCGAAGATTACTGGGGCAATGTGAACCCCGTGGGGCCGCGCGGCGTTTATGATGAGGCGAAACGTTTTGCCGAAGCGCTCACGATGGCTTATCATCGCTTTCACAGCGTGAATACGAAAATCGTGCGCATCTTCAACACCTACGGCCCGCGCATGCGCCCGAAAGACGGCCGCGCCATTCCGACGTTTGTGCCGCAGGCGCTGCGCCACGAGCCAATCACGGTTTTTGGCGACGGCTCGCAAACCCGGAGTTTCTGCTACGTCGACGATCTCGTCGAAGGCATTTATCGCCTGCTGATTTC
>Ga0247727_10011087_pt1 | contig 15813 bp, 13 predicted proteins | sample WisWelCaveWW1625_FD_202498 | JGI IMG/M metagenome (GOLD analysis project Ga0247727, IMG submission 202498) | Biofilm microbial communities from Wishing Well Cave, Virginia, United States - WW16-25 | ecosystem: Environmental > Aquatic > Deep subsurface > Groundwater > Cave microbial mat | place...
CTTCCTTGCGGTCCTCCTCGCAGGTCTTCGCGATCTGCTCGAACATGGCCTTCTTCTGTTCCTCGGGCAGGGCCTCGTTGCCTTCCTGGTAGAGAAACCGCTTGTAGAGGAAGTCCGGGTTGCCGCCCAATAGAATATCCGTGCCGCGGCCGGCCATATTGGTGGCGATGGTCACCGCGCTCTTGACCCCCGCCTGCGCGATGATCTCCGCTTCCTTCTCGTGGAATTTGGCGTTCAAGACGTTGTGCTTGACGCCCTGCCGCTTGAGAAAGCCGGCCAGGCGCTCGGATTTCTCGATGGAGATGGTGCCGACGAGGACCGGCTGGCCCCGCTCGTGGCAGTCCTTGATTTCCTCGACGATCGCGGTGAACTTTTCCTTCTCCGTCCGGTAGACGATGTCCGCGTAGTCCTTCCGGATCATCGAACGGTTGGTCGGGATGACGTTCACGTCGAGGTTGTAGATCTTGGCGAATTCCGATGCTTCCGTGTCGGCGGTGCCGGTCATGCCGGCCAGTTTCCTGTACATGCGGAAATAATTCTGGAAGGTGACGGAGGCCAGCGTCTGGTTTTCGTTGGCGATCTTGACGCCTTCCTTCGCCTCGACGGCCTGGTGCAACCCGTCGCTCCAGCGGCGGCCCGGCATGAGGCGGCCGGTGAACTCGTCCACGATGAGGACCTCGCCGTCCTTGACCACGTAATCCACGTCGCGCTTGTAGATTGCGTGGGCCTGCAGCGCTTTGATGACGTGGTGGACCTGGTCCATGTTGGCCGGGTCGTAGAGATTGTCCATGCCGAGCAGTTTCTCGACGCGCGTATTGCCGTCCTCCGTCAGCGCGGCGGTCTTCGTTTTTTCCTCGATCGTGTAATCGCGCTCCGCTTTCAATTGCGGGATGATGCTGTTGATCTTGTAGTAGAGGTCGGTGGTCTCTTCCGTGGGGCCCGAAATGATCAGCGGCGTCCGGGCCTCGTCGATGAGGATGCTGTCCACCTCGTCCACGATGGCGAAGTTCAATTCGCGCTGCACGCACTGGTCCATGCTGTGGACGATCAGGTTGTCGCGCAGATAATCGAACCCGAACTCGTTATTGGTCCCGTAGGTGATGTCGGCGTGGTAGGCCTCCTGCCGCGTGCAGGGTTTGAGATGCTGGAGGCGCTTGTCCGCCGCGTCGTAGGCCGGATCGAAGAGGAACGAGGCGTCGTGCTGGATGACGCCGACCGAGAGGCCGAGGGCGTGATAGAGCTGCCCCATCCACTGCGCGTCGCGCTTGGCCAGGTAATCGTTGACGGTGATGAGGTGCGCGCCCCTGCCTTCGAGCGCGTTCAGATAGATCGGCAGTGTGGCGACGAGCGTCTTGCCCTCGCCGGTCTTCATCTCCGCGATGCGGCCCTTGTGCAGGATCATGCCGCCGATCAATTGCACGTCGAAGTGCCGCATGTTGAGGCGGCGCTTGCCCGCTTCGCGGCAGACGGCAAAGGCTTCGGGCAGAATGGCGTCCAGGGCTTCCCCGTCGGCCAGCCGTTTTCTGAAGGCCTGAGTCTTATCGGCCAGCGCCTGATCGGAGACGGACTTCAAGGCCGGCTCGAGCGAGTTGATGTGCTCGACGATCGGCCGCAGCGCCTTGATTTCCCGGTCGTTTTTGCTGCCGAAAACGATATTGAGCAGTCGTGTGAGCATCGTGTGTTCCTAGGATGTCCGTGTAAAACTCCGTCAGTATACTGGAATCGCCGGCAGAATCCTACCCGGACCGCCCGCCTCGAATGAACTGGCCCGCGGACGAGTCGTCGTTGATTTCGCTCCTCGCTCCATATATAGTCGCGCAGCGTTAGCGAAAGGATATCCATAAATGAGACTGAAAATGTTCATGGGTGTGTTGCTGGCCGGAGCGGCCCTCGTCGTGATGCCAGATGCTGTGTTGGCTGCCGACAACAAGGCGCACGATCACTACCTCCAGGCGGCCAAGCTCTTCGAGCAGGACAGGTACGACGAGGCGATTGCGGCCGCGAAGAAGTCCATCCAGCTTCAGCCGAAGTTCGCCGATGCGCATCTGCTGCTCGGGAAGATCTACTTCGATGGCAAGCGGCGGGCGTTGGACGCGATCTCGTCGATCAAGCAGGCGATCCAGCTCAAGCCTGATTTTGCCGAGGCCCATTATCATATCGGGCTGGTCTACCAGACGCAGGGCAAATTTCGGGATGCCGAGCAGGCGTTGCGCCAGGCCATCAAGCTCGTGCCAAAATACGAAGAGGCCTACTGGGCGCTGGGCCGGCAGTTCCAGCGCAACCGCCGCAACGAACAGGCGGTCGAGATCTTTCAGTCCTTGCTGGCCGTTAACCCCAACCACACCGGCGCCTTGTTCAGCCTGGCGATGGTCCACGATGCACAGGGCGAGCCCCAGAAAGCGCGGGAAACCGTCGAACGCCTGACCAAGGCGGACCCGACGCATCCGGACGGATGGTATTTGCTGGGCCGGATCGAAGAAAAGGAAAGTCATGTGCCGCAGGCGATCGATGCCTACCGCATGGCCGTGTCGGCCAAGCCGGACCTTGTGGACGCCCATCTCAATCTGGCGTTCCTGTACCGGAGCGAAGGCAAGATGCCGGAGGCGGTCAAGCGCTTTGAAGAGGTCATCCGGCTCCGGCCTGAATATGCCGAAGCCCATCTGAATCTTGGCGGGCTCTATGCCAACATGGGCAAACTCGATCCCGCCGAAGAGGAATACGAAACGGCAGTGCAGTTGAAGCCGAACCTGGCCGAAGCGCATTACAGCCTGGGGCTCTTCTACGAGTCGCACCGCCGGGACATGGTCAGGGCGCTGGCGGCCTACCGGAAATACATCGAGCTGGGCGGGCGTGACGAGCGCATCGACCGCATCGTCGGGCAGGCGGGGCGGTGACTTGGCGGTCTATTGACGGCATTGGGTCGCTTTGCTACCATGCCGTGCAAGTGATTGAGAATGCTGATGCCTGAACGAAAATTCCTTCATCCGGTTGCGTGGACGCTGGTGGTTGCCGTGCTGCTCATGCTCGGTGCGACCACGGGCAACGCCGTTGCACACGAAATTCAGCACTCCCATCACACGGCCGCCATGCACGGCACGGGCATCTGTGCCTGGATGTGCGCCTCGGCCAACATCGTGATCACGGCGGCCGTGTTGCCGTCGGCGGTGGCTCCGGTCGAAGATCTGCCGGTGTTGCAAGACCTGCATCCGCCTTCCACTCTTTCCCTGAATCGTCTCCAGGCCCGCGCGCCTCCGCTCTCCTTCTAATCTCAACACCTGTTCGAACAGTTCCGTTTTATCAGCACCGTTCGGCGAGCCGGCGAGGCCGCTGCACGGTTTCAGCGTTCGAACTTATCTTGTGGAGCGTCATGCGCGGTAGTTACAGCATAGCGCGGTTGTCGGCAGGATCGGGGATGGCCCTGGGAGGCCAGGTGCACGGGTGGGCCTTTTCCCTGCTGCTGCATGCAGCAGCGGTGAGCACGACGATCGCCGCCATGAACGGACTACCCGTGCTGCCCGATCAGGAACCATTCCGGTGGGAGGTTTCGTTGGTGGAAGCCGTGGGTCCGGAGTCTCCCGCTCGGCCGGCACAGAATTCTCAGCCGGCCCCTGCCGAGCCGATAACGTCCGCTGCACCTCCGGAGCCGCCCCGGCAGGTCGTCACGAAACCGATCGAGCCGGAACCGGTCATGCAGACCGTTGAGTCGGTTCGGGAGTCTGTTGCGCTCCCGACAGCCGTCGCATACACGGCTCCTGAACCTGTTGTCGAGAAAACTGTTGCGGCTGTCCAGCCGACTCCCGCGCCGCCGTCTGAACCGGTTGCGGCAGTCGTTCATGATGATGTTCCACGGACCCTCCCGATTGTGGAAGTACGGGCTGGTGCGCCCGCTGACATCGAGGCGTCTGCGGCTCGAACGGGATCGGCCCGCGCCGATTATGGATGGCTGGCCGAGATGCTCTGGAAGCGGGTCGCGGAGTTGAAGCGGTACCCGGGCACGGCCCGATTGAACGGATGGGAAGGCAAGGTGATTGTCCGCGCGGTGGTCCGTGACGACGGTCACCTTGCGGAATTGACGGTGCGAGAAAGTTCCGGACACGAGGTGCTCGACCGGGCCGCGCTGGACGCAGTACGGCTGGCCTGCCCCTTGAAATTAAAACATCATCTTTTTGGGAAGCCGCATGTGGTCGTCCATATTCCGATCAGCTACACGTTGACGAATTGAGCAGGGTGACACCATGACACCATATGCACGCATCGTGGGTTTCGCACTGACCGTCGCCGGCGCTGTCCTGGCAGGCGCTTCGTTCGGTTCGCTCGAGGCCGAAGAGCCGACCGGCAAGCCGGGCGCCGCCATCCAGCTTGGACCGAAACAGACGGTCGAGTTCAAGGTCCGGGCCATGACCGGCCCATCGGTCCGCGTGGACGTGCAGGGCTTTCTCCATGCGACCTGGATGGAAGAGGACAAGGATGTCCGCGCGGTGCGCTATGCGAAAAGTGTCGAGCCGGCGGGCAAGCTGGGCGAGCCGATCCGTGTCAACGGGCCAGGGGAAGCTCCCTACTGGCGGCAGGAATCGCCGGCGCTCGCGGTCACGAACACGGAGGTCTTTCTCGCCTGGGCGCTCACGCACCCGAAGGCGACTCCCGAGAAGCCGCTGGGCACCGAGCTGCGATTGAGCCGCTCGACCGACGGCGGGCGTAGTTTTCTCCCGTCCATCAAGATCAACGACGACGACCAGGTGGTTCTGCACAGCTTCGATGCGCTTCATCTCGGACTCGACGGCATGCTGCATGTGTCCTGGGTCGATTCCCGCGAAGGCAAGAAGGATCCGGGCACCTTCCACGCACGATCCACCGATAGGGGACAATCGATCGGCGGCAACATGAAACTCGACGAGAATACCTGCGTGTGCTGCAGGACTGCGCTGGCGACGGCGCCGGACGGCACCGTGTACGTGGCCTGGCGGAAAATTTTTCCAGGCGAGATCCGCGAGACGGTCCTCGCCCGTTCGGAAGACGGCGGGAAGACGTTTGCCGAGTCGGTCATCGTCGGCAACGACCGGTGGGTCTATGCCAGTTGCCCGCATCGCCCGGCGTCGATCGGTGTCGATGCCCAGGGGCGTGTGTATGTGGTCTGGTACACGGAAGGTGCGGATGAAACGCCGGCCGTCTATTTCACCACGTCGGACGACCGGGGGCGGACGTTCTCGGCGAAACGGATGATGAATGTCTCGAAAGGCACCTTCCCCGATCATCCGCAGATGGCGGTGGATCCCGATGGGCGGGTCGTCCTGCTGTGGGAGGAGCTGTCGCCGGTACGTCAGGAAATCGTGATGAGCGTTTCCCTGGACCGCGGTCAGACCTTCAGCCGGCCGCAGAAGATGAACGACAAGAAAAGCCAGAGTCCGACTGTATCGGTGAACAGCAAGGGGCTGGCGGCGATGGCGTGGAAGGAACACGCCATGTCGGGCCACCGGCTGGTGCTGCAAACGGCGCAACTCCCCGCGCCGCCACAAGTGACGTTGCTCCCATGATACGCAGGAGACACAACCTGCGTTCGGCACGGCTGGCCGCGATGGCCTTTGCCGTGTGGGCGCTGTTCTGCGCGGGGGTCGTGCCGGTCGCTACGGCGGATGCCGACTCGTTCGCCGCGATGAAGATCAGCCGGTCTCCGGCCGTCATGGAAGCACCGGTCTTCCGTCTGAAAACGCTCGATGGACAGGAGATCGATTCCAGCAGCCTGCGCGGCAAAGTGGTGGTGCTGAACTTCTGGGCGACGTGGTGCGGGCCGTGCAAGGAGGAAATGCCGGCGCTGGAGCGTCTACGCCGCTCCTTCGACCAGAATCAGGTGGCGTTGCTGGCGGTGACGATCGATCTGCAACGCGCGGGCATCCGGGCGTTCATGAAGCAGCTCGATCTGACCTTTCCCGTGCTGCTCGACGAAGACCGGGATGTGTCCGCGATGTTTCTGGTGCGCGGCCTGCCGACGACGGTGTTGATCGGGCGCGACGGCACGCTCATCGGGCGTGCCGTCGGTCCGCGGGCGTGGGATAGCCCGCAGTCGGTGGCGTTAGTCAAAGATTTGCTGAAGTGAAAGATTGGCTGAAATGACCAGATCACGAGTGATGCCATTTCTGGCGGTCGGGCTGGCGGTCTTCTACGGACTCTTGTCCGTGGCGGCCATCGCCTGCATGCCGATCCATGAGGGCGTCGGCGCATCCGGTCAGCATCATGCAAAAGGGCAGGCCCACTCACTGCTCTGTGCGTTTGCCTGCCAGGCCAACCAAACGGTGGCGCTGTCACCGTCCGTTCCTGCCGGTGCGCTCATGGTGCTCGTGGCAGTGTTTCTGTTCGCTCTCTCCGGTCCGCCTTCAATCGGTGCGTTGGGCGTCCGTTCAGCCCGCGCGCCTCCCCGATAAGTTCCCCGGTTCAATTTTTCTCTCGCGTTCAGTTCCGACCGCTCTCGCATGAGACGGAGACGGATGCGGGTGTCTGTGTATCGGCACTTTTCGGTCATAAGGAGGAGTGTATGCGTCGGGAAATCTCCGTGTTCGGGTTCATCGTACTTATTGTCGCCATGATGTCCATGTGTGGCCTTGATGGCCCGCCGAAGGCCTTTGCGCAGGAAGCGGGACAGGGAGGCGACAAGGCTCTGCGCGAGCAGGAGCTTCGCCAGAAATTGCAAAAGATTTTGGACGAGTTGGAGGAATTGAAGCGTGCGCCCGAGGGTGCCGTAGCGCCGGCCGAGCAGCCGAGCGTGGTGAAGGAACAGGTGGAGCCGCAGACGCCCGGTCAGGCGCCTCACGTGGAGATGCAAGACTTGAGCATCGTCAGCCAGCGGGTCCAGAAGCGGCCGGAAGGCGTGTCCCTGTCGGCCACGGAGCCGACCGAGTATCAATCCCAGCCGACCCGGCACATGCGAGAGTCATTGGAGTCGCTGCCGGGTGTGATCGTTCGCCAGGCGAACGGGCCGAGGGACTTTCAGATCTCGATCCGTGGATCGGGCATTAAGACCACGTTCGCGGTCCGTGATCTCAAGATGTACGAAGACGGGTTCATCCAGACCCAGTCCGACGGTTTGGCGAGGCTCGATATCCACGATCCCTGGTTCATGCGCAGCGTGGAAGTGCTGAAGGGAGCCTCCTCTTCGCTGTACGACAACTACGCCCTCGGCGGCATGGTCCACTTTAAGACGCGCCGTGGCAGCGATATCAACGGGGTGGAAACGTTCCTGAGCGGCGGTGCGTACAGCTACCAGAAGCAGGCCTTCGCCATCGGCAAGCAGTACACCAATCTGGACGTCTCGCTGTTTGCCAGCAACGTGGCGGAGCAGGGCTACATCCGGCACAGCGACTACGATACGCAGACGATGAACTTCAATATGCGCTTCAAAGTCGACGACCGGCAGAACTTTTACTTCAAGGCGATCACCAACTGGCTGGACGCCAACGTGCCGACGCGGCTGACCCTGTCGCAGTATGCCAACGATCCCCGCAATGCCGGCGGGACCGGCGCGACCACCGACGCGATCCGGCTCGCCCAGCGACGGCTCGACCGGCGCACGATCATCGGCGGCCTGTACGAGCGGGAGATCGATCCCAATACGGTGCTGACGATCGAAGCCGATTACGACGTCAAGGACATCAACCAGACCTTCACCCAGATCAGCGACAACATCAATCCGAACTGGAAGAGTTACACCGATCTGCGCCACAACGGTCGGCTGGGAGACATGCCGCTCAAGAGCTACGTCGGCTTTTTTGTCAACAACATGGAGCAGGAGGGCTCGACCTTTGCAAACTTGGGCGATTTCCAGGGAAGCCGTGGGACGCTCGCGCAGAGCAGCCGGGGGACGATCCGCAACATCGGCGGGCGGTTCCGTGAGGAATTGGAATTCGTACCCAAGTGGACACTGGCCGGCGGGTTGGGGTTCGAGCAATCCATGTTGAGCGTGCAGACCATCAATTACACGGCTGCCGGCGCGATCAGCAACCGGCCCAGCGCGGACCGGACGTACTACAACTGGGCGCCGGAGTTGTCGCTCACCTGGAAGCCTGCCGAGGGATACCGGCATTGGGTCCGTGGGTCGACCGGGTATGCAATCCCCACGTTCGGCAATCTGTTGATCGGTCCGGATGGACTGGCGGGGACCAATTTTTCACTGAAACCACAACGGAATTACAACGTGGAAATCGGAACCGAATCGAAGGTGCATAAGACATTGAATCTGCAGTTGACCGGATTCTGGACCATCGTCAAAAATGAGATCATTTCCCAGTTGGTGTCCACGACGAGCACGGGTCAATTCGCTGTCAACGCCGACTTGTCGGAGTACAGAGGCATCGAGGCCGGCTATGACTGGCGCCCGGCGCAGGGATGGCGGCTCTCCGGCGCCTACACGCACATCGATGCACGCTACATCAACTTCGTAGAGCAGTTCAATATCGGCGGGGTGCTGACGCCGATATATCGTGATGGTAAACAGGTGCCGAACGTCGCGCGCGACGTGCTCAACTTCAAGGAGGAATACGATCATCCGTCAGGCTGGGGCGGGTGGCTCGAAACCAGCTACCACAACAGCTATTTCCTGAACAACAACAATACCGTGGGCATGCCGCAGTATTGGCTGCTCAATGCCAACATCCATAAGAATCTGGAGTTCACAAACAACTCCTATGTCCGGTTTGCCAAGTTCTATGTGCAGCTCGATAACCTTGCGGACGCGAAATATGCCGCATCCGGCAACGTCGTGTCCGACTCCACGGCCGATGGCGCGAAAACGCTCTTTTTCTCCGGCTACGGTCGGGCGGTCTATGGAGGTGTGACGCTGGGATTCTAGCCACGGGGGAAGCACGGGTCTCTGCGGAGAGGCGCCTGTCTCAAAAGGCGCAGGGCGGGTGGGTGCGACAACGTGCGGGGTGGGCGTGTGAGAAGCCGGGATGTCGGGTCCGATTTGGATGGCCTCCTTGGTCGGACCCGCACGGGGGACAGCTTACTCCTGTGGCCTGTTCCCGGTTTTCTCCGCTACCGCCTGATCCGTCCGAAATGGTAATAGTATGGCCTCCAGTAGTAGGAGGGCGGGTAATAGTAGTTGGGAAGGCGGGACAGCGTGTCCCCGTGCAGCCAGACTTTCAGCGATTTGATCTCCACCATCGGGTAGGTATAGTCCGTTTCGTCGAGTTTGTCGGCCACGGAGCCGGTCACTTCGCCGACGAGCGTGAGGCGCGTGCCGGGTGGAATGGTCGCCGGGTCCAGAAATTCCTTCTGAACGGCGAAGAATCGTCCGCGCGACGTGGTGCGGTCCATTTCGGGCTGGAGCGAGCGGTCCAGCGGAATCTCCAGTACCTCGATCCTGGTTCCCTCTTTCAAGCGTTTGGCCGATAGGACTTCGCCGCCGAGCACCATCAAATGCCCGCGGTAGGAATCCGGCGATTCCCGAAGCTGCGGAAACGTGAGGGTTTTATCGAGTTGGGCCTGGAGGGCGGGAGGCACGACATTGCCGGAGGCGCAGCCGGCAAGGAATGCCGCGAGCGCGAGGCCTCCCCAGCCCATCGGCAAGAACCGGATCATGATCCATTATAACAGAGGCATCCCAACCCGCATCATTCATGAGGGTTGTGACGAAACCGCTGAGACGCCTAGCGAGACGGGCGCGTGGAGCCGAGAGGAAGGGAGACGTACTTGAAACAGTACGTTGATCGACCGAGCGGCGAGCCCGCCCGCCTGCTTCGTAACGCGGCCAGGCTTGTCGTAGCAGCGTATCGGCGGTTACAGTAGAAGCCATCATGAATGATGCGGGTTAAAGACGGATTGGCTATAATGGGCGCGTTTTTTGGGATGATCGAGAAAGGAAGGAGTGTATGCGCAGAAAATATATGACGGGATGGCTGACGATCGCGCTGGTCTGTTGGATGGTTGGAGGCGCGGCATGGGCGGGACCGGCCGCACAGCCGAAGCCGGACGGCAAGTATGAACTCTTGAAAGAACCGTCCACGCATCAGGCCGGCAAGGTCAAGTTGACGGAATTTGCCGACTTTTATTGTCCCCATTGCCATGTCTTCGAGCAGACGCTGGCGCCGTTGATCGAAAAAGAATTCAGCGGCAAGGTCGAGATCGACATGGTCGGTTTTCCGGTGATCGGCGGCAAGCTGCCCACGGCCTTCGAGATGTACGAGCAGGCCCGGGTCATGGGGAAGGGCGTCGAGATGAAGAAAGTGCTGTTTCGCGCGATCCACAAGGATCGGCTGCACATTCTCGACCGGGTGATCCGTGAGACGTTGATCAAGGAAGTGGGGCTGGACCCCGTCCCCTTCGAAGCCGGACTCGCCAGCGGGAAGCCTGCCGAAGCGCTTCAGGCGGGCCGCAAGCTCGGTTTGAGGGTGAAGGTTGAATCCACGCCGACGGTGGTGCTGGACGGGAACATCAAGGTGGCGGGGGAGGATCTGAATCCTGAGAATTTGAAAACCGTCATTGCGAGCATTTTGGCTTCAGACAAAAAACGATAATCGTATGCGGGCTATCGTGCGTCATGTGATCGTCGGCCTGGTTGGCCCAATCGGCCTAATCGGATTGGCTCTTCTGTGTGGAGGCCAGCCGGCCTTCTCTGCCGAGAAGCCGGCCGCGCGCTCGGCGGTGTCGGATCTCCAGGGGCAGATCAAGCACACCGCCGCAAAAGTCACTCCGGCGGTGGTGAACATCGCGTCCACGGTGATCGTCCGGGACCAACTGTTCAGCGACGAAGGCCTGCCGTTCGGCCTGTTCGCCCAGCCGACGCCGCGCCGCCAGTACGGGCAGGGCTCCGGCGTCATCGTGTCGTCGGACGGGTACATCGTCACCAACAACCACGTCGTGGCGGACGCGGTGGGCGTCGAAGTGCTGCTGGCAGACCGCAGGCAGTTCAAGGGCCGAGTGGTGGCCACGGACCCCAAGACCGACGTGGCGGTGGTCAAGATCGAAGCCACCGGCCTGCCGACGGTGCCGTGGGGGGATTCCAGTCACCTCGCAGTCGGCGATTTCGTGCTGGCCATCGGGAACCCGCTGGGCCTCAACCAGACGGTCACGTTCGGGATCGTGAGCGCGGTCGGTCGGGCGGACGTCGGCGTGGCCGACTACGAAGACTTCATCCAGACCGATGCGCCGATCAATCCCGGTAATTCAGGCGGCGCGCTGGTGAACGTCAAAGGCGAGCTGATCGGGATCAATACGGCGATCGCCAGCACGACCGGGGGCAGCGTCGGCGTCGGCTTTGCGGTTCCCAGCAACATGGCGCGCGCGGCGATGCAGAGTCTGCTCAAGACCGGCCGGGTGGTGCGCGGTTTTCTCGGCGCCAACACGCAGGACGTGACGCCGTTGCTGGGCAAGATGTTCAAGCTGCCGGATGTGAAGGGCGTGATCGTCACGGATATTTTTGCCAGGGGTTCGGCGGAAAAGGCCGGGCTCAGGCGCGGCGACGTGTTGCTGGGGTTCGACGGGAAGGATGTCGTGGACTCCGGCAAATTGCGGAACGCGATCGCGCTGGCGCCGATCGGCAGCCGGCACAAGCTCGATGTGATCCGCGACAGTAAGCCCATTCAGGTCGACCTCGTCGTTCAGGAAGCCCCGCGCGAACGGACGAAGCGGGCGACGGCCATCGCGCACGGCGTCACCATGGGGCACCCGCTCGGCGGCGTGCTCGTCGAGGAGATCACGCCGCCGAGCGCGCGCCAGCTCGGGCTCAGTTCAACCAACGGCGTGGTCGTCACGGCGGTCGAGGAAGGCAGCCTGGCCGAATCGGCCGGCATTTCCATGGGCGATCAGATTCTGGAAGTGAACCGCAAGCCGGTGCCCGATCTCGAAGCCTACCAACGACTTGTCGAGCCGATCAAACCGAAGGACCTCACGCTCCTCCTCATCAACCGGCAGGGGACGATCCTGTTTGTGCCCATCGAAGGCGAGTGAAGGGTCGGAGGTGGCGGCTGGACCGGCCCTGTGCTCCCGGAGCGCGCACACTCGGAAGGTGCTCGCTCGACGGCCGCAGTTGGGCCAGCCCAGCCTCCCTCCGAAAAGTGAGTGTGTCCCGATCGCCCATGGTGCTCGTTAGCCATGGGCGGTCGGGAGAGAGCAAACACTGTTTCGCTTCTGATCAGTTTGTTTATTTGCTTTCAAGCGCCTTGCGCAATTGCGCACGACCCGGATGCGCCGGACGCCACGGTTCCTGAAATTGGCGTGGCGGCTGACCGACCGGTCGCGGCCTCCTCGCAGCAGTTCATACCGGACAAGGAATATCTGCTGCAGCCTCAGGGCCGCCCCGCCCAAGTGCTGCGGCTAATCCCAGGCTTCATTGCCGTGGAACATTCCGGCGGCGCGGGTAAGGCCGACCAGTATTTTCTCCGCGGCTTCGATGCCGATCACGGCACCGACGTCGCGTTCTTTTCGGACGGCATGCCGATCAATCTCCGCACCCACGCCCACGGGCAGGGCTATGCCGACTTGAATTTCATTATTCCTGAAACGATCGAAGGGTTGGATGTGCTGAAAGGTGCCTACCACGCCGAGATCGGCGACTTCGGGACGGCCGGCGCGGTGAGTTTCAAAACACGGCAAGTCGTGAAGGAAGGCGTGGTGCAACTGGCCGGCGGGCAGTTCGACACGCAGCGGCATCTCCTCATGTTCTCGCCGACCAGGGGAGATGTCCGCACGCTGTTCGCCGCCGAGGGCTATTACACGAACGGGCCGTTCCAAAACGACAATCGTTATTTCCGCGCGAACGTGCTGGGCAAGGTCACGTTGAACCCGAATCCGCGGTCGGAACTCGGCCTCACCGGAACCTATCACAAGGCCCAGTGGAACGCCTCCGGCGAGATTCCCCTGCGCGCGGTGAATGCGGGTACGCTGGATCGGTTCGGCGCGATCGATCCGACCGAAGGCGGCAAGACAATCCGCGCGACCAGCCGCCTCAACTACCACTACGACACGACGGCCGGCGGCCGGTTCTTTGCCGATGCCTACGCGCAGTATTACCGGATGGACCTCTTCTCCAATTTCACGCTCTTCCTCAACGATCCGGTGAACGGCGACGGGTTTCTGCAATCCGACCGGCGGGTCGTGTATGGCGGCAACGCGGGCTGGCGGCAGGCCGGCACGCTGATGGACATGGAGAGCGCCGTGACCGCCGGCGTGCAAGTACGGGTGGACGATCTCCATGCACGGCTCGCTCCCCAGGTGAAGCGGACTCCGACGGGGACGACGACCGACAACGACGTGCTTGAAGCTTCCTACGCGCCCTATGTCAAGGCGGAGGTGCAGCCGGTGTCGTGGATGCGTCTGACCGGAGGGCTGCGGAGCGAGTTCTTTACCTTCGATGTCCGCAATCGTTGCGCGTCGTGCGCCGTCCAATCGGCCGGCCGGACGACATCGTCGATCGTCCTGCCGAAGGCCAACCTGATCCTCGGACCCTGGTTCACGACGGAATTCTTTGCGAATTACGGCGAAGGCTTTCACAGCAACGACGCCCGTGCGGCGATCACGAGCGGTTCCGCGCCGCTGGCGCGCGCCAGGACCTATGAAGTCGGTATCCGGTCGAAACCGTGGGGAGCGGACGGGATGGAGTTGACCGGGACCCTCTGGGCCGTGGATCTCAATTCCGAACTGGTGTTTGCCGGCGATCAGGGCACCACGCAGATTCGTGGAGCGAGCCGCCGCCGGGGCATGGAGGTCGGCGCACGCGGGTCAGTGTGGGGGCCGTTGTCCTTCAACGGCAGCGTGACCTGGACCAAGGCGGAATTCACGAACGGCAATGCCATCCCGCTGGCGCCGGAGATCACGGCTTATGGCGCGGCGATTCTCAAGTGGCCTGAGGGGCTGGCGACGCAACTCCAGGCGACCTATCTGGGCGTAAGACCCTTGACCGAGAACAAAAATTTAAAATCGCCCTCATGGCTGACGTTCGATCTCTCATCGCGCTATCAACTACCGGTCAAATTGGAGCGCGGACGGCTTGAAGCCTTCTTGTTTGTTCAGAATCTCTTCGATACCAAGTGGGAGCAGGCGACCTTTGCGTTTCAATCACGCCTGCAGGGTGAACCGGCTGGAGTAACGGACATTCATGTTGTGCCGGGAACGCCACGCATGTTTATGGGCGGTGTTGCCTGGTATTTCTAACGGCCGCTGAAAGAAGGCCTCCAACTTTGTTCTCGGTCACCCGTCTCCTTGCGACGTACCGAAAAACGTACGTCTCAGTCGCCGGGCTTCCTGCGGCCGCGTTGGAGGGCCTTTTTGAGCGGCCTTTCGAGAAGCATCTTCATGCCAAGTAAAACGAAAATAATTAGAGTTCTTTCCCGTGCCTATTTTCGTCGACCGACCTTGCAGGTGGCGCGGTCGCTGCTGGGTAAATATCTGGTGCGGAAGGCCGGGCGCATCATCGAAGTCGAGGCCTACATCGGCACGGAGGATCGCGCCTGTCATGCCTCGAAAGGACGCACGGCCCGTACCGAGGTGATGTTCGGGCCTGCCGGCGTGTCGTATGTCTATCTGATCTACGGGATGCACCACTGCTTCAATATCGTGACCGAGCGGGTCGGGTTCCCATCAGCCGTGCTGGTGCGGGCGGTGGAGGATGCCGAGACGCAGACATTGCTCGACGGACCGGGCCTGGTCTGCCGGTTTTTTGCGATTGATCGCAGGCTCAATTGCATGGATCTGACAGCGGGCGAGAGGCTATGGGTTGAGGATAGGGGAGAACGGGTGTCGCCGTCGACGATCACCGTGGGTCGCCGGATTAACGTGGATTATGCAGGAATCTGGTCGAAGCAACCCTGGCGATTCCGTCTCAAAGAATTGTAACCCAGTCGCAGACGAACAAATAAAAAGGGGAGGCTTCGATGAAGCCTCCCCTTTTCTATTCGGATCTGACGACGCTTATTCGATTTTGCGATCGCCGGAGATTTTGGTGGCCGAGGTCACCGGAGGCGCAATCTTGATTTGCGGTCCCTGGACCGACGGGAGCTGCCCGGCGCCGTGTTGTTCCTTGATGCGGCGGTTGTTGGGATCAACCAGGTTCTGCTGAACGTGGTTGTCGGTGCTGGTAATGGACCTCGTGATCGCTTTGTCACCACCCCCATCGCTCTGGCCGGGGTCATTGGCCGTCGCCTGTCCCGTCACCGGGCTGGTGGATGCCTTGGCCGGATAGCCTTCGTGCTTGGGGAGCATAGCCGGATTCGCCAGCGCGACCGAGACGGAAAATCCCACGATCGCGAGTGCTGCCACAGTGCCGATAAGCGTCTTCATATGATGCACTCCTTTTGATTAAGAGAGAGTGAAAAAGTGAGTCTCGAATCAACGCCAATAAGCCGTAAAACGGAGGCTATCTTAGCGACCCGCAGGGGGTCTGTCAAGGTCGGGGTAGGACTGAGTGCTGAGGACTAAGGTTTAGGAAAAACTCGGCCCTCAGTCCTCGTTACTCAGTCCTGATTCAGCGCCGTTGGCGCCGACCGCGTCCGCCGCGGCCCCGGAAGCGTCCCCCGCGGGAGGCTGCTGCGGGCAGTTGGATCGTCACCGAGGTGCCCTTCTCCTGGCCGCCGGCAATGGTGATCTCGCCCTGGTGCTCGTCCACGATCTTTTTCACCGTCGCCAGGCCCAATCCGGTGCCGGACCGCTTGGTCGTGAAATACGGCTCGAAGAGCTTGCTGACGTGCTCGGCCGGGATCGGCGCACCGTCGTTGCTGATGACGATCTGCACCATGCGCCCGCCTTTTTGAGCCGACACGGCGATCTCCAACCGTCCGCCCGGCGTCATGGCTTCCAGCGCATTCTTGATGATGCTGAGGAAGACCTGCTGCA
>Ga0247727_10011088_pt1 | contig 15812 bp, 10 predicted proteins | sample WisWelCaveWW1625_FD_202498 | JGI IMG/M metagenome (GOLD analysis project Ga0247727, IMG submission 202498) | Biofilm microbial communities from Wishing Well Cave, Virginia, United States - WW16-25 | ecosystem: Environmental > Aquatic > Deep subsurface > Groundwater > Cave microbial mat | place...
GGATGAAATATTCTTAATGTCGTGGGTGACACCAGCGACCGCTTCTTCGATTGCAGCCGCCTCCAATACTTTTGACAATCCGATTTCAGTCTTAATCCTCAGATCATACAGCTCGCCGATTTTTGTCGCCACGGCGGCGTTTTGTGCAACGGCAGTTAAAGTCTCCAGATCCCGCTCATCAAAATCATTGAGCCGCAGGCTTTGAATATCGATCACGCCGATGATTTCGTCGCGAAAAATCAGTGGAACGGCGATTTCAGATTTGATCGCGGGATGGGTTGGGCGGTATTCGGAATCTTTTGTAACATCTTTTGCCAGACGGGGCAGGCCGTTTTTTGTCACCCACACCACAAGGCTTCTTTGATTCAGGGATAGCGATTTGCCGATGTGCTCACGGCCAAACGCTTCCCCGGCCGCGGCCTTCAAAAAGAGCTTGCTGCGCTCATTATCCTTGATCCAGACAAAGGAAATCTTGTTCTCCGGGCCGACAACGTTCAGGCATTCATTTGCAATCAGGGTTAATATTTCCTGCAGGCTGTTCTCGTGGCTGAACGCCTCGCTGATCTCGTGCGCCGTAATGACTTGCTGCGTTTTTTTCTCGGCGATGCCGTAGAGACGTTTGTTTTTGAGGGTGCTGGCAGCCGCATCGGCCAGCATGGCAACGAGCTGTATTTGTGCTTGTGAGAACGCCGGAGTTTTGTCACGCGCTATCACAATGCACCCCTGCGGCTCACCATCCGTAATGAATGGAACGGCCAATTCCCACTGCGTCTCTTCCCAGATCGCAAAATAGTGCGCATCGTGCCGGGTATTTTCAATAACGCAGGGCCGCCCAGTTTTCAAGACGTGGCCCGCGATGCCTTCGCCGCTCTCCACCTGTGGCAGTCTGGCCCCGAGGGATTGAAAGCGCTCTGGAAAGCTGAACATCCAGTTTCCGGAAACCGGCTCACGGTACACGAGATAGGATTTATCCGTGCCAATGAGGTTTCCGGCTGCCGTTAGAATCTTTTGAAAAATTGAGATCAGCTCCGTTTGGTGACCCGCATCCCGCACGATGGCTCGAACCTGGCTGAGATGCAGGGAGTAACACTCCAGATCGAGATGAATTTGCGCATTCTGCAATGCCAGCGAAGCATAAACGGCCATGGCTTCCAACACTTTTATTTCGCTCTCGCTAAACTCGCGAGGCCTGCCGAAACATAAATTGATGACGCCGAGAATGTTGCCGGATAATTTTAGCGGCAAAGAGGCCATGGCGCCGAAGCTGAACTGGAGCGCCATGTCGCGATGGAAAAAATCCGGGCATTCGATCTCATCCGTTACGTCCCGGATGATTCGCGAGCGTCCGACTTGCGCCACCCAGCCAGCAACTCCCTGACCCAACTTTAACGTAAATGATTCTATCGTCTCGGGTTCCAGACCAATGGCGTCGAAAATACGAAGCATGCCGCTTTCTCCATCGAGTATCATCAAAGAACAACTTTTTGTATTGTCAATCACGTTCATGAACGTCTCAAGAATACGTTTAACGATATCACCTTGCCCTATTGCCGCTCCAATAGAGTTGACATTCCCCAACAGTGCGCTCAATGCATTTTTGGCATCAATTTGTTGCGTCACTGCTTCAGAAAACAATTCTCTGGCCCTTTGATATTTCTGCTGCGCAAAATAAAGATCGGCCAGTCGTTCCGAGGTGAAATAGTCCTGAAAAACGGATTCATAGATTTGATTGCGAACACGGTAGATGCCATTGCGTTCGGAAATTGCGCCTAAGGCGACCAGAGTTTTGAGGTGAGGATCATATTTGGCCGCGCTGATTGCGCCGGCGCGCAACGTTCGCATTAAACTTTCCACCAGCTGGCTGTCTCGCTCGATTTGTGTAATCACCATCTCGACGTTTGTTTCACCTTCTTTAAGAATACTCTCTATTGCCATTTCCGCTTTCTTGAGAGTGAATTCAGGTTGTTCTTTTCCGAGAAAAGCTATTTCAAGGATCCTGTAACAGATCTTCTGAATTAAATAGCCGGTTCCACCGGTGGCTTCGTAAAGCTGTCGTCCAAAGCCGGGTTGGCAAAGAAAGCCCAAACGCGTGCTAACTCGGTGCAGCATGGCTTCAACGTCTTCGCATCTAAAATCTTCCAACAATTCTTTTATAACGTACTCTGCAATGGAATGTCCTTTTTCAATCTGAAGATCAATTGTGGTTAGTGTGCCGCTCAAAATGAACTGAAACTTCGTAAGTGATTTCTGTATGGCTTGTGACTGATATAAATTAACCAAAGCACGAAAAGCTTCCTGTGCAAAAGTTTTGGGTAGAGTCTCAATGCTGTCAAGAATGATGATAATTTTGATGTTTTGATCTAACCGCATTGATATTTCAGTCATGAATTCTTTCAAATTTTCCAGAGTGGGTGAAGATATAATCTTGTCTGGCAATGTGACACCCTGATTTGGGAGGAGATCACTTATGCGATGGAAGAGCAACCGGCACAGCTCCGCTTGTTCAAAACGCAGCAACTCTTCCGGTTTAACCAGGATAAAATGACTATTAAAATTTTTTCTCTTACACTCGTCCATGAGTGATAATAGAAAAGTTGTCTTGCCAATCTTTTTCCCACCGCAAACCGAGTACCAATGGCCAAATCCAAGACCGGAAATCACCTTTGAAAGGAGCACCGGTCTTCTGATCATGATCAGGTCATCTTCCTCCGGATAAAGCGGGCGCTTGTAGATGAAAGGATTCGCATACATAGCATAAGCCAGTCGTTATAATGATGGGCGTTTATAAGGATATCGGAGGTCACGCTTTGACGCTCATAAACGTCTCAATGACTTTATCAAACGGAATGGGTTTCTTGAGATAGTCAATAACATTGAGTTTCTTCATCATTTCTTCAATCTGTGGATTAACCACCGCTGTTAAAACGATGACTTTCAAATCAGGATCGCAATTGGGTAATTTTTTTTGACGGATTAGCTCCAATAAATGCAGTCCTGCCCGCCGTGGATCGACACGCCCGGCAAGGGCTTTGCCCGGATCAAACATCACATCTAACGAAAGGAGGTCGAATTTTTCTTTCTGGAGCCTGGCAATGGCTTCGTCGCCGTCTTTTGCCAGAACACAGTGAAACCCTTTTTTCTCGAGGCGTCGGAAATAGGGATTGACGCCCCTTTGCTCATCCTCGACAAAAAGAATTGTGCTCATGAGTTAATTTCTCCCAGTCAATTTTGGTAGTGTAATGGTGAAAGTCGTCAGAAAATCCTGATACTCTTTAACCTTCTCGGGATTCTTCGTATACGGCTCACTTCTGACTTTGATCTCGCCGCCATGCTTTTGGATGATTTCCCGGCAGATTTTTAGTCCGAGTCCGGTTCCTGGTATATATCGAATCTTGTCCCTGGCGTCGCCTCTGGAGAAGCCCAGGAAGATCGTTTCAAATTCGTTTTCAGGTATCCCTAGCCCTCGATCTGTAATCTCAATATTGACCCTGGTTCCATCATCAAAGCCGCTGATATTGATATAGCGATTGAAGAGGGAGTATTTCACCGCGTTATCAATCAAGTTTGTGATCGCCTGCTCAATCCTGTCCCGATCAAACTCAATACGTGGCAAGTGTTTCACATTGTCCTTGATAATGATTCGGAGTCCCCTTTCCAGCGCTCGCAACCTGTAAGCACTGGCGCAGCTCTCGATGACCTCCTGAATGTACCCCGGCTTAAAAACGAACTCCAATTTTTCGCGAGTGCGCTCACTGAGCAACAGCGTATTATCCATTTGCCGCTTCGCGCGTTGAATCTCTTCTTCAATAACGCCAAAATACTGGCTGATATCCTCATTCGCCTGGCTCTCCTCAAGCAGGTCTTTCAAGCCGCCGACATGGGTCATAATGTTGTGCAAAGGGCTGCGGAACTCGTGCGCCGTTTCCGCAATGTTGGCCTCCAGATGGTGAATCGTGAGCACATCTTTGATGTTGCGGATCGCAATGGCCGACTGGCTGGCAAACGTTTCCAGGACTTTCATGCGCCGGTACAATAGCGTCTCATCGCCATGCACCAGCGCCGGCCAATCGGAAAGATCGATTTGCAGCGTCCCAACCGGTTTGTCTTTGACGATCAGCGGAATGACATATTGCGCCCTGATTTTGGCTTTGCTCACCAAACGTTTATCGCAGCGCGGATCTTTCAGGCAATTTTTAACCAGAATCGGAGATTTGAATCGCAGCGATTGCGCCAGAATATTGTTATCGTGCCAATCGTATTTTGAATCGGCAAGAATGCTTTTCCAGTTTTCTCCGAGCGCATATTGACCCTCAATTCTTTTCGACACTTCGTTCACCAGAGAGAGCATGCCTTTGGCATAACCGATACTCTCCAGACTCTTGAAAATGTGATTGATTGCCTCATTTTCTGTGGTCGAGTTCAGAATCCGGATGCTGGCTTGATTCAAAGCATCGAGCTGTTTTTCCAATTCATTGGTTAACGCCAGCTCCTCTTTCAGACGACGCAGCAGATGCGCCTGCTCGATGCCAATGCCGGCGAGATCAATGATCCGCTGCAAGGTCTCAATCTCATCTTTTTCGATTTGGTTTTTGTCAGCTTTGTTATAACCTGTCTCCAGCGTCCCTAAAATTTCGCCGCGCGCGCTAATCGGCATGATGGTTCGCACCAGTTTTTCATGGTAATATTTTTCGTAGATGCCCCTGTCTAGTCGCTCATCCCAGCCAGTGAGATAGACGGCATCTTTATGACGAACCACCCACGCTTGAATATCTTTGCTCTCAAGCGAATGCCAGGCAGATTTCAAAAATTCTTCTTGTACATTCCTGCCTTTAATGGTGCCGATCATTTGCCGATCTTCGTCCACAATTGAAATGGTGGCGTATGCAAACCCGAGGATGTCAACGACGGCGCTGAGAACTCCATCAAAGATTTTGTCAACGTCCGGATTTTTTCCAGTGGTCGTCTGTTGAACTCTTTCGAAGGCTTGCAATTGGATGATGATTTTGTTTTTGGAGGTGATAAGATTGGCATTTTCCAAAGCGACCGCAGCCTGGTTGGCGAGAGTGGTAAGAAAATAGACATCATTGGGTGAAAAGGCATTCGGTTCTTCACTGTCGACGCTAATGACGCCGCGCTTTTTCATGACGCCGGTTTCTTTGTCAATATAAGTAATCGGCACCACGATTTTTGAGTTGACCCCTTTAAAGGTTGCATCATACCGCTCGATCGGCAGGGAGGAGACATCGTTTGAACATAACGGCTGCTGCATCATGAAAACGTGCCCGGTCATGCCGCGCTCTTTGGGCCTGGAGGCTTCGGAAAATTCTTCCCCCGGGATTTTGGAATTTAACGCCCGAAAGACCAGGCAATCATTTTTCTCGTCGTATTGTTTAATGTATGCCCGCACGCTATTCGGCAGCCGCAGACAGACTTTGGTAATTTGGTTCAAAATTTCATCGATGTCGTGGGTTTCCAATAATGTTTGGCCGGTGGCGAGCAAAGCTTTGATCTCGCGCAAATCCTTGGCGATGCCGATCGAGCCGATCTCATTGCCGTGTTCGTCGTAGAGCAAGCTGACCGACAAGCTGATGAGAATGGCCTCGCCGGTTTTGGTCAAAAACGTCGTTTCATAATTTCTGAGATGTTTGTCCTTGCTGTGCAGTGCTTGCCATTTGATCTCTCGCGCCCGGTCGTAACCGCTTAATTTGGCGTCGGAAGCATAACGTTCCGTGACGTCGCTGCCAACCAAATCGCCATATAAACTTTTGGCGCCTGGATTCATATAAGTAATGTGTCCATCCTTCGAGCAGATTACTACAGGATCCGGCGTACTTTCGACGATGAGCTCATAGTCTCGCAGCTTCTTCAAAATCCGCGCATTTTTAATTGAAATGAGCAGCTTGGTTGTGAGAACCTTCATTAACGGCTCATCGAACTCTTTTGGGAAGCCAGCATCTGTGAGAAGCTGTCCCTCGGCATTCCTCTTATTGTAAGCAATCAAAAGGCCAATCAATTCTTGACCATCCAATATTGGATAGGCAAGCTCGGAATACACCTTTTGCGAAGCCAGAAAGTCGACGGAGTTATTTGGATTTCGTGCCGGATGCTTGTCTATCTCTTCGGCGCAAGCATTAAAAACTTTTTTGTGGAAAGCAATATGACCAGTCATTCCGGCTTGAGGCTCATCATTAATCGGTAGGATCCAACCCTCTTTGAATCTGACTTTGCCCTCTTGCGAGTAGCTCGTCTCAAGGCGAACATGTCCGTCATTAACCAGCCATAAGCTGCAAAGCTCTGCATCAAGAATTTCCGTAGCCTTTTCGACGATGAAGTCAAATTTTTGAGATAAAGACTTGTCTTCGAATTCAGCGAGTAAAACATTATTCGCGGCAGATAGTAGACCCAGCTTATGAATCATCCTGTCGCGGTTAGCGAGTTTTTGTGATTCTTGCAACACCAACGTACACAGTTCGGCCACCGGTTGAGCAATGTCAATATCTTCTTTATGAAAATGTCCTTTTTGATCGGATTCAAAGATCAGAAGCCCAAGAGGTTTTGTTGGTGATCGCTTTAAAGGTATCACCATCTGCGAAGGGTGGTTGGCAGTTTTAAGAGCAAGTTCCCCGTTTTGCTGAATATAGCCGCTGGAAGTATGTCCATTGAATAATTCTCTTAGACATAAAGGCGCTTCTTGAAGCATGATGACACATCCGGATTTGCTGGCCGCCGTTAAGAAGGCACAGTTTTGACCATAACAGCACTCAAGCAGATCACGCATCTGATCGTAAAGTAGAACGCATGCCCGCTCGGAACGAGTGATTTTAATCGCACTGGCGACAATGCCTTCAAGTAGATAATTGTCCAATTGCATGTGTTCGCGCTTCACAGGATACCTCATCCCTGATTAAAAATTTTTTCCGCAAGTAAAGCTATTGTTGATAATTTAATAGAAAAATTTATTCAATAATTGTCTCATGGATGTGACGGTTGATTATATGTTATGGATGACTGAAGTCGCCTCAGGGATGCTAGGCTGATTATATGGCATGGATGGCCGAAACAGACATCCTCAGCATCCATAGGTCGACAGCAATGTTTAGTGGAAACGGTCATCAAAAACATATTGTATCCGAACGCATTGTAACCGGCGGCGGTACTTTTGATACACTACATGCAGGACATCAAGAATATATTCGGACAGTTTTTGAATATGCTGGTCGAGTCCTGCTTTATGTCTCTTCGGATGAATACGCAAAAACTAAAAAGATTTATGAAGTGCGACCCTATAATTTTAGGGTTAAGCGTTTGGTAAATTTCATCACAAAGCTCGGAATTGCTAAAGATCGTTATGAAATACGACAACTGAAGACACTTACGCAAATTAAAAATGATCTTTTCAATGAAGATGTTCATATTGCTGTAGTTGTTCCCGAGTACTATACTTTGCTTCATCGTATCAATAAATATCGCATGGATTACGGTAAGAAAGGCATTTTAATTTTAGTAAAAGAAAGAACACGCGACCAAAAGAATGGCGATTTATCCTCTACTGCAATACATCGCGATCTAATAGAACGACGACAACATTCATCAAATGGCTTTCTTAAAACTCAGGTGACCGCTCATCTTTTAAAATGATGGTGTATAGTATCTTTTTAGCCAACTGCTGAGGCCATCAAGCCCAGGGAATAATACTCGTTCAGTAATATTGGTTTTGTCAAGCTTATCTCTAATCTCCCATTTCAATCGAGCAGGAATGATAATTTTTCGATACAGAGCTGGATGTTTTTTGAGCCAATTATCCAGCAAAGCCTTCGGATTAGACATTACCGAAAAAAGAGCATATTGATTTACTATACGATCATCTAAAGCGGGAGGCTCAAAAAAGGCGACTAAACCGGATGATGAAAGCATGTCAAATTCTTGTAACGATTTTACTGATTTACCTAACATCTCGGCATTGAGTTGGGGAGCACTTTCTTTTTTTAACAAAGTCTTAAGTTTTGGCGGTAGTAAATTATGAGTTTTAATAAAGTCAACACACCAAATCGCACCGTTTAGATTAAATTTTTCAAGATTACATGTTGCAAAATGTGCTGCTATAAGTGGAGAAAATGTCCAATCAAGCAATCTCGTGGGAAGGCCGTGGTGCTCTGCTATTGATAGCCAGTTCCAAATGGAATCCTGTGGAACCACATCACGATGGGCATACTTTCTAAAGTTACGGAGTAACAACTTTTCCATCATTGCGTAATTGCCGCCAAGCCGCATCAGAGTCGTTTTTAATTGATAACTTTCATCCGAAAGCCCGCGAAAAACATAATGAGATCGAAAACGCTTAATTTTCGGATCCCATGACTTGTCAAAGAGCTTTTCAATTAAATCGCCAAAGCTTGAAATAGTTATTTCGTTCATTTTGTTTTTATTCAAGCGATAAACATGCCAAACAGTTATAAATCATTCGGGTTTCTGCAATTGCCTGTAAAACATCACTTTGTTTTATAAATAAGTAGCAATGGGATTAAGAAACTGGAGACAATTCTCTCCACTTCCTGATGTGAAAAACCTCCAACCGAAAGATTTGGCCCCATCTCATTGAAGCAGATCAAGGCATGTTGGGGTGAAAGCATGATAACAAAATTTCCCGCCGCTGTCAAGATGAATTTTGGGGTCTGCGGATTTTGAAGACATAGCCATCGTCTTCCTTTTTCACTTCCACGATCACTTCGCCCGACGATGATTGTGTTTCCGACATGTTCTTGAGCTTTGCGTTGATTTGTTCCAGCAGGCCGAGGCGTTCGCTCAACGCGTCAAGCGCGAGCAGGGCAAGCAGGCCGATGATCACCGCATCGGCCACACGCAATTGTATGTAGTCGATGGAGGATAGAAACTCAACAATGGAAGCAATGGCTGCACTCGCCAACGGAACCAATCGCCCGAGCTTTTTGAACATCGTGGATTCCCTCAATAGTGATGAGAAAAAAAAGCCAACGACTCGCCGGACTTCACCCCCTGAGGCCGGTGCCGTTGGCTGGTTGAATGTTGTCAATTGACCATTGAAAATTTTCAATTATCAATTTAAAATTGTCTCATTCAGTAATCGGGTGGAAAACGTAGCGCAGTTATCCTGGCTGCAGACAAGATGTCTGCGCTACCCATCTGTCATCCCCCCATTCATCGCCGCGGAATTTTTAGGCGCTGGCCCACGTGAACCAAGTTGGGGTTGCCTATTCTATTGTATTTCAGCAATACGGATAGACCAATGCCATTGCGGTCGGCAATCTCACTTAGCGTTTCTCCGGAACGCACGCGATAATCGCTCCACTTGATATTGCTTTGGAGTACCAGATTGGAATTCCTTCCACCCATGCTTTGCGTTGTTTCTTGCGGCAGTTGATTGGCACGTTTGATCTCAATTTCAAACCACGGCTGTGAGTTCCAAATTAAAATCATCAGCGCCAGGAAAACAAAAAGCACGACGAGAGAGAATTTTATGTGGCTGAGCAAGGCATAATTGAAATAGATCTCATCACTGCTTGGCGGCACATAACCGTTGCTATACGAATTCATTTTTTAACCTCCCTGAATTTCATCCTGGCTCATCGCAATGACTATGCCATAAGTTCATTGAATTTTTGTGCCCGCAACTCTTTAAAAATAATCAAAGCCAAAGTTGAGGCGAGGAAAGATTGTATAGACACTGAAGACAAATTTCTTCATTCGCTGGAGGGAAAAATGTATCGCAAATTATAGTGGCGCAACATTTATGTTGCGGGTGAGCGGAAGCGCAACATGAATGTTGCGCCACGAGCGCTACGAGTGTTTTTCTCGCAAAAATCCAATGGCAATCAACAACTGCCCCAAATAATACAGCGGCCAAATAAGAAACGCGCTGCCGCTAAACGGCTGCACAAACGTGTTGATGGCGATCATTGAGTCTGACAACATGTACGACATCGCGCCGAGGCTGATCCACGCGGTGCGATAATTCGCGAGGACAGTGAAGATCGTCATCGTGCCGATGGCCGTCATGTAAATGAAGACGGGAACGACCAGATGGCTTTCTAATTTGGGCAGAAGAATTGTTCCCAAACCGGCGGCGAACAGGAGAATGGCGCCAATCAAAAGTTTGCTGGTGTTTGAGAGCGAACGGGAGAATGAAACGTCGGGTTTGAAGGTGAGAATGTAAAAAATGTGCCCGCAGAGAAATGTCACCAGCGCCGGTAAAAACAAACCGGCGCGATCAATATCCAAAAGCATATCGCCGAGGCTGTGAAAAATGATGCCGGTAAAAAGCAGTATTTCCTGTTTCGATTGGCGGTGGTTCCAAACAATCAACGCGAGAGCGAGAATGGGAGACGCTTTGAAGATGAACCGGCCGGCGAAAGGAGGAAAGGCCGAACAAATCCAAAAAGTGAGGAAGAGAAATAACGACAGATATAAAATGCGGCGGTTGAAGGCGTTCAACCAAATGAAGAGATTTGTTGAGTGAGGCAAGGGCACGTTCTCGTGAAGGTTATTGACCGGTCGCTTTGAGCGACCGGTCAATTTTTGATGTCTAGTAACAACTCAGCCAATATCTCACATGTCATTCTGTAAGCCTGCCCTGCCAACGGCTCTAGGCAGGCCAGGGAATCTTTTTTCGCACGAGCACGGTGCTTGAAATGAAAAAGATTTCTACGAAATGACAGATTCTTTTTATGCCTGAATAGGCACGCTGGAATTTATTTTGTCAGCAACATTTTTTTCGTTCTCACCGTTTGAGTTCCTACCTTGAGCTGATAAATATAAACGCCGCTGGAAACCAACTCGCCGCGATCGTTCTTCGCGTCCCAGGTTGCCGCATGCACGCCGGCTTCGATTTCCGCATCAATCAACGTTCTCACCACTTGTCCGAGCATGTTATAAATCTTCAGCGAGACTCGACCCGCCTGCGGAATTTGGTAAGTGATTGTCGTTGTCGGATTGAAAGGGTTTGGGTAATTGGCAAATAATTCGTAATGCGTCATGCGTTCGGCATCATCACCGAAAGGGGCGACTTGCTTGACCACTCCCAACGCGCCGTAGTACGCGATTTGCGATTTGTCGCCGCCGGCATTGGCGGATGAAGTTTCCGCATCCAATGAATAGAGCCGGCTATTCGCCGGAAGATTCACCGTCATCGCGGTGACCACATCCGAAGCTGCCGAACTCGTCATCACGCCGGTGCGATAAATGCGCGGCACATACGAGCCGCTGGATCCGGTGAAGCCGGTGACATAAAGCCGTTGCGTGTTGGCATTCCACGATATGTCCCACACATTCATGCTCGCGGCTAAACCGCTGCCGGCAACCGAAGAGAACGTCGTTCCGTTCGTAGTTTGATAATATTTCGATGCGCTACCAACCGCATAGCCCCAACTGCCGTCAATCATTTCGATGCTATAAAATGGAGAGGCCGTCGAAGTTCCGCTCCACGTCGGCGAGGCATTGGTGCCGTTCGTCGTGCGGTAGATGCTGTTGCCGCCCGTGCCGTACGTGCCGCAAATGTAAACGATATCTGCGGTCACGACATCGATGCCATAAAACGCCGTCGCGGTCGAAGTGCTCGTGCTGCCCATCGTGCCGCCATCGATTCGCGTCCACGTTGCACCGCCGTTGGTCGAGCGTACGACGCGAACGCGCCGTGTACCGGAAGAAACGTAACCCACAGCATAAAGCGTGTTGCCGATGCCGTCAACATTGCGCCAAAGCGGAGTGGGAGAGAGGCTGGGCGCAACGGAAGACCACGAACTGCCGCCGTTGGTGGTTCGACGAATCGTATTGTTTGCGCCGACGACAACAACGGTGTTCGCATCAACGGCTTTCACGCCGTACAAAGCTTCGGTGGTGCCGCTGGCAATGTTATTCCAAATCAAGCTACCATTCGTGGTTTTCTCAATCTTTCCTGTTGAAGTCACCGCCCAGCCGGTGTCTTTATCGAGCATGTCGATTTCATTAAAAGTTTGCGTGGCGTTGATTCCATTCACCGCCGCTTGCGCCCAACTGCCGGCGTCTTCGATCCACACCGCGTAGCTGCGCGCCGGCAATTCGAGATAAACTTGATTGCTCGCATTCACGGTCAAAGTTGCGGTCGTGGAATTTCCCACCGCATCGACCAACGTTGCGCCAACCGGCAAGCTCGTGGTGTTGAGGCCGTGCGTGACTTTCAATTGCTCGCCGGCAAAGTTGATCGCGACAAGCACATCGCGTCCGGAAACCGCGCCGCGCAATTGATATAGCAGCGTCGTGTTCGGATAGCCGCCGGTGTACGTCGCGCTGTACGGCGTCCCGATGCGGCTCAAATAATCGCGGCTGGTCGCGCCGTAAATGTAATTCCTGTGAATCTCGATGAGTTGATTGATTTTGCTCTTGAGGCTGCTGTAATAATCCGGATAAAACACGCTCGCGACGCCGAGCTGATTGTTGGTCAACGTGTATGCGTAAGCCAGCATCGGATCGTTATCCACCGGCTGGCCGGGATCGCGAAAATCATGGTTGTTCACAAACGTCACCGCATAATCGCCGCTCACACCTTGCGCATCGACGATGCTCGAGGTGAAAACATTGCGCGCATCGTAGCCGAAAAGATCGCAGGCTTTTTCCAGCGCATCGCGCAGCGCGAAGTCGAACACGCGCGGTTTGATCGCGGCTTGCGCCGCCGGCGTCATGTAGCTTTTAACGTCATCGACCCAATCTTTTAAAATGAACGAATTGGAATCAAACCACTCGCCGACGACCATGCCGGGGTTCATGCCGTTCGCGTTCAGATCGTCCAGTAAATCGCCGACAAACTCCGGCGTGAAATGTTTGACCGCATCCATGCGCAAACCGCGCATGCCGGCGTTGCTCCACATCCAGCGCGTCCATGCAAACAACGTGTCGCGCGTGCTCGGCACGGTGTGGTCGTAATCGTAAAAAAAATACATGTAATCCCAATCGCCGCACAGACAGGTTGGATTGCCGTTCGGCTTGAAATTGGTGTGATTCATGTCCCCGCGGCCGCTGGCGAGCATGGTGAAATCGGTGTAGCTTTGAAAACGCAAATCGCCCTGAACGTTGCTGCCGCCATAATAAATTTCATACGGATATTGATCGGAATATTGGCCGCTATTACGATTGTTCATGTTGATGAACAGCGTGTCGCTCGCGGCGTTGAAATCGCTCGCAGTCACCGTGAGCGCGAATTCATCGATCTTGCAGCCGAGGCCGTCGACATTCGCATACATATCGACGCCGAGACGAATCACGTTGTTGGCCTCGCCGCAACCGCCGCCGCCGTTCGGCTCGGCTTCATTATCGTTTGGCAGCCCCTGAAAGCCGACGACGTTGGTTTGAATGTAAGCCTTGTAAGGAATGTTATAAAAATTGGAATGCTCGGAAGCGGATTTGAATTTGAAATAATACGTGCCCGCGCCGCGTCCGGTCGCGCCGCCGATGGGGAGAATGCATCTGAAACGATCGGATGGAAACGGTTGGTCGCCCGCGATGACTTTAGCCGAAGTATAATTTTCAATCCAGCCTTCTATCGACGGATTGTTTTCGGCTTTGCCGCCGTCGCGATGGTTGTAAATCAAATCGCCCACCGCTTTCAAATTATAAGTATTAAATGCAGCAATCAAATCATTGAGATCGGTGCGCGCGCCGAAACGCGTCGGCCCCAAACCAAATTCACCGAGGTCGAACAAATCTTTGGGATCGTAACCATTGCTCGTTTGCCCAAAACTTGCGCGAGAGAGGGGAGGGAGCCAGATATAAGTGAATCCAGCATTCGCGAGCTCCTGCGCTTTCGCGTTGAGCGTGTCCGCCCAAACATGGCCATCAGCCGTGCCGGGATAATTCCAGTACCAGCCTTGCAGCATGAAATCCTGCGCTAACGCGACATGGCTCAAGCTCAACAGAATGAGCAGAAGAGAACAATTCCGGATTTTTTTCATGACGGCGCTCCTCGGTTTCGGGTTCGACACGGACTTCCAAAGCCAACAACTTAAATTGGATATGGAAGGGCTTCCAAAAATATTGCAAAAAATACGAACTTTTAGCGAAAATGTCAAGCTTTGATTTTTCAGCATCATTTGCGGCCGAAGAGCGGCGCTTTAAAAACGGCGACAAAATTTTTAAAAAAGTTCTTGACATTTGCTGGGTGCTTCCCTATATTGCTCACACGAGTTACCTGATAGACTAAATAGAATTGAGTCTTGCATGCTTTCCAAAAAGGCCAAATACGCGCTGCAGGCTTTAACGGTACTGGCCAAAGAATATGAGCGCGGGCCGGTCTTGATTTCCGAGCTGGCGCAGCGCGAAGACATTCCCAAAAAGTTTCTGGAATTGATCCTGCTGGAACTCAAGAAGCAAGGCATTTTGCACAGCAAAAAGGGCAGGGGCGGAGGTTATTTACTTGGCAAGCCTCCCAAAGCGATCTTGCTCGGGCAGGTCATTCGCGTCCTCGATGGGCCGCTGGCGCCGCTGCCGTGCGTCAGCCAAACAGCCTATATGAAATGCCTGGAATGCAAAGACGAAAAGACCTGCGGCATTCGGATGGTCATGCAGGAAGTCCGCGACGCCACCGCCAGAATTTTGGATAACACCAGTTTGGCCGACATGCTCAAAAGCGTGGAAAAAACGTTGCAAAAGCTGAAAAAAGGCGCGGCCGTGCATTAAATTTTTTTTGAGCCAATAATCTATAAATTCCATAGGCTTTATCTTTTTAATGGATTTATCGGACTTGCCCATGCGCGAAAAACCTTCCCCTTCCGCCGGCCTGCACGAGGCCGCGGCTCTGGAAACGGAGCCGGAAATCGTGCAGACGATTCTAACCGCGATCAAAAGCCTCTGCTACGGCTCCGTCGAGATTATCGTGCAAGACTCGAAAGTGGTTCAAATCGAGCGCCGCGAAAAAATCCGTTTTGACAAAGAAGGCGCCAGGAAAGCGAGGTGAGAAACCTAAAATTCAATATCCCCGACGCGCGCCTACCAGACTGCTGGAGGCCGATTTTTAAACAAGCGTTTTATCAACTAATGAGCTGACCGGACGACCGGAAGTTCTCATGAGCTTCGAGGAGGATGTCACATGAGAATTATTCAGTTTTTTGTTGTGGCTGCCATTGCCAGCAGCGCTCTTCACTATTTCCCGCATTCAGCCTTCGCGCAAACTGTGAATTCGGCAGATTCCACGCTCACCCAGCGTTTGCACGAGCTTGACCAAAAACTGCGCATTCTCGAACGGAAATGGGAACTGGCGCAGGAAGAAGCTGCGACGAAAGCCAAAGAAGCGCCGGCTTTGGTTACGGGCAAAGACGGTTTTTCTCTCAAATCCGCTGACAGCAAGTTTCAATTGAAACTGCGCGGTTACGTGCAATCGGATGGGCGTTTCTTTTTGGCAGATAATGAGAAGCGTTTCGTGAACACGTTTTTGATGCGTCGCATCCGCCCGATCTTCGAAGGCACATTGGATAAAAATTTCGACTTTTATCTGATGTTGGATTTCGGCGGCGGCACAACCGCGATTCAGGATGCCTACGTTGATTTTCGCTACTGGCCGCAGGCGCGCGTGCGGATTGGCAGGCTCAAAGAGCCTTTCGGCATCGAGCGCTTGCAGTCGGGCGCCAATCTGCTCTTTGTCGAACGCGCGTTGCCGAACAATCTTGTCCCGAATCGTGATGTCGGCGCGCAGTTGCACGGCGAGCTGGCCAAAGGCGCGATCATTTACGCCGTCAGCGTTTTCAACGGCGTGGCCGATGGCGCGAGCGCGGATAACGACAACGGCGACGAAAAAGATTTTGTCGGTCGACTCT
>Ga0247727_10011089_pt1 | contig 15812 bp, 15 predicted proteins | sample WisWelCaveWW1625_FD_202498 | JGI IMG/M metagenome (GOLD analysis project Ga0247727, IMG submission 202498) | Biofilm microbial communities from Wishing Well Cave, Virginia, United States - WW16-25 | ecosystem: Environmental > Aquatic > Deep subsurface > Groundwater > Cave microbial mat | place...
GGGGCCCCGTCGCTTGCGAGCTGCGCTCGCAACGCTCCGCCCTGGGCGCCCTGATACGGGGGCTGCGCCGGGCCTTCTCGGCCGTGCCTTACTCAGCGTACGAAAAGTACGTTTCCGTCGGCCCGGCCTCCGAGGGCTCCGGCTCGCTCCCCGTCTCGGCGCCCTCGCCTTGCCCTGGGCTGGAGCCAGAGCGCGCGTCTACCTTCGCTTGCCGGTTTGGCGGCGGCAGGACGCGCCATCGAAGCTGATGTTGGTTGCGCGCACGTCCATCACCAGGCCGTCGTTCGTCCAGCGGGCGGGGACGCCGGGGCCTAGGACGCCTTCGTCGTCGTCGCGGACGGAGGTGCACTTGATGCGCACGCGTGTGCCGCCGGCGGATTCGAGGTTCACGGAATTGCACACGGCGTCCGCTTCGCGGGTCGCGACGACGATGCGGCGGACGCCGACGAAGACGTCGCGGTCGCCGCAGCGCCAGGCGCCGAAGCTGCGCAGGAAGAGATCGTCGGCGGTCGCGCCCTCGGGCGGCGGATCGGGGTTCGGAAGGCCGGCGGGCTCGCCAGCGATCCGGACCTCCGCGCCGTTCGACTGGGCGCCATACAGGGCCTCGTCGCGATCCGACGAGAGGTCGATGCGCATCCCCTTCTCGAACGGCCGCGCGAAGAACGCGAACTGCTCCTCCTCGTTCCACCGGCCCCCGTACATGTCGCGTCCGAAGCCCTTGTGGAGGCGCTGGTAGTAGGCCCGGGCCATCCCGGAGGTCACCTTGCAGCGCGCCGAGAGCGAAGTCTTCGTCCGCGACACGACCTTGCACCGCCAGGGAATCGGGACGCCCCCGACGAAGGCGTCGTGACCGGTCTTGCCCTCGGGCTCCCGGGAGAACCCCTCCGGGATCTCGTCGCCTGCCGCGAAGGCGCGAGTCGGAGGCGCAACGGGGGGGAGCGCAGGCGCCGCGGTCTCGGGGGCCGCGGTCTCGGGCGCACTCGTCGAGGGTGCGGCATCCGCGGGACCTTCCTCGGATCCGCAGCCCGCGAAGAAGGCAGCGAGGACTAGCGCTGCGCCACGTTGGAGCCCGACGCCAGCGTGCGCGCCAGTCGGCCGACCGCGCCGCGCACGGCTGACTCGAGGGACTGCTCCTGCATCCTGCGCTCGATGAGCGGCGTGAACAGCCGGTCGCGCTCCTGCGCCGTTCCGGCGCTCTGGAGCATCATCCGCAGGTTCCGGTCGGGGTCCGACAGCACCATGAGGGAGATCTCGCATCGCACGTTGACGATGCCGGGACCCGTCGCCTTGCGCAAGGCGCCGATCGTGCCCTCGAGCCAGTACCCCGTCACGCGGTGGCGCCTCACGTTCGCGTCGAACTCGGAGTCCGGCGCGTCCGGCCGGACCACGAACCGCGCGTCCTGCCGTAGCTCTCGCTGCAAGACGCTGCGGAACTTGCGCGACATCTCGTCACCCCGCACGTTCGATCGATTTCCGAGCTGCCCGACGCCGACCGCGAACCGGACGTCGTTCCACCGCGTCGGGACGTCGGGGCTCCCGCGCAGGGCGACGATCGCCGACTCGGCCGAGGATCGAACCGACGCCGAGGAATCCCGCAGCGCCGCCTGCAGGCCCGCGATCGCCTCCGCGTCCCCGAGACGGCCGAGCGCCGCCGCCGCCGCCGCACGGACGGCCGGATGGTCGTCGTTGCCGAGGCTGCGCTCGAGCGCGCGGCGCGCGCGACGCTCGCCCCCACGGCCGAGAGAGAAGGCCGCCTGCAGCCGCACGCGGTAGTCGGGACCGTCCTTCAGCAGCCGCTCGAGCTCGCCGATGCGGTCGAAGCCCTGGGCGAGCGCGTCCGGCCCTGCGGCAAGTACGCCGCAGGTGAAGACGAGCAACACGACTCGCAGCCCCCCCCCGACGGCAGCATTGCCGCGTCCGGGGATCACAGTGCCAGCTCCGCGCTCAAAGGGACTCTTTCGCTCCCTTGCAGTCTATCTACGGACGGAGGCCGCCTCAACCGGATTCACGGCGACCGGCGAGCTACAGTGTCCGCGGAGCGAAAAACGGCCCAGATTCCGTTCCGGCTGCGCTGGCCCTCCAGGAGGGGCGGGATTTGACCCCCCCTGGATGGGCGGTGCCTACCTCGCCGCGAGGGCGGGAAGCGACCGATTCAAGGGCCGCAGCGCGCGTCGGACGGCCCGGCGCAAGGCCTGCGCCTCGAGGTCCTCCGAGGCTTCGGGGGAGGAGCGGCCGGAGAACTCCGCGCGCCCGCGCAGGATCGCCCGCAGCGCACCCCCGGGCATCTCCAGCACCAGGAGCGACACCTCGCACAGGACGCGCGTGCTGCGGGCGTCCTGGGTCCGGTCCATGCGCAGCACGCGGCTTTCGAGACGGATGCCCCTGCGGGCGCTCGCGCTCGGGACGGCGGCGACGAGCTCCTCTGCGACGATCCCCTGCAGCGCCGAGCCCGTGGGATCGGAGGCCTCACCTGCGCCGCCGATCACCATCATCGACAGGCAGAAAACGAACCACGCCGCGAGAAACCGCATCGATTGCCTCCATCCAGAACCTTCGGACGAAAGCCGCCCGAGCTTCACCCTTGCCAGCGAATTCGAGTGGGGTCAAAAAAACGGAGGAGGCAGCCGTAGTATGTTCGACCGTTCCCGATGACCGCGATACTCGCCCTCGGCCTCGACCGCCGCACGCTCGCGGCCCTTTCGGAGGCCGGTCTCGACGTCGAGGCGGATCCGACCGCCGCGGAGGCCGGCGCCGCCCTCGCCGACAGGCGTGTGCGCGCGATCGTCTGGCCCTACGGGGACCCGATCAAGGACGCCACAGCCTGGAAGCTGCGGGCGGACCCTGCAGCCGACGCTGCGGCGATGGTGGCGTTGCTCGCCCGCGCGGGCTTCGACGCCGCCGAGGTCGCCTTCCTCGCGGGCGCGGACGACGCCGCCGGAATCGACGAGACGACCGACGTCGTCCGGCACCTCCGCGCCCTGGGGTCGCGTCCACCCGCGTCGTCCATTGCGCTGTCCGCGGTCGTCGCCGACGGGAACAACGCGCGCCGCGCCGCGATCGGACGTCTTCTGCGTCGAGGCGGTTTCACCGTGCGCTTCGCGCTCGACTCTTCGGGAATTGCGGCAGGAATCGCCGCATCGTCCGATGGCGCCACCTGCGTCGTCGCGGATGCCGATCTCGCCGCTGCAGCCGTGCGCGCAGGGGCCGCCGCGGCCGGGCCCATCTGGGTCCTGTGCGCCGAAGGCTCTGCCCTCGAGTCGGCCCGCGCTGCGTCGACCCGAGGCCGCATCGCGGTCCACGACCGCGAAGGCGCGATCGAGAACGTGCTCTTCCACTTGAACGAGCTGTCGTCCGCGCACGTGGCCGACGGCCGTGCGAGCCGGCGCGTCCTGTGGTCTGCACCCCTTCGATACCGCGTTGCGGGCGCGGACGATGGCGGCTGGGGGATGGTCTTCAACCTCAACCGCGGAGGGTTGTTCCTTCGCACGATCGGTGCGCCCGCGGTCGGGACGGACCTGTGGCTCGAGGTCCGCCCGCACGGCGCGTCGCGCCGCGTCCACCTGGAGGCGCGAGTCGTCTGGACGAAGCCCTTCGGGTCCGGCGGGCGCCCCCTGACTCCCCCCGGCGTGGGGCTGCGAACCTGCGGCGCGACGGCCGCGGACCAGGCACTGCTCGACGAGGGGTACGAACGACTGCTCGGGTGACCCGGATTATTCGTGAACTCGCGTAGCGAAACACGCGAGACGGTGAGGGGAGGCGTGAATACGCGAAGCGGATTCACGCGCCCCGCCAAGATCCGCGCGTCCCGGAGGTTCCACACCGCAGTCGTACTGGGTGTACGGCGAGGATGGGGAACCGAGGAAACGCGCGGAGATTGCGCCGTATCGCGGGTTGCGGTAGCGAGGTTCACGAATAATCCGGGCTAGTGCGATACTTCGTCCGTGCGATATCTTTGGGGGCTTCTCCCGCTTATGGGCTGCGGCACAGGGCCCGACCGACACGACCCGACTGACGCCGGCACGGACGCCGACACCGATTCCGACACCGATTCCGATTCTGGCACCGGCTCGGACACGGACACCGGCTCCGACACCGGCTCGGACACGGGGACCGGATCGGACCCTGAATTCTGTCTCGACGACGCGGAGATGCCGCCGGCCAGCGACGCGGGTGCGACCTGCGTGGAGGACGCCGACTGCGAGCTCGGCTTCCTCTGCATCCCCGAGGTGAACGGCTGGCCCGACGGGTACTGCATCGCCGCCGGCATCGAAGGCGCGGACGCCTGTGACCCCGCTCTCCCCGCCTCCTGCCCGCGCGGCTCGACCTGCGTGTACGCGGGACTGACCGGAGGCGGCGACGCGGTCTACTACTGCATGAAGAGTTGCATCCTTTCCGAGACCAACCCGTGGGACTCGTCGAGCTGCGGATGCCGCGAAGGCTACGCGTGCCATCTCACCAGCCAGATCTGCTACCCCGGCTGCCGCCCCGAGACCGAGGAGCAGGACTGCTGCACCTACTGGGCGGACGACGACGGCGACTGGATCGACGACGGCGCCGCGGAGGACCGCGACGTGCCGGGCTGCACCGCGACCTGCGCGCCGGACGCGTTCCGCTGCGTCCACGCCGGGGACGACGGCGCCGAGTTCGGCGAGGGATGCACGCTCGATCAGGACTGCCCCGCGAACGGCACCTGCCTGCAGGAGCGGGACGCGGACGGCTTCGACGGGGCCGGCGCCGACCCGCACATCTACGTCGGCGGCTATTGCATCCGGCACGGCTGCCAGCTCGCGGGCCGCGAGTGCGGCGACGACTGCCGGCTGGTCCCGCGGGTGACCTCCTGGCGTCGCACGCAATCCGAGGCGACCTGGACCTGCGTCGGGACCTGCCGCGTGGCGCCCGACGGCGCGGACCCCTACGCGCACAACCCGGAATGCCGCGGCGGCTACGGCTGCCAGCCACTCCTCGCGTCGCTCGGAGAGGCCCAGGACGGCTATTGCTGGAACGGCGAGTTCCTGACCGCCGACCGCGTGAACAACGCGGGCGCCGCCTGCGAATGGGACTACGACTGCTACTCGCCTTTCGGGCAGGGCTGGTGCATCGAGGAGACGACCGTGTGGACCGAGGGCATGTGCGTGATCCAGGCCTGCGATTTCGCCGGGATGGACGCGTACTGCGCGGAGGCCGACGACAAGATCTGCGAGCCACAAGAGGAGGGGGAGCTGTCGCTCTGCTTCGAGCGCTGCGACGACCCCGGCGGCGGCTCGGGCCCCGCGCACGGCTGTTCGCGCGACGAGTACGCCTGCTACGCCTCCGCGCGCGGCGACGGTTCCGGTGCGTGTCTGCCAGCCTGCCAGTTCAACTCGGACTGCGTGAACCTCTTCGAGCGCGAGGCCGGTGAGATCGAGTGCGACGTGGGAACCGGGCTGTGCGTGGACCCGTGAGATCCGCGGCGTTTCTGCTCTGGCTGTTCCTGCCGCGAGTCGCCGCCGCCGCCCTGATCCCCGGCCCCGTCCTGACCGAAAACGAAGGGGGGTGGGCCGTCTTCGGCTTGCGCATCGAGGCGCTGGTCGACACGACGCTCGTGTCGGTGCGCTATCCGAACCAGGGCAACGGCTCCTCGGTCGAGCTGCGCGAGGACGACAACACCGTCCTCTTCTCCTACGACGTCGCGGCCGGCGACGTGAACCCGACCATCGACGTCGGCGTGGACCTCGTCGCCGGATCGTTCTACCGGCTCGTCGGCGTCGGCGCGAACAACCACAAGTTCGTCATCGGCGACGTGTTCCCGTTCGACGACGTCGATCTGCGGATCGTCGCCTCCTGCGACGCGGCCGCGGACTACGAAGGGTGGTGGGCGTCGTTCAACGACATCGAGACGGGCGCCGGCGGCGGCGCCCGGCCGAACGCGGAGGCCGGCGGGCCCTACGCGGTCGACGAAGGCGCCGACGTCGCGCTCGACGGGACCGGCGACGATCCCGGAGGCGGCGCCGTGACCTTCGCGTGGGACCTCGACGACGACGGCGCATTCGACGACTCGGACCTCGAGGACCCGATCTTCTCCGCCGCGGACCTCGACGGACCCGCCGCGGTGACGGTCCACCTGCGCGTGACGAACGACGCCGGCCGGTCTGCCGATTCCGAGGCCGACGTCGACATCGCGAACCTCGCGCCGACCACGCCAGGGCCGACCTCGCCCGTCGACGGCGAGTGCATCCCCGAGGGCCGCGCAACGCTCGTTGCGTCGGCGGCGACGGACGTCGTCGCCGATGCCATCGGCTACCGGTTCGAGGTCTACGAGGACGCCGCCCTCGCCGACCTCGTCCGCTTCGTCCCGGTCGCCGCCGATTTCGGCGTCGATCCCGTCGAGGTGGAGGTCGACATCCCGGCCGACCTCGCCGAGTTCTGGTGGCACGTGCGGGCATCGGACGACGACGGCGACTCCGGCCCGTTCTGTGCTGCGACCCACGTCCTCGTAGAACCCTGCGGCGCCGACTCCGACACGGACGTCGACACGGACACGGACACCGATTCCGATGCGGACTCGGATTCCGACACGGACACCGGCGCCGACGCGGACACCGATTCCGACACGGACGTCGACGCCGACTCGGACGCCGACTCCGATGCCGACGTCGATCTCGACGCCGACGCCGACGCCGACGGCGCGTCTGGTTCCGCCTCCGGAGGCTGCTGCGCCGGCGGCTCGGCCTCGGCATCGGCTCCTGCGGAGGCTGTGGCGCTCGCATCGGTGCTGGTCGCCTTCGTGACCCGGCGCAGGCGCAGGTAGCCGGTGAGCCGCGTGGGGAGGTTAGGTCTCGCTCACGGCCGGGTGAACCAGTACACGAAAGTCTTCGGGCCGGGGTCCGCGCGCAGGGTCTGCGTGCCGAAGGATGCGACGAAGCCGGAGTAGCTGCCGGCGACGACCACGAGGCCATCCGGATCGAGGGCGACGGCGACGGCTGCGTCGTCGTCCGTTCCGCCGAGGGCGCGCCCCCACTGCGGATCGCCGTTGCGGTCGATCTCGACGACGAAGGCGTCCGAGCCGCCTGCGGACTGCAGGGTCACGTCGCCGAGGGTCATGCGTCCGTGGAAGCTGCCGGCGACGAGGTAGGAGCCGTCGGGTAGCGCGGCGGTCGCGGCTGCTTCGTCGTACTCGTCTGCGCCGAAGATCCACGCCCATTCGGCGGTGGCGTCCGCGCGATACCGCGCGGCGAACGCGTCCTCGCCGCCCGCGTACACGCCCCGGGCGTCCGCGACGTCCAGCGCGCTCGTCGCCTTACCGACGACGAGGCCTCCGGTCCCGTCCGCCGCGATCGCGAGCGGACGGTTGTCTCCCTCGCTCGGCAGCCGAAGCACTACCCCCTGCTGACAGTCGCCGAGGAACGTGGCGACGTAGCCGCCCTCTGTGCCGCCCAGCTGGTCGTACGCGTCCACGCCGAAGTTCATGCGGCCCGCGTAGTAGCCCGCAACCGCGAGCTGATCGCCCGAGAAATGGATCGCCGTGATCCGCGCATCACCGCCGCCGCCCGTCGAACGATGCAGCGGGCACGACCAATCGGGCGCCCCCTTCGGGTCGAATCTCGCCAGGAAGCTCTCTTCCCAGTCCCCGAGCGTCTCGACGTGCCGAGCGCCGAAGTCGAGATCCGAGTCGAAGTGTCCGCCGAGGACCACGGATTCACCGGATGCGCCGATGGCCGTCGCGCTGCGACCCTGCCCCGCAGTCCCCGTGGACCGCGCAGCGAAGTTCGGTCCGCCGTCCTCGTGAAGGCCCGCGAGGAAGATCTGCTGCGTGGATCCGTCCTCGTTGACGAGGGAGATGTCACCGACGTCGAACGATCGGGTGAAGTTGCCGGTGGTGTAGCTGTGCCCGCTCGGATCGACGGCGATTGCCACGCCGTCCCCGCCGCCGACGTCGTAGCCGACGCCCCAGCGGTTCGAGCCGTCGGGCGCGATGCTGGCGACGAAGACGTCCGGCTCGGCGGCCGCCGTGAGCAGCTCGCCGTCCGCGCCGAACGGGACGCTGCCCGCGAAGTGCCCGGCGAGGTAGACGTTCCCCGCGGCGTCCAGCCCCATGCCGAACGGGTACTCCGTCCCTTCGTCCCCGAAAGACTTCGCGCGCTCGACCGCGTCCTCGTCGAACCCCGGCAGGTCGCCGGGCTCGATCTCGGCCGGCACGCAACCTTCGCGGCGACAGGTCTCGTCCTCGCGGCAGGTCTCGGCCTCGTCGATGCAGCGTGACGCCAGGAACATGTCGAGTCGCAGGGTGCGGTCCTGCAAGAAGCTCGTGAGCGCCCGCGTCGAGAAGAGCGTCGCTCCGCCGAGCGTCGCGTCCACCTCGATCGTTACGATCCGCGACGCGTCGCCCTGGCGCGGCGCGACGCCGAAGCTCGCGGGCAGGACGACGCTCCCCGCCCCCGCGCCGATGAGGAACGACCGGTTCGAGACGACCGCGCCGCCGTCGCCTTCCTGGACCCGCGCGGTGAACCCGTCGATCCCGCCCGGGACGTCGATGTCCGTGCTGATCACGACGACGATCTGGCTGGCAGTGACCGACTCGCGGCAGGCGACGACCGTCAGGGCGGCGACGAAGGCTCCCCTCACGGCAGCGCGGCTTCGACCGTGTAGCCGAGCGAGCCGTCGTAGTAGGGATCGCGGTCCGGCTCCTGCGTCAGGACGACGACGCCCACGGCGGCGCCGGACGCCACCACGGCCGCGGCGGTCCAGAACCACCAGCGGGAGAAGAGGCTCGGGTTCTCGGCACGCGCAGGGACCTTCGCGAGACTGAACGCGAGGCGCTCGCGTCCGCCGGGACCGAGCTCCAGCGTGCGGGTCTGCGCGACGTAGCCGCGGGCCGAGACGCGAACCTCGTAACGGCCGGGCGACACTTCTCGCTCGAAGCGGCCACGTCCGACGTCTGCGCCATCGAGACGGATCTCGGCGTCGGGTCGCCCGGCGTCCACCACGAGGTGAGCGGGCAAGGGCGATTGCGAGGCGTCCAGGTCGACCGTGACTCGCTCGCCGCGACCGAGGTCCATCTCCCTGCGCGCCGGCTCGTATCCCTCGCGCGAGGCTTGGAACGTGTGGCGCCCAGGATCCAGCGTCAACTCGTAAACGCCGTCGGCGGCCCAGCGCTCGGCGTCGTCGACGAGCACCTTCGTCGCGCCGCCCGAGACCTCGAAGCGCACGTTCACGAGCGCGGCTTGCAGCTCCCCGGAGATCGTCGCCACGCTGCCGCGAAGGTCCGCGTGCCGGGGGCCCGCTACTTCGAGGAATCGTGCGAAGACCTCGAGCCCCCGCCGGTACTGGCCCGTTCCGCGGTACGCGAGCCCCAGGTTGTACAGAACGGGCGCGGACTCCCGGATCGCCAGCGACCGCTCCAGCGTGGCGGCGGCCTCCGCGAACTGCTGATCCTCGATCAGGCCGACCCCCAGCTCGAAGAGCCGTCGCGCCTCCGCAGGATCGCCCTCGGGCACCTGCGCCGCGGCGGCCGCGGCGATCAACGACGCCAAGATGCTCGCAAGAGCGACTCCCCACCGCATCAGGCCCGCGAGGGTACTCTCTGACCGGGCCGCCCCACAACCGCCGGGCACTAGTGCCAGTCTTCAGAAGTTTGACCACGGTTGGGCAGCCACCAGTCGCACTCCGCTGCCAGGCCTTGAGTTTTCCCGAGGGGGCGCCTCGCGCCCCCTCCCCCATGGGCAAAGCCCACGGGGCCCCCCCCCCCCTCACCGCGCGCGCTTCGCGCGCGCCTAGCGCCGCCCGGCGACGGACGCCTAACCGTGGCAGGACTTCTGGCGGGCGGCACTAGGCGCCTTCCTGCGGTAAGCTCCGGCCGGAACTTGAGCGACTTCGAGAAGGCCGCCGCTCTGGTGGGAGGCGTCGTTGCCGGCAAGTACGAGCTCGTACGCGTGCTCGGCGTCGGAGGCATGGGAGCGGTCTACGAGGCGCTGCACCGGTTCACGGGAAAGCGCGTCGCCGTCAAGCTCCTGCACGGCACGCTCGCCGAGAACGAGAACCACGCGCGGCGTTTCCTGCGCGAGGCGCGCGCGGCCTCCGCGATCGGCCACCCGGCGATCGTGGACGTCCTCGACGCCGGCCAGGAAGCGGGGGGAATGCTCTACCTGGTCCTCGAGCTGCTCGAGGGACAGGATCTCGCACAGGCGATTTACCGCCGGGACCTGCGCACCGAGGAGGTGGTCGACGTCGCGTTGCAGCTCCTCGACGGCCTCTCTGCAGCGCACGAGCGCGGGATCGTCCACCGCGACGTCAAGCCCGAGAACGTCTACCTCGTTCCGAACGAGAAGGGGCCCGCGCGGGTCAAGATCCTCGACTTCGGGATCGCGAAGAACATGGCGACGCCGGAGCTTTCGGCGACGGTGGCCGGCACGATCCTGGGAACCCCGTTCTACATGAGCCCCGAGCAGGCGCGGGGCGAGACCGTCGATGCACGGACGGACGTCTGGTCCACCGGCGCGCTTCTCTTCCACTGCCTCGCCGGCCGGCCGCCCTTCATCGAGGAGAACTACAACAAGCTGATCGTCCAGATCCTGCGGGAGAAGCCGCCGACCTTGCGGAGCCTGCGGCCGGACCTGCCCGACGCGGTCCTCGAGGCAGTCGAGCGCGCGCTACAGCCGGATCTCGAGCTGCGGTGGAAGTCCGCTCGCGAGATGGCGGGCGCGCTGCGGGGAGCCGTGGGCCTGCTCTCCGACGTGATGCCGACGGATCCAGAGGTCCGCTTCCACGCGCCGACGGAGAGCGCGCAGACGATCCGGATCGGGACGGCGCCGACCTTGACGCCGCAGGTCCGCTCGCCGAGCGGCGCGCGGCGGGAGAGGATGAGGCGGATGGGTCTGGTGGCCGGCGGGCTCGTCCTGCTCGCCGCGGTCGGATCCGCGATGGTGGCCGTCGTCGCGTCTGACGAACCGGCGACTGCGGCCACGGCTGCCCCCGAAACGGCCGACCCCGAAACCGCGGCGCCCGAGCCGAGCGTCCCGGAGATCGCGGCGACCGCGCCCGCCGCCACGGCCATCCCCGCCACGGCGGAGCCCGGATCCGCGTCGCAGTCCGGCCGGGTCCGCGGGCCGCGCAGGCCGCGCGAGGCGCCCGTGGCACAGGAGGGTCCCTCGCCGCAGACTGCCAACAAGCGCCGCAAGCTCGCTCCCCTGACCCAGTACGAATGACTCGTATTCGCGTCGCCGCCTTCCTCGGGCTGCTCCTCGGCAGCTCCCGGGCGATCGCGCAGGACGACACTGCGCAGGCGCGCGAGCTGTTCGAGCGCGGTGTGGAGCTGCTCGGCGACCAGCAGTTCGCCGAGGCCGCCGGCGCACTGGAGCGATCGCTGGCGCTGCGCGAGTCGCCGCCCGTCCTGTACAACCTGGGCCTCGCCTACCGAGGGATGGGGCAGTACCTGCGCGCCCTGCAGGTCCTGGAGCGTTTCCGCGAGACGGCGGGCGACCGGCACCTCGACCTCGTCGCAACGCTCGAGGAAGTGGTTCGCGATCTGCGCGAAGCGCTCGTCCACGCGGCGGTCGAGGCGCGCGGCGGGGCGACGGAGGTGCGCGTGGACGACGAGGTCCGGGCGAACGCGGACGGCCGGTTCGAGATCGAGGTGGATCCCGGCCGGCACGTGTTCGTGGCCTCGAGGCCCGGATACACCCCGGCCCGCCGCGAGCTGGATCTCGGCCGCGGCGAGCGGGTCACCGTCGAGCTGGATGCCTCCGAATCGCCGCTGCCGGCGACGCTCGTCGTGGACGGCGGATCGCCGGACGCCGAGATCCGCCTGGACGGCGAGGACGTCGGGCGCGGGCGTTTCGAGCGCGAGCTGCCGCCCGGGACCTACTCGATCGAGGTCTCGGCGCCGGGGTTCGTCTCGCAGACCAAGTCGGTCGAACTACGGCCGGGGGCGCGCGAGCGCCTGTCGGTGTCCCTCGAGAAGGAAGGGGGACTCCTGTCTCGCTGGTGGTTCTGGGCGGGCGCCGCGGCGGTCGTCTCCGGCGGCGTCGTCGCGGGCGTCTTGCTCACCGAGCCCGAGTCGCCGCCCTATCACGAGGGGTCCCTGGGGTTCGTGACGATCGTCCCGTGACGCCGGTACAATCGAGCATGCGAACGGGGACGGTCGTCACGCTCCTCGCAGCCGTGTGCGGGGCAGGCTTCGGTTCCGGCTGCGGTTCCGGAAAGAAGCACGATCCGGGCATCGACCCGGACTCCGACTCCGACACGGATTCCGACACGGACACCGGCAGCGACACCGACACGGGCACCGGCACGGAAACGGACGACGGCTGCGAGTACGACTGCGAGAAGAAGTGGGACGAGGCCTGCTGCCCCTTGCCCTACGGCGAGGACTACGGCTACCCCGACTGCACGGACCTCACGTCCGACGACTACAACTGCGGCGGCTGCGGGATCGTGTGCGACGAGGGCGCGGACCGCTGGTGCATCGACAGCGAGTGCGTGTGCGTCTGGGACCAGTGCGCGGACACCTGCGTGGATTTCGACACCGACTCCGATCACTGCGGCGCATGCGACACCGTGTGTCCCGCCTCCGACCGCGCGTGTCTCGACGGAAGCTGCGCCCCCTGCGAGGCGGCAGGGCTGGCCCTGTGCGACGCCGACTGCGAGGACCTGCGCGTCGACGATCGCCACTGCGGCGATTGCGACACGCGTTGCCGCGGCGACAGCGTCTGCGCCGCGGGCGCCTGCGTGGAGGGAACCTGCGACGAGGCCTGCCGCGACTCGATCTGCTGCGACAGCCCCTGGGGCGGCGCCGCGGCCGGCTGCACCGATCCCCGCTTCGACCGAGCGAACTGCGGCGCCTGCGGGTCCGTCTGCCTCGCACCCGCGTTCTGCGACGGCGGCGTGTGCACCTGCGCATCCCCCTTCGGCGCGGGAGGGAAAGCCGACCCCATCCGCGACTGCGCCGGCGCCTGCGTCGACACCCGGACGGACGAAGCCCACTGCGGCGCCTGCGACTCCGCATGCGACGCCGGCGAGAAGTGCGCGGACGGCGTCTGCGGGTAGCCCTTTTTCTTGGTCGCGTTCGAGGCGAGCGTCAGCGACGGGAAGGTCGCCGGCCGCCGTTCCCCTTGCCTTCGATGAGCGAGACCCGGCGCCGCAGATCCTCGATGGCCTTGTCGTGTCGGCCGGAGACGTTCTTCACGTAGCGACCGAGGATCACGAACTGACCGGCGAGATCGCGAAGGACCTCCTCGACCTTGTCGAGCCTGAAGTTCGTCTGGTCGAGCCTGGAGTTCGTTTGGTCGAGCCTGGAGTTCGTCTGGTCGAGCCTGGAGTTCGTCTGGTCGATCTTCTCGTTCGTGCCGCGAACGCCGTCGCGGATCTCCCGGAGGATCTCGACCGTCAGGGATTCCGCGTCCGGCATGAGCAGAGGATAGGACGGGCAAAGCGCTCCGGCAAACGCGACCCCTGCCGACGGGGAACCTCGGGCTAGCGCTAGCGCTAGCTCACTTTCGGCACGGCAGGAACCCATGGAGAATCAATACAAGGGGAGCGAAGGAAATCTAGCCGTACGAGGGAACGCAGACCCGCTGCCCCGCCGCGTGGTTGCAGTGGATCTCGGGTTGACCGGTCTTCCGCGCCCCCTCGCAGTGGTAGTGGCGGCACTCCAGGCTGTCGCCGACCTGATCGCATACCTCGCCCTGGGCCAGCGAGGCGCATGTGGTCATGCAGTCGGCGGGGAACGAGACGTCGGGGCATTGAGCCTGCATGCACGCGCAGTACTCCTCGCAGGTGGAAACCGCGTCGAAAACGTCGCGATAACACTCGAACCAGACCTGTGTGTCGGTGTCCGGCTCGGTCTCCGGGTCGGAATCCGAATCCACATCGCTGTCTGCGTCGGCTTCGGGCGCTGCGCTGGCGTCCCGGTCGGCCGGTACTGGCGTCGACCGCGCTCCGCAGGCCATGCAGGCGACAGCCACGAGGAAGCCCCCAAAGAGTCGGCCGAGAGACGCCACGGCGCTTTGATTGTACGCCTCTTGCAGGAACGAACGCCCTACGCTCGATTTGCGCTGTACTTGTTTGAAAGGCGCAGGGCACGCTCGTAGCGCGGCCCCGTGGTGCGGGGACGAGTGCCCGAACGACCAGCCCGTCATTTCCCCGTCAGTCCACGCACCTTCGGAAGATCCAGCGCTCCTGCGTTTCCGAAAAACCGATGGGCTCCCAACCGTCGGGGGCGAGCCCCACTTCCGTGCACCATCCGTGCTCCGTGCAGTATTCGTCGTTGCGATCCGGAGGGATGACCTCGCCCGTGACGGCCATCGTGATCTCGGGAACGCGCACGACCTCCCACCGGTCGCAGTTGTTGTCGTCACTTGCCTGCGCCTCGTTGACCGCGAAGAGCCGCGAGGTCACGTCGCTGCCGTTGGCACACGTGAGAACGAACGCGATTCCGGCGATGAAGCCGGCTGCAACACGGAATGCTGACACTCTGCGATTCATGGTTCCTCCTTTTCCCGCGCACGATGACGTGGAGGGACAATGGTACCCCGCAGACTCCGACCGCGGAGCCCGGTTCGAACGCGACGACGAAGCATCGACGCTCTGCCAGGCCGCTACGGTTCGAACGGGCCCTCGACCCCCAATGTTTCCCGTCAGCCGCAAGCCTCCGCTCGCGACGCAGCCCGCGGCATCACCCTAGGCGCAGTCAGGGTCGTCCCCGACGCGAATCCCGGTCCGGATCTTCACACGGGGTTCTCCACCCGGAGCCGCTCCATCCCGCGTCGTGACATTCGAGTCGCCGTCGGGGCACAGTAGTACGATGCGACTCGTCCCGAACATGGTCCTTGCTCTGATCCTCTCCGCCTGCGCAAGCGGTGGCGGCGGCAGCGACGACGCTGACGCGGACACCGACGCCGACACCGACGCCGACACCGACTCCGACTCCGACTCCGACTCCGACTCCGACTCGGATACCGATATCGACTCCGACTCCGACTCCGACTCCGACTCCGACTCCGACTCCGACTCCGACTCCGATACCGGCAGGGGCGGGTGCACGCCGCGTCCCGAAGGGACGATCGAGGAGTGCACCGTCGCGGGCTTCGCGTGGTGCGGAGACGGGGACGCTTGCTACGAGATCGAACAGTGCGGTCTGTGCTGTCGCGGACCCTGTGCCATCAAGTAGTCGGCGTTCGGGTTGGGCGCCATGAAGTGCGCCCCCGAGGCTGGGTAGTCGGCGGACGATCTCCGGATCAAACGCCGGTCTTGCTGCTCCATCGAGGTCGACCCGCGGCGGCTGCGGACAGGGCGGGCCGTCGTAGTTTCACCGTGTGGACGCAAGGGCCGTGGCATCGATCCTACTGGCGGGTTGCGCCGCCAGTAAAGAGCCTCTCAGCCTCGGAGAAAGCGGAGTCGACCATGGGTGAGCCCCCGCCGGAGACGGTGCTCCGGCGATCGATGGAGGTTCTTGAGCACGTGATGTACGCCGGACACGTCGACGCCTGGGTGCCGGGCCACGATTTCGTGAGCGCGCCTCCAGAGCGCCTCGTCGGCATCGAGCCATGCTCGCTGCTCTTCGCTCAAGGTCTCGGCTCCCACGTGGACGAAGTATGGCACGCATCCCTCCTTCGGGTCGTCCAGCGTGGCAGCCGGCGGAGAGCTTGTCGGGACCCTGGCCCGGATCATTCGTGAACCTCCGGATCCGTGGTTCTTCCAATGGTGTCGAGCCCTAGTCTGAAACCTACCCATCTTTGTTGGCTTTTCTCGGTTGGCTTTTCTCGATGATCAGGCCGCCTTGTTGAGCTGGACCTCGTACCCGAGATCCTCGAGCTTGCGCACCATGCGGCGGAGGAGCT
>Ga0247727_10011090_pt1 | contig 15811 bp, 12 predicted proteins | sample WisWelCaveWW1625_FD_202498 | JGI IMG/M metagenome (GOLD analysis project Ga0247727, IMG submission 202498) | Biofilm microbial communities from Wishing Well Cave, Virginia, United States - WW16-25 | ecosystem: Environmental > Aquatic > Deep subsurface > Groundwater > Cave microbial mat | place...
CGAGGCCGTCTTCTTCTTCGTCGGTGGATTCATCTACGGGGTGACGGGGTTTGTCGACAGTCTGGTCCTCAATTCCATCGAATTCTGGACCGGCGACAACCCGATGGACCCGCCCAAGAGCAGCGAGGCCAAGACTTCGATGCTCCGGACCATCGAGCGGGGTGACTGCAAAGTCGCAATGCAGCTCGTGGGTGACGATTCTGCTGGAACCTTGTGCATCAATGTGTACGAGAAGGGCGACCTCAAGGCGAGCTACGTGGTCGAGGGCAAGGTCGGCGCCCCGACCGTGCTGCGCGATTCCAGCGGCAACCTCCTCGCGACCGCTCACATGCTCGAGAACGGCGAGGTCGAGGTGTTGAACGCCAGCGGCGAGAGGATGGCTCCGTGAGTCGCTGAGGATCCGGACTGCAGCACGGAAGCGAGTGCATCCTGGGCGCGCCGGCCTTCCAGTCGGCGCGCCCAGTCATTGAGTGAGGACAGAAAGCCCGCGTGTAGGGTGCGCGTCCCTGGTGAAGGCGCACGCGAGGAATGGTGCCCGCGCCAGGATTTGAACCTAGGACCCGCGGATTAAGAATCCGCTGCTCTACCAGACTGAGCTACGCGGGCACGCACGGGAGACTCTCGCGCCGGATCGATGAGTACCGGGCACGATCGGTCCCGACTGCAACTTGGAATCACGATCACGGCCGCAGTGGCACGCCCGGCAGGACTCGAACCTGCAACCCTCGGGTTCGAAGCCCGATACTCTATCCAGTTGAGCTACGGGCGCACTGCAGTGGCGGGAACGTTACGGATCGGCAGGACAAGGTCAAGAGGCGAGTCATGGTGATCAGCGGTCTTGCGGCCGCGTTGCTGGCCCAGGCAGAGCAACCATGGGTCTCCTGGCCGTCGATTCCACCGCTGCGCGTGCTCGAGCGTCGACTGCGCGGAGTGCGAGTTGGCACCGAGTCCGCGCCCGATTCCGCGTCGATCGATGAGCTGCTCGTGAACGCGGCCAGGGATTGCGAGCTCGGCCGATTCGGGATCGCCGCGGTGGGGCTGGGAGCTGCCGAGATCGACAAGGGGAACGCGCGGCCGGATGCCACGGCGGTCGCTGTCGCCCGGTGGTATGCCGAGCCGATTTGCGCCCTGCTGGATGCCAGCTCCTCGCTGCTGCAGGTGACCTTCCGCCAGCTTCCCTCGCCTTCGTTCGCCGTGAACGGGGATCTCCTCGATGCGCAGCCATCGATTGACGATTCCCCGGTCAGGCACACCCTGGTTGCCTTCGTGGCGATCGTCGACGACGGCGATGCGCCTCTGTCGGGCAGATGCGAAGTTGAATTGATCTCTCCACCCTGTCACGGGATCGTGCAGCTTCGAGGGACCCGCGAAGGCGATCACCGGCTCCGTGTCGACTACCTGCGCCTCGGGGACGGCGAGCCGCGCGTGCTTCGGCAGGAGCTGGTGCGGGTCTCCTTCGTCAGGAATCTGCGGCGGCGCATCCAGAAGCTCGAGGAGATCGAGCCACGGCTCGACCTCCTGGCGCGCAGCCTGGTGGAGGCACAGCTCGAAATCCTCAGAACCTCGCTCGACGAGTATGGAGGGGACGTCGAGGTGCGCTGCTCCGAGCTGCTCGAGTGGACCGAGAGGGTCGCGAGCGCAGCCGACTCCGGAGGCAAGGACGCAAGCCTGGCGCCGGGATCGCTGGCGCCATGGATCGGCGGGCAGATCGCGCACGGATTGCGCTGGACAGGGCGCTTTGCGCTGCCGCGCGCGACGTCGCCGGCTCCGGTGCCATTCCTGATCTACCTTCACACTCTTGGTGGAACCGAGAGCGAGTGTTTCGGCGCGCTCGGCCGCGGCGCCCTGGTCGAGGCAGCCTTGCAGCGGGGAATGGGGATCCTTGCCCCGCGCCGCACCGGCGCCGTGCCTCTCGAGGAAATCGTGCAGTCGGCGAGCTCGCTGCTGCCCGTCGACCGCGAACAGCTATGGGTGATCGGCTGTGGAGCGGGCGGTGCCGAGGCGCTGCTCTACGCCAAGCGGCAGGCGCAGGTCTGCCGAGGAGTTTGCCTGGTGCAATCGATCACGCGCGTGTCCGACCCCGGTGCGCTGGTGGACGTGCCTCTCGTCCTTGTCGCAGTGAAGGACTCCATCAATTTTCTGCCGATGACCAAGCTGTCGGCGGAGCTCGAGCGCAAGGGCTTGCGGAAGGTCCACTTCATCGAGCAGACCCGGTCGCCGTTCCTGTGGGACCGAGAGCAGATGGACGCTCTGCTCGCGCGGCTCTGCGCGCAGGAGTAGCCCGCCCCGCAAGATGAGCGGGGCGATCTCGCCGCCGTCCAAGCAGGAGGGGTGGGGTGGGTGAAGGGACTTGAACCCTCGGCCTCCAGAGTCACAGTCTGGCGCTCTAACCACCTGAGCTACACCCACCATTGAGAGCACGGCGCTTCGCCAGACGGTCGGGAATTCTGGAAACGGCTCAGAGCTCCCGACGGCCGGCGATCGCCATCGAAGGGCGCGAAAGCTTACGCCGGAGGGTTGCTACTCTCAACGCGGGTTGCGGGTTGAGGAGCGGCCGAGTCGTCACGACCCAGGGAGCGACCACCGATCGTGGAGGAACCGTTTTCGATCGCTGCTCTGCGCCGGCGGTTCGCGCAGGCTTATGAAGGCGGCGAGTGCCGGGTGTTTTTCGCCCCGGGGCGCGTCGACCTGATCGGTGGACATGTCGACTACCACGGCGGGCCGGTGATCCCGGTTGCGATCGACCGCGGCGTCTACGTCGCCGCCGCCCTGCGTCCGGACCGCAGAACGCGCCTGCAGTCGATGAGCTTCGAGGGCCGTGTCGCATGCTCGCTCGACGAGCCGGCGAGCGCCGCCGATCTGAAATGGGGCGCGTACTCGATCGGGGCGTTGCGCGAGCTGGACCGCCGCCATCCTCTGCACGGCCTCGACCTGTATCTTTGGGGCACGGTGCCCGCGGGCGCGGGACTGTCGTCGTCGGCAGCGCTGCTGGTCGCCACGCTCACCGCCGCCGCGATCCTCCACGGGCTCGACGTCGGCCCGCTCGAGATCGCCCGGATGGCCCACCGCGCGGAGACCGAGTTCGTCGGAGTGCGCTGCGGAATCATGGACCAGTTCGCGTCCGCCCTGGCGCGCCCGAACACCGCACTCTACCTCGACTGCAAGACCCAGGAATTCGAACCTTTACCGCTGCCAGGCTCACAGATCTCGCTGCTGGTGCTCGACTCGATGACCCGCCACGATCTCTCGGTCGGCGACTACAACGAGCGCGTGCGGGAATCGATGGGCGCGCTGAGCAAGCTGAAGACCGTAATGCCGCATCTTCAGTGTCTCAGCGATCTCCGGGCGCAGGACTTCTTCAGGCATCGCTCGCTGCTGACGGAGATCGAGAGGCGCCGGGTCCGCCACGTGGTCTCGGAGGTGGCGCGCGTAAAGCTCGCCAGGGAGGCGTTGAAGCGCGGCGACTTCCTCGCGTTCGGCGACGCCCTCGACCAGTCGCACCACTCGCTCGCTCATCACTACCACACGGTGAACGCACAGCTCGCGGTGCTGCAGAAAGCGGCCGCCCAGCACGACGAGGTGTTCGGAGCGCGGGTCACGGGCGCGGGCTTCGGCGGCTGCGTCCTGGCCGTCGTCGCCAAGGGCGCCGAGGATTCGGTCCGGGCCGGTGTCAAGGCCGCGTTCGAGAAGCAGTTCGCGACTACTCCAGAGGTCCACGTGCTCGCGCCGGGAGGCGCGCCGGAGGAGATCGCGGAAGCGCGAGCGGGAGATCGATGAGCCCACCAGCCTTGATCGCAGCGGGCACGCGTGCGCCGTCGTTTCGCTGGAGGACCGAAGGAGGAACCGAGTCTCTGGAGAACGCGCTCGCCCGCGCGCCGGTGCTGCTGTTGTTCTATCCGCTGGCGTACGCACCGATCGGCCTGGCCGATCTGCCGCCGGTCGACCGCATGCTTCAAAGACTGCCCGCGGCGAGCCTGATCGCGCTCGGGATCAGCGTCGATGCGACCGAGCAGGCCGAGCAGTTCTTCAGCGACTTGCGGATCTCAAGAATCCAGGCGGTCGGCGATCCGGATCTCAACATCGCCTCCGCCTACGGAGTGCGGCGGGCGGAAGGATTCTCGGAGCTGGCCTCGATCCTCCTCGACCGACAGGGACTTGTATGCCGCGCGCAGGTTCATCCGTTGTGCTTTCCGCGGCCCTGCGACCTCCTCGCAAGGTGGCTCGAGGAGCTCTCGATCGCCGTGCCCAGTGCCGATTCTCACCGCTCCTGAAGGGGCGCGCCCGGCGGTGATTCCGGGATTCCCGGCGCTTCGATCTCGGTGGACTGCAGGTCGCGAGGTTTCACCGACCTTGCGAGCGTGAGGGGGTCGATCGGCCACAGGGTGACCGAGTGCTCGGTCGCGGTCAGCACTGAGTCGCCGCCCTGGACGAAGCGCGCGAACAGGATCGACTCCAGGGGGCGCTTGAGCGTCAGGTGCTCGCGAGCGCTCGAGGCGTCGAACACGTGCGCCGCATCCTCCTGGGTGTGGAGCAGCGCGAACCGGCCGCGGAAGTCGAGCTCTGCGGTCGCGAACGGCCGCGGCCGGAAGCTGCCCGGAAAGCGCAGCAGCTCGTCGCCTCGAACTGCATCCCAGAGACGCGCGCTCGAATCCTCGGACAGCGACAGCACGAAACGCCCGTCGCGGCTGAGATCTGCGGCGGCGATCCCGCCGCGATGGCCGCTGAGCTCGATTCCGGGCTGATTCCCGGAGAGCGGCCGGAGTTGCAGCAACGGATTCGAGCCCGCGAGCAGCACCTGGTCGCCGGACGGGTGGAATCGCGAGACCGTCATCGGCCCCTTGAACTCGAAGGTCGTGAGCAGCTCGCCGCTACCCGAATCCCACAGGCGAACCGTCCCGTCCCGCCCTGCGGTCAGGACCTGCTTTCCGTCGGGGCTGAACTGAACGTCAAGGACGCCGATGCGATGACCCTTGAGCTCGGCGATCGGGTGGCCGTCGATCGAGCTCCACACCCTCACCGTGCTGTCGGTGTCGACGAAGCTCGAAGTCTCGCCCAGGTGCCAGCGCAGCCGGCTGCCGTTGGAAGCGGTCGCGAGCCGGCTGCCGTCCGGGCTGAAACGGCCGATGTGCAGGAATTCGTCGTGCCCCTCGAGCGTCGCGATCAGCTCGCCGGTCGAAGCCTCCCACAGCTTGCCCTTCTTGTCGTAGGCGGTCGTCAGGATGCGCGCGCCGTCCGGGTCGAATTCGATCGAGGTGATGCCGCCTGCGGCACTCTCCTCGTGGTCGAGCAGGGCGAGGCGTTGTCCGGTCCGGCGCTCGAGGACCTCGGCGATCGCCGGCTCCTGACCGGCGAGCGCGACCAGCTCGCCGTCCGGGCTGAGCGCGGCGCACGACAGGCGCGAGGCGGCGCCGCTCTCGAAGCTGGGAATGGCGCGCACCGGGCGCAGGTCCCACCATCGCAGCGTCCGATCGAGGGACCACGACAGCAGCGATTCGCCGTTCTGCGCGAAGACGCAGCCGACGACGTCCGCCTGGTGCCCGCGCAGCACCAGCAGAGATTGCTGGTTGACTCGCAGGTGGACGCGGATGGTGCCATCCGCGGATGCCGTCGCGACCAGAGTCTCATCGGGGCTGAAGTCGGCGTCGAGGATGCGACCATGGTGGCCCTGAAAGCGGCCGAGCGCGGCTCCCGTCTCGCAGCTCCAAAGTCGCGCCTCGAGACCTTCCGAGTCGGTCAGAGCGAACCGCCCGTCGCGGCTGAACGCGAGCACTCCGGGCATGGTGTCGAGGGCGAGCTCGCCGAGGCGCTCCATCTGCGTTGAGGCTGACCCTGCATCCGAACCCGGCTTCCACAGGGTCACTCCGAAAACGCTCATGGTGGCGATTCGCCGCCGCTCCGGGATCCATCGGGCGGCCTCGATGCGCGCGAAACCAGGGTCGATCCGCGAGCCTGCGCCGGAAGGATCGATCGGCGTCACGCCGGCGGTGCCGTCCTCGAAAACCGCGAGGACGTGGGAGCTCTGCTCGCGCCGGGTTCCGTCGAGCTCGATCGACTGGATCCCGCTCGGATGCGGCAAGAGTCGCGACAAGAGCCGGCCGCTCGACGAGGCGTACACCAGGATCTCCCTCGCCGCGGTTCCGGCGGCGATGACCTCGCCGTCCGCCGAGACGCTGAAGGCGCGGGCCGGCTGCGATCCGGACTCCAGGGTCGCGACGGTCCGGAAACTGGAGGAGTCGAGGAGCCTGAGGAGCGATCGGGCCGGGCCGTCGTTTTCCTCGACCGCGACGAACAGCTTGCGATCCTGGTCGACGAATGCCGCGAAGGCCACACGATCCTGGTGGTGCAGGTCGGAGCGCTGAATGCCGTTCCTCGCGTCGATCACGCGCATCCGGCCCGTGTCGGACAGAGACAGGATCGTCCGGCCGTCCGCACTGATCGCCGCATCCACGATCACCGATTCGTGGTCGATGGTGAGGATCTCGCGATTGGCCTCGAGCGAAGCGAGCAGCGCCTGGTTGGCGACCAGGCCCGGCTCGCGCTGTGCCCCTTCGATCGAGAGGAGCAGAGCCAGCGCGGGATTCTCGTCGACCAGCGATTGCGCCTGGGCGATCAGGCGCAAGCCCGCCTCGCGCGCCAGCGCGCGACGCTCGGCCTCCAGCGCGAGGTTTTTCTCGCGCAGCGCAGCGTCCTTGCGGTCGCGCTCCTCGCGAAGAAGCGTGGCTTCCTGCTCGCGCTGAGCGCTCATTCTGCGGGCCTGATCGGCCTCGAGGTCGGCGCGCTTGCTCTCGTTCTCGGCGATGGTGGTGGCGCGCAGCGAGTCGCGGTACAGGTCGAACATCAACAGCCAGCTCAGCAGGAGCGCGCAGAACAGGGCCGCGACCGCGATCGCCGAGCGCCGATGCTTGTGCACCAGCTTCGAGAACCGGTACCAGGCGCTCGGCGGGCCTGCAAGGACCGGCTCCTCGGAGAGATGACGGGTGATGTCGGCGGCCAGCTCGGAGGCGGTGTTGTAACGGCGCACCCGGTCCTTCTCGAGCGCCTTCATCGCGATCCAGTCGAGGTCGCCGCGCAGCCGCCGCGCGAGGGCGAACGGGTCGAGGCGCCGGCGCTCGGCCGCTTCTCCGACCCACGGTTCCCGGCACTGCACCCGCGCGCTGGGCCGGGTCGGCTCGACCTCGCGGATCAGCCGGTAGAGATCGTCGAGGCCGGCTTTCTCCTTCAGCCTTGAACGATCGAGCGGCACGGTGCCGACCAGGAGCTCGTACAGGAGCGCACCCAGGGAATAGATGTCGGAGCGCGTGTCGACGTCGAGAGGCGAGAGATTGGCCTGCTCGGGGCTCATGTAATCCAGAGTGCCGATCATCTGACCGGCGCGCGTATGGGCCGGCTCCTCGGTCAGCGGCCGGTGGGTCGCCTTGGCCACGCCGAAGTCGATCACCTTGGGCAAAGGCTTGCCGTTCTCGAGCGTGACCAGGATGTTGGAGGGCTTGATGTCGCGGTGGATGACGCCCTTCTGGTGGGCGTGCTGGATCGCGTCGCAGATGATGACGAAGAGCTGCAGGCGCTCGACGATCGAGAGGCGCTGCTCGTCGCAATAGCGGGTGATCGGATCGCCGGCGACGCATTCCATGACGAAGTAGGGCCGGCCTTCCTCGGTCTGGTTCGCGTCGTACACCTTGGCGATGGCCGAGTGGTTCATCAACGCGAGGGCCTGCTTCTCGTTCTCGAACCGGCGCAAGGTCTCGCGCGTGTCCATCCCGGACTTGATCACCTTGAGCGCGACCTTGCGCTGGATCGGGCGATCCTGCTCGGCGAGGTAGACCATGCCGAAGCCCCCGCGGCCCAGGAGCCGAAGCACTCGGAACGGGCCGATGCGCTCGGGAAGCGCCTCCGCCGGCGGCAGGGGCACGGACTCCACGCACAGCTCCGGCCGGTCCTTCTCCCCGTCCGTGAGGATCATCGGCTCGAGAAGCTCGCGCAAGGACTCGTGGCGGCGCAGGAACTCATTCGGGTCCGGGCGCGGAGCCGAGGCCTGGTATTGCGCGAACAGACGCAGCGCCTCATCCAGAAGGTCGAGGTGGGAGGAGCCCGGGTCTCTCATGGAGAACACTTCATCACGACCGGAAGACTCTGCGTCGCCATCGGCCCGATCATAGAGAGCACGGCCCGGCGACCGCCCTCATTCCTCGCCGAGGACTTCCTGCCACTGCTCGCCGCGGATCCTGAGGGCCGTGCTCGAAAGCTTCTTCAACGCACGATGATGGCGCGTGCGCGCCCCTTCGGCGGTGATCGACAGGCGCCGCGAGATCTCCTCGAAATCGAGGTCCTGCCAGTAGCGCAGGATCAGCACCTCGCGCTCGTGCACCGGAAGGAACTCGACGGCGAGGCGCAGGTCTTGATGAGTTTCGTCGCGCTGCATGCGATCGATGGGGGAGTCGTCCGTGATCATCGGCGCTTCCGCGACCGAGTCGCTCGGGAGAGCGCCCTCGACCCTGCTCCGCTGCTTCGCCTGCCACCACCGAGCCTGGTCGTGCATGAAGTTCCGGATCATCCGCGCCAGGATCGCGCGGCAGTGCGCCTCGTCGTTGACGACGAACCTCGGGCCGTGGCGAAGGACGTGAACCACCGCCTCGTGCAGGTAGTCGCCGGTTTCGCCGCGCCGCCGGAGCACCGGTCCGATCTGCTCGCGGACTGCAATCTCGAGCCAGGGCAGATGGCGCTCGACCAGAAGTCGCAGCGCCTCCTCATCTCCTCGATGCAGGCGCTCGAGGAGCTCCCGGGTCGTCACGTCCGGATTCGTCATCGATCGCAAGCGACTCCGCCTCGAACCAGGTTCCCCGCCGCCCGCCCCGATTCTCCACGTTCTCGATCCTGCAAAGAAGGATCGGTCTCCCGCAGGGGGGAGGCACCGCGCAGTCTGAAGTTCCGTCGACTCCGGTACCGCCTTGGAGGGGACCGTTCGGCGTGTTGCGAAGCAGTGACCTGCCGGCGGGCCGATCGCCCCCGCGGTCCATCGGTTGACACTCGAGGATTGCTGCCGATACCATCCGGGCGAGCGCGCCGTCGCGGTCATGCGCCTGCGTCATTTCAGCCGGCGCACGGAGCAGGCCTACGTACGTTGGATGCGCAAGTACCGGGAGTTCCACGGACGACGGGACCCGGCCCGACTGGGCGCAGCATCCGTCACGGCTTTCCTCAGCATGTTGGCGACGAAGGAACAAGTCTCTGCCTCCACCCAGAACCAGGCTTTGGCGGCACTGCTGTTCCTGTATCGCAAGGTACTGCAGCAGGATCTGCCATGGCTCGACGAAGTCGTACGAGCCAAGACGTCGATTCGCCTGCCGGTAGTGATGACACGCGATGAGGTGCGCCGTATCCTCGGGTGCATGCACGGAACACCGCGCCTGATGGCCGATCTCATGTACGGCTCCGGATTGCGACTGCTCGAGTGCTGCCGGCTCCGGGTCAAGGACATCGACTTTGCGCGCAACCAGGTCACCGTACGCCGCGGCAAGGGTGACAAGGACCGGATGACCATGTTGCCCGCCGCCATGAAGAACGATCTGTCCCGGCACCTGGAGAGGGTCCGGCTCCAGAACCAGCAGGATCTCGCTCGCGGGGCGGGTCGTGTCGAGCTCCCCGGTGCACTCGCACGGAAACTCCCTTCAGCCGCGACCAGGTGGCCGTGGCAGTGGGTGTTCCCCGCAACGCGGATCTATGTCGATCGCGTGACTCAAGAACAACGCCGCCATCACTTGCACGAAACGGTCGTCCAGCAGGCAGTCCATCGCGCCGTGCTCGAGTCGGGAATCGAGAAGCGCGCCACCTGCCACACCTTCCGCCATTCTTTCGCGACCCACCTTCTCGAATCAGGCAGCGACATCCGTACCGTCCAGGAACTCCTCGGCCACAAGGACGTCGCCACCACAATGCTCTACACCCACGTCCTCAACCGCGGCCCCGCCGCCGTCCGCAGCCCCCTCGACCAACTACCAGAGGACCATCCATGACACTTGAACCGGGTCTGCACCGAAGGCGAACTCCTTCCCCGCCACGCAAACCGAGCGCACGGCCTCCCCGTTACGCAGATCTGCGTAACGAGGCACCGTCCCCCGCGGCGACTCTCCACATCCCCAACTCCACCAACGCGTTGCGACCACGCCGAGAAAATCGCAGATTCTCCATACCCAGACCCCGCCACGGTGTCGCGGGACCAAACGCAGATCAGTCGAATACTTGTTAGACGACACGGTGACCGTGAGAAGCCGATAGTATCCGAGAAACAACCGGAGGAATTCGATGCCTGAGAAGAAGCGGGATCCCGAAATTGAGGCTCTTCAGTCGGTTCACGCCGCATTGAAGCCCCTGGCTGCGGAGGAGAGAACCAGAGTTTTGGCCTCGGTGTATGCGCTCCTCGGCATCCGGGGACCAGATCCAACGCCAGCAGCCCCGCCGCTGTCCCGCCCCGCTGCACCGTCCACGACGGACGCCTCCGCTGTCAGTATCTCCACCCGATCTCAGACCCGGCCACTCTCGATCAACGAGCTGGTCCAGGAGAGATCTCCTGGCACCAGCGCGCAACGGATTGCCCTTTTCGCCTACTACCGAGATAAGCATGAAGGCATTCCCCGATTCACGCGGGATGACTTGAAGGGGTACTTTGCAAAGGCAAAGGAGCAACCACCCAGAAACTACGATCGCGACTTCGTAGAGGCGGTCAAGAAGGGGTGGATCCACGAGGACGGCGCAGAGTCGTACGTAACCTCGAAGGGTATCGAAGCTGTCGAGTCCGGCTTCGCGGGGGAACGCAAATACACGAAGCGCGCCGGCCGACCCCGGAAGGTGGGTAGGCCGCCGGCGGGGACGAAGTCCAAGACGAAGCGTAGGACCCGCGGCGCCCGAAAGTGACGCGAGCGTCCGGACATGATTGACGACCAGCTTGTCGTTACCGTCGAGCGCCTTCGCGACAACCTCGTTGAGCTGCGGAAGTCCATGCGTCGGCGGTACAGCGATCCGGCACGCCAGGTGACGGCTGACGATCTTCGCGAGAGTGCAGCTCGTGCAGCCGAGACATGGATGGTTGATCTGGGTGTGAGGGAGGACATTCGCATTCGGGTACCGTCGGACTATCTTGCGGATCTGAATGTCCAGTTTCAACGTCTTCTGACCTCCTCGGAGCACGCCTCCCAGCGCAAGCGATATGACGCGGCCATCGTTGCGATCCTCAAACGATTCACCATCGATTTGGTGATCCCCCTCAAGCAGGCGCGGGGCCAAGCGACATCGTCGTCCGCAACTCTCACGCCCGAGGCGAGGCGACAAGTCGACAGCGGACCTCCAGGTCAGCTCGACGGCGCGTTTGACAGGAAGGCGTTCGTCGGACACTCGTTCTTGCCGAGCGATAAGCGCGTGGCCGATTGCGTCATCCAGATTCTGACTGCGATCGGGGTCACCGTCGTGACAGGCGAGAAGCCGAAGGCCGATCGCATTTCAGAGAAAGTCAAGAAGTTGATCGACGAGCAGCGCCTATTCGTGGGCGTCTTCACACGTCGGGACAAGATCGCTCGCAAGAAGGAGTGGACGACTACCACCTGGGTCGTCGATGAGAAGGCATACGCCGTTGGCAAGGGCAATAAGCTGATTCTCATCAAGGAGGAAGGGGTGGGTAGCATCGGTGGGATTCAAGGCGACTACGAGTTCATTGAGTTCAGTCGCGATCGGCTTGAGGAGCTGTGCGTGAAGTTGGTTCAGGTGTTCGACGTGACTGCAACAGGGCTCACACCGTGAGTCCGGCGGCTTGTCGTCTAACATCGGCATGAACCTGCCGGCCGCTTCGCAGCCGCAGGTTATGCCGGGCGTTAGCTGGACGACGATTGCGAGGTGCCGCAAGGAATGAAGGTCGGCGACAAGAAACCCTACTTGCCCGTGTTCGTCGGTTCGACGTTCTCGGACCTGCAACCATGGCGTAGGTCAGTCCGGGACGCACTTGCCCAGCTCGAAGCCATTGTCCGAGGGATGGAGCAGTTCGGTTCCAAGCCTGGGAGCCCCGTCGATGAGTGCCTTCGGGTCGTCAGCTCGTGCAAGGTCTACATCGGTGTCTTTGGCATGAGGTACGGCACCGTTCCCGACGGCCACGAGCGTTCCATGACCCACCTTGAGTATGACGAGGCCCAAAGGGTCGGGCTCCCGGCTCTCATCTACATTATCGATGAAGAGAACCAGCCCATCCTTCCAAAGCACGTCGAGACGGGGCCGGGATCCGGGAAGCTCCAGCAGCTCAAGGATGAACTCAAGCGACGACACGTGGTGAGCTTCTTCACCACGCCTGAAGACCTCCGCGCACGTATCCTCCATGACCTGCCCCAGCTACTCAAGGACATCGGCGCGGACATCAGCGGCGATATCGAAAGCCTCGAGGCGACATCAGATAGTGAAGTCTTGCGCCAGTTTGCCGTGCTTCCCAAAATGTTCTCGGGAAGGACAGTCGTTATCGAGTTCGTGACGCACGACGCTTTTCGGACGGCGTTTCCGGAAGAATGCAAGGCGCTGGGCCTCGAGAGTGGCGCTACCGTCGTGGCGTCCGCCAATTCAAGCACCGGCACCCATCTGCGGGTCTTCGGAGAGCGCGACACTGCCCTCGCGCTGTGCCGCCTTGCGAAAGACACCAGGGTGCAGGCGAGAGCCGTAACGGCGTTCGGCGTCTACACGCGTGTTGACTGGGGCGAGCATGGGCCAATATCGACGCCGGACACGGAGTCCGGTCTCGTGATCAAGGAGATTCTGCGTGTTGAACCGGTGGAAGACGGTGACAAGAAACGACGGAAGCCAGCCAGCTAACAACAGCATCAGCGGGCGGCGCTACGCGCCGCCGCTGATGCTGGGCGTTAGGTGGTCGAATCACATGATGATCAACCGTCGGAGTCTTACTCAGGCCACGAAGGAGGCAAAACGTTGTCTCTCTGGAATGACGTCCAAGATCGCGTGACGAAGGAGACTCGGTTCACCACCCGTCTCAAGGACGAGGGCGCCCAGAGTATCGAGGCCTTCTACCCCGAGCTTTGCGAGGCTCCCGGCAGGTGTGGCTTTACGAACACGCTCGGGTCGGACCTGATACCGGATGTCCTTACTTCGCGGAAGGTGTTGGTCGATCTGTATGATTGGCCAGATGAAACGGGGCTGATCCGCAACTATGGCGTGGATCTGAACTTCCTTAGCGCGTTGCGCCGAGCCGATCACGTGCGTGTCTGTGCCAATCTTCCCCCCGAACGATACGAGAAGTGCACCTGGCTGCACGGCATTCTCGCGGACGAAGGAACCATTTGGAGGTCGATCCGGACGCCAGGCTTTTTCACGTCGACCGACCCCGAATTCGCTGGTCGACGCACCGACCGTGAAGCGTTTCTCGAAAGGTACTTCGCAGCGCATTCTGACGCGCTCCCTGCGCTGTGCGTGCTGGTTGATGCTGCCCACCCGCCGAAGACAGCGGCCGAACTTGCGACAGTCCTGTCACACTGGATTGAGCGGCTGGTGTCCTTTGAGCCCGATCAGGCCGCGCGCCTTGCCACGGATTTCGAGAAGCACGCGCATGAGCGGATTCCGGAGCTCAAGCAGATGCATAGGCTTGTGGTCTCGCCGTATTCCGCTGCACTGGGCGGCACGATGAAGATGTGGCGCCATCGCTGGTCTTCGCTTTTCGGTGAGGAGAATGCTGGCAAGCTGTCAGCAGAAGGTCTTCTTCGCTCACATCCGCTCTTGTCTTACCTCTCAGAGGTCAAGCTGAGCCTGACGAGCGCCGACCTCAGCGCAGCGGCGACGTGGGGATCTATGACTGAGGCTACCCGTCTTGGGCTCCTGGACTTCCTGGGAGAGGAACAGGAGCGGACCGATCTGATCGCAGCCGAAGAACGGATTCGACGCGGATTGGCTAGTGGAACAGGCCAGGAACCGACGCGAGAAGAAATCAAGGCCTATCTGGACGGCGCGGAACGTACCGTTGGCCGCCTCGAGGCTATCTGGGATGGGGCGCAGATCGCCCTGCCGATCGCCTTCGGCGCAGTCAGTGACAACTGGCTTCTTGCAGCTGAGGTGGGTGTCGGTCTGTTCTGCAGCAAACAACTACTCGGAGATCGCGCTCAGCAGATTGTGGAGGCTCTGGTTGGGAAAGTTCAGATTGTTCGGTCCCTTGGTCGGAAGTAATGGAGGGAAGTAGCGCTTGTGAATCGTCGCGGCGAACGTCAGGGCCACCTAACAACGGCATGCAGCGGACGGCGCTTCGCGCCGCCGCTGATGCCGACCGTTCGGCGGACGGGAGGTAGAAGGGCCGTTGAGAACCACCGGTTTTGAAGGGCGAGAAGGGTCTGGGCCTGAATGGGTTCCTCCGCTGGGTCTGGTCGGCTCCGCCGCGCTGTTCGTCGCGGGTGCCCTGCTGCTGTTCCTGACGACGCGGGTAGCCCTCGCGACGCTCGTCTCCGCCACCGGGGCCGAGCCTGTCCTGATGTGGTTCCTGGCCGCGAGCGCCGTCCTTTTTGGCCCCTTACTTCTCACGGCCGCCCTGTTGCTGAATCGGGAACGGCGTACAGGACCGGGGTCGTGGGGTGCGCGGCTGTGGCTTCGCCCGATGAACGGCGGCGACTGGCTCTGGGCCGTCGGGGGCTCGCGGCCGTCGGCGTGCTGACCGGCGGCATCGCCGCCGCGCTCGGGGGGCTGGCGGACGCGTCGAAACTCCACCCTTCGTTCATGGCTTTCGAGCCGCTGGGTCCCGGCCGGTACTGGATTCTCGGCGCGTGGCTTCCGTTTTTTGTGCTGAACATCGTTGGGGAAGAGTTCGTCTGGCGGGGTGTCGTGCTGCCGCGGCAAGAGGTTGCTTTCGGGGGGCGGGCCTGGCTGGTCAATGGGTTCCTGTGGTTGCTGTTCCACGCCGCCTTCCCGTGGCAAGTCCTGGTAACCCTTGTGCCAATCATTTTGATCCTGCCGTACGTCGTCCAGCGGCGGCGCAGCACCTGGGCCGGCGTGATTATCCACGCCGGGTTCGGAGGGACGGGCTTCCTGGCCCTAGCATGCGGGCTTGCCTAAGAGTCCGCGCAGCGCCGAACCAGGCGCTGCAGCAGACGGCGGGGCATGATTCGCTTCCGGGAGTTCGTAGCTTACCGGTGCCCCGCCGCTGCTGAGCTTGGTCGTTGGGCTGACGAATGAGCAGCGCAATGATCCGGGAGCTCGGTACCTCGTATTCTCGCATCGTGCTCGGAGCCGAGGGTCAGGGTCGCTGTGCCGATTCGACGTCTGTGGTGATATCCTTCGTGAGGAGAACGAATCATGAGCACGAGACGCAAACTGTTCCCCTTTTGGATACCGCTCTTGTTCGGACTCATGGGCGTCTCCAGAATCTTCGCGAATCCCCGCTTGGCTGCCATTCGCACGGTCGATATTGTCCAGTTGATTGCGATCGGAATGTGTTTCGGGGTGGCTCTGGCAACGCTGGTCACCTTCCTTCGGCGCCCTCGCCAAGGACTGCCATGATGGGTCGCGCGGCTTGCCTGATGCGCACAAGTGTTGAGTCGAATCGTGTTTGCCTCCGCAGGCATGAGGGTAAACGTGCATTGGGGATCTCAGTCTCCTGAGAGTCCCGCGGGCAGCGAGTGTCGGGGCTTGTTTGCACCGCGGAGCGACTGGGGCAATGGGTTCACCCTAGCCGAAGTTGAAGGGTTTGACTGAAATCTGGTCGATTTTGGAGGTTTTTGGAAGGGCGCTTCCCAGGAGAGACATCCGTTTCGGGGTTGAAAACGCGATGTAGTGGAAACTTACCCCGTTGAGA
>Ga0247727_10011091_pt1 | contig 15811 bp, 17 predicted proteins | sample WisWelCaveWW1625_FD_202498 | JGI IMG/M metagenome (GOLD analysis project Ga0247727, IMG submission 202498) | Biofilm microbial communities from Wishing Well Cave, Virginia, United States - WW16-25 | ecosystem: Environmental > Aquatic > Deep subsurface > Groundwater > Cave microbial mat | place...
ACCGTGGCGATGGAAGGCGGCACGTAAACAGAATGCGCAGGCCGCCTGATTGCCGCGGCAAGGCACGCAAGCACCGACACGCCCGATCAGGCGCAGCTGCCCGCGGTCTTGGCCGGATGCTTACGTGACTTGCGAGACACGCAGGGTAATACTCCCTGCCAGCCGGCGCGAGGTTCAGCCGCCCCAGCGTGCGAGCCAGGCGGCCTTGTCGGCCTCGTCGAGGATGATGTCGATGAGGTGCACGCGCCCGTCTTCGTCGCCGGCGGCGATGCTGGTACCGTCGGGGGCGACGGCGAGGGCAAGGAAGGCGAAGTCGCCATCGAGGCGGGCGAGCTGATGTTCGCTCGACACCTCCCACAGTCGCAGCGTGTGGTCCCAAGAGCCGGAGACCACGTGGCGGCCATCGGGGGAGAACGCCACCGGCCACACCGCTAAGCCATGGCCCTCCAGCACGCGCGAGGCGCCGCTAGCCACCTCCCACAGTCGCAGCGGGCCGTAGCCGGAGCCGGAGACGACGTGGCGGCCGTCGGGGGAGAACGCTACAGCCCGCAACCCGCCGCCATGGCCCTCCAGCGCGCGCGCGGCCCCGTTCGCGACCTCCCACAGGTGCAGCGTTCCGTCGTAGAGGCCGGAGACGACGTGGCGGCCGTCGGGGGAGAACGCCACCGCATCCACCGACTTGAGGTGGCAACCCAGCGTGCACGAGGCTCCGCTCGCGACCTCCCACAGGCGCAGCGTGCGGTCTTCGGAGCCGGAGACGACGTGGCGGCCGTCGGGCGAGAACGCCACCACATTCACGCGGCCGCCGTGGCCCTCCAGCGCGCGCGCGGCCGCGCTTGACACCTCCCACAGGCGCAGCGTGCGGTCGTTAGAGCCGGAGACCACGTGGCGGCCATCGGGGGAGAACGCCAACGCCCTCACGTCGCCGCGGTGACCCACGAGTGCGCGCCAAGCCCCGCTCGCCACCTCCCACAGGTGAAGCGTGCAGTCGGCGGAGCCCGAGACGACGTGGCGGCCGTCGGGGGAGAACAACACCGTATTCACCCGGCCGCTGTGGCACTCCAGCGCGAGCGAGGTTCCGCTCGCCACCTCCCACAGGCGCAGCGTGCGGTCGTCAGAGCCGGAGACGACGTGGCGGCCGTCGGGCGAGAACGCCACCGCATTCACCCGGCCGCCATGGCGCTCCAGCTCGCGTGCGGCCCCGCTCGCCACCTCCCACAGCCGCAGCGTGCGGTCTTCGGAGCCGGACACCAAGCGCCGACCGTCGGGGGAGAACGCCACCGCGGTCACCCGGCCGCCGTGGCCCTCCAACATGCGCGAGGTACCGCTTGACACCTCCCACAGGCGCAGCGTGCGGTCGTTAGAGCCGGAGACCACGTAGCGGCCGTCGGGGGAGAACGCCACCGCATGCACCCAGCCGCTGTGGCCCTCCAGCGCGAGCGAGGCGCCGCTTTCCACCTCCCACAGGCGCAGCGTGCTGTCGGCGGAGCCCGAGACGACATGGCAGCCGTCGGGGGAGAACGCCACCGCATTCACCGGGCCGCGGTGGCCCTCCAGCGCGCGCACGGCCGCGCTTTCCACCTCCCACAGGCGCAGCGTGCGATCTTCGGAGCCGGACACCACGCACCGGCCGTCGGGGGAGAACGCCACGGCCCTCACCCTGTCGCGATGACCCTCCAGCACGCGCGAGGTCCCGCTCGCCACCTCCCACAGGCGCAGCGTGCCGTTGGAGGAGCCGGACACCACGCGCCGGCCGTCTGGGGAGAAGGCCACCGCATACACCCAGTCGCCGTGGCCTCCCAGCGCGCGCGAGGCGCCGCTTTCCACCTCCCACAGGCGCAGCGTACCGCCGCCGGAGCCGGACACCACGTAGCGGCCGTCGGGGGAGAACGCCACCGCATTAACTTGGAGGCCGTGGCCCTCCAGCGCGCGCGAGGCCCCGCTCGCCACCTCCCACAGGCGCACGATACCGTCATCCGAGCCGGACACGATGTGGCGGCCATCGGAAGAAAACGCCACAGCATTCACCCCGCTGGCGTTGCCCTCGAAGCGGCGCAGCTCCGGGCCGCCAGGCACCGTGAGGCTCGCCCAGCGGGGCAGCAGGACAGGCGGGGTGAGCCGTGCGCGCCCATCGCGGAGCAGGCCATCGATTGCGCCTGCCTCAGCGGGTTCGTCGCCAAGGTCCGCCCGCAGGCGGCCCAGGAGTTGCGGCGCAAGCTGCCGCTGGTCGCGCGCGAGCACGCCGGCGGCAAGCTCCAGCGTCTGGCCGGTGAGCCTCTGGGCCTTGGTGTGGGCGTATTGGTAATCGTCGATCAGCATTCGGACACCGGCGGCGGCGAGCTTCTGCTGCATCCAGTCCGGGGCCATCAGGATCGCATCGAGGCGGGCTCTGCGGCCGGCATGGAGGAGCTGATAGGGCAGCTCCGACAGGCTGCGCCTGGCGAAGGTCGTCCTGCCCAACGCAGCGGCATCCTTGCCGGCCGTCCCGGCGCCGGCGTCGAAATAGTCGGCGAGAGCGCCGTGCAGGGCGGCCTTGGCCGGGGCGTAGTGGCGGTCGCGCGCGATGTCGGCCATCTGGCGATGGAAGAACTGCAGGAGCGGCTGCTCATCGACGCGCTTCTCCACGAGCAGCGGCGCCAGCTGGCGATTGAGGCGCACCCAGACCGAGTCCGGCAGCTTCGGCTTCCGCTCCCCATGCCGCTCGAAGGATGGTGTCCGCACCCCATGCTTCTCGGCCGAGATCGCCTTCATCACCCCGATATCGCCCGACAGGACCTCGGTCACCTCCTTGGCGCTGAGGCCGTCCTTGGCTGCCGCGAGGTAGCCGAGCGTGCGGCTGACGAGCGCGGGCTCGTGGTGGTGCACGCTCGACAGCTCGGCAATGAGCTGGCCGATGAGCGCCGCGGTGTCCCCGGCAAGGACGCAGCGGCCTTGGCCGGCCTCGTCCCAGCTCCGCCATCCTCTGGCGATCTCGAACGCCATCCTAAGGTAGAGCGGCGAGGCGCCGGCCTTTTCGAACTGGCCCACGACGTAGTCGCGCTGGCCTGGCCGGAGCCTGCGTTGGGCGCTGCCCTCCAGCGCCATCAGGATGTCGCGCCCCTGCGTCTGTGTGAGCGGCTCGATCTCCAGGAAGGCCTGGGACGGCAGGCGCTGCTGCAAGGCGCGATAGACGCCGCTGTCCTCCTTGTAGTTCTTATCGTTCAGGGCCGAGACGACGATCTTGAGTTGCGGGGGTAGCTGGTCGGGCAGCCAGCCCAGACGATGAAGCCCTGTGGTCTGGGAGGGCTTCCTTAGCTGATCAAGCGCATCGATGAAGATCGTCACGGGCCTGTCGATGGACAGCAGCAGCGTCCTAATCTGCTCGTCGAATTTGTTGGCATCGTCCTCCCACTGCTTCGGCTTGGCCGCGATCCCATGGGCCGCCAAGTCCTCGACGATCGAAACAAGGAGCGAGCGCACGTCCGCCGATGCTGCGCTGGCCCCCACGAAGCGGTAGATGACCCGCACACCCCGTCCCGCCTCCTCGGCATCGGCCACGGCTCGCGCCATCAGCGCGGACTTCCCGAGGCCGGAATGGCCGAACAGAACAAACGGGTGAGGGCTGTCGCCGGTAAGGTAGCTCGCAATGACCGAGCGATTGCTGTCACGGCCGAAGAAGACGCTGCACCGTTCAACGGCAAAGGCCTCGTGCTGCACGCGCTCGTGCGCCAGCTCGGGAACTTCCGAGCGCTCGGCAATATGCTCGTCGATCGCCTCCCGGAGTCGGCGTTCGATCCGCGCAGCGAAGTCTTCAAGATACGCCGCCTTGAGTCGGCCACGCCAGTTCCGGATCGCATGCCCAGACAAAACGCAGTCGCCGGGCAAGGCTCGGCGTATGCCTGCGTTCAGCGTTTCGACGCGATGATCACCCGCGCCGGCATGCTCTCTAATCCACGCAATCGATTGCGGCCCGCCACGATCGGCCTGCCCAGACGAGGGCTGTGCCTTGTTCTTCAAGCCTTCAACGATTTCCTGCTCGGTCAGGGACAAGAAGTATTTCGCGCGCGTCATCTCGCTGATGCGACCCTCGCGCGCGAGATGATCGGCGGCCTTCTGCATGGCGCCTCGCAGCTGCTTCTCAAGCTTCTCCCAAGCCTTGGGCGGCGCGAACTTCAGAAGCTCGTCCTCGCGCGGGCGCAGGGTGTAGGCACCGATCCTCTCTTCGCTGTCAGCCGCAGCCGTCAAGCCAGGCGGTACGAGATGATTCCTGTCAAGCCAGTAGACCTTGCACAGATCGCGCACATCGCCCACTCGGCCGCGCTCCGCGAGCCATGCCGTCGCTGCCTCGAACTCATCCCAGGCAATCGCAAACGGCAGCGGCACCCAGCCATACCGGTTCCCGACCATGATCAGGAGGTTGGGCGGCGGGTAGCGCTTGGCGGCTTCAACCTCGCCGAGGCAAATCTCCGCGGTGCGCTGGTCGAGCTGGGCCTCCTCGTTAACGCCCCACCTGAGATCGACCACGCGGAACTGATAGCCCTTTGCGGCGCAGTAGGCGTCAAGCGCGGGAAAGACCTTGGACTGCAGCCGCTCGCGCTCCTGCACGAAATCCCCGAATGTGGACGACACGAACAGACGAAAGGCTTTGAGCAACATAGGCGCTACCAATCAAACGACACACCGAAGCCAGCTTAGAACAGCGGATGGGCAGGAATGAGAGACGACGATCCAGCTGTGGCATCCCCGCTACCCGCGAACGGAGTTTCACCGCGTCATGTGGTCCGGATATGGCACGACTCTGAAAGTCGCTGCATCCGCGCCCTGAGCGAGTTTCGGGGGGAAACGGACCACGCCGCCTGTCCCTTCACTGGTGCATCTCGCCCTCGTCACACAGTCCAATGTGATGGATCACGCCCCCCGCAATGCTCCATCCCCGCCCCTGCCCTACTTCCCGCAGCTTTCGCAGGAACTCTCCCCTCGCCACGGGCCGGAGATCATGGGCCTTGCACCACGCCTCGTAGTCGCGCTGAATTCGACCCATCGCCAGGCGTGATCCCTGGGCCTGCCGCAGGCGCGCATCGCTGTAGTCAGCTACTCTGCCGGAACGGGTTGCCGCCAACCCGATCCCATCATCATCACTTGGTGAGCTCGCTCGCCGCCAGCCTGGCACGGAGTGCGAGCCCAGCGCAGCATAGAGCCCGCAGCTCGAGCCCACCTCCAGCAGCACGCCCAACAGCACCACCAGCGCCAATCGCATCCAATCCGCCCCGATCTCGCGGCCGAGCATCAGGGTGATCGCCCGCGCGAGGAAATCCGCTTGCGCGTCAGAGCTGGCTAGGTCCCCTGCCCCGGCTTGCCGCAGCGCCTCGATCCGGCTTCGCATCGTCTGCGCCTCAGCTTCGAGGCGCTCCCATTCCCGCGCCGCGGCCAGGTGCTGGCGCAGCTCCCACACAGCGCTGCAGGCCTCCGCTGTCCACCGTGTCGGCCGTGCGCAGTGATCGGTCGCTGCCCCAAGGCTCCGGGTCTGCTTGCCCACGGTGATCGCGGCCGCAAGCTTGCCCGCGATCTCGCTGGCGATCTCTGTCGATGATCGCTTCCGCACGATCTTTGCTTGCTCGACCTCGATCCGCTCCAGCTGCGCTTTCGCCTCGCGGTAGGCTGCCAGCCGGTTGTCGAGCGTCGTGACTTTGCCCGTGCGCACCTGCGCCGCCAGGCCCATGGCGCTCGTGAACGACCACACCACGCCGATGCCGAACACAACCAGGCCGGCCGCCGCAGCAAGCCGCCGCCCTTCCTGCAGGCGCAAGAAGATCACGAACGGCAGGAAGCCCTTGAGGATGTCGACGCCGGCGGCCGCCAGGGCATAGCCGTGCGCTTCGAGCAGCGTACCGCCGAGACTGTACGAGAAGCGATAGCTGAGCGTCGCCGACACCCCAATCAGGCCGATCGCAATTACGGCACAGGCGCCGCACACAAGCGTCCGCATGGCTTTGCTCGTCCCTCTAGCCGTTACGCGTCGACGCTGTATGATTCTTCCGACCCGCCCGGCGCCGTCGCCACGAGCAGTCGTCCACCACCTGGCGAACGTCCCTTACGCATCTTTCGCCGAGCGCATGTTCAGCTCTCTACCGTGAAATTCCGCCACGTTCTGCGCCGTTCTAATGAGTTGATTTCGCTTGCGTTTTCGATATGGGGCCGGCGCTCATCAATGCCAATATCCGCCACCCATCGGCCCCCATTTTTTTGAACTTGCCGCGCCACAACTGGCCACGGGAGCGACCTGCGGACCTCAATGGGTTTCTCTCTTGAGGCAAAGGGGCAAGTTGCCTCTTGCCCTAGTCTCACCCCCTCAGCCGACGTCCGTCCTCGACCAGCTCGGCCTCCTCAACCCCGTACCCGGCCTTCTGCAGCGCGCACAGGATCAGGTAGTTCAGCGTCACCCGCTTGCCTTCCCGGCGCAGCCGCTGCTGTTCGAGCACCAGCTGATCGCTGACGTGCTCCGGGCAGCGGACCCGGATCTGTGTGAAGCCGACGCGATGGCCCTTGTGCGCGCCGTGGCTCTTCGTCTGCCCATCGGCAGTGCCAGCACTTGGCGCCGCATCAGGCGGCGACGCTTGCGCTCCGTTCTCTCGTACTGCCGCACCCGCCTCCTCTCGCTTCCGCATCGGCGGGGTCAAGGTCGGAATGTTCTTGGCCTGAGCCACGCGCTCGGCGGCGTCGTCAAGATCATTGTCGGCAATCGGCAGGAAGGCCTTGCGCGCCTGATTGTGCCCGTCATCCATGGCTCAGCCGGCCTTCTCGAGCCGCTGGCCTTGCCCCGCCGTCTGCTTGCGGCCAACGATCTGGCGGATCTCGACAATGAGGCAGTCAATCTCCGCGCCGGCGCCCCTTCCCTGCTCGCACCGCGTCGGCGGCTCGCCGGACAGGAACATCTCCCGGTAGGCGCTGCGCTCAACCAGCGGGATGCCAAAGCACGGCATCTTGAGACGCTCGAGTTCGGCCAGCGCGTGATCGCCAAAGCGCGTGCGCAGGGGAAACATCTTGGTCAGCAACAGCCGGTACGGGATGTCGCGGCAGATTTCCGCCGCCATGGCACGAACGTCCTTGGCGACGACAATAGCCTCCCGGATATCGGGCTCCGATGCCTGTGCCGGAATGATGACAAGATCGGCCCGCGCAAAGGCCTTGAGCGCCGTCGATTCCCGCGAGCCCATGAGGTCGATCAGGATGTGATCGAACTCGCCCGCCTGCCGCGCCAGGTGCGACGTGAATTCGCCGGGTGCAATCGCGGCGACCGACAGGCCCGAAACATTGGCCTTCCGGCTCCAGCGCTCGACGGTGCGGTTGGGATCGAGATCGATGATCAGCACGCTGGCGCCGCCGAGCGCCAAGGCCGCCCCGACTGCCGCGCACGTCGTGGACTTGCCTACCCCTCCCTTGGAAGACGCAAATACAAGAATCATTACCCTCGGGCCTCCAGGCCCGAAACAGTCACACCGGTGAAGGAATTGGGGGCAAATACCCACTTGCCCCGTTGGCGATCACCGCCTGCACAGCATGCAGCCTAGAGACTATTTCCAAGATTATCAACCCATTCCATGAATTGCGAGCAAACTGTCTCTTGCCTTCTTGCTTATTTGCCCTTTTGCCTGCTTGCCGTCTTGCCAAGTTGACACCTTGCCTTCTTATCTCAGTGCTCAAAACGAGGCATTTTAGTTCGCTGATTTCCTTGGCCGGCTCCCCGGTTAAGGCCGGGGCCGGGCTCTAGCGCGGCACCGCGATACGGCAGGGGCCGCGCCGGAACCGCGCACAGCGCGTTTCCGCCCATGCGGGTGTCGATCCCTGCCGGAAAACCGAAAACGCATCTTTCTTGCGTAATCCCACCATTGACCCGCTGATTTGATGCGCCCATATCTTTGCCGCCCGCCTAACTCTTTCCCAGGGAGATATTCATGGCAGAACAACACTCAAAATTCGTGGCCTTCTTTCAAAATGACGCAACACCGCAGAACAAGAAGCCCTCGCTCAAGGGCAACCTGAAGCTACCCAGCGGCGAGGAATACTCCTTCCCGCTCTGGGCCGGCGAACAGCAAGGCGGTAAGGGCCTCTACCTCAACGGCCAGCTCACCCCCAGCGAAGCCTCTAGCGCCATCCGCCAACAACTCGGCACACAAGCCGAGCGCGACAAGGTGGGCGTAGCACCACCAGCCCTCACGCTCGATGTGGGCCACATTGTCCTCTTCGAAACACCGGCGGAGTCGCTCGCGGAGAACCCCAAACGGCCGAAGTACTATGGCTACGCACACACCATCGAGGGCTACTTCCGCATCGGCGCCTGGGAGGGCACCACGAACGCCGGCGCCCCGATGATCAGGGGTTCCATCGACGTCAACGATCCGGCTGCCGCAGCCAACAACAACCCAGCTCCGCAGCCCTCAATTCCGCCCAAGGACAGCCGTGTGCGCGCACCGCGCGCCGGGCAGGGGACCACCTGACGACAGGGACCATTCCATCGACCACCACCACCAAAGGAGACCCATCATGGCCGAGAAGCAATCCAACAAGCCTGCGCTCATTGCATATTTCGTGCAGGAGTTCGACACCAAGGACGGCACCAAGAGCACCTGGACGCGCATTGGTGCCGCGTGGGCCCACGAAGACGGCAAGGGCTACAACCCGCAATTCGACCTGTACCCGTCACCCACGGCCAAGGGCCGCATCGTGTTCCGCGACGCTGCCGAAGCCGAGCAGCAGGCCAAAGCCGCCTAGGCAGCTTGGCCGACCGAGCAGGGGGCCTCACCAAAAAGCAGGCGCTGATGCTTTTCTACGCCGGCCCCGGGCGGGGCGAGGGCCGGCTCCGAAAAGCAGCGCAGCTGGAGGCAACTGCCGGAGGCAGCACGATCCCTGCCAACACGCATGCCGTCTCAGCCGCGCAAGCCCAAGCAGCACACCCACCGCCTGACCTGGCGGCATGCGCGCCTGGAGGTTCGCCACACGCTCAACTACATGGGGCTAGGCGGCGATCACATCGAGGTGGTCGTCAGGGCGCCCAAGGGCGCGCCGATCCCGATCACGCAGACCGGCTACCGATCCGAGTTCCTGGAGCATCACGAGCTCAAGTCAGCCGGCGGCGCAGTCGCCTACGTGCAAGCCTGGCTCGACCGGGAAGCCCGGGAGAAGGCCTGGCAGGCTGTTGAATTCAAGTGGCGGCAGCTCGAGCTGGAACTGCTGCCGCCCGCCAAGCCGCGCAAGCCAGCGAAACCCAGGCCAACCCCAGCGCGCGCCAGGCGCGCAGGGCAGGGGTCTGCTTGAGCCGCATCTCGCAAGCCGCCGGCGCCGCCACGCGACGCGACCTCTACAAGGAGGTCACCGACAAGCTCATCGCCGCCATCGAGCGTGATCCCGGCAAGCCGCAAATGCCGTGGCGCAGGGCAGGGGCGCCGCTCTGGATGCCGGTCAATGCCCTGACCGGACAGCACTACCCCGGCATCAACGTCGTCTCGCCGTGGGTGACGGCCGAGGCGCGCAGCTACCCTTACTCCCTAGCAGGTTGTTGAAAAAGGACGACGAGCATTTCATTCATGCGTAGGCTGTCGGAATCTGGCTCCCCTTGCCGCAGTTTTGCTGGAACAGTGTTCCTACCCCCCCCGTATCCCGGGGAATCCAAATTCCAACCGCTTGCAGAGCATCGAGGATGCTGGACCCTCGAAAAACCTATTTCAACAACCTGCTAGTGGTTGAGGCTCGCTTGCGGGTCATGGCATCTGCGCCTGGCGCCTCGTCGAGCAAGGCAAAGTCCGCCATGTCGATCAGCACCCTCAAGAGGTCAGTTGGCCCCGCGTTATAGCGCTGCAGCAGCTTTGACACGCCCAAGAACGCGTGTCGATCCATGCGTAGCGTCGCCCGTGCCGCACTCGTCGCGACGGCACGGCTCGCCAGCACCACGGTCGTGGTGGCGGACAGGGGAGGTCCCCCTCCGGCTGGCGTGGCCGCCAGGACGGCGGCGAGCGCCAGCGGCCCGAGCATGACGCGGGCGGTTTCCAGCACCTCCCTCCGGGCGGCTTCCGCCAGCGTGTCGTCTTCCCATTCGACGCGGCCGCCCGGCAGATCGATGACCCGCTTTGTTCTCACGGCAAGAACCCGCCCCTCGCTGTCGAACACGATGACCTTGAAAAGCTTCGCGTCTTCAACTTCCCCGGCGTAGTTTGGTTCGTGGATACGAACCTCGGCCTCTCGCCCCTCGATCACGGTTCTGAAGGAATAGGAGCGGCTCATAGCACGTCCATCAGCCGCACAATGGCCGCGAGAGCGTGGGCAACTGGCCAGAGCTGTGAGGTTTCCTCCCTGGTGAAGCCCGCCGCCAGCAGATCTCGTGGCCGGCAGGCCCCCCGCACTGCCGTCGTGTCGACGATCGCCGCTGCCATGCGCGCGTGGGCGGCAAAGCTCACCGGGGGCTCCCCGCAGATCATGTCGCCCACGATCATTGGAGCCTACTCTTCCGGAGCTTCTCTTCCCGGTGACCCAGGGCGTCCGGAATAGTGGTAAGGCAGAAGGATTCAATGAGACGCGCCAACGTCTTGGCCCGCCGTGCTTCGTCCTTCGTCCGGCCTTCCCGCGCGATAACGGCGGCGAATGCAAGGGCCGTACAGAGGATGCGCAAATCGTTCGGTGTCATCGCGCGCTCCATCAATTGATGCGCTGGTCGACGCGCAGATCGGCGATGAAGCTGACCACGCGGCTGAAGTCGGTAGCCTTGATGGCGCTGATGTGCCTCACGCCGAACTGCGCCTCGACGATGGCCTGGACCGTCTCCTGCAGGACCTGCTGCTCATGGGCGGCGTAAGCGAGGAGCGCGTAGAGCGAACTCAGCTGGTGCGCGTCGACCGTCTGTCGGCTGGACACGGCCGTTTTGGCAACCACCCTCTGACCGGCGGTGAGCGGCGCGGCATCCACAGGTGCCTGGGTGAGGGCTTCAATGATGTCCTCCGCATGAAAAACCGCGGCGTTAATATTCGTTTTCTTTGTCATTCCAATCTCCAGGATTAATGCGGGCGCGGTTCTAATCTCGGAGCGGAGTGAAAGTGTTAAAATATTGACTTTTCTGCTTCTAAAACGTAGAAGATATATCTGTAAAACATAGGATTGCCGTTTGCGAATAACTACCAACCAATTAAAGGCAGCGAGGGCACTCCTCGACTGGACGCAGGAGGACCTCGCCAACAAAGCACGCGTCGCGCTCGGGACCATTCAGAAATTCGAGAACGGTATTCACTCCGCGCTTCAAGGTGCAACCGAAGCAGCCATTCTGAAGGCTCTCTCCCCGCAAATCGAGTTCACGGGCACACGCGGCGTCGCACTCAAAAGCGACGAGCTAGTCATGCTTACCGGGGAAAGTGCGTTCCCAAGAGTCCTGGACGACATCATCACGACGCTCAGCGGCGCCCCCAAGCCGGAGGCGCTGTTCGCATGCGTGAGCGACAGGCTCTCGCCACCGGCCGTGGTGGAGAATTACCGGCGATTGCGCAAGCAGGGCATTGCCATGCGATCCCTTGTCCGGGAGGGCGACACCTATCTGATGGGCAAGCCGCGCGAATATCGCATCCTTCCCGCCAGATACTTCCACAACAACGCGATCGCCATCTACCAGGATAAAGTCGCCACGATGATCCTGGACCCCGTGACGCACGAGGACCGGGGGGCGATCATTGTCAGAAATGCGCATGTCGCGGCGGCCCAGCGCAATCTCTTCAACTTCATCTGGTCGCAGACACCCACGCCGGCGCAGACGACGGCCGAGACGCGCTATGAGTGATGTGGTCTACTCTGTGCGCGTCAAGAACGGGGCGGGCTGGCGGAGATTTTCAAGGCTCCGGTTGATGATTAAATTAGCGTCGGGCAGCCTTATCACGAGGCGGGAAAGCTCCAGGCGGTGGTCGACTGGCTCAACTGGTGCATGTCGGCGTGAACGACTTGCTCCAACGGCACAACGCGGAAGCTCAGGGCGTGAGCGGGGAACAGGCGACGGCGCTCGCGCTGGCTGAAGGTGCGCTGTGGCTGGCGCGCAATGAGCCGATGCTGTCTCTGATGAATGCTCCACGAGTTACGACACGCTGGCAGGAGTGGCTGGCGCACAAGGATTTCAAGGTTGCGCTCCGCGCAATGCGCCAGCTTGCTCAGGACGATCTCGGCTTGGCCGATGCGCTAGAGCAAGATTCAACTGCCGTGGCAGAGCGCAGGATCAAGCGCGGGGAATTCGCTGGAGACCTGGAAACGATGAGGGCGCACAGCCGCGAGTACGTGCTGGAAGAGATGGCCGTCTTTGCGCTGCAGTGTCGCGACATTCCCGCCGCCGAGGTTTATCCCGGCAGCAACCTTGCAGCTGCCGGGTACCTGGTGGGCAGGAAATTGCCCGACGTTCTGGCGCCGCTGTCGAGCCGCCACTTCACGCGCATCGATTTCGCCAGGGTCTCCGCCGTTGCCCCGTCCGCCGGGGTCCTGCGCCCAAAGCTCGCCTGAACCGCCGGGCGGGGGCCGGTTTATGGCCGCACGGGGCTGGAGCGGATATTCCATAAAATTGTCGGGATCGGGCTTGATTCATAGAGTAATTTCATCTGCAAGACCGCTAAAATGCAATCCTTTATATAGCGTTTAGAAATGAGCCTTTTGTAAACTTAAGTGAGGCGCTTTTTGCGCATACCTATGCCCTTTGATCCGGTTCGAAGCCGAAAAACGCTGTTAGATCAAGAGGAAGCACCCGTTGGTGGTCTGACGCAGGTCGGCAATCTAAAGCGTTGCCCTGCCGAGGTTCTTTGGGTTACCGCCGGAGCAAAAGGCATAGGCATGCTTTTTGCGCCCGGTATTTGCTTCAGGCGATTGCAGGTCGACGCATGACGACAATGGTAACCAGATGGGACGGTGTTCGTGTGCCCTTGCGCACGCCGATGGATTTGCAGAACACCGTCCTGCGCGCGGAGCTGCGCCGCCATGGCATCGATCCCGACCGGCTGGCGCTCATGACCCTCGCACGGCAGGACAGCATTCTGCTCCAGGTCCACCGCATCCAGCGGCTACGGCTGAGGGGAGCCGATTTCGAGCCCGCCAAGCGGGAGCTGGCGAATCGCTGGCGCAAGGCGTTGCGCAGGGGCGGCGCCAACAGCCATCGGCCGGGACAATCCGTCCTGCTGCTGATACCCAAGAAGCGGGGGGAATAGCAATGGCGCTCGCGGACGACAGCAATATCATTCCCTTGTCCGGCATGGGCCTGGGCATCGGACGCCTCCGCAGGCACGGCTATGACCGTCTGACTCCCGGCTCCCTTGATGCCGTCGCCCGCCTGACGCTGCAGGCCCATGGCATCGACCCGGACACGTTCAGCCGATGGCCGCCGGAGATGCGGCAGCGCATCCTGCGCGAGATCGAGGATATCCAGCGCGAAGACCTGCAGACGAGCGAGGCACGGGGGAGACGCCTCGCCGCCTTGCAGGACCTCGTGCGGGCAGCGGAAGACCTGCGCCGCGAAACAGAAACCAGCGCGCCTTCGCGAACCGATCCGATCGTGATGGCCGCGCTTGCCGGGCGAGTGTGGAGCGGTGATGGCACGTTCGCGTCGTTCGCGCTTCAGTTCGCGACCGCGATGCAGCCGTTCGTTTACAACGCCGCAGCCGCGGCCTACTATTGGGACGGCTTCACGCGCATGCCGGCAGAAGAACACGCCCGCGTGCTGGCGCAAGCGCAGGCGCGCGTTGACCGTGCCTTTGCGGATGCCTATAGCGGCGACCCCGGACGCGGCCAGCTGTTTTCGAGCAGCACGGCGGACGCGGCCGAGGCGCTGCGCCTTGACCAAATTGAAGGCCGCTCGACCCCGGAACGCACGGATGCGGTGAAACGCCGCGGCCGCCTGCTCGAAGAGGAAATGACCCGCATCATCACCCGTTTTCAGGAGATTAACGAGCAGATCAGGCAACGTCCGGAACTTGGAAGAGACCCGCAAATCCAGCAAGAACTCAGACAGATGGGCAGGCAAATCCGCGCGCACCACATGAGCCTTGGCGTGATGGTGCAGGCAGCCGACCCCGAGCAGTTCAGCTTCCAGCTCGAATTGCTGGTGCGCGGCGGCCATCTCGCGCGGGAGCAGGCGACGCGCTTGCTGGAGCTGCGGGAGCGGGCCACCAGCCAGCCGCAGCCAGGCGAGTCAGAGGAAACAACGCGCGCCCGCGACGCAGCCCGGCGCGAGTTGCGGACGACATTCAGCGAAGCCAACCTGCGGATGCACGTCGCGGAACGCAACCTGACCGGCGTACAGGCCGACGAGGTGCGCGCGTGGCGCAGGGCGCTTGATGCGCTGCCTGATACGCCCGAAAACAGGCAGCAGCGCGAGCAGCTGCAACAACAGATTCGCGGGGTCATGCGGCCTGCCTGGGAGGCGTGGGCGAACCGCGAAGACCAGCGGATGGGGCAGTTAATTGAGGATGCGGACAGAAATGACGCCGTTGGTATCGCAGCGCGCGACGCCTTGGCCGCCTGGGCGCGCTGGATGCAGGATCTGGGCCGCCGCATGCAGCGGTACGAGGGCAATCCTCAACTTATGCGCCAGGACATCTACGACGGCATTCTGAACGCGCGGGCCCTTGAGGAATACCGGCGCTATCAGCAGGACCGCCAGAGATATGAACAGCAATACGGGACGATAACGGGTATTTTGGACACGCACGGCGTCAGTTATCGGCTGGCGCATAGCCCCGTGCCGCTCACGCCCGGTCCCGTCGTGCGCACAGGGGAAGCGGAACAGACCGACCCCACGGCCAGCCGCCCGGTGCAGACGGGACAGGCCCAGCCCTCAACTCCGGATTCAGAGCTGAGCTGATGAAAACAAGGTTTTAATTAAGGCCGACACCGCTGACCCGGGTGGACGGGGCTACCTGCCGGTGGAAGTCGTGCACGGAACGCGCCAAATCCGTGATCTCAGGGTCATTCGCGGCCAAGGTGCGCCCGGTGGCGCAAAATCCTCTCATGGCGTGCGCCTTGCCCAGGATCGCCTTTGCGGCGTCCATGACTTGCGCCAGGACGGCCGGCGGAAGCACGTCTTTTGCATCACCGATGAAAGCAAGAACGGTTCCATCTTCCAATTGACGCAACCAAAATCCGTCCCTGCGTTCAACCACACTCTGGCCGTTGAATGTGCCAAGCGGCACTTTGGCTATTAAACGCAGTGACCCAATGGCGGGAACGTACTTCGGGGCATAACTGCTGGCGACGTAGGCAGTATAGTTGCCTGCATCGAAGCTAATATGCACACCGTCGCTATACGCTGTGCCACGACCACGACAGAGAAGGTCTAACTTAGTCACAACCGGCAACGCCGCGGCCTTCGCATCGGCGGTCGTTTTCAGAACGCTGACAACAAGGGGGTGGTCGGCGGGGAGTATTTTAGATTCCCACTGCTGCGCGCTAAGATCTCTGGGCATGAGCGCGGCGGCGGCAGTGACTGCGAGGGCGGCGGTGGCAACGGTGCTGATCCTGCCAACTGGTTTCATGGCCCATCTCCTGTGGTGTGAGGATTTGTGGTTCGAGAGCCGCAAGCAGCTCGGGCGCGCGTCGCGTCGAAGAGGGAAAGAGCTGAAAGAAGAGCCTGCATGTTTATCTTCATCCGCCCGAAATAAAATGGGCGGGTAGAACTATATCGAATCGCACGGGCCTTTACCAAGATGTAGTTTGTTTGCAAGATGGTAATATGTTCCCCGTAATGGGCAAAAGGATTGCATTTTTTACTTTTGTGGATGACTATTGGCGCGAGAAATTGAGACAGGTCAAAAGTCGGCAGGCCGACGAGGCC
>Ga0247727_10011092_pt1 | contig 15810 bp, 11 predicted proteins | sample WisWelCaveWW1625_FD_202498 | JGI IMG/M metagenome (GOLD analysis project Ga0247727, IMG submission 202498) | Biofilm microbial communities from Wishing Well Cave, Virginia, United States - WW16-25 | ecosystem: Environmental > Aquatic > Deep subsurface > Groundwater > Cave microbial mat | place...
CGACAGCCGGTGCATGGACAGGATTGGTGGGCACAGCTCCAGTGTTAGACGATCTCGGCAACTCGACCGAAGTGGGATGCGCCTTCGGGCCGAACGTCGGCATCGCGAATCCCTGCTAGGCGTCTGAAGTTGGTCTGAAGACCTCAACACTAAAGGCCCCGCCACTCGGCGGGGCCTTTTTCCTTTAGTCTCCTTGTCTCCCCTCTAAGCTCTGCATAGGGGGCTTTCAACGCGAGGTGGTGAAAACCACCATTTTTCGGGGGCGAAGGGGAGAGAGTAGTGAATAGAGAGATTACACTGAATCATTTGATTTCAACAAGTTAGCGAGATGATCTTTGTTGGTGACCCCCTTGGCACGCAGCCTGCAGTCCTCCATGAACAGAAAAGAAACCCCTAACTCACCAAGGAGGAGGTAAGAGTCGATGTTGAAGTGGATGAGGAAACAGTTGAACCAGGCCCAGAAGGGCTTCACCCTGATCGAGCTGCTGATCGTCGTGGCCATCATCGGGATCCTGGCGGCCATCGCCATCCCGAACCTGATCACGGCCCAGCGACGCGCGCGCTACTCGCGTTCAGCAGGGGACACGAAGTCGATCATCACCCAGGCCCAGGTCATCACCAGCGACAATAATATAGTAGCAGCGGTGGCTTGTCCTGGTGCTGCGAATTTGCCGGACTGCCTCTGGACCCCCGCCCTCCAGACAGGTGTTGCCGCTGCTAACCGAACTGTCTACATGGCTAAGGTGGTTGACGCCTGGGGGGTGGCAGGGGCAGACTACCAGTTCATCCAGAGCCCAGGAACTGGGTGTGCTAACGCCGGGCCAGGCTGCGTGGCGTATGCGTCCTGGACCATCGGTGCTGACACGACAGCCGGTGCATGGACAGGATTGGTGGGCACAGCTCCAGTGTTAGACGATCTCGGCAACTCGACCGAAGTGGGATGCGCCTTCGGGCCGAACGTCGGCATCGCGAATCCCTGCTAGGCGTCTGAGATCGTTCTGAAGACCTGAAGAGTAAGGCCCCGCCCGACCGGGCGGGGCCTTATGTTCTGGGCAGGATTATGAGAAGACACTTCAGACAGGATGTGAAGGGCTTCACCCTGATCGAGCTGCTGATCGTCGTGGCCATCGTCGGGCTGCTGGCGGCCATCGCCATTGTCAATCTGATCACGGCGCAGCGGCGGGCTCGGTATTCGCGGGCGGCGGGGGACACGAAGTCGATCATCACCCAAGCCCTCGTCGTGACCAGCGATTACAACCAGACTCCTGTCACCCAGTTGGGGCTGGTGATGCCTCAGGCCCTCTGGACTACGCCAACTCCCGCGGGTGGTCTTCCTCGGCTGCCCCTGTATATGGCGCCGGTGAACGATCCCTGGGCCCCGGGGGGCGTGACCTATCAATTTGCCGAGGTGGCTCCCCCTGGCGGTGGGGCCATTGATTCAGGCAACGTCGTCTTCACATCCCACACGATTGGTACCGATGGTGCAGACAATAGCGGTCCGGCCTGGAACGGCCAAGGCCCTCCGGGCAATGATGATCTTGGAAACTCGACGTTGATCGGATGCGCCTTCGGGCCGAACATCGGTATCGCTAACCCCTGTTAAAGCAGACCGGAGACTAGAGACTGGAGACTGGAGTCTTGAGACAGGAGACCTGAGACTTGAGATCAGAGCCTGGAGAGAAGTTCTTGCCGCTCCAGTATCTTTGCTCCAGTGTTCTTGCTCCAGTCTGAGGTCTGAAGTCTGATGTCTGAGGTCTCACGAAGCTTGCCAACCTCCTCGCATCTATGCTATACGCCTCCATAAAGGTCCAATTCTTGCAAGGGCTGTGGCCGGACGCCGGGTAACTTCTCCAGGAGGTCTCCATGGTGGTTCTGAAGACCGAAGGCCTGACGAAGGAGTACCGCACCGGCTTCTGGCGGACACGCGTCCGGGTCCTGCACGACCTCAACCTGGAGGTCCATCAGGGGGAGGTCTTCGGGTATCTTGGCCCGAACGGCGCCGGAAAGACGACCACCCTCAAACTCCTCATGGGCCTGATCTACCCCACCGCCGGTCGCGCCTCGATTCTGGGCCGGGACGTCCAGGACGTCGCGGTCAAGGCTCAGGTCGGTTTTCTCCCGGAGAATCCGTATTTCTACGACTACCTCACCGGTCGGGAGTTTCTCCACTTCTACGGGCAGCTCTTTGGCCTCCCGTACCGTGACAGGCGGCAGCGGATCGAGGAGCTGCTCCACGCCGTCGGTCTCTCGAAGGCAGCCGAGCTTCAGCTCCGCAAGTACTCCAAGGGGATGCTTCAGCGCATCGGGCTCGCCCAGGCCCTGATCAACGACCCTCAGGTGATTGTCCTGGACGAGCCCACCTCCGGGCTCGACCCGGTGGGCCGCAAGGAAGTTCGGGACCTGATCCTGGACCTCAAAGGGAAGGGGAAAACCGTCTTCTTCAGCACCCATATCGTACCGGATGCCGAGATGATCTGCGACCGGGTCGGGATCATCGTGGCTGGGCGGTTGACCCGTGTGGGGACACTCGAGGAGCTGCTGGGAAGCGAGGTGGAGAGGATCGAGGTCACCGCATCGGGGTTCGATGAGGCCGTGGGCAGCCAGATTACCCAGTGGAGCGTCCGGCCGCCCGTCCAGCACGGCGACAAGGTGCTCTTTGCCGTCAATACGGAAAAGGAGGCGTCTCAGGTCATGGAGTTTCTCCTTGGGCGCGGGGCCGCGGTACACGCCGTCCACCCTAAGCGGCGGACGCTCGAAGACCTCTTCCTCCAGGAGGTCGCCCGCCGTGAGTAACGTTAGACGGGAGACCGGAGATCAAGGTCATCTCTTTCTACTCCAGTTTCCAGGCTGTAGTCTCAAGTCTCAAAGCTCCGGTCTCCAGTCTCTGGCCCCCGGTCCCAAGTCTCCAGTCTCCAGTCTCCTGTCTCCCGTCTGTTGTCTGGGGGTCTGATGTCTAAAATCTGGGCCATCACCCTGAATACTTTCAAAGAGGCGGTCCGGGATCGGATCCTCTATGCCATTCTCGCTTTTGCCATCGCCATGATTGGCAGTACCTTCATTCTGGCGACGATCGGCGTCGGGAGCGGGCCGAAGATCATTCGCGATATCGGGCTCGGTTTCATCTCCATCTTTGGGGCGCTCATCGCCGTCTTCATCGGGATCGGTCTGGTCCATAAGGAAATCGACCGGCGGACCATCTACACCATCGTCTCCAAGCCGATCCACCGTTTTCAGTTCATCTTCGGAAAGTACCTCGGCCTGATCCTCACCCTCCTTGTCAACGTCACTATCATGACGTTGGCCTTGATGGGCCTCATCTTCCTCGGCGAAGGCTTCTGGGATTTCCGCCTTTTTGCCGCGAGCGGCATGATACTTCTGGAGCTCATGGTGGTCACGGGCATTGCCGTGCTCTTCTCGGCCTTCTCTACCCCCGCCCTCAGCGCCATCTTCACCCTGTCCCTCTTCGCCATCGGACGCCTCCTGGACGATCTCCGGCTGTTCGGCGAACAGTACGCCGGGCCGGTCGGACGGGCGGTGATTCGGGGATTCTACTACCTCCTGCCCAATCTGGGGCGGTTCAACATTAGCGGCGAGGTGGTCCGTGGGGTCCCCCTGGGGGAAGTGGTGTCGGGGATGACGATCCTCTACGGATCGCTGTACGTGGTAACCCTCCTGGCGCTGACGAGCCTGATTTTTCAGAACCGGGATTTCCGATGAAGGCGAAGAAGATCAGTGTCCTCTGGGCGAGTCTCTTCTCGCTGGCCCTGGTGGGGTCGGTTCTTGCGGCGCGAGGGCTCGAGGGCAGAGGGGGCGCGAGCCGCATCGCGGACGACTCCCTTTACCTCCCCTCGGCGACCTTTCTACGATACGCCTCTCTCGGGTACCGGACGATGCTGGCGGACCTCATGTGGATCCGGGCGACCCAGTATTTCGGCAGTCAGCTCGAGGTGCGGAAGGCGGCTCCGGAAAAGCACCGCTTCCTGTACCCCCTCCTGGATCTGGCCGTCTCCCTCGATCCCCACTTCATGGACGCCTATCGGTTCGGTGGGCTGCTGCTCACCGTGGTGAGAAGGTACGAACAGGCCATCGCGCTGTACGAGAAAGGCTACGCTGCCAACCCCGACCGGTGGGAGAATCCGCATGATCTCGGGCGCCTCTACTATCTCGAACTGAAGGATCATGAAAAGGCACTCTACTGGTGGGGCATTGCCAACCGCCTCCCGGGACGCCCGGACTACATCCCGCGGTTTGTTCCGCTCCTTTATCTGGAGACCGGACAGCGCGAGATCGCTGTCGAGCTCTGGCTCGAGATGTACCGGGCCACCGACAATGAGTGGCTCCGGGGGGTGATCGAGGGGCACCTGCAAAAGCTGGGAGTCCAGGTCCCTTGAGGGGCGCGTTTCTATCCAACAATACAGGTGGAGAGGATACATGGATTCGAAGCATTCAGATAGCACGGAACTAGCGCCGTTCGAGGTGCGCCGAATTCATATCGCGCTTCTCGTCTGCTTCTTCCTTTCGGGGGCGACGGGCCTCGTCTACGAGGTGGTCTGGACTCGGATGGCTGGCCTGGTCTTCGGCAACACCGTCTACGCCGTGACGACCGTCCTTGCCGCCTTTTTTGCCGGATTAGCCCTGGGAAGCTACCTGCTAGGTCCCATCGCTGATCGCGCCAGGAGGCACGTTCGTCTCTATGGCCTCATGGAGATAGGGATCGGGCTGTATTGCCTGTGCACCCCGTTGCTCTTCCGAGGAGTGGAAAAGATCTATCTCGCCGCCTATCAAATGGGCCGCGAAAACCTGCTCCTGTTTACCCTCTTTCAGTTCGGCCTCGTGTTTCTCATCTTGGTGGTCCCCACGACCCTCATGGGCGGTACCCTGCCGGTCCTGAGCCGATACTTTGTGCGAGGTGAGGCCGAGATCGGCTACGGCGTTGGTGGGATCTATGCCCTGAATACCGCCGGCGCCGTGGTGGGGACGATCGGCGCCGGTTTCGTTCTCCTCCCGGTCATGGGGGTGGGTGACTCGATCTGGTTCACCGGCACCCTCAACCTGGGCATTGGGCTGCTCTGCGTGGCATTTTCGCGACGTCTACCGGCCCTTCAGGCGGACGGCGTGGCTCAAGAGGCTGGACGCCTCCCAAAAGCCAGGGATGACCAGCGGGTCCTCGTGGGCAGGCTGCATCTTCGGTTGACCGTGCTGGTCGCCCTGATGTTCGGCATTTCGGGTGGTGCGTCCATGATCTATGAGATCGCCTGGACGCGGGCCCTGGCCCTGGTGCTGGGCAGCTCTGTCTACGCCTTTACCACCATGCTCGCCACCTTTCTGGTCGGTCTGGCGGGTGGGAGCTACGCCTTTTCCTATTTCTTCCGGCGCAAGGAAGAGGTGGGACCCGGGTCTTTTGGCTGGCTCGAGATCTTCATTGGGTTCTCTTCGTTGTTGACCATCCCTTTCTTCGATCGGTTGCCGGATCTCTTCTTACGGATGGCGGGGCTCGTGAATTTCTCGTTTGGAGGGCTCCAGTTTATTCAGTTTGTGGTGAGCTTTTTCGTCATGATCATTCCTACTCTGTTGATCGGCGCGACCTTCCCCTGTGTGGTCAAGATCTGCACACGGCACGTCCAGCATCTCGGCGGCAACATCGGCACCCTGTACGCCATCAATACCTTTGGATCGATCCTCGGATCCTTCCTGGGGGGCTTCTTCTTCATCCCGTGGATGGGTGCGCAGAACGCCTTGACCCTTGCAGCCTTCCTCAATCTTGCGATCGGAGGGATCCTCGTCTCCCTGACGTGGATGGAGGCACGAGCCTGGCGGGCCAGTGCCGGGGCAGTGACGGCCTGCGCCGCCATCATCCTGGCCTTCCTGATCCCTCGGTGGGATCCCCATCTCATGGCAAGCGGGGTCGCCATCTACGGGCAGAGATATCTCGCGGGCGGACGGAGCCCTGCGCTTGACGAGCTGTCCAGGAGCGGGGAGCTCCTCTTTTTCAAGGAAGGCCTCAATGCGACCATTTCGGTCCACCAGAAGGGCAGGAGTCTGTTCCTCAAGACCAATGGGAAGACCGATGCCAGCAATAACCTGGATATGCATACCCAGTTGATGTCCGGTCATATCCCGCTCTTCCTCACTCCGGGATCGAAGCGGGTCCTGGTCATCGGCATGGGGAGTGGGGTGACCGCGGGGGCGGTGGCCCGGCACCCGGTGGAGCACATCGACGTCGTCGAGATCGAACCGGCAGTGGTTGAGGCGGCGGCCTTCTTTGAAAAGGAAAATCACAACGTCCTCCAGGATTCTCGCCTCAAGGTGGTCATCGCCGATGGGCGGAATTTCCTGCTGAGCACGCCCGCCACGTATGACGTCATCATCTCCGAGCCCTCCAATCCCTGGATCAGCGGCATCGGCAATCTCTTTACCCTTGAATTCTACGAGGCGGCCAGGGCCAGACTCGCTCCCGATGGGGTGATCTGCCAGTGGATCCAGATCTATAATATCCTGCCGCAAGACCTCAAGATGGTCATCAAGACCTTTCGGACCGTATTCCCGCACACCACCATCTGGCAGACCCTCGGGGGGGACTTCCTCCTCATGGGAACGATGAAGCCCCTCCTGGTGGATCTTGCGCATTGGCGAGAGGTCGCAGCCCTTCCTGGGCTCATGGAGGATCTCAGGTTTTTAGGCCTCGATTCCGCGGAGGCGGTCTTGGCAGATTTCGTCTTGGGGGAGCAGGATACTGCTCTCTTCGGTCAGAATGCCGCGCTGAACAGCGACGATCTTCCCCTCCTCGAATTTTCAGCCCCGACGAGCCTCTACCTGGAGACCGTTCAGCTGAATCGAGGCCTCGCTCGAAGCTATCGGCGACAAGAGCTCCCTCCCATCACGGGAGGTGCGCCGGGGATGCTGAGTTCCGCCGAGTTCCGGTTCCAGCTCGCCAAGGCGATGTGGGGCAAGAAGGATATGGAAGAGGCCCTTCGCCATGTGAATCTGGCCCTGGCGCAGAGTCCGCATCATCTCCCCTCGCTCATCCTCCGGGCGGAGCTATGGCAGCAGCAGAAGCTGCCACTTCGTGCCGTGGCAGACCTGGAGATGGCCCTCAAGGTGGACCCGCGCCATCCCCGGGCCCTTTTCAAGATGGCGACTCTCTACCATCAGCAGCGCCTCCCGAAGCAGGCGGAGGAGTATGCGCGGAAGGCCATAGCGGCCCAGGAAGATTTGGCCGACGCCCATTTCCTTCTCGGACAGCTTCTCATGGCGCGGGGACAGGCAGAGGCGGCGAGACGCGCCTACCAGAAGGCGGCAGACCTCCGTCCAGATGCCCCGACCACGTTTGCCCGTCTGGGAGAGGCCTTGATGGCGGTCGATGCCCTCCCCGGGGCCATTGGGGCATACCGCAAGGCCCTTGGTCTTGCCCCCGAGGGTGCTGAGCTACATCTCGCCCTCGCGCAGGCGCTGGATCGGGGTGGAGAGGAGGAGGAGGCCTTTCGTCACTACGGGGAGGCCATCCGGCATAACTCCCGTCTTGCGGCTGCCTACGTCGGGCGTGCCAAGTATCATGAGCGTCGCCAAGAGCATCGGCGGGCCTTCGACGAACTTGCGCGAGGGGCGAGGAGGAACCCGGACGATCTCTCCCTCTTGCGGTATCTCGATGAGGTCATGGCCGAGGTCAAGTAGCGAGGATCCTCAGGATCGCAAGCCGTGAGTAATCCCCTGGGCGTCGCCGTCAGCTTCGTGTTGGGACTCCTCGTGGGGAGTTTTGGCAATGTCTGCATCCATCGACTCCCCCAGGGGGAGAGCGTCGTTATCCCGGGCTCCCGATGTCCCAATTGTCGGACGGCGATCAAGGTATATGATAATATCCCCGTTCTGAGCTTCCTTCTCCTCAAGGGGCAGTGCCGGAGCTGCGGACACCGGATCTCTTGGCAGTACCCGGTCGTCGAGCTCCTCACCGGCTCTCTCTTTGCGGTGACCGTCCTCCGGTTCGGCCTCACGTGGCATACAGGCATCCTGTGGGCTTTTGTCGCGGCGCTGGTGATTGTCACCTTTATTGACCTTGAGCATCAGATCGTCCCCGACGTCATTACCCTTCCCGGGATCGCCGTCGGCCTCACCTGGAGCGTCTTGGCCTGGCTCTTGATGAGAGGGGATCGGATCCCTGCGGCTTTCTCCCCGCCGGCCCCCCTTGAGGCGCTCGCGGGAACTCTCGTCGGTGGGGGGATTCTGTATCTCGTGGCGGTCCTCAGTCGGGGGGGGATGGGGGGTGGGGACATCAAGCTGACCGCGATGGTGGGCGCCCTGCTGGGGTGGCGGGGTGCGGTCCTCACCATCTTCCTCGGGACGCTCACGGGATCGATCATCGCCCTCTTCCTGCTCGCTTCGGGCAAGAAGGGTCGCAAGGATCCGATGCCCTTCGGGCCCTTTCTGGCGTTGGGGGCGATCCTGGCCCTCTACTGGGGGGACGATCTCATCGCCGGATACATCCGTCTGGTGCGATGGCGTCTTTAGACAGCGGTCAGCAATCAGCCATCGGCAGTCAGCTTTTCTTCGGTTCTGATCTGTGCTGACGGCTGACAGCCGACTGCTGACGGCCACTTTGGAGGTCGGATGCGGGTGGTCGTTCAACGGGTGCGCCGGGCTGCGGTGAACGTCCGCGAACGGGCCGTGGCCCAGATCGGTCCTGGCCTGGTCATCTTTGTCGGGAGACACCAGAGTATCTCAGGGCCGAGGACTGAGGACTGAGGGGAGCGGATGGGTAACCTGCACGCACACCTTGATGAGTTTTTGAACGCAGTGACGGTGGAGCGGGGAGTTGCGGACAACACCCGGGCGGCCTACTCGCGCGATCTTCGAAGATATCTGGTCTTCCTGGAGAAGGAGGGGCTCTCTTCCCCCGGTGACGTGTCTCTCTCGCATCTCCAGGCCTTCCTCGGGGGACTGCGGGACTCCGGTCTCGCCCCCCGCTCGGTCGCCAGGGCAATCTCGGCTCTGAGGAGCTTCCACCGGTTCCTGGCCGCCGAGGGGTACGTCCGCAGTGACCCCACATCCCTGCTTCGGCTTCCCCGAGTGTCCCGGCCACTCCCGAATGTCCTCTCCACCGACGAGGTCGAGCGGTTGCTCAAGACCCCCGATGTCTCAAAACCACGAGGGCTCAGGGATAAGGCGATGCTCGAGCTTTTGTACGCGACCGGCTTACGGGTTTCCGAACTCCTCTCCGCCCCCCTGACCGCCTTGGACCCGACGGTCGGCTTCATCCGTTGCCTGGGCAAGGGAGCCAAGGAGCGGATCGTCCCCGTGGGATCTTCCGCGCTCCAGTGGCTAAAGGAGTATCTCACCCGGGGCCGGCCATCCCTCGCTGCGAAGCGAGAGACCCCCTTTCTCTTTCTAGGACGAGACGGCCGGCGCCTGACTCGTCAGGCCTTCTGGAAGAGTATCCGATCGTACGCAGGAAAGGCCGGGATCCTCAAACGTATTAGTCCCCACACGCTGCGCCACTCCTTCGCCACGCACCTGCTTGAAGGTGGTGCGGACCTGCGTTCCGTGCAGCTGATGCTGGGTCACGCCGACATCTCGACCACGCAGATCTATACCCACGTGAGTCGGGCCCGTCTCCGCGAGATCCATGAACGATTCCACCCCCGCTCCTGACCTCAGACCAGAGACCGGAGATCGGAGCGTTGAGATCAGGTGTTCCTGCTGCAGTCTCCTTGCTCCGGTCTCAAGTCTTCTCTTTACTCGTGGTCTCTCTTGCCTTAACACGAAGCGCCTGTCTCGTTAGCCTGTTCTCGTCCAGGAGGGAGTGCTTCACTAAATGGTGGGTTGGTAACCGGCGGATGATCTCCTGAGGCGGGATAGCCACTAGACCGCTGCTGGCACAAGCGTTGCAGTCCTCTTGGGGTTAGGAGACCCAAGAAGGCACTTTGGTATGATCAAGGCCCAATCCTATCGTGACCCCATGAGCCACGCACGGTTACGGTGAGCCCGGTGCGCGCTGACCACGAGACTGCGACCCTCCCTGCAGCGGTCCTCTACTCACTGTTCTTCCTCTCTGGCGCGACGGCCCTGCTGTTCGAGACCCTGTGGTTTCGCCTGGCCGGGTTGGCCTTCGGCAACAGCCTGTGGGCGAGCAGCCTCGTGTTGGCGAGCTTCATGGGCGGGCTCGCCATCGGCAACGGCGTCGCCGGCCGCTGGGGCGAGCGCCTGCGCGACCGGTTGCGCGCCTACGGGCTCCTCGAGCTGCTCATCGGGGTGCTCGGGCTGGGGCTCGTCCTCCTGTTCCCGCTGCTCAACGCACTCCTGGTGCCCGTGTTCCGCTATCTCACCGCTTGGCCCTGGGCACTCAACTTCGTTCGCCTCGGCCTGGCCTTTTTGCTGATGCTCCTCCCGGCGGCTGCGATGGGGGCCACCCTGCCGGTCCTGGTCCGCGAGCTGTGCGCCCGCCGGCGCGGGTTCGGCGACTCCCTCGGGCTCCTGTACGGGCTCAACACCCTCGGCGCCATGGCGGGGGCCCTCGCCGGGGAGCTCGTCCTCGTCGAGCATATCGGCGTCCGCGGCACCGCCGCGCTCGCGGCCATCGTCAACCTAGGCGTGGCGCTGGTCGTGCTGCGGGAAGCCCTGCCTTGGGGTGCAGCCGGGCGACCGGTGGACCCAGGGCCGGCGGTCGCGGCGGAGCCCCGTCCACTCACCCGGCGTGCCCTGCGCCTGCTTCTGGCCGCCTTCATGGCCGGTGGACTGCTCCTAGCGTTAGAGGTGGTGTGGTTCCGCACCCTCCAACTGCACACCTTCGGGACGAGCGTCGTGTTCGCCGTAATGCTCGCGGTCGTGCTGGCGGGAATCGGGATCGGCGGGTTCCTCGCGTCCAGGTACTCGCGGCTCCAACGACAGGACCGGCTGGCGGCGGCGACCGCCCTGCTCTCGGGTGCCGCCGCCATCCTCACCCTGACTCTGTACGCGTCCCCTACCTTCAGCCCCGACCTGGCGTGGAGTGGCTGGCTCGGGTGGGTGTTCATCGAGCGAGCGGTGCGGTTGATGCTCCCGGTCTGCCTCCTCTCCGGGATCCTGTTCACGCTCCTCGGCACGGAGCTCCACACCGAGGTGGGCTCCGAGACGCGCGCCGTCGGCTACCTGACACTCGCCAACACGCTCGGCGCAATGCTCGGGGCGCTGGTCGCAGGCTTCCTGCTCGTCCCCGGCTGGGGGCTCGAGGCCTCCTTCGCGGTCCTCGCGCTCGGGTACGGGGGCGTGGGTTTGCTCGCCCTCCCCTGGCCGCCGGGGCGACTGGTCCGCCCGGAGCGCATCGCGCTGGCCGCCACCGGGGTCACCTTCCTGCTCGCCTGCGCACTCTTCCCACGGGGGAGCGTGAGCGCGCGGATCTTCGCCACCTCCTACGAGCGCTTCACGAAAGACGGGGCCTACCTCGAGGCGCTCCGCGAGGGCTCCAACGAGATCATCTTCTACCTGCGCGCCGACCGGTTCGGCCGTCCCTATTACCACCGCCTGGTCACCAACGGCCACTCGATGTCCGCCTCTTTTACGCCAGCCCAGCGCTACATGAAGTGGTTCGTCCACCTGCCGGTCGCCCTCCACCCGCGGCCGCGGCGCGCGCTGCTCATCTGCTACGGCGTCGGCATGACGGCCAAGGCGCTGACGAACACCGCCAGCCTGGAACGCATCGACGTGGTTGACATCTCACGCGATGTCATCGAGCTGAGCGAGATCGTCTATCCTTCGCCCGCCGATCACCCGCTGCGCGACCCACGCGTCCGGGTCACCATCGAGGACGGGCGCTTCTTCCTCCAGACGACAGACGAGCGCTATGACCTGATCACGAGCGAGCCCCCACCACCCCTGGGGCGCGGCGTGGTCAACCTGTACTCGCGTGAGTACTTCCAGCTCACCCACGACCGCCTCGCACCGGGCGGGATGGCGACCCACTGGCTGCCTGTTCTCCAACTCCACCCGACCGACCTACGCGCCATCGTGCGTGCCTGGGTAGATGTGTTCCCCGAGTCGTCGCTGTGGATTGGTAGCGGGGGCGACTGGATCCTCCTCGGGGTGCGCGAGGGTGGCCGCCCCGTCACCGAGGAGAAGTTTCGCCGTCCGTGGCAGGATCCCCGGGTGGGTGCCGAGCTCCGCGACCTGGGAGCCGAGTCGCCCGAGCAGCTCGGCGCGATGTTCGTCCTCGATGGTGAGGGGATGCTCGAGTTCGCCGGCGACATCCCTCCGCTCGTCGACGCCTTCCCCTACCTTCGCACCCCCCGAAAAGCTTCGGAGCTGGAGGGGTCCTACCCGCTGCTGCTCGACCCGGATCAAGCCCAGGGACGGTTCCTGGCAAGCGGGCACATCCGACGTCTGTTGCCAGAGGGGTTGCGGTACGCCAGCCTGCGCCACTTCGCCGCCCGATTCGCGCTCCACGACAGCCTGTCCGACTTGAAGTTCGGTCCCAAGCGGGACCCGATCGTTGAGTTGTCTGAGCTGCTCTCCATGACGAACTACCGGACCCTCGTCCTCTGGAAGCTGGGGACGAACGCCGACGAACTGCGGCTTCTCGAGGCCGAGCTGCGGGGCCACCCGGCCTCCGAGCATCCCGACCCTACGGTCCACCGCCTCCTCGGGCACCGCGCCCTGGCCGACCGGGACTACGCCGCGGCCGCGACCCACTATGCCGCCGCGAACGAGCGCAAGGAGGGAGACGCCACGACGCTCCGCCTGCTGGTGCTCGCCCTCTACCTGGACGGCCGCCCCGAGGAGGCCGAGAAAGCCGCGGCGGGAGGACCGCCGGACCTCCTCACGCCTCAAGCAGTGAAGCTGCTTCGAGAGCGATTCGCACTCACCATTCCCCGGAAGAGCTAGTCCCCTCGGCTGATAGGATGCTTTGCTGCCCGATACTCGCAGGAAAGGGGTGGGAGTCTCTTTATCAAGTCTTCTGTGGCGTCTTGACCCATCTCCGGTGGCGTGTTATAAGGGGACGGGCTACCAGAGGGGGCAGTGATGGCGAGGCCGCCACACCCCGGCGGAGCGTCTGGTAGGGAGGGTCATGGTCGGGCCTGATCCCAGGCAAGGCATCACCGCCCGTCGAGGCGGTGATGCCTTCTTTCTTTGGGGTGGGTCCGTCGTCGCCTGGGAGGGAGAGGAGTGAGGACCCGATCGCGCGATCATACCACCGCCGCTCCCTATCAAGGGGTCGCCCTGCTGGCCGATCCTCTCTATCGGTACATTCATTTCACCGTACCGATGAAGGGGAGAGAGGGGGAGCAGACGGAGAGGGACCTGATCGACAACCCCTGGATGCAGCGTCTCCGGATGATCCATCAGCTCCAGGGGGCGTGGTGGGTCTATCCGGCGGCGGAGCATAGCCGTTTTCAGCATGTCCTGGGCGTGATGCATCTGGCCGGCCGGTTTGGCGAGCAGCTCTACGCGAGCCTGAAAGCGGTCTTCCCGCGGGCCTGTCCCTCCCGGGAGTATGTCCGTGAACTGCTCCGCGTGACCGGTCTGCTCCACGATATCGGCCACGGACCCTTCGGTCACTTCTTCGACGAGAACTTTCTGGGCAAGTACGGTCTCGACCACGAGAGGCTCGGTCAGGCCATCATCGTGAAGAAGTTGGGGAGGATCATCCGCGGAATCCGACGGAGCCCGGTGGGTCCCTTTGAGAAGGGTGAGGCGTTAGATCCGCACCATGTGGCCTTCCTCATCCGCAAGCCCAAGCCCCGCGAGGCCGTCCGCGCGCCGGAGTGGCTCGCGTTCCTCCAGCCGGTCTTCTCCGGCATCTACAGCGCCGACAACATGGATTACATCCAGCGGGATGCCTATATGACCGGTTTCTCCCTGGACATGGTCGACGTGGAGCGTCTCCTCTTCTACAGCTTTTTCACCGACAAAGGGCTGACGCTGCACCGCGCAGGATCCTCCAGCCTGGTCCGTTTCGTCAACGCCCGGGTGGCCATGTATTCCGACGTCTACTACCACCGGACCAACCGCGCCATGGACCTGCACATGAAAGAGATCTTTCCCGAGACCATGGCGCTCCTCTTCCCCCGGAATCCTCTTGAGGTGCTGGACCGCTACCTGGAGTTGACCGACTGGGCCCTCCTGCAAGCGGTGATGCAGTGGCCCCGATCGAAAGATCCCAGAAAGCGGGCCCTCGGTCGCGAATGGCGGAAGATTCTGAGCCGAAGGGTGAAGTGGAAGATGGCCTACGACCGGGTACTCTCCATCGAAGAGTACGAGCAGGCGGTGCGGTTTCAGAGCGCTGAGGAGCTCGAACGGGCCATCCGCAAACATCTCCACGAGCGCTTGCGGCATATTCCGTTCCGCGTGGATCTGGCTGCCCAGGACACGCGGCCGGTGAACCCCCTGGCCGAGGGGAGCAAGCGGATTCATATCTTCAACCCCTCCACCGGCGAGGTGTCCCCTTCGCCCCTGCGCGCCCTGTTCAAGAACATTCCCCCCAAGGTGGCCCACTGCCGGGTGTTCGCCCTGAACCACGCCTATGACCGGCAGCTCTCGGCCGCCACGGAGAAGGCATTAAATGTCGGGGGCGAGGAGTTCGTCTCGACCAACATCTAAGCGGTCCCGCCGTCCGAAGTCCCTCTCCTTTGACGAGCTGGTCCGTCAGGTCCTCGCCTTTCGAGACGAGCGCGACTGGCGGCAGTTTCACAGCCCGAAGGATTTGGCCATCTCCATCAGCCTGGAGGCGGCCGAACTCCTGGAGCACTTTCAGTGGAAGAGTCCCGCAGAGGTGGCAGCGCTCGTCGCCGATCCCCAGGGGCAGCGTCAGGTGAGCTGGGAGATGGCAGACATTCTCATCCTCCTCATCTCCCTCGCCGACGTCCTCGGAACTAACCTGGTGAAGGCTGCCCAGGAGAAGCTTCAAGAGAATGAACGGCGGTATCCGGTGGAGCGGGCTCGCGGAACCGCCCGGAAATATCGTGACCTGGGGGTCGATGACCGATGACGGACGACCGATGACCGTAGGGAACGGAAAAGGTCTTGCCGTACTCTGTCATCTGTCGTCGGTGATCGGTTTTCGCTTAGCGGTCGTCGGTCATCCGTTTTCTGTCGTCGGTTGGTGGGCGGCACCGTTGTTGCGCGGGTAAGAGGACATGAAGTTTCAAGACCGCCGGGCGCAAGTCGTTCGCTGGTTTCGGATCACCCTCGTCCTCGTGGTGGTTGCAGGCTGCTCCCACAGGCCGGAGGATCTGACGGCGGACGTCGCACAGCTCGTCGATGAGGCGGGCGCCGATGTCGCTTTGGCCGTTCTCGAGCGGCGTCTGCATCTGGCCCCCCACAACAGCGCGGTCCGGCTCCTCAAGGCTAAGCTCCTGGTCGACACCCGCGCCGTGGATGAGGCGCTCCGGGAATATCAGGAGCTGTGTCGGATCGAGAGGGATCCCTGTTCCGAACTGTTGGGCCGCATCCTGAACGCGTACCTTCGAGAGGAGATCGAGGCTGGAGGCGCGGACCGCGTTCGCGCGGCTCCGCTGGTGGCCTCTCTGGCAGATCCCGCGCTCCTGCCGCTCTTGTATGAGCTGGCTTCGAAAGGGGATCCGGCGGCGCGCACAGTCGCCATCGACGCGTTAGGTCGGCTCGCGTCGCCTTCCGCCCTTGCCTTCCTCACCGGGCTTCTGCGTGATCCTGACCCGTCTGTCCGGGCCCAAGCCGCCAGGCGTCTGGGGCGGTCGGGTGTTGAAATGGCCACCGCGCATCTCGGTACGCTCCTCGAGGACGAGCGGGAGACGGTCCGGATGGCCGCGGCCGAGGGCTTGGCTCGAGCGGGAAACCATCGGGCCACCCCTGTGCTGCTCCAAGGCCTGA